>Ga0208193_1000093_pt1 | contig 63756 bp, 54 predicted proteins | sample June2015DPH_17_2_FD_184716 | JGI IMG/M metagenome (GOLD analysis project Ga0208193, IMG submission 184716) | Peatland microbial communities from SPRUCE experiment site at the Marcell Experimental Forest, Minnesota, USA - June2015DPH_17_10... | ecosystem: Environmental > Terrestrial > Soil >...
ACATGCTGCTCATCGGGCACGCGTTGATCTCCCATCGTTGAACCAGTGAACCCTCGAAGCTCTTACCGCGATCTTTCGACGCAACCAGATAAATATCGCGATGGACGTTCTGCGTCGCGGAGCGATAGAGAGCGAGCACCGTACCGTCACCCGCGGCAAGCATGGCCATCCCGCAACAACCGCATGCTCCGGTGGCGCCATTCCAGGCAGGCGCTTCGGCGGCGAAGGTTCTCCCGGAATCCTGCGACTTCGCCAGCCACACTTGACGGCCGGCTTCGCCCGCTGCCGCGCCGCCGATTTTTCCGTGCCACGCGACATACACATTGCCCGCAGCATCCGCGGCGACCGTCCCGCCGCCATCGAGACCAAAGGTGCGCAGCATCAGATTGCGCTGCGGCTCAAACGCGGAGCCACTGTCGTTAAGCCGCGCGTAGAGCATGGGACTGCCGGGTTGGCCGGATTCGGGATTGACGGGCCCGCGAGGAAGCGCCGTGCTCGATCCGTTCCAGGCGACGTGAACGCGCCCGTTTTCCCCAACGGCAATCTGGCCGCCGCGGATTGTTCCCATGGCGGTGACGCTCCCCTCCTGGGAATTCACGCGGAGGGGACGGGAAAACGCTTCGCCGAATGCTGCCGATCGAACATAGAAAAGATCGCCGTTTTTCGGGTCGCCCGAGAAATAGATCATGTGGACAGTTCCGTTTGGCTCGACAGCGATCTGCGGTTGTATGCCGCGATCAGGCACGCGGCTCACGGAAACCGCTGCAGGGCGATCGGTTGCCTCTAAAGCGCCGAGAGAGAATACGGCCAACAACATCACGAGGCTCTTCATAGTGGCTCTTCAGTTTAGATCGGTTCTGGGCCGGCGAGCAACGGTTAAACCCGGGCAATCCCGCAGCCCACATATAAAGAAAGACCATACCAGTGCGCGTAGCTTGCCGCGATGTCTCGGTGGACACGCAGATCGCCGAATCGATAAATCCATTTTCTGGAATGGCGGCGGCCCTCGTCTGGGCCTCCAGCGCCGGCAGACCCAGCAGCAGCACTACCGCTAACAGGGAAAGAGGCGCCATCAAACCCTGATTCTACGCCGGTTTCGAGTCGGCTGCTGCAAGCGCTTTCTTCCAGACCTCAATCTTCCAAAATTCATAGCCGGCGGATTCGTAATTCATAACTGTGACACGAAGACGAAAGCGTTTACCTTTTTTTGCTGGAAACAGTTAAAAACTATTGATTCCGTCTGTCGATGGTGATAGTATCTTCCCACTAGTCCTCCCGCCACGGGGCGGGAGAGGAGGGTAAATGTTTCGCTATTTCACGGGGCTCCGATACGCCCTGTTAGCGCTTTTTTGTGCGTCCGCAATGTTTGCGCAACGCGATCTTTCAACTCTTGCCGGCACCATTACCGACACCTCGGGCGGCGTCGTTGCCAACGCGAAAGTAACCATAACAGAAGTCGACACGGGCGAGTCGTATCCAGCCACTACTAACAGCTTGGGTGAGTTTGTTCGCCCGGCACTCAAGGCAGCCACATACACTATTAGCGTCACAGCGCCTGGGTTCAAGACGTCAGTACAGAGCGGCATACTTCTGAACCCCGGTGAACGTACCGGCATCACCATCGTTCTCACGGTGGGCGATATCACGCAAACCGTCGAAGTGGCGGCATCGGCGCCTCTGCTCCAGACGGAAAGCACGCAGGTGGGCGCGGCGCTGGACAGCAAGACCGTTACCGACGTCCCCTTGGGCGGAACGCGCAATTTAACCTACCTCGCGCGGCTCTCGCCGGGCGTTGTGCCCGCCGAACCGGGCGCGCGCGATGCCGCTAACGGCGGCTTCTCGGCCAATGGGGTTCGTTCCAACGGCCAGAATAACTTCCTGCTGAACGGTGTGGACAACAACATCAACACCATCGACTTCCTGAATCAGACCTCTTATGCCATCGGGCCCGCTATCGACGCCGTCAGCGAGATCAGCATTCAGACCAACGGCTACAACGCCGAATATGGCCGCGCGGCCGGCGGGGTTATCAACGTGACCCTGAAATCCGGCACTAACGGGTTCCACGGCAGCCTGTTCGAATACCTGCAGAACAAAGATTTGGATGCGAATACCTGGACGAACAATCGTGCAGGCCAACCGATCGGACCGTTCGTGCAGAACCAGTTCGGCGCAACGGCCGGCGGCCCGATCAAGAAGAACAAGCTCTTCATTTTCGGCGATTATCAGGGAACGCGCATTGCCGATTCCGGCGGTTCGGTGACCAACCTCGGCTACTCGGGATACACACAGGTTCCGACGGCGGCGATGAAGGCCGGCAATTTCTCCAGCCTGCTGGGTGCGAGCTATACCGGGACTGACGTCAACGGCAATCCGATCTCCGTCATGAAGGGCGCGATCTACGATCCGTTGTCGACGGTCTACCAGACGACCGCCGGTTTCCAGATTCCCGTGTCGCGCACAATGTTCCCTGGGAATATCATTCCCGTCAACAGAATGGATCCCGCGTGGCAGAAGATCATGCAGCTCTATCCGAATCCCAATGAGCCGGTGCTTACCGGCAATGAGCCGACCAACGATTATTACTACGATACAACCGGAAAGCTGAATACCGATCAGGGAGATGCCCGCGTGGACTATCGCATCAGCGAAAAGGACAGCCTCTTCGGATCTTTGAGCTGGTCGAATACTTCCAAGGCCGACGGCGCTCCGCTGCCAGGCGCCCTGGACGATACGGGCTTCAACGGCGCCGGCGAAGTCGACCTCGCCCGCAACGGGCAGATGAGTTATACCCGCGTCTGGACCCCAACCGTAGTAACGGAAAGCCGCCTTGGCTTCACGCGTCTGGTGACGTCGCGCATCGGAGCTAACGCGAGCACCGACGATTTCACGCAGTTCGGTATCGGCGGCTACGACCCTACGACTGCCGCGTCCAATAACGGCGGACTTCCGCAGATTGGTTTTGGAAACGGCTATCCGACGGTCGGCGCCACTGACTGGGTTCCCACCAAGGAATACAACAACGTTTGGGACTTCGTCCAGAACGTCGCGATCAGCAAGGGCGCCCACGCTTTTAAGGTCGGGTTCGAATTCCGCTCTGTGAAGTTCCCGTTCTTCCAGGTTCCCGATCCTCACGGCAATCTCGGTTTCAGCAGCAACGAGACCGCGTTCCCATCGGGAAATCCCGCCTCGAACGGATCGAGCATCAGCGGCCTCACCGGCGATTCCATGGCTTCGGCGTTGTTAGGCGTAGTGGACAGCGGCGCCATTTCGACCACGAACTTCGTTTCGTCGCAGAAGGTTGCCTACGCGGCGTACGCGCAGGACGATTGGAAAGTAAACTCGAAACTGACGGTGAATATCGGCGTCCGTTACGAGTTGTATTCGCCGATCGGCGAGCAGTGGGGTCGGCAGGCGAACTTCGACCTGCAGAACAACACGCTCTATATTCCCCAGGGCGGTAACTGCAACGAGGCTCTCCCGCCGAACTTCAGCGCTCTGTTCCCCACCGTCACGGTTAGCCGCTGCCAGGTTTCGAATTATATGATCCCGTGGGATAAGGCGGATATCGGACCGCGCATCGGCTTGGCATATAGGCTGATGAACAAGACGGTTCTTCGCATTGGATACGGCATCTTCTACGGCGGTGAAGAAAACCAGGGCGGCAGCCCCAACCGCGGCGAAGGCGTGCCGTTCAATGAAACGGTCAACTTTTCGCGCTACCAGGGCAACAGCAGCTATGTAGGCATAAGCCAGTCGCAGTGCCTCAACTGCGATTTCATGCCGGGCGGTTTTGCGGGCGGATTTCCAAGTAGTCCGTTCACAGCAAACGCGGGCGTTTCGATGCGCGGCGTGCAGACGGATTTCGACAATCCGCTGGTGCACAAATGGAATTTCGTACTCCAGCGCGAGTTGGGGGAAGGAGTATCTATCGAAGCTGGTTACGAGGGCAACCATCAGGCGCATCAAGTGATTCTCACGAACACGGACACAAATCCGAATCTCGGCACCTTCAACACTTCGATCAGCGGGGCGAGTTTACAAGAGATTCAGCCGGCGTGTGCGACGTGCCAGTCGGTTGGCAACGGCCTTTCAATGACCACATCGTTCGGCTTCGGCAACTACGCGGCCGGCGATGTGAAAATCGAAAAGCGGTTTACCCATGGGCTACAGTTCCTAACGGCCTATGTCTATAGCCACGCTCTCGCAAATAGCGGTACCCCGCTAAGCGGTTCCAGCAATCTGGCGCCGATTTCGAATACGAACTGGGCTACCGGATATGCCAGTGCATCGTGGGATATCCGGCACAGCCTGACCACCAGCTTCAACTACGAATTACCGTTGGGAAGGAGTAAACATTTTGGCAGCAACATGAGCCGGGGCGCCGACGCGGTCATCGGCGGTTGGCAGGTGAATGGCATCCTGACGCTGCGGACTGGCGTTCCGATCACCATGTCGGGCATTTGTCATGGCGTCTGGAATCGTTGCTTGCCGGATTACGTTGCCGGCTACACTGGCAACGGCAACTCGGCCCCTGCCGGCGGACGCACGCCTAACGAGTATTTCAATATCAACGATTTCACCGAAGCATACAACAATCAGGCTCTCGGCATCGCGACCGGCGGCGACGTTGGCTTGCAGTCGATTACCGGACCGCCCACGGAGACTTTGGACTTCTCGATCTTCAAGAATTTCAGACTTACCGAGCGGTTCAATGTTCAGTTCCGCGGTGAGGCGATCAATCTCACTAACTTCGCGGTGTTGGGCCAACCTGACGTGAGCTTGGGCGATGCCAAGGCTTTCGGAGGGAACGGCAATTTCGGAGTAATCACCAGCAGCGTGGCGGGAACCGAGCGTCACTTGCAGTTCTCGCTAAGGTTGGTGTTCTAAGCCGCAGTTACAATCCAAGTGCAAGGCAGAACGGCCCGCTTCGGCGGGCCGTTCTTTTTGGCGCCGGGGCTTTTACCGCTGGGAGTCTCAGCCTCGCCGGCTGCTCACTTTCCTCGTACTATCTATCCACGCATGCGAACCTGTGCCGCGCCCGGGCCCGGCTCATGTGGCACACTAAAGACGCCGTTCTCTATGCTTGGCCAGACCATACTGCAGTATCAGATATTACAGAAACTCGGCGCCGGTGGAATGGGCGATATCTACAAGGCCCAGGATACCCGCCTGAACCGCTCGGTCGCGATAAAAGTGCTGGCAGCAGGCGATTCGGGCGATCCGGAGCGCCGGCGGCGGTTCATCCAGGAGGCGCAGGCCGCTTCCAGTTTGAACCATCCGAACATCATCACCATCCACGACATTGTCTCTCACAACGGCCAGGAGTTCATGGTGATGGAATTCGTGAGCGGGAAGCCGCTCGCCGAGCTCATCACGCCGACCGGGATGCCGGTTGCGGATATTCTGAGCTACTCCGTGCAGATAGCGGACGCGCTGCAGGCCGCGCACGCAGCGGGCATTGTCCATCGCGACCTCAAGCCCGGCAACATCATGGTGACGGACTCCGGACGGGTCAAGATCCTCGATTTCGGTCTCGCCAAATTCACCGAGAGCGGCTTGTCCACATCGCTGACCGACGATACGCAATCCGTGGGGCCGGCCTCCCTGACTATGGAAGGCTCGATCCTGGGCACGGTGAGCTACATGTCGCCGGAGCAGGCGCAGGGCAAGAGAGTGGACCAGCGCTCCGACATCTTTTCGTTTGGCGTGGTGCTATACGAAATGATCACGGGCAGGAAGGCGTTTGCGGCGGAGTCCACGATCTCGACGCTTTCCGCAATTCTGCGGGACGAGGCCAGGCCGATTTGGGAGACTGTGACCGTCGCTCCCGAGCTGGAACAACTGGTTTACCGCGCCCTGCGAAAAGATCCGGACCAGCGCTGGCAGTCCATGGGAGAGGTGCATGCGCAGTTGGCGGCGCTGAAGCAGCGGTCCGATTCCGGCGCGCTGAAGATCCCGCCGCCAGCGGCCGCGAGCAAGATGCCGCAACTGATCCCGCTTGCCCTGGCCGGCGTCCTTCTGGCAATTCTGGTAGTCGGTGGAGGGTGGTGGTGGATGAATCGCAGCGCGGCGCGGCTGGCTGCCCCGCCGGTCTCACGGAAGGTTGGGGCGCCCGCGGCGCCGCCGGAGAATAAGCCTTCACCGCTGGCCGACGCCGTGCTCACCAACGATGGCGTGCTGGCGATGGTAGAGGCGAAGGTTTCTACGCCGCTCATCATCGGCCAGATTCAATCGTCCCAAACGAAATTCGATTTATCGACGGCGGAGATCATTCGCCTGACTAAGGCCGGCGTTCCGGATAACGTGATTCAGGCCATGCGCAATCCGGCAGGCGCTGCCAATCCCGCGGCGGCGAATGCGGAGGTCTACACCGCGCACATCGCCAGCGGGACGCCGCTTATCACGACGCTGCTGGAAGACGTTCCCGCCGACGCGCCTCAGGGGCTGCGGCTGCGGTTTCAAGTGAGTCAGGATCTTCCGATCGGCGACGCGGTGGTGATCGCTAAAGGGGCCACCGTCACAGGCGAGATTGTTCAGAAGAGCAAGAGAAAATTTATTATCAAGGCGAGCAAGCCGACCTACCGGCTGCTGGAAGTAACCGCCGTCGACGGGTCGAAACTGAAGGTTCGCGCGACGCCCGGCGGTGGTGGCGGCAAGAGCGAACGGCAGCTTGAGCCCCGCGGCCATTCGCCGCCGAAGGATTTGGCGGCGGCGGCTGGCGACGAATTTATCGCCTACTTCGACGGAGATCAGACGGTGAAAGTGCGGCACTGACGGACGTGGCGCACGCACCCTTGCGTGCAGCGTTCACACTCGTGTGAACGCTCTTCTTTGGACCGCCACGGTGTAAACTTGCTTTCGTGAGATCCCAATTATGAAGCGGCGCCAGTTTCTGGGAGCGATGGCGCTCGCAAGCCTCGCCCGCGCGGCGTCTCCGCGGGTCAATGGCGCCCGTCTGCGCCAACACCTGGAAGCTCTCAGCGTTTTCGGCCGTCCCGCCAACGGCGCATTTGCGGATGGCGTCAGCCGCGTCGCTTATTCCGATGCCGACGTCGCCGGACGCCGCTACGCGATGAGCCTGATGGAAACGGCCGGCCTGAAGCCGCGCATCGACGCCGCCGGAAACATCGTCGCACGCCGCCAGGGCGCCGACGCTTCCCTGCCCCCGGTGCTGTTCGGTTCCCACATCGATTCCGTCCCCAACGGCGGCAACTTCGATGGCGACCTGGGATCTCTGGGCGCCATCGAGGTCGTCCAAACCATCCACGAAGCCGGCCTAGTGACGCGACGCCCTCTCGAAGTGGCGATCTGGTCGAACGAGGAAGGCGTGGCATTCAATAACGGGCTCTACGGCAGCCGCGCGGCAGCCGGCGAATTCACCGCGGCCGAGCTGGAGCTGGTCTGGAACGGCATCAAGCAGGCCGACGCCATCCGCAAGCTGGGCGGCGACCCCGAGCGCATCGCCGAAGCGCGCCGTGCGCCGGGCTCGTTCCACTGCTACCTGGAATTGCACATCGAGCAGGGCGGCACGCTCGATAAAGCCGGCATCCCCATCGGCGTGGTGGAAGGCATTGTGGCCATCGACCGTTACGACGTCGAAATCCGCGGTTTCGCAAACCACGCCGGCACAACTCCCATGCCGGACCGCCGCGATGCCTTGTTGGCGGCATCGTACCTGACCATCGCGGTGAATGAGGCGGTGCGGCGCGAACCCGGCCGCCAGGTGGGAACGGTCGGCCAGCTTGCGGTGACGCCGAACGCCCCGAATGTGGTGCCCGGCCTGGTCCGGATGACCATCGAGCTGCGCGATCTCTCGGCGGAGAAGATCGCGCGACTCGCCGATGAGATCCGGACGCGCGCCAAGGCGATCGCCGCCCAGACTGGAACCGAGATCACGATTCGTCCGGCGGCGCATCACGATTCCGCGCTGGCTTCGCCCGAGATTCAGAAATCGATTGAAGCGGCGTGTGCCCGGCTGGGCCTACAATCGATGCGTCTGCCGAGCGGCGCGGGGCACGACGCCCAGATGATGGCGCGATTGGGACCTATGGGGATGATTTTCGTCCCTAGCGTGGACGGAATCAGCCACGCGCCCAAAGAGTTGAGCCGCTGGGAAGACTGCGCCAACGGCGCGAATGTACTGCTGGAAACCGTCCTCGAAAGGGCCGCGTAAGTGATCCATCTCTCCACAAATTGTGGGGCGGACCCCCTGGTCCGCGCGGGTCCCCCCGGACCCGCTCTTCGCGTACCCACATCAGCCTCACGTGATCTCCGAGAGGCCGACGGGGGCGTCGGCCGCGGACCAGGGGGTCCGCCCCACTATGAATGAAAGGGCCAGCTAAAATGGACCCCACACGCCGCCAATTCCTACGCGAAAGCGCCGCTGCCGCCGCACTCGTAGCCGTGCCCCTTGCCGCTCTGGATGCCGCTCAGGACGCCGGCCTGCTGCGGCGTCAGTGGACTTCGAAATGGATCGCCGTGCCCGGCGGACACCCCACCGAATACGGCGTCTATCATTTCCGCCGCACCTTCGAACTGCCCGGCAAATCAGCGCGGTTTGTGGTGCATGTGAGCGGCGACAATCGATACCAGTTGTTCGTCAATGGTCAGCGGGTTTTTTGGGGACCGGCGCGCGGCGACCTGTTCCATTGGCGCTACGAAACCGTGGACGTGGCGCCCTATCTCAATGCCGGCAAGAACACCTTCGCCGCTGTGGTGTGGAACTTCGGCGACCTCGCGCCCGAAGCTCAGATCACTCTCCAGACTGGATTCCTGCTGCAGGGCGATACCGCAGCCGAACGCGTGGCCGATACCAACGCGCTGTGGAAATGCGCGCGCGACCAATCTTACGCTCCGTTGCCGGCCATCGACGTTCACGCCTACTACGTGGTGGGTCCGGGCGATTTGGTGACCGGCGCCGCGCATCCTTGGGGGTGGGAGCGCGTGGATTTCGACGACTCGAATTGGCCGGCGGCGGTAGTGATAGGTCCCGCGGCAGGCCGCGAAGCGCGCGATGTCCACTCGCGCTGGATGCTGGTTGCGCGCCCCATTCCGCCCATGGAAGAGCGGCCGGAGCGTTTGCAAACCGTGCGGCGCGCGACCGGGATTCCTCAACCTGCGAACTTCCCCGCGCAGCCGCAGCCGTTCCAGATTCCCGCGCACACGCATGCGACTCTGCTGCTCGATCAGAGCTATCTCACTACTGCCTATCCTGAGCTGACTGTGAGCGGCGGCAAAAACGCCGTGGTCAAACTCGGCTATGCCGAAGCGCTCTTCGAGGCCCCTTCCGGCGGAAGACGCACGATGGAAAAGGGCAATCGCAACGAGATCGAGGGCAAGCAACTCATCGGCTGTCACGATCAATTCGTCGCCGATGGCAGCCCGCGCCGCACCTTCCGCCCACTCTGGTGGCGCGCTTATCGATACCTGGAACTCGACGTTCAGACTAATGACGAGCCACTGACGGTGGAGGATCTCCGCGCGACCTATGTCGGCTTCCCGTTCCAGCGCCGCGCGCAGTTCGACGCCGGCGCGCCGGAGCTGACTCGGATGCTCGATGTAGGCTGGCGCACCGCGCGGCTGTGCGCGCACGAAACCTACATGGATTGCCCCTACTACGAGCAACTGCAGTACGTGGGCGATACGCGCGTGCAATGTCTGGTCTCGCTTTTCAACAGCGGCGACGCCCGCCTGATGCGCAACGCTATCGACCTGATCGACGATTCGCGGCAGAGCAGCGACTGTACCATGAGCCGCTACCCCACGCGGACAGAGCAGTTCATTCCCGGCTTCTCGCTCTGGTGGATCGCCATGGTTCACGATTACTGGTGGTATGCCGACGACCCGGATTTCGTGCGCGCCATGCTGCCCGGCGTTCGCGCCGTGCTTAGCTTCTTTGAGACCTATCGACAGAAGAATGGCTCGCTGGGACCGCTGCCGTGGTGGCGCTATTTCGATTGGGTTCCATCGTGGCCTAATGGCGAACCGCCGCAGGAAGTCGATGCGCGGGAGCCATTCAACAGTTCCGCGATCTTCGACGTGCATCTGCTGCTCGCCTATCAGTGGGCGGCCGAGCTGGAAAACGCGCTGGGCCTGCGCGCCATGGCCGATCTCTATCGCGAGCGCGAACGGCAGCTTCGCGAAACCGTGCAGACGCTCTATTGGGACTCCGGAAAGCAGCTCTTCGCCGATACCCCGCGCAAGCAGCAGTTTTCGCAACACACCAATACGTTGGCCGTGTTGGCGGGCGCGATCAATGGCGAGACCGCGCGGCTCCTCATGCTGCGGATTCTTACAGCGCCCGGTTTGGCCGAACCCGGGCTATTCTTCCAATACTACGTTCATTGCGCGCTGGCCAAGGTGGGCGAAGGGGACAGTTATCTCGATCGACTCACTCCCTGGCATGACATGCTTGCCCGCGGCTTGACTACCTTCGCCGAGACGGTGGACCGGCCGGGTAACTCGTCGCGCTCAGATTGCCATGCATGGAGCGCCAGTCCGAACATCGAGATATTCCGCACCGTGCTGGGCGTCGATTCGGCGGCAGCGGGGTTCAGCCGCGTATCGGTGCGCCCCCACCTGGGACAATTGCGCACTGTCGCCGGATCGGTGCCGCATCCGCGGGGAAGCATCGAGGTGCGCCTGGAGCCGCGCAGCTCCGGCTTCAAAGCGAGCGTGACGCTGCCGCCGGGAGTGACCGGCCAATTCGAGTGGCGCGGCGTGGGCCATGGGTTGCAACCGGGTATGAACCGCTTCCTGGTAGCGTGAGATGTAACTTGAGATGCTCTTATGCCCCGTTCGTAACTGTCACCTGGCGCTGGCGCGCGAGGAGCGGCGAGTGGCGTGTCCTCGCGGGCATTCCTTCGACATCGCGCGCAGCGGATACATCAACCTGCTGCAACCGCAAGAGCGCCGATCGAAGCACCCGGGCGACACGGTGGCCGCCGTGGCAGCGCGGCGGCGATTGCACGACCGCGGCGTGACGGGGCCGTTGCTGCACGCTATCGCGGAGACCCTGGCCGCATCGCCGGACGACAGCGTTCTCGACGCCGGCTGCGGCGACGGCTTCTACCTCGGCAGCCTCGCTAACCAGACCGGCTTCGATGCGCATGGCGTCGACATCTCGATTCCGGCTGTGGATGCAGCCGCGCGGCGCTACCCCGGATGCGAGTGGATTGTGGCCAATGCCGACCGCTTCGTACCGTACGCCGACCGCTCATTCTCGATGGCGCTGTCGATTACGGCGCGGATGAATGCGGGCGAATTCCGGCGCGTGCTGCGTGACGATGGACGACTGCTCGTGGCGCTGCCCGCGCCTGATGACTTGATCGAGCTACGTGGCGTGGGCCGCGACCGCGTGGCCCGGACTCTGGACACGTTCGCACAAGGATTCACGCTTGTGGGCCGGCGGCGAGCCGCTACGGTGGCCGACCTTGACGCTGCCGGCGTTCACGACGTGCTGCACTCCATATACCGGCCGATGCGATCGCAGCCGGCGGAAGCGATGCGCGTGACGTTCAGTTTAGATCTGCTGCTGTTTCGAGCGGCGTAGTCTGTGGCGCACGCACCCTCGAAAACACCAAGCGAAGCGTGTGCTTTCATACCTTGCCTTGCCCCGCCGCGGGGCAGAGCAACACTCTTGCGTGCAGCGTTCACACTCGTGTGAACGCGTCGTTTGGTCGGCGCGAGATCGAACCAGCATTCACACGATTGTGTAACGCTGCACGCACGAGTGCGTGCGCCACGGGCCTTACCACGTCATACTGGTTGCTTGTCGGCTCCTCTCGTCAAAACGCCCCGCCACGCATGGGCTCAGTGGATCGGCCCTGAGACGCTGCTCTCGCAGGTCCGAAACACCGCCCCATTCCTGGAATCGCGCCTGCCGGCCCCCCAATCCGGCCGCCTTGTTGATCTCGGTGACTCACCCGACGGCTTCCTGCGCATCCTGGCCAATTGGGAGAATATTCTGCGCCCCACTCTCAGTCCCGAGGAGCAGTTGCAGGATTACTTCGCCCTCTGTCTCGCCTGTCACCATGCTACCGTCGCCACGTTCGTGCCCACGGATGTAGACACCAAGATCCGCGGCATCGTCTGGCGTGAATCGCGCGACGCCGGCGTACTGCGACCCATGCTGCGGCTCGCCCTCGCCTCGCGCGCGTGGACCGAGGACGGCGTCTCGATCCGCGCCGTCCGCGGCGTTAGCGGTCACAACGGCGAACAGTGGAGCGCCATTGCGGGCGGGCTCGGCAGACTGCTGGAGCTCGGCGACGCCGTTTCCGCCGAGGAAGCGCAAGCCGCTATCGAGGCCGAGATCGATCGGGAACAGGCGGTCTTTGACGAAGTCGCGGCGGAACGCGACGCCGAGCTCGACCTGCTGCGCCTCTCCATGACCCTGGCGCACAATCGCGGCGATCTCACTCAGGGCATGGGTTTCTGGAAGCACACTCCCGTCACCACGCCGCTGATGGAGCATCTCTCCGCGCGCGGGCGCTTCGCGCTGGCTGTTCGCGTGTATCAACACACCGGCCTCTCGGCCGAAGGCCACCGGCACTATCCGCTGCGCCACGTGAAGTCGCTGCGGCGCTCGCCGGCCACGCTGCTGCCCCTGTGTCCGTTTCTCGACGAATGGGGCGCCCTGGTGGCGCAGCTCGAAGACAGCCACGAAGTCTTAGCTGCGTTAGCGACTGGCTGCCAAAAGGTGCAGGGGCAGCAGGGTTACTACCGCGCGATTGCCGGAATGCGCGCCGCGTCGTCGGGCGCTTTCGACCGCGCGGCCGCGCGCATGCCAAACGCCGCACAGCGCCTGCTGCGTGAAGCCGGGCTGCGCAAGCTTGTCGACGTGCCGCGAGCCTCGTTCGAATCCATGATGAGGAAGCGGGCCCGCACGGCGCTGGCGATGTTCAGCGGCAAGAGCTGAAGATGGAGGCTGCTCACTTAGCGCAGTGCTCTAAAGATGGCAGCCGACTACTCATGTTCCGGCAATTGCAGTGTCCGCTTTTCCCAGATCGCGCAGTATTTTTTGCAAGCTTCTACTGGCTGTCACAAGAGTGGGATCGAGTTCCATGGCCTTCTTATACTTCTCGGCGGCGTCATCGAGCTTGCCGAGATCTCGTAGTGCGTTCCCCCAGTTGTTGTAAGCCCAGGAAAACTTGAGATTATGCTCGACCGCCTTCCGATACTTCTCTATCGCCTCGTCCAGCTTACCCTGCAGCTGTAAGGCATAGCCCCAGTTGTTATAGGCCCAGGCGTATTTGGGATCGAGCTCGAGAGCCTCTTGATATTTCGCGATCGCTTCGTCCAGCTTGCCTTGATCGCGCAGTATGTTTCCCCAGTTGTTGTGCGGTAGCGCGGACTTGAGATCGAGCACGATGGCCGTCCGATACTGCTCTATCGCCTCGTCCAACTTACCCTGCTTCTGTAAGACATAGCCCCAGTTGTGGTGAGGCCAGGCGTATTTGGGATCGAGCTCGATCGCCTTTTGGGTATTTCGCGATCGCTTCGTCCAGCTTGCCTTGATCGCGCAGTATGTTTCCCCAGTTATTGTGCGGGAACGCATAACTGGGATCGGCGCGGATGGCGTCTTGATACTTCAGGATCGCCTCGTCCGGCTTGCTCCGATCGCGCAGTATATTGCCCCAGTTGTAGTAAGCCGCTGCATACGTGGGATCGACTTTGATGGCCTCTTGATATTTCGCGATCGCCTCGTCCGGCTTACTCTGGTCGCGCAGCGCGATGCCCCAGTTGTTGTAAGCCACTGCATACTTGGGATCGACTTTGATTGCCTCTTGGTATTTCGCGATCGCCTCGTCCAGCTTGCCTTGATCGCGCAGGGCGTTGGCCCAATTGTTGTAAAGGTAGGCATGCTTGGGATCGATCTCGATAGCCTCCCGATACCTGACGATCGCCTCGTCCGGCTTGCCCCGATCGCGCAGTATGTTGCCCCAGCTGTTGTAAGCGCCGGCGGACTTGGGATCGAGTCCGATGGCCTTCCGATACTTCTCTATCGCCTCGTTCCACTTACCCTGCTTCTGTAAGGCATTTCCCCAGTTGCTGTAGGCCATAGCATACTTGGGATCGATCTCGACAGCCTCCTGGTACTTTGCGATCGCCTCGTCCAGCTTGCCCTGAGCGCGCAGCACGTTTCCCCAGTTGTTGTGCGGATAGGCGTACTTGGGATCGAGCTCGATGGCCTCCTGATACTTCATGATTGCCTCGTCCAGCTTGCCTTGATCGCGCAAAACGATTCCCCAGTTATTGTAAGCAGGGGCGTACTGGGGGTCGTACCCGATGGCCGTCCAACACTTCTCTACCGCCTCATCCAACTTGCCCTGCTTCTGCAAAACATAGCCCCAGATGCTGTAAGCCACCGCGTACTTGGGATCGAGCTGGATAGCCTCCTGGTACTTTGCGATCGCTTCGTCCAGCTTGCCCTGATCGCGCAGTACGTTGCCCCAGTTGTTGTGCGGAAAGGCGTATTTGGGATCGAGCTCGATGGCCTTCTTGTATCTCGCGATCGCTTCTTCCAGCCTACCCTGCTTCTGTAATATATTTCCCCAATTGTTATAGGGCATCGCCAGCTTGGGATTGCTCTCGATCGCCAGTCTGTATTGGCTAACGGCGTCATCCAGTTTGCCCCGCTGTTGCAGAATCGTACCCAGAGCGTTAATCGCGAGCGCCTTGTGCTTACCGGACTGCGAACGATCGTCGGCGATAGCTCCCCAGAGAGTCTGGGCGGCCGCCTGATTACCTCGCCGGCTGTAGTATGCGCCCAATTGAAACGGATTGATTTTGCGAAGAATCGCTTCGGCGCTGTTTTGCACAATCGCCTCCACGTCATTCGGAGGCGCGCTGGTCCGAACGGGTTCGCTGCCGCGGTTATTACGATTGATTCGTATGGTAATCGTGGCATCGGAGTTATCCAATACCAAGTAAGAACCTGCGGCAGCGACAAGGTCCCCGGAGATGCGCGTCGGATATTTGCCGAAGATCGCGCGAAAGATTTCAACTACGGTCTTGAGACCGAGTTTTGTCCCAGGGATTTCCACGTCGAGATTGAGTCCGGCCTCCTTAGGGAGAACGAAGTCGTCCTCTTGTTCCGCGGCTCTGATTCGCGCAGTCCTGGCGAGTTCGTATAACCTGTCTCTTACGCGACTGCCAAACACCTCACCGGTAAGGCCGAGATCCTGTAACTGCTTTGGTACGTTGAACGGGTCGATGATCAAGATATGCCGCGTGAGTTCCCGCCGCAGGAAGATACCGAAGCCCACAAGCAAGGGGCCTACCACCAGGATCAATAACACGTATAGGAAGAGATCTTTTGCATCGCTGAATTCCTTTCGATGCGACTGCCAAAATGAGAATGCTGTTCTTAGGGCTGCCCAAAGGGCGACGAGAGCTTCCCATACGCGACCGCGAAAAACCGCCGCCATGACCAGTAGGGATGCCGCCGAAATGACTGCCGCGAACGCGAACGCACGGGACTTGAAGGATTTCGCACTGCGCGCGTCGGCAGCCGGTTCGAGCGGTTGTGAAGTTGCCCACCGCCTTCTAAAAGAGAACATTCCTGAGTTGAACCTACCCACAAAGAATATCCGAAGTCAATGGGCAGGGGCAATTCGTCTGTGCGCGCCTCGTGTCAAGATAGTCACATGGAAAACGCGCCAGAACTCGGTAACGTGGAAGGCGCCGCCGGCATCCTCACTATCCGGGGCGGCGGCAACGTGCGCGGATGGAACGGCATTCGCTACAAGTCGGGCCTGTCGGCGAAGAATGTCGGATCGAAGAAGCTATCGATGAACGTCGCCACCATTCCGCCCGGCGGCGTTGCGTACGCGCACATCCACGTGGGTTTCGAAGTGATGCTCTACATCCTCTCCGGCCGCGTGCGGCACGAATACGGCCCGGCGCTGGAATACTCGCTCGAAAATGAAGCCGGCGACTTCATCTTTATCGAGCCAGGCGTCCCGCACGAAGTCTTCAACATCAGTGACACGGACCCCGTGGTCGCCGTAGTCGCGCGATCCGACGCCAGCGAATGGGAGAACATCGTGAACTTCAGCAGGCCCCTGAAAGTGCCTGTGAAACCGCCGCCGTCGAAACGATAGAACGGCGCGGGACAGCGTTGTGCATTCCAGACCGCAATTGCCGGACCGTCAACACGCCATCGTGATCGGCGCAAGCGTCGCCGGACTGGTGGCGTCGCGCGCCCTTTCCACCCACTTTCGCAGGGTTACGTTGCTCGATCGGGATGAAGAGCCGGCGCAGCCGGTCCCGCGCGCCGGTGTTCCCCAGGGCCGGCACATTCATGTCGTGCTGCCGGGCGGCGTGCGCGCGCTCGACCGTCTCTTCCCCGGCCGTCTGGATGAATTGGTGCGCGCCGGCTCACAACCGTTCGACTACGGCCAGTCGCAATTCCACATGTGCGGCCAGTGGATGCCGCGCATCGCCACCGAACTCTACAGCCTCGCGCAAACCCGCCCGTTTCTCGAAGAACATTTGCGGCGTTGGGTCCGCGAGCTGCCGAACGTGCGAGCGATATTTGGCGCAAGCGTGACGGCCCCCATCTTCGAAGGCTCGCGGGTAACCGGAGTCGCGCTGCAATATGCCGGCGGGGACCGCCCGGAGGAATTGCGCGCCGATCTGGTGATCGACGCCACGGGCCGCCACACGCGTCTGCCGCGCTGGCTGGCTCTGCATGGCAGTCCCGAGGTTTATCCCCCGGTTCCGGAGACCTCCATCGGCATCGATTTGGGCTACGCCACTGGCCGATTTCGCGCGCCCGGGAATTTGCACCCCACGCATCCGATGCTGTACATCGTCGGTCATCCGCCGCGGGAAACGCGCGTGGGCGTGCGCGTGTTGGTGGAAGATGGCGTGATCTTCGGCGGCATGGGAGGCTATCATGGCGACCATCCTCCGGCGGACCTGCCGGGCTTCCTCGAATTCGCGCGCAGCCTCTGCCAGCCTGACGTTTTCGATGTGCTCTCGCGGTGTGAGTTGCTTTCGCCGATCGCGGTCTACCGGATCCCCGCCGCCACGCGCCGGCACTATGGGCGCATGGCCCGATTCCCAAACGGGATACTTCCGATCGGCGACGCGATTTGCAGCTTCGATCCGGCCTTCGGCCAGGGGATGACGGTGGCCGCTCTGCAGGCCGAGGTTCTGATGGATTGCCTGCAATGCCATGGTCATGCCGATGAGGCGTTCCGCCGCGACTATTTCCGGCGGGCCGATGCGGCAATCGAGGTTCCGTGGGCGCTCTCCAGCGGCGAGAATTTCAAGTACCCGCAAACTACCGGCCGCCGGCCGCTGAGCTTTCCACTGACGCGGCTGTATAAGGATCGCCTGGCGACGTGCGGCGACGCGGCTGTGATCCACGATTTCTACCGCGTGGTTTCGCTATCCGCGCCGCCGCGGATTCTGTTGCGGCCGCGCGTGGTGGCGCGGATGTTGGGGATGTGGAGGTAGGGTATGCGATTTGTTGTGGGGCAGCCAATCCTGGCTGCAGCCGCCTTTTCAGGCGGCTCTTTCGAGGTATGCGCGAGTCTTCGCATCCGACCCGCGCCGGCTGAAAGCCGGCGGCAGCCAGGACTGGCCGCCCCACACGGTCAGTGTCAGCAAGCTTTATTACTCGTGGGCAGGCAGTGCCCAGGCGAACATGACTCCGCCCGCGCTGGTCACTACATATTGCCGGCCATCGAGCTCGTAGGTAATGGGCGGGCTCTGCATACCCGAGCCTTCGCCCGCATGCCAAAGAGTCTTGCCCTCGTCGGTGGTGAGCGCCAGAACGTTGCCCACGCTGTCGCCGGTGAAAATCAGGCCGGAGTCAGTCGTCAGCACGCCCGCTCCCGAGCCATTCGGACCTAGCTCGTGACTCCAGCGGATCTTCCCGGTCTGATAGTCGATTGCCTCCAGAACACCCTTGCCCCACACTCCATAATCGGCGCCGGCCCAGCCGAAAGCGCCATCCGCCGGCTTAGCGAAATAAATCCCGTAACTCGGGTGAGCGTTCACGATGAACAGTCCGGTTTTCAGGTCGAAGCTCGGAGAGCGGTAATTCGTCAGGCCGCCCTCGTCAGGCGCAATTAGCCGTCCATCGACGGCTGGTTCCTTCTCCGGATTTGGAATCGGACGACCCTGTTTGTCCACGCCGCCGGACCAGTTCACAAACCCAAATGGGATGGTGAGCAAGCTCTGTCCATTGGTGCGGTCGAGGACGAAGAAGTAGCCGTTGCGGGAAGTCTGCATGAGCATCTTGCGCGGCTTGCCGCCGAAATCCGCATCCACCAGCACCGGAGTCTCAACCGCATCCCAGTCGTGAGTATCGTGCGGCGAGGGTTGAAACCCCCAGGCGAGCTTACCGGTGTCGGGATTGAGGGCCACAATGCTGCACGTGTATAAGTCGTCGCCGGGACGAGTCTTGCCAGTCAGTACCGGCGTCGGATTGCCCGTTCCCCAAAAGATAAGATTGAGCTCCGGATCGTAAGTCCCCGTCATCCATGTCATTCCGCCCGAGGTAGCATTGGGAGTGCCAACGGGGGCAGTAGAGTCCCATCTCCATTGCGTCTTGCCGCTATCCGGGTCGATGGACTTGAGAAAGCCGGTGAGGTTGTCGAAGTCGCCCGAGACGCCGACGATCAGGTGGTTGCGCACCACCAACGGCGACATAGTCGTCCAATACCCCTTCTGCGAGTCGGCGACCACGACATCCCAACGGACCTTACCGTCTTTGGAGTTGAGACAGATCAGGTGCGCGTCGGGAGTCATGAAGTAGAGCCAATCCTCATACATGGCGACGCCGCGCGAACCTATGTGGAAACCCTTGTTAGCGGGGTAGGCATAGTGCCAGATCTGGTGGCCGGATCGCGCATCCACGGCCCAGACATTGTCCGGAACGGTGATATAGAGTATCCCGTCGACCAGCAAAGGAGTGCATTTCAGGCCGTTAGTCTGACCTGTCTGGAACAGCCATGAGAGGGCCAGGTCCCTGACATTTTGTGGAGTGATCTGAGTCAGATCGCTATGGCGTCTGCCGGAATAATCTCCGTGATACGCCGGCCAACTATCGCGTGCAGGGTGCAATAGCAAATCTTGTGTTACGCCCTGGGCCGAAAGGTGACTCGTCAGGCCACTTACGAGACAGGCGGCCACGCCTATGGAAAAACGCAATGCGATGTGGAAGAATTTCATATCGGGCGCCGGTTATTTTAATGTTTGCAGGTACGCCATCAGGTTGTGAATGTCGTCGTCGGTATACTTCGCCAGCAGGTCGGCATGCACTTCGGCCGGGGCGTCGATGGTGAATTTCACACGGTTCACGGCCCAGGCGCGATAGCGCCCGGACGCGTCAGTCAAGGCTATGTTGAACTCATCCTGATAAGCCAGCGCTCCGGAAACCGTTTCGCCGGAGGGCAGCGTGACCACAATCTTGGCCTTCACGTCTCTGGGGTAGAGAAAGCGCTGTTCGAGCTTCAGCCCCTCGAAGCGCTTCGCCACACCCGCAAGATCGCCCGTAGCCGAGTGACACTGCGAGCACTTCCCCGCCCCGTTGAAATACACCTTACCGGCGGCGGCGTCGCCAGTTTGAAGATCGGCCGCATCCACGCCGCGCCGTCCGCCTTTCTGCGATTCCGCCAGCGTCTTCTGCGTTTGGATGAAGGCTACCAGCTCAGCGATTTCCTTATCGCTGACAGTGAAGCGGGGCATGCCTTTTTCCGGACGTCCGTTGCGAACCACGGGCCCAATCTGGTTGCCGTCCCGATCTTCGGCGACCAGTTTGGACCGGGTGAGATCGGGTCCGTCTTCGCCGCCGCCCGCGTCGCGGCCGTGGCAAAATGCGCACTGCTGAACGAATCGCGCCTGGCCGGCTTCCACTAATGCAGCCGGAAAAACTTTCGGGGCAGGCGCGGCGTCTTGAGCGGCGGCAATCGAGGCGGCCGCAAGCATCGCCGCCCATGCGAGCCAGTAACAACGTAATCGAAGAGGAGCCATAATCGGAGTCTGCCTCATTATGCCACCAGGATTATGCCGCCAGGGCGAAGCCGTGCGCATCTAACTCCGCGGCTAGAGACTCGCGCTGGGCGGATGTCAGTTCTATCAAGGGCGGCCGCACCCTGGCCCACTCAGCGTCGGCGAAGCCTCGCGCCACAATGGCTTTAAGCGCCGGAATCATCGGATACTTATACACTACGGCGCGGGTCGCGGTGATCTGTTCCTGCATGCGATCGGCATCCGGCCCGCGCCAGTTCGCAAACACGCAGTGGATGGCCGCCGGGTTCACGTTCGCCGTCGCGCTGATGCAGCCCACGCCGCCGTGGCGCATGTTGGCGAGCAGGAATGTTTCGCTGCCCGCGAAGACATCGAAGCCGGCGCCGGCGAACGCATCCAGCACCGCTTTGGTGTTGTTCCAATCGCCCGAGCTATCCTTGAGACCCGCCACCGTTTGCGGGTAACGCTTGAGCAGGCGCTCGATCAGAGGGATCGAAATTGCGACCTGCGCCACCGGCGGAATGTGATATAGGTAAACGCGCAGGCGCGCGTCGCCCACCCGCTCGATCACTTCGGAGAAACTGCGGAACAACCCCTCATCGGAGACGCCTTTGTAATAGAAAGGCGGCAGCATCAGCACTCCGGCGCAGCCCAGCCCGACGGCGTGCGCGGTTAGCCGGACAGTATCGGTAAGCGCGCAGCAGCCGGTACCCGGCATCAGCCTGTCGGGAGAGACGCCATGGGCCACAAGGTATTCCAGCATCATCATTCGCTCTTCGGCGGAAAGCGAGTTAGCCTCACTGTTGGTGCCAAACGCCGCCAGCCCCGAACAGCCGTTGGCGAGCAGCCACCGGGCGTGGCGGGCGAAGCGTTCGGGGTCGGGAGCCAGGTCTTGGCGGAACGGAGTGATGGCAGGCGACCACACGCCGCCCGGTCTTTGCGGAGTCATTCTTCTATTAAACACGACTATTAGAGACACCGCGCAGGCACTACGCGGAAGCTTGTCGCGCACCCGCTCGCGGCATGACTGCACCGGCAGGCTAAATCATGCGCGACCCTGCCAGCCCTAACGCCTCTCGCAGCGCCTGCTTCATCACCTGCTCCGGCGCCTGTTCGTGCGTCCACAATTCGAAACCGATCGCTCCCTGATAGACCAGCATGGATAGGCCGTCGAGCACGGGCAGTCCCCGCTGTCGCGCGGTTGCGATCAGCCGAGTCTCCGGCGGATTGAATACGGCGTCGCACACCAGCAGCCGCGGGTGCGCAGCGCTCAGATCCACGGGCGGCATAGCATCCAAATTTGGGTAGAGTCCGATGGACGTCGCGTTGACGAGGATATCGGCTGTGGCCGGAACCGGATAATAACCTTGCCACGCCTGAAAACGGATGGGCGCCTTGGTGCTGGATGCCAGTTCGGCAGCCATCTTTTCACCCCGCTCGACAAACCGGTTCACCACCAGCACATCGGCAGCCCCGGCCAGCGCCAGTTCGGTGACAATCGCGCGCGCCGCCCCGCCGGCCCCCAGCACCACTACGCGCTTGCCCTTCGGGTCCACACCGGCGTCTGTGCGCACGCCGCACAGAAAGCCTTTGCCGTCGGTGTTCTCGCCGATCAACTTGTCGCCTTCGCGCCGGACAGTGTTCACCGCGCCAATGATGGCGGCATCCGGAGCTGTCTCGTCAAGATACTGAATCACCGAAACCTTATGTGGAATTGTGAGGTTGACGCCTCGCATCCCAAACGCCCTCACTCCCACCATGGCGTTGCCCAAGTCTTCGGGTTTCACTTCGACAGTGAGATATCGCCAGTTTAATCCGAGAGCTTGGAACGCGGCCTCTTGCATGGCTCCGGTCGGGTTTTCGGCGACGGGCTGCCCGAAGCAGCCTACCAGTTCCGCCTTGAAGTTTGCGGGCATGCTATCTACAATACCGTGGGGTGGGCCCATGGTCTGCCATCATGCCCTGCCCTGTCCCAAGCCGCTGCGAGCGCTTGGCATTCAGGCGGCGACAATCTCAATGCACAACCGTCCGCAGCAGGGCGCTTAGGCCGTTCCACAGAATCTGGACCCCGATACAGACGAGGATGAATGAAGACAGGCGGATGATCACGTTCATCGCCGCGTCGCCGAGCGTGCGCCCAAGACGTTCGGCGAACCGGTAACTCAGGTAGATGGACGCCGCAATCAGAAGCGAGCCCAGCAGCATCCCGGCGATTAGCGGCCACCGTCCCTCCGAGCCTTCCGGCCGGTTGGCCCCCACCGCGATCGCCACTGAGATAGACCCCGGCCCCACAGTCAGGGGCAGCGTTAACGGATAGAATGCCTGACTGGAGTAGTCGGCCTCGTTACAATGATGCTGCGAAGTCTTGTCGTCGCTCCCGTCGCTCGACTGACGCAGCAGCGCCCAGCCGGTTGAAATCACTACCAGCCCTCCACCCACTTGCACCACCGGCAGCGAGATGCCAAAAAATGCCAGGATGTAAGTGCCAATGAAGATCGAGCCCAAGATCAGAATGAGACTGTTCATGGCGATCATTCTCGCGAGCATTGTCCGCCCCTCGCTCGACAGCCCGCGCGTCAGCGACAGGAAGATGGGCGTGCTGCCGATCGGATTTACGATGGGGAACAGCGCTCCTACAACCAGAAAAGTGTATTTCGCGAGATCGCTCAGCGGCCCCGGCATTACCGCTACCATGCGTCGCGGTTTGAGATAGTGACGCGGAAGAAAGGCTTCTCCTTTTCGGCCGGGTCGATTTGAAACTCCTGGCTCGTCTTCTTGGGATCGTAGTCACGCCACAGCCATGTGAGCGATTCCGGCAAGTCGAGTCCGGCCTGTGCGCCGCCGTGGGCCGCCGTGCCGAAGCGGAAGTGGAAATCGTATTCCTTCAGCTTGAGTGAGTTGGCCATTTCGATGTTCTGCATCGGCCATGAGCCATGCTCATTCTCCAGGTCGTCGTGGCCGTCACTCATCCAGACGCGGATATTTCGCTTCGGCTCTTTGCGCACCTTAAACGGGTAGACGTTGCCGCCCTCCAGCTTCTCCTGCGGCCGCCACTGAATAGATGTGAAGCTGCCCACCGCTGAGTGTACGCGGCTGAACTTATCGGGTATCAGCCAGGCGACATTGAACGCGCAGATGCCGCCGGAGGATTCCCCGGCTATGGCGCGGCTGTATCCGTCCGGGCGCAGCTTGTACACCTTCTCCACCTCGGGCAGCACTTCTTCCATCAGAAAGCGTGAGTAGCGATCGCTGACTGTGTCGTACTCAATGGAGCGCATGGCTTTGCCGTCGGTGGACGTGCCGGGCGCGATCATCACATGCACCATGGGCGGCAGCAGCTTCTGGTCGATCAGATTTTCCGTGACTGTGAAGAGTCGCAGACCCGAGTAAGTTCCGATCAGGCCTTGTCCATCCTGCCACACCATGAGGGCTGCCGGAACGTTAGGATCGACTCCCGGAGAAGCGTACACCCAATAGTCGGCCTTCATGCCATCGTAGATATGGCTGACAATAGTCTGCTTCTCACTGACCTTGCCGCGCGGCACGCCCGGCTTGGCATAGGAATCGGGATTGTAACCGATGACATCGCCTCGCGCGCCCAGCGGCTTCCCCGCGGCGTAATACTGATAGGAGTGAGTCACGCCCGTGCGCATCTTGGTAAGTAGCATCCACAGAGTGGAGCCATCTATTCCAGCCATGGGCACGGCAGGCTGGTTATCGATAGACACCGAAACCGGCGACGGGGAATTGGAAACGAAGAGATAGTCCTGGCCCCAGACGGCAGTGCCGCCGCGCGCCGACAGCGTCTTCGTGATGCGGTCTTGCAATCCCGGCGCGGCCGGACCCTGGCGGGCAAGCCCGATCAGTTCTTCGAGTGGAGACGTCTGGGCAAAAGCTGCCGACGAGGCGAGCAGAATCAAGGCAAATTTCTTCATAGCCGGCACTTAGTATACACCTCAGGCCGTAGGGCGAACCCCCTGGTCCGCGCGGGTCCCCCTGGACCCGCTCTTTACCCGGCCGAATCAATCCCGTGCGATCCGAAAGACGCCGACCGGGGGGGCGGCCCTACGTTGTTCACCGGCCAAGATTCTCGTACCACTTGAGATTGCTCGTAGCCGAGCCGATGCAGGCGATGTCCGTGCGGCCGTCGCCGTTGAGATCGGCCGCCGCGCATGCCGCTGCCGCCATGCCGCCGTCGTCGAGTATGCGCTTGGACCAACGCTCCCCGTTCGCATCTTCCGGATGGTAGATGTAAACGCTTTGTCCCTTGCCGCGGTAGCCGGCGATGACTTCGCTCGACCCATCGCCGTTGAGATCGGCAGTAACAATCGTGTGGCCGTCCACCAGAGAATCGTCGATCACCCGCCGCTCCCATGCGCCGCTATGCTGGCGATAAATGGCGACCTGATTCCCGTGCCATGGCTCAATAGTGGCCAGAAAGCGCTGCTGTCCGATCCGCCCAACCGCGATGTCGCTTGAGCCGGACTTAGGCCAGGGCGCCGGGTCACCCTTGGCGATTTCGGTCCGGGTCCATCGGCCGCCGGCGCCGAACTTGAAGAGATGGATGCCGGTGAAACTCGCCGTCAGGATCTGGTCGCGGCCGTCGCCATCCCAATCGACGATGTAGATGCCATGCACCACGCCGCTGTTTTCCGTGCTGATGTACTGCCGCTTCCACTCGCCCGGGCGATACATAACCAGCGGCGTCTGGTCGCGGTAATCCGGAGCTTCGGCTTTGGCGCCTGTCAGAGGAGCGAGAATCACCACGCGCTTTCCACTGCCGTCGATATCGGCCGTGCGCAGCCGGTGTGACGTGGTGAGGCGGTCGATCTCCGTCGCGGTCCACGGCTGCCGCGGGTCGCCGTTGTGTTCGAGAACCGAGACCAGCCCGATACTGTCCTTGGCCTGATTGGCGAATTCGCTGGCCAGCACGATGGTCGGGATGGGGTCGCCATCCATCCGCACAACGGCGCAGTTAATCATGTGGGAAAAGTTGCCGGCGATAACGTGGCGCTCCCAAGTGGGATTCTCATACCAGACCAACTCTTTCATGCCGCTGGCCAGCGCGATGAGGTCGGGCTTGCCGTCGTGGTTCAGGTCGGCGACCACTACCTGGTATCCGCCCCTGAGGTCGGTAGCGATGGTGTGTTCGGCGAAGCGGACCGGCTCGATTGCCATGAGCGGCAAGGCAGCAAACAGAGCAATCGTGGCGCACGCACTTATGCGTGCAGCGTTCACAATCGTGTGAACGCGCTTACCCGCGCCGCTCACGTGGGCTCCACGGAAATGCCCGCGCCCGCCAGCGCCGCCTCCACTTCGGCGGGGCGTAAGCGGGAGGCGTCGTATTCCACCATCAGCCCGTCCAGCGCGGGGTTGAGCTTCACTTGTTGGATTCCGTATAGCGTGCTCTCGCCCGAGAGACGCGTCATCATAACCTCGTCGAGCGGCTTCCGCAGGCGGAAATGCATCTGCACCCTGGTCATAGAATCTCAGGATACCAGTGATGATTGACCGGGCCGCAGCCCGCGCCCAGGCCCGGATTGGAGCGGATGGCTCCGTGGATGTACCGCTTCGCACGCGCCACCGCGTCTGCCAGCGCGAGTCCGTGCGCCAGACCGGCGACGATCGCCGCCGAGTAGGTGCATCCAGTTCCGTGCGTGTGCGGCGTCGCGAGGCGCGGTGCGGGAAATTCACGCCATTCTGTGCCGTCGAAAAGCAGGTCCACCGGGTCGCCGGCGCTGTGTCCACCCTTGATGAGGACCGCGCGCGCGCCCAATTCGAGGATGCGGCAGGCGGCGCCGCGCATACTGGCGAGGCCGTGAATGGCGATGCCGCTCAACTCTTCCGCCTCGGGAATGTTCGGCGTGACCAGCGCCGCGCGCGGCAGCAGACTTTCGCGCAGCGCGTGCACCGCGGCGTCGGAAAGCAGCCTGCGCCCATGCTTGCCAAGCATCACCGGGTCCACCACCAGCGGGAAGGCGAAACCCGCTGCCATCCCGGCGACCGCCTCCACCACTTCCGCCGAGCCCAGCGCGCCGGTCTTCGCCGCCGCGGGCGGAATATCTTCCAGCACGGCAGCGATCTGCTCGCGCACCAGATCTGGCGCCAGGATTTCGACGCGCGAAAAGCGGACGCTGTTCTGTACCGTGACGAGTGTGATCGCCGCCTCGCCGTAGACGCCGAATTGATGGAAGGTTTTGAGATCGGCCTGAATACCGGCGCCGCCGCTCGGGTCAGATCCGGCGATGGTCAGCGCTACCGGAGGCATCCGTTACTGGCCGGGGCCCGTGGGTCCTGTAGATCCGGTGGGGCCGATGGTCCCGCCAATTTTCTCGCCGGGCCGCAGCAGCGTGGGCGGCTTCCGCTGCTGATCCTGCTGTTGCTGTTGCTGTTGTGTCTGGTCGGCAGCCTTCTTGTCTTCGGCCTGCTTGGCGTCGCGCTCGGTCGGGGTGCGGTTTTCGTCGAGCGCTTTTTTCTCCTTCTCGGCGCGGAACTGAACGTCCTTGGCCCGCTCGCCAACGTCGGATTCGGCCATCTCCAGGCTGTCCGAAGTGGTATCGATGGCGGTCTTGAGCACGAAATCGAAATGGTCGATATCCTTGGGCGGGTTCTCGCGAATCTTCTTCAACACCGGCAGCAGATCGCGCTCATACCCTTGAACCAGATCGATCGCGGGCTTGATATCGACCTTGCGCTGCAGCGCATCGTCGGCCACGTCGTCCATGGCGTCGATGATCTTGGCGTAGTCGTCCAGCGCGTTGTGGACCAGGATGGACCTTGTGGCCCTGTCCTTCGAAAGCAGCGACTTCACCAAATCGATGCGCCGCCTGGCGAACTTGGCGTAGAGCGCCATACGCTGGTTGGGTTCCTGCGCTTCTTTGATTTGGTCGGCTTCATCCGTGCTGAGAAAGTCGCGCTCCTGCGCGCACAGCAGCGCGCCGAAAGCGGCTATCGCGAAACACCAGAGCAGGTTTTTCATTTCTTCTTGCCCTCCATTAAGCCTAGCAGCAACTCGTCATGCACTTGCTGCACCCGGGCTTTGACTTTATCGAGCAAAGGCCGGTCGGTGTAACTCATCTGGTCCTGAAAGCTGGCGATCCGGCGCGCCAGGTCGCGGGTTGCGAGCTCGGCGCTCTTGAACCATTTCGGGCTTCGGCGCGGGTTCTTGCCGGTATCGTTGAGCGACTGGAACGCCAGGTCGACCGATTGTTCGATCTCGTCGATGGCGGCCTGCACCGGTTCCATCTCGCCCTTCTGATAGGCATCGCGCGCGGCCTGGTAGGCGGCGAAGGCATTATCGAGAGCCAGTTTGGATCGCTTTTCCAGGTCGGGCTCGGCCCGCGCTTTCTTCAAATCGGCCTGCAGAATTGCCGTGCCGGCGATGGCGAACAGGGCCACAATGAACCGGATGCCTCTCACCGCTTCTCCAATTCGTTCTGGATGGTGATAATGCGATGCCGCGCCTGAAACTCCTGATCGGCGTTCTCCCCGTGACTCATTGACAGGAACTGACGGTAAGCTTCGAGCGCAGGTTTCAACTGCCGCAGCTTGTCGAGAATGATGGCGCGCAGGAACCAATTGCCCGGCGTATTCTCACCCAACTGGCGGGCGCGGTCGAACGCGGCCAGGGCCTGGGGAAGGTCGTCGGTGACATAGAGCACGCCCGCCAGGTTGCTCCACGCGCGTACGTCGTCGGGCTTGATCTTGGTGGCCTCATTGAATTGACGAACGGCGGCAGGGTATTGTTTGGCGTCGCGCAAGGCGCGGCCGTACATCATGCGGGCGTCGAAATTGGCTGGCTCGGCCGCGGCGGCCTGGTCGAATAGGGGCAGCGCCTTTTCAACCTGCTTGTTGAGCTGGTAAGCCAAGGCAAGCTCGGTCCGGTTCGCCGCGGTGGGCTTGAGCTTGACGGCTTCCTCGAATTGATGGACCGCCTCGGAGTATTGTTTGGCGTCGCGCAGGGCGCGCGCGTACATCATATGGATATCGAAGTTCGCGGGGTCGGCCGCGGCGGCGCGCTCGAACAGCGGCAGCGCCTTTTCGCCCTTTCCGCTGAACTGGTAAGCCATGGCGAGGGCCACCCCATTAGCTTCCGTGGGGGCTTTCGCGTAGGCCTGTTCCAGGCTGGGAACGGCTTCGGCGGATTGATTATTCCGCAGCATTAATTCGCCGGCGCGCTCCTGGAATACGGCGTCGTCGGGAAACTCGCGATAGATGGCCAATGCCTCGGCGGCCTGGTGGTTTTGCTGGTAGAGATCGGCCAGTTCCAGCAGCGCATCGCGGCGCGCCGGTTCGATCTGCACCGCCTGGCGGAAATGCGGCGCAGCCTCGGCGAGTTTGCCCTGCCGCGCCAGGGCGTGCGCCAAACCCACCTCCGCGGCGGCCGACTTGGGATCGGTCTCGATGGCCGCGCGAAAATTCTCCTCCGCCTTGGCCAACGCCCCGGTTTCCAATTGGCATTGAGCCATGTAGTAGCGCGGCTGAAAATCCTGGGGCTTTTGATGGGCGGCGTCTTCGAATAGCGGCAGTGCCTCGGCGGGCCGCTTCTGGCGAAACAGCAGGATGCCTTCGTTCAACTCGGCCGGCGCCAGCCCCGGCTTGAGCTCGAGCGTTTTGCGGTATTCGGCAATGCCTTCGGCGTCCTTGTTCAGGAAGCCGTACGCCAGAGCCAGGTTGAAGTGCGCGCTGTAATCGCTGGCGTCGGCTTCAACGGCCTTGGTGAAAGATTGGACCGCGGCCTCGTAACGGCGCTCTTCCAGGGCCTTCAACCCTTCGGCGCTGAAATCGGTGGATTGAATCAGGAACAGCAGCGCGGCGATGGTCCGCATACTTATATATTGTAGTGGCGCGGGCCCGTGGCCTGCGAAGTGGCGCGGTAGCGCCTGAAGCTTCGGCCGAAGGCGCCCAACAAGACTGCTAACGCGCCGCTTTCAGCGCGAATGCGCATAGATCGACCGCGCAGCACTCGCCGCAGTTGGGCCCGGCCGTCTTGCATGTTTCTTTGCCGTGCTGGCGGAGCAACAAATGGGCGCGCGCGAGCGATGCGGCGTCGCGCGGCAATTGTCCCTGCAGCGCTTCCTTGATGGAACGGTACATGGCCCCGTAGTTTTTTTGCTCGCGGCCAAAGCCGATGCGCGTTAGCACGCGGCAGCCATTCGATTCTAACGGGAGACACTCGGCCATGCCGCAGAAGAGCAGAATCTTTTCCGCGCCCGGCTCGCCGATGTTGGGGAATTGGTGCAACGCCCTCTTGGCCTTGGCGTACGGCTCTTTAAGGATGCGGTCCAGATCGCCGTCGAACTGCGTGAGAGTGATGCGCGCGATTTCGAGCCAGCGGAAGACGCGGGTTTCAGGACGCATGCCGCCCATATTGGCGAGCTCGAGCAGGGTGTTGCGGTCGGCCTTCCAGATGGCCGCGGCGCTCAAGCCTACGCGCTGGCGCAAGCCTTCGAACACAGCGGCGCGGCGCGTGTCCGGCAGCAGGTAGCACGCATTTTCCCAGAGGACGAGTTCGAATGGCCCTTTGGCCGGCGGCAGATCGGGCGCGCCGTAACGGCGCTTGAGGCGCGCCGCGAGCTTTTTGAAATCGGGCGTGGCGCTAAGAATGTTCACTGAATGGCCCGAACCGCCTCATAACGCCGCCGTAAAGAGCACACCCCGGCGACAGGCCGGGACGCCCGTCCTACAGCTTACTTGGATTTTTTCTCCTTCGGGATGGTCAGCTTGGGAATATCGAAGTGGCCGCCCAGATCGGCGAGGCCTTCGAGATCCACCGGACCGACGATGTTCACCACGGTAAGCTCGCGCGGCTCCGCTTCGAGGATCGCCACGCCGGTGTTCTTTCCGTTCTCCACGTGCAGGTAGATTTCGGCGTTCGATTCCTCTTCGGCGCTCTTGACGCCGACGATGCGCTCCCATTCGGGCGCGTGGAGCTGGTTGCGGACGCGGTCGAGATCTGCTTGGCTCCATTCGTTATCATGCTTGAATTCGAAATGCTTAATGTAAATTCCCTGCAAGCCGCCGATGAGCTTCTTGATTTGGGCCTCGTCGGGATCGTGCCCATCCAGAAACTTCGCGGCGAAGCGCAGCGTGGGTCCTGTGAGCGAGAGGTCCACGGCGTTCGCGGCCTTCTCCGACAGGTGGTCGAGATCGAGCTGAAACTGCTGCGGCGCGGCCAATGCCACAACCGCGGCGGCCAGCGCCAGAAGATTCGCTTTCATCGGACCACCTCGATTTGGATCACCTGATTTTGAATGTGGTTCACTTTGGTGGCGGCGATTCGGAACGCCAGCAGCACCTGTTGCTTCGCCGCTTCGCCTTGCCGCCAGCGATAGCCGTAGCCGGCCCCGGCGATCACCAGCGCGGCCGCGGCCGCCGCCGCCCAGCGCGGAAGCGCGAGTGCCCTGCCCCGGCGCGCCCGCGCAATGGTGCGCGCAGCGAAATCCGGCGGTGGTTCCTGGCGCTCAAAGGCGCGCTTCAATTCATCGTCCAGCCAATCCATTTTGTCTCCCGTACTGCGACTTGTGTCGCGTTCACACGAGTGTGAACGCTGCACGCATAAGTGCGTGCGCCACGTATCTCGGTCATCCCACGCCGCGGCGCTCCAGCTTCTCCCGCAGCAACGCCAGTGAACGCTGCAAGTGACTCTTTACCGTCCCCAGCGGCATACTTAATGTCTCCGCGATTTCCGACGGATCCAGATCCTCCTGGTACCGCAACACCATTACCATGCGCGCCGCCTCCGGCAGGCTCGCCACCAGCCGCCGCAGCGTCTCCGCGAGCATCGGGTCGCGCGCCGCCTCGCCGGCCGCGGGCTCCGCCACCAGCTCCAGCGCGATTGCCGGACGCCGCAACCGCCGGCGCCCTTCGTCGATGGAACGCTGCGCCGTCACCTTCCGCAGCCAGGATACGGCGTGCGCGGACGATTGGATGCTGCGCAGGTTCCGGTGGAGGCTCAGGAATACTTCCTGCGCTACTTCCTCGGCCAGGCCGCGGTCGTGGAGAAATCGCCACGCAAGGCTGTAGACCATGGACTGGTGACGCCGCACCAACTCGCCAAATTCCAACCCGATCTCTTGCGCCGCTACCAAGCCGATCACGGTTTATCGACGTCGAATACCAGGCTGCTGACCACGTCCGTGCGCCGGAAATCGCTGTTCTTGAGATTCACCGAGATGCTTCTCCTATAGAAGAACACGGCGCGCACTTCGAATTCGCCGCCGAAACCCGCGGGGAACCAGATGCCATCGGGCATACGCTCGTAGCTAACCGTAAACCCCACGCCGCGCACGTTAGTTCCAAGCACCGTTCGCACCGCCAGCGGAACCTTCCAGGCAAGATCGGTAGTGATCTGCACCGGCTGGAACTCAGCCGCATCGATGAGCGCTTCGCCTTTCCAGGAGCCTTCGTCGCCATCCTTATCGCGCCGGTGATTCGGCCGGAAGCTGATGCGGTAGACCTGGCGCCCATGATAAGTCTCGGCGCCTTCCATCTTATAGCTGTACAGTAGCTGCTCGCGCGCCGTCAGCGGAAACAGATCGTGCGGGATGCCGTCGTCGCTAATGCTGTGCTCGCTATCGTCGTTGAAGGCGGTCACCAAAGCGCCATCGATATCGAGACCCTTGCTCTCATAACCGGGGTGATCGTAACTCCCCGGCTTGCCGTGGTCTTCGTACTTACCTTCAAAGGCAGTCATCTCTTTCCGTTCGCCGCGCGCATCGGGCGTCACCGTATATTGACGCTTCTCTTCGCGAGCCAGCTTGCCATTGGCCCGATGCACGCCGACCAGTTGCTCCTGGTGATACACATATTGCTTGCGCGCTTCTACCGACTGCTCCTGGTTAGCGGCCACGCGCGACATGATTTCGTCGATCCCCGGCGTCTGAGCCAGCGCCGCAGATCCGGCCAGCGCCATCCATATCACAAGCTTCATACCTGCTATTACGCGCCACATCGGGATTGCGAACGCATCTTTTGACTTTGGCAATGCGGCGGGCTTCGCAGCCGCCGGCAACCGTTACGCGAAGAGAAAGCGAATTCGCGCTTACAGGAGCCCGCCGGGCCTCGATCCATCGGCGCGATGAATCGCGTAGGGCCGGGCTCGCAAGTTCAAAATCCTGTTGCTTTACCGAGACTGGCGCCTGACAATCTATATTTGATCCCCATTTGAACCCCGGCATTATCATTTCAAACCCGGCATTCCCGGAAGGAGAAAAAAGTGAAGAACATCCTACGTGCGCTCTTGATCGCTGCGGCGGCATTGACCGCGGCTTCGGTCTTCAATCACCCGTCCGCTTCCGTGCTCGATAACGGCACACTGCTCGCCTTTGGCACGCCGCTGCCGGTTTGCCCGCCGGTTTGCCCGAACCCCTGTCCGCCGGAGTGTGACAAGTCCAGCGGTCAGGTTTCCCACGGCAAGATCAAGCCGAAAAAAACCGCGTTGCCCCAACCTCAATAGCGCATAGCGGCTGGCAGGTTGTATAATCGGCCCAATGCATGGGCTAATTCTCACACTCTGGTGCGCGGGCATCGTCGCCCGTGCCTTCGCGGCTCTTCGCCTGTGGCGCAGCAACTTGATTAATCGGCTGCCTACGCTGTGGGGCCTGCTGGTAGTCTTGACCGCGCAATCCGCTATTGCTCTGTGTTTGCTGACGGAACCCGCCATGTATGCGCGGTTCTATGCCCGGACGGCGTGGTGCGTCATGCTGATGGAGGCTATTGCGCCGGTTGGCGTGTTCTGGGCTGTGGTGGAGCGCTACCCGCGATTTCGCATTCCGGGAACATCCCTCCTGACGCTGCTGGCAATCGCTGGTTCGGCGGTCTGCTGGGCTGCTGGGTATGGGTCGGTTCCGGCAGGATGGAGCGGAAATTGGCATCTCGCGGTGGCGGTTCAGCGCGCGGTAGCGGGCATCATGTTCGCGGTCCTGCTGGGCACCCGCATATTCCTCCCAAGGATCACCGCGATTCCGATCCGACGGTCCGCGCAGCGCGCCGCCGATATTCTGACTCTGCATATGGGGATGGCGCTTGGAATTGCAATTTTCACGGTCGCCACCGGCTTGAAGTATACGGGGCTGGTTAACCTGGCAACCGTCGTTAACGGACTTACTTTTGGCCTGCTCTGCGCGGTCGCCCTCACCCGGGAATCCGATCTGTACCCGGAAGTCTGGCCGCAAAAGATCGACATTGCCGAGATCGATTCCAGGCTCGCGCGCGTTTGGGAAGACTTTCGGGATTACACGCGAATGTTGGATCGGCAGCGATGAGGATGGAGTCGCGTTCAGTCCGCGCGGGCGCTTCCTACTCGGGCGTTTCCTAACAGGCGCGCCATGGAATCGCACGCCGCTTCAAACTTCACCGGCGCGCGCAGGACAAACAGCAAGCCCAGCGTCGTCAGCAACGCCATCTGGGCATTAGAACGATGCGACAGGAAGCGGAGGGCAAGGTATGGATTCCACCGCCCCAAGAGCGCCATTTCTTCGGCTCGCATGGCAAGCCTTATGCGCACGTCGGCCTGGATCGACTTCAGGTAACCGCGCAGCAATCGAAAACGAATCAGCCGGAAACGCCCTTTCATCAGCAGCGGAATGGCCGCGAGCGTATCGAGCGCCGCGCAGCTGGCAGGGGCCGCGATCCCAGGGGCATATGCGGCGATATCGTCAATGCTGTTCAGCAATTCGGCTGCATCCTGGCACTCGAGCGAGCGAGGTCCCAGAACCGCAACCTCGCTTTGCAAAAGTGCGGCGAGATGACTGGCAAAATCGAAGCGGTTGCGCATTGGCCGGAATGTTGGTTTCGGTTTTTGCTTCCGATCATACTACCGAGTTGAATTAGATACAAGCGAAATCTCCGGGATATTTCGGATATTCTTTTGCCGTGCCTTATCTCGCGACGACCGCTCCCTTAACGACCACCCACTTAACGGTCGTGGGTTATCGGATCGGATAGCGTGGCGGGGCGCCGCTTGGAATCCGGATAGCAGAAGCGGTCGCGGAAGCCGCCCCGTCGATCCACGTAAACCATCCCCCACAAGCCGTCCGAAGATTCGCCATTCGCGATTCGCGAATCGCGAATGTAGAATGAAAGTATGGCATTGAAGCCCCAGGACGTGTATGTGACCCTGAAGATCGTCGCGGCCAAGTCGCGGCGCGCTCCATACTCGCAACTGGCGATGGAGTTGGTAATGAGCCCTTCCGAGGTACATGCTTCCGTCAAACGCGCCCAACTTGCTCACTTGCTCCACGGGCCGAAACTGCAAAACCGGCCAAACCTCGCCGCGCTCGAAGAATTCCTAATCCACGGGCTCAAGTACGCTTTTCCTTCCGAACGTGGAGAACTCACGCGTGGCATCCCTACGTCCTACGCCGCCGAGCCGCTCCGCAGCCTGATCGTACAAGGCAAGGAACCCGCTCCCGTCTGGCCTTATGACGAAGGCAAGCAAAGAGGCATCGCGTTTGAACCGCTATACAAGACTGCGCCCATCGCAGCCTTGCGCGATCCGTCATTTTACGAATACCTGGCATTGGCCGATGCTCTCCGCGATGGCCGCATCCGCGAACGAAAATACGCTGAACAAGAGTTGCACCGCCGGCTCAGGCAAGCAAATGAACGACCCGAATCTTGATCAACTCATCGCGGCTGCCGAGCTTTTGCGGCCTTTACTAAATGAGCTCGTGTTCGTCGGAGGGCGTGACGGGTCTTCGGATAACCGACGCCGCCGCTGGTTCGCCACGGACTACTTTTTTAGACGTGGATGCAATTGCGGAAATCACATCTTATGCGGCGTATACGGAATTTGGGGATCGTTTGCGCGCGCTGGGATTCGGGGAGGACACGAGTGAAGATGCGCCTCTGTGCCGTTGGAGGCATCATCAGACCATACTCGACGTGATGCCACTGAATGAGAATATCCTGGGGTTTGCCAATCGGTGGTATAAGGCTGCAAATGGAATCTTCGGCGATGATGAGGCTCACTGCCGATCTTGAAATCCGCGTCGTCACCGCGCCCTACTTCATCGCAACAAAACTCGACGCGTTCAAGGGCCCGGGGAACGGAGACTTCTTTGGAAGCCACGACCTGGAGGATTTGGTATCGGTCGTCGACGGCCGGGACACCTTGGCAACCGAGATCCGGGCCGAGTCGGCCGAGCTCCGCATATACATTCAGGCTCAGTTTAAGCGCCTGCTCGCTTCGGGCTTTCTCGATGCGGTTCCGGGATACCTGCTTCCGGACGCCGCGAGCCAGTCGAGAATCAGCATCGTGTTAAGACGTTTAGAGGATCTAGCATCCATCCGAAAGCGATCGTGACGCGGTGGGATTTGGCGGCTCTGTCGTACTTGGCAGGCGAAAGCGCCTGCCCCACAACAACGCAAGCTCTTACGCACAACGTGGGACAGACGCTTTCGTCTGTCAACCCGGCAGCCTCGGCGATTGTGCCTCAGATCGAAGTCCGGGCTTAAAATACAGGTTCGCGATGATTTTCGAACAGTTCTATCTCGGCTGCCTGGCGCATGCGTCGTACCTGATCGGATCGGATGGCGTGGCGGCGGTGGTCGATCCGCAACGCGATGTCGGCATTTACGTCGAAGCGGCGCGCGAGCGCGGGCTGCGCATCGCTCATATCATTGAAACGCACCTGCATGCGGATTTCGTCTCCGGCCACCAGGAACTGGCGGCGCTGACGGGTGCGGCAATCTATCTGGGTGAAGGCTCGGGCGCAACGTTTCCGCATCACGCGGTGCGCGATGGCGATGAAATCTCGTTCGGACAAGTCCGCTTGCGGTTCCTGCAAACTCCCGGACATACGCTCGAAAGCGTGAGCGTGGTGGTGACCGACCTGGAGAGCGGCGGCGCGCCGGCCGCCGTGCTCACAGGCGACACGCTGTTCATCGGCGATGTGGGCCGCCCCGATCTGGCCGAGCACCATACGCCGCAGGAACTGGCGCGGCTGCTGTATGACAGCTTGCGCGAGAAAATCCTGAAGCTGCCCGACGATGTGCTGGTTTACCCGGCTCACGGCGCCGGATCGATGTGCGGCCGCAACATCAGCGCCGATCGGAATTCCACCATCGGCCGCGAACGGCGCACCAACTACGCGCTGCAACCCATGGAGCGCGAAGCGTTCGTGGCGCTCATGACGGAAGACCTTCCCCCGCGCCCCGAATATTTTCAGCGCGACGTGGATTACAACCGGCGCGGCGCGGCGCCGCTCGAGAACCTGCCGCCGCTCGAGCAGATCGCGCCTCAAGAAGCGCTGCGGCGCCAGGGCGCGGGCGCGACGATTCTGGATACGCGCGCGGCTACGCCGTTCTGTTCCGGGCACATTCCGAAAGCGATCGACATCGGGCTGAGCGGCCAATTCGCCGCGTGGGCCGGCGCGGTGCTGGGCCTCGATCGCGATTTGATTCTGGTGGCCGACGACGATAAGACCGCCAATGAGGCGCGTATGCGGCTGGCGCGGGTCGGTATCGAGCGCGTAGCTGGCGCGGTGGCGGGCGGCATCGCCGGATGGGCCGAGGCTGGACTGCCGCTCACGATCACGCAACAGATCACGGTACAGGATCTGGGGCCGCAGATGGATCGCTTTGCGATTCTAGATGTGCGGCGGCCGCCGGAATGGAAAAGCGGGCACATTCCGGGAGCCTCGCTGCATCCGCTGGACGGGTTGGGGAAAACCATGGATCAACTGGATCGCCAACAGCCGGTCGCGGTGCACTGCAAGGGGGGATACCGTAGCGCGATCGCATGTAGTTTACTGGAAGCGGCGGGGTTTGAAAGCGTGGTCAATGTGATCGGCGGCTTCGATGCCTGGGCGGCGGCGGGACTGAAGGTGGAATGAGCATGTGTATTGGAAAGCCCAGTTTTCCGCGGGCATCGTGCGGCACAGTGGAAAGCGTGGTTCAAAGAGCTTACAAAAAGGCATAATTGAACAAACAAGGAGCGGAAAGTTATGGTCAAGGCCAATAGCGCAAAAGTGGAATGGGATTCCGCTAAGAAGCGGTGGGAAGTGCATATCGAAGTGGGCGCGGAGGTTATCAAGCGGCCCATCGACGAGAAAACCGTCGAATCCGGCGACGACGCCATACGGAGCAAGGCGGTGGCGATAGCGAGCGACGAGGGCTACCAGCTCGATCCGGCCAGCGTGCAGATTGTGCAATTGCAGTAGCGACGCATTGCGTGTATTTGAGGTAGAGTATCCGGTCCCGGGCAAGGCGTCTCGATGAGTCAACGATCAAGGTTAAGATACGCGTTCGCTTGGGCGTCGAGGCGCATGCGGCGCCTCGCGGGAACGTCTCTTGCGTGGGGAGGCGATTTGCGCGCGGGTGAAGAGAGCCGGCTGAAAGCCGGCTGCAGCCAGGATTGGCTGCCCCACAAAGATGGCAATTGACGCACATGCCGGTCAGGCGCCGGATCAGGCGATGCTGGCCGATATTCCCCGGCTCATCACGGCTTATTACGCCTTGCATCCGGACGTTACGGTCGCGGCGCAGCGCGTGAGCTTTGGCACGTCCGGCCATCGCGGCTCTTCGCTCGATGACGCTTTCAACGAAGACCACATTCTGGCGATCACGCAAGCTATCTGCGAATACCGCCGCGCGCAGGGCGTCACCGGGCCGTTGTTCCTGGCCAAGGATACGCACGCGCTTTCCGAACCGGCCTTTGCCAGCGCCCTCGAAGTGCTGGCGGGGAATGGCGTTGAGACGATGGTCGACCTGGACCTGGGCTACACGCCGACGCCGGCGCTCTCGCACGCCATCCTCTGCCATAACCGCCAGGGTGCCCCGCAGGCCGATGGAATCGTGATTACGCCTTCCCACAATCCGCCTGTCGATGGGGGTTTCAAATATAACCCGCCCAATGGCGGGCCGGCGGATACCACTGCCACTACGTGGATTCAGGACCGCGCTAATGCGATTCTTGCCGCCAGTCTGCAGGGCGTGCGCCGCGAGGGATATGCACGAGCGCTGGCAGCGGCCACCACGCATCGTCACGATTACATTTCCGAGTTCGTCAACGATCTGGAATCGGTGGTGGACATGGACGCCATCCGCGGCGCGCGTCTCAACCTCTGCGCCGACGCGCTGGGCGGCGCGGGCCTGGCGTATTGGGGCCGCATTTCCGAGCGGTATGGCGTGCCGCTGACCATTCAGCACGCCTACGCCGACCCTACCTTCCGCTTCATGCGCGTCGATTGGGATGGCAAGATTCGTATGGATTGTTCGTCGCCCTACGCCATGGCGGGGCTGATCGCGCTCAAGGATCAATTCGACCTGGCGTTCGCGTGCGATACCGATCACGACCGGCATGGCATTGTGACGCGCAGTGCGGGACTGCTCAATCCGAACCACTACCTGGCGGTGGCGATTTCTTATCTGTTCCGCAACCGCCCCGGCTGGGCGCCGGGCGCCGGCGTCGGCAAGACACTGGTATCGAGCAGCATGATCGATCGGGTGGCTGCAGATCTGGGGCGGAAGCTGGTGGAAGTGCCGGTCGGATTCAAGTGGTTTGTGGATGGATTGCTCGACGGGTCGCTGGGGTTCGGCGGCGAAGAGAGCGCGGGCGCTTCGTTCCTGCGGCGGGCGGGAGGCGCCTGGAGCACGGACAAAGACGGCATCATTATGGGGCTGCTGGCCGCGGAGATCACGGCGCGAACGGGGAAAGACCCGGGAGAACATTATCGCGGCCTGACGGAGCGGTTCGGCGCGCCGGTCTACGAACGCATCGACGCGCCGGCTACGCCCGAGCAGAAGGCTATCCTGCTGAAGCTTTCGCCGCAGCAGGTAAAGGCTCATGAGCTGGCGGGCGAGCCTATCGAGGCCATGCTGACCGCAGCGCCTGGCAACGGAGCGCCAATCGGCGGCCTGAAGGTAACAACCAGGAACGGCTGGTTCGCGGCGCGCCCTTCCGGAACCGAGCACGTCTACAAGATTTACGCAGAGAGCTTCCTGGGTGAGGAGCATTTGCGGAGGATTCAGCAGGAGGCGCAGGAGTTGATATCGAAGATCTTTGCTGGCTAGCCGATCTTTGCCGGCTAGCAATCTTTGCCGGCTAGCCGTGGCGCACGCACTTCTGCGTGCAGCGTTCCCCACTCATGGGAACGCGCTTCGTTTTGCCGCGCCGCCTTCGCGTCGAAATGGGAAGTTGATTTCGAGACAAGGAGGATAGACCGATGAAACTTGCGCTTTTCGTTTTGCTTCTGCCTGCGGCCTGGGCGCAGGAATACGAATTCGGCGGCATCTTCGGATACGGTTTCTACCGCGATGCGACGGTGTTTACGCCCAACGGCGATGCTACCGCGGGAATCCGCAATCGCTTCGCGGCCGGAGCGGTGGTGGGCCAGAACATGTATGAGTATATCTCCGGCGAGGTCCGTTACCTGTATCAGGATGGCGACCCGTTCGTTTCGAGCGGGTCTGTGCGCGGCAACGTCAACGGCCAATCGCACGCGTTCGATTACTCACTGCTGTTTCACGCCAGGCCGCGCGAGGCGAAGCTTCAGCCGTTTTTCGAAGTCGGCGCCGGCGCGAAGTACTATCGGGTGAACGGCCCCGCGCCGGAGTTGCAGCCGTTGCCGAATATCGTTACGCTCACCAGCGAAAGCCAGTGGCGGTTTTTGACCACTGTCGGCGTCGGCTTAAAGTACCGGTGGAAAGACCACGTGCTGCTCCGCGCCGATTTCCGCGACTATATCACGCCCTTTCCGAAGAGCATTTTTGTGCAGGCGCAGGGCGGCACAGACCGCGGATTGTTTGAGCAGTTCACGCCGAGCATCGGAATCAGCTACTTGTTCTGAGGGGGCGCTTCGCTCAGCCGCCGGCTTTGAGGCTCAAGACATCCTGCACGCTGCGCAGCAGGCTTTCCACGGTGAAGGGCTTGGGAAGAAGGTTGAATCCCTTGTGGGTAACGAAGCGCTGAACCAGTTCGGCGTCGTGGAAACCGGACATGAACAATACGCGCAAGTCCGGCTGGCGCTCCAACAAACGTTCGGCTACCACGGGGCCGGTGAGATCGGGCATAATCACATCGGTCAGGAGGAGGTGCACTCGGGAGGCGCAGTTCTCGAACATCCGGATGGCGCTCCGGCCGCCTTCGGCCAACAGGACACTGTAGCCGGCGCTCTGCAGTACGGATTCCAGCAAGTTGAGAATGCCGCGGTCGTCGTCGACTGCAAGGATGGTAGTGGCGGATTGCGATCGCGCTGTCAACATCCCGGCTCCTTGCGGGGAGGGATGATTACAGGCGACACAGGCCGCCTCCCGCGCCTGATTCCATTATAGGGGAACGAGGGCGGCGGGCTTTGACCCGATAGGGCCAACCGGTGCTATAGTATACCGGCGGCAGCGCAGGCTTTCGTTTGTAAAACACCAATTTGTAAGACACCAAGTCGAAGGATTGTTGCGTCAAATCGCTACTTAGTCGCAGGCGCCGGAGCCGGGGGAACAGCCGACGGCCGGGCGACTCTTCCTTGCATGCCTTCTTCGAGCGAGATGTTGTTCTTCTCGAGAGTCTCGCCGATTACTTGATCGAGCGAGACCCGCGCCCGCGCAAACGCCGAAAGGGCGCCGACTTCCGAGATTTGGGCGGCTACCAGCGTGCGCTGGTCGATAATCAGCGTGGTGAAAGTCGCAGTCCCAAACGTAAACTTCTTCCGGTCGTCCTCGATCACCTGTTCCTGCAGCTTGCGGGTGTTCACGGCCGTGGAGTATCGCGCGCGCGCCTGTTGCAGCGCGATCAATTGGTTGGATACATTCACGGCGATGTTGTTGTTATCGCGTTGGCCGGTGAGCTGCGATGCCTGTAACTGCAGCTGCTCAATCCCATAATCGGCTTGCGCCTGGCGGTTGTGAATGGGAAAGCCACTCAGGTACAAGCCGGCGTACTCGGTGGGAAAATCACGCCGAAAAACCTGGCTGAGCGCCGTACCGTAGCCGCCAACGAAGGTTGGATTCGCCCCGACTTGAGCAGTGCCCGCGGCTCCGCGATCAACCGCGACCGTATAGGCGATTAATACCGGCAACAGACCGTTGGCGGTTCCAATCGCGCTGATGGCGGCATTCTGGTCGGTGATCTTCGCGACCGTAACATCCGGGCGTTTCGCCATGGCTGTGGCCACCAGTTCTTTCAGCGGCGGCAGGTTATCTTCGGCCGGAACGTCGATGGCATCGAGACAGACGATGGGCGCGGCGTCAATCGCCGGATCTTCCCGCCGAAGCAGTTGATCTTTCAGCGACGCCTCCTGTTGGCGCACGCTGGTTTCGGCTATTACAAGATCCTGGCGGCGGTTCGCCACCTCGGCTTCGGCGCGGGGAAGCTCAACCCGGGGGAGGCCCCCGATGTTGATCTCGGTCCTGGTGTCGTCGAGAAACTTCTGTGTGACGTCAAGCGCGTGCCGTCTCATCCGCAACTCTTCGTTGGCGCTCACCAGACTCCAATAGAGGTTGAGCACGCTCGAAACCAGCGTCAGCAATTGCGCACGGAAAGTCTCGCGCGCCGCGATGATGCTGTTGCGAGCGACTCGAATGCGGCGGCTGTTGAGCGCAATGCCAGCGTTCTGAAGAAGCGGCTGTTGGGCGACAACTCTCACGTATGGGCCTAAGGCTGGATTCAAAGTGTCGCCCGGAGCGTTTTCCTTATCCGAATAATAGTAGTTGCGGACAGTTACAGACCCTCCAGTCTCAAGGCCTTGCTGGACTTGCTCGGCGGAAACCGATGTCACATCCACCAGGGGGTTTACACCGGCGCTGGGATTCGCAAGCGGAGTAGTGCTGTGGGCGAAGGTAGTTGTCCCGGTGAATGAGGGATCGAAATTCACCACTACGGGGCCAATCTGCTGTATGATGGCGCCTCCGCCTCCGCCTACCGAACCACCGCCGCCTCCTCCACCGCCGCTCACGCCGCCGGCCTGAAGCGCGCCCAGATAACCGATGCCCGAATCGGTGATGCTCACCGACGGAGCGTTTCCAGTGACGCCGCGAATCGGGCCGCCTGCCTGCTCGCGCTCCAGCGACCATTCGGCGCTGGGCAGCGCGTACCGCGCCACTTCGAGATTGAGGTTGTTTTCAATGGCGAGCGCGAGCGCGTCCTGCACCGTCAAGTATAAAGTGCCAGCCCGAATCAACGAATAGATCCGATTGGAATTGTTTAGGAGAGCAGGAGCTACGGTGGTGCTTTTGTAGGAACGCCACAGGATAGATCCATTGGGCTTTTCGGCAAGAGGCAGCTGCGCGCCTGCCGGTTGAGCCAGCATGGCCGCTATACAGACATAGACTGAAAGGCGGAAGAGAAACGCGTTCCCACGAGTGTGAACGCTGCACGCATGAGTGCGTGCGCCACGTCTTTGTTGTGTGCAGACTAGCGGTGGTAGCGAGAGGTAAGACCTAATCATTGCTTGCCTCCTGGAAGAGAGGCGGGCAGGAAAGACGATCGCTCGACATGTCCCGACATGGCTTCCTCCATCTTGACCTGGTTCACATCGAGCGTTCGCCCAATCGCCTGGTCGTAATCGATTCGAGCGTGGACGTAGGAAGCCATCGCCTGGACCTCGAGACTTTGGTCGTTCGCGAGATCCTGCTGCGCTTGAATGACGGTGGTCACGTCCGAACCAGTCGCACCGAACTGAAACCGCGTTTGTTCGGATTGCAAACTCTGCTCCGCCAGTAGGCGCGTGTTGACGGCCGTGTCATAGCGCACCCGCGCTTGTTGCAGCCCGATCACCGCGTTCTTGACTTCCACGCGAATCTGATTGAGGGAGCGTTGCAGTTGCAGTTCTTCGGTTCGCAACTTGAGCTGGTCCATAGCATAGTCCGCCTGGGCCGCGCGATTGCGTAAGGGGATATTGAAGGAAAACCCGGCCGAATAGTTCGGAAAATTCCTGCGCAATAACTCCGCGAGAATCGTGCCCGTGCCGCCGACGAAGTAAGTGTCGGGCGGCCCGCAGCAATTGTTGTAGGTGGGATTGACCACGCCGGCGAGGGCGCTGTTGTTAGTGTCGGCGAAGGCGCTCAGACTCGGCAGCAATTCGTTCTTGGTGCCTTGCAGGTTAATCTTACTGTTCTGCAAATTGATCCTGGCCTGTTCCAGCTCGGGGCGGTTGGCAACGGCCACCTGAATCAGATCTTGAATGGGCTGAATTTCTTCGGTCTTGGGAATCTGAATCGAGTCGAGCGGAACCACATGCACAGCATCGAGACGCGGGTCTTCGACGCCGGTGCGGCTAAGCGCATTCTTCAACACCGTTTCCTGCTGCGCCAGATTGGTTCGGGAAATCAGCAAAGCTTCCTGGTTAGCCGATACCTGGGCGGCGGCGCGAGTCACCTCCACCGCGGGCAGCGACCCGGCTTCCACGCGCCTGCGGTTGTCGTCATATAATCTCTGCGCGGTTTCGAGCGCTTGGGTCTTGATGCGTACGTCGTCGTTGAAACTTACCAGGTCCCAATACAGGTTGAGTACGGCGGAAATGGTGGTCACCAACTGTAACCTCACAGCCAAGCTGGTGACCTTGATATTATTCTTAGCCACGCGAATCTGGCGGTTGTTGACGGCCCGGCTGAAACCCTGCAGCAGGGATTGGCTGACGTTGAAATCGACGGTGGCGTTGAGCGCAGGATTGAGAGTCTCCGTAGGACTATTGAGCAGCACGCGGGAGCCGGAGAAACTGGCCGCGATGGAGGTTCCCGTGAGGAACTGCTGCGAGTAAGAAACGGAATAGGACTGATAAGTTTGAACCAGAGCCGTAGTTTGGTTCACGGTGAGGTTGGTCTGCGGGGTGGTGTTGTGCCCGAACTGCACATTGGCGCCGAAGCTCGGGTCGAGAGAGGGCGGATTGGGACCCGACCCCACCAGGAACGAAGTAGTTGCAATGCCGGAACCGGCCGCGAAGCCGCTGGCGTTCCCGCTGACTCCGATGGGGCTGACGCTCACAGGGCCGGCGGCGATGGGGATGTTTACGTCTTGCCGTATAATATTTCCGCTTTGGGCGCGGCGTAAGTTCTCTTGCGCCAGGAACGGGCCGTAACGCTGCACGGCGATATCGAGATTATTTTCGAGCGCCAGCGCGATGGTGTCCTGCACGGTGAGGTAGAGATTGCCGCCGCTGATCAGCGAATCCAGGCGCGACGAATTGGTGAGCCGCGCCGGAGCGACCGCCCGCTTTTCCAAATGAAAGGGACGGAGCAGCCGGCCGATGACCGGCGAAGGCGGCGGCGTCGAAATGGAGACCTCGGATGGAACGAACGATTGCGCGAAAACGGCGGGAGCGGTAGCGAATAAGGCAATGGATAGTGGAATTCTCATCAAAATCCTCGGCTGTTAAGAGACGCTGATAAGATGCAATCGGAGGGCCGATCTAACTCCCGTCAGTTGTGAAGGTTAGAGAGGCTTGTAAAGCGCCTCACAATCCGGCGCTGTCCCAATTCGCAACGTAGTGTCCGGCATCGAACACCGTTTAGCCGAGCTTGAGGGGTCTTTCGGTTCGGGCGAGAGTAGCACGGCGCGAGCGCGACCGCGCGGGCGCAATGATCGCCCAATGTGAAGCAGACTAATTATCTGAGGTGAAGGTGGTCTTCGATTCGGATGAGCCGCGCATCCATTATTTCCTCGACGCGCCGCAGTTTTCTGTTAACAAGCGACCATGCGCATCGAAACGCGAATCCATATGCGCCCGTAAGTCGGCCATCCGGTTGTTCGTATCCCCGATCCGGCTGTTTGAAATCAGGACGCCGAGGAGCGACGTCAGGCATGGCACGCCAATCGCCAGCATGAAGCCGATCAGTTGGGCATTCGCGTTCATGAGATTCATTATCGCTCACCGGTGAGGAAAAACAAAATCATAACAAGACAGTGCGCTTGCCAGACAATATTCTCAACTCTTCCCGGATACGAGCGCCGGCTTTCAGCCGGCTGGACAGGCCGGGAAGCCTGTCCTACATGTACATTGACTGCATGGGCCTCTTCTCGGATGCCGAACGCCGCTTTATGACCGCGGTCGCGCGGCTGGGCTATTCCAATCCGTTCCTCAAGGAGCGGATCGAACTCGAACGCATCGCTCTGGGCAAGCAATTCGTGCCGGGGGAAGCTGTATGGAGCGCGCCCGTTACAGACCACGGCGGCACGCACGCCAATGTCGTCCGCATACAGGCGCGGCTCGATCCGATGATCGAGAGCGTACGCAAGCGCCTCGACGCAGCGGCCGCCGCCAACTCCGGGGACCTCGCCATCTATGAGGAGTGCGTCCATCAACTGATCTACTACCGCTACAACGTGCAACTGGAGGGGGCCGGCGGCAATGGGCGCGGCAATTGGAGTTTCTACCGCGATTTCGCGGCCGATTGGCGGCATTACCTCGAGATACCCGGCGTACACATTGAGACGGCGCTCGATCCACATCACGTGTTCGCATGTTTCCGCCAACTGGTGCGCGCATTCCGGCACATCTTCTACAGCATTATTGGCAATTCGATGCCCGCGGCCCGGCTGCGCGCGGCCGTGTGGCAATCCGTGTTCACGCACGACATGCGGCGCTACCGCCGGACCATGTATGCCCGCATGCGCGATTTTCCGACGCTGATCACGGGGCCATCCGGCACCGGCAAAGAGCTGGTGGCGCACGCCATCGCAGGCTCGCGGTACGTTCCGTTCGACCCCAAGCGCATGGAATTCGCCGACCCCGCGAAGGAGTTTTTCTTTCCTGTCAATCTGGCCGCGCTCTCGCCCACGCTGATCGAATCCGAGTTGTTCGGCCACCGGCGCGGCGCGTTCACCGGCGCGATTGAAGACCGCAAAGGATGGCTGGAAGCGTGCCCGCCTACGGGAACCGTATTCCTGGACGAGCTGGGCGAGATGGATCTTTCGATCCAGGTCAAGCTGCTGCGGGTGATGGAGACGCGCCGCTTCTCGGCCGTGGGCGATACGGCGCCGCGGGAGTTTTCGGGCAAACTGATCGCCGCCACGAATCGCGATCTGCCGGTGGAAATCCGCGCCGGCCGTTTTCGCGAGGACCTTTACTACCGTCTGTGCGCCGACCAGATTCATACGCCGTCGCTGCACGATCAAGTTGTGGATTCGCCCGAATTGATCGACGATTTGCTGGTCTACATGGTGCGGCGCTCAGTGGGCGACGAAGCCGAACGCGTGATGCCCGAGGTGCGGGACTGGGTGCGCACGAACCTGCCGGCGGATTACGCATGGCCGGGAAACTATCGTGAGCTGGAGCAGTGCGTCCGCAACATCGTGATCCACGGTTCGTATCATCCGCTGGAAAGCGGTCAGCCCGCGGCGGAAGATGCCTTCTTCGGGCAATTCCGCAGAGGCGAGTTGACCGCGGAGGATGTGCTGGCGCACTATGCGGCGGTGGTGTACCGGCAAGCGGGCAGTTATGAGGAAGCGGCGCGGCGGTTAGGGTTGGACCGGCGGACAGTCAAAGCGAAAGTGGAGGCGTTCCTGCAACGGAGTCTTTGAACTCGACCCGCCACTCGGCCCGCCACGCGACGACAAGATCACGGGCTTGCCGCTGTATGAAAATGAACTCAGGATGGAATCTGTCTCGTTCACCGTTATGCCAGCTACGCTCCACGACATCGCCACCATCGTGTCCCAACGCCGTAGCATGTTCGCGGCGATGGGTTATTCCGATGAGGGCGCGCTTGACGCTATGTCATCCGCCTTCGAGCCATGGCTGCGGCGCAAAATGCTCGACGGAGAGTATCTCGCCTGGTTCGCCATCACTGACGACGAAGCCGTGGCCGCGGGCGTGGGCTTGTGGCTCATGGACTGGCCGCCGCATATGATCGGCTCCGGCGGGCGGCGAGGGAACCTCGTCAACATGTTCGTCCGGCCGGAGAACCGCCGTCAGGGAATCGCGCGGCAGTTGATGAGAGCCGCCCTCGATTGGTGCGGCGCCAATGCAATCGACTACGTCATGCTGCATTCCAGCGCGGAGGGCCGGCATCTGTATGAATCGCTCGGGTTCACGCCTACCAACGAGATGCGTCTGCTGTTGACCAGACAGCAGGGCGCTTAGCCGCCATTTCTCACGGCCTCGGAAGCGAAAAGCGTTCACACGAGTGTGAACGCTGCACGCATGTGCCCAGAGGGCGCCCAGTGCGCCACGACGGACTGTGCAGGCCATGTCGAGGCTTCCAGACGAGTGTGCTAGACTCGCGGCGAATGCGAATTCTCATCATCGGCGCAGCCCTGGCGCTGCTGCTGGGCGTCTATACCAGCGGCCAGACGGAACAGGAAACCGACGCCAAGCGCCTCGAATACGTACGCGCTCATTACACTAAATACGACTTTCGAATTCCCATGCGCGACGGCGTGAAGCTGTTCACCTCCGTCTATGCGCCCAAGGACGCTACGCAAACCTATCCCATCCTGATGAAGCGCACGCCGTATTCGGTGGATCCGTACGGCACCGATCATTACCCCAACTCGCTCGGCCCTTCGGACCTGTTCACCAAGGAAGGCTTCATTTTCGCCTACCAGGATGTGCGCGGGCGTTATCTCTCCGAGGGAATTTTTACCGATGTCATGCCCCACAAGACGCATTTTGCGGGGCCCAAGGATACGGACGAAAGCACCGACGCCTACGACACCGTCGACTGGCTGGTGAAGAACGTCCCGAACAACAACGGCCGCGTGGGCATCTGGGGCATCTCGTATCCCGGACACTATGCCGCCTACAGCCTGATCGATGAGCACCCGGCGGTGAAGGCGGTCTCTCCGCAAGCGCCCATGGGCGACGTGGGCAACGGCGACGATGCGTATCACAACGGGGCTTTTTTTCTGGCCGCCAATTTCGGTTTCTACACCGGCTTCAAGCCGCGCGGCGCCGAACCGGAGCGGAAAGACAACGCCGACAAATTCGATTATGGAACGCCCGACGAATATGACTTCTATCTCCGCATGGGTCCGCTGGCGAACGGTTCCGCGCTGCTGAATGGCTCCAACTCTTACTGGGAAGATTTGCTGAAGCATCCCAACTACGATGAGTTCTGGCGCACGCGCGCGCTGGCGCAGTATATGAAGAATATCCACGCGGCCGTGCTCTTTGTGGGCGGATGGTTCGATGCCGAAGACCTCGCCGGGCCTCTGAAACTGTTCCGCGCGGTGGAAGCCAGCGGCCCATCGTCGCCAGTGACGCTGGTGATGGGCCCGTTCTCGCATGGCGGATGGGCGAAGGTTGCCGGAGACACGCTGGGCAATCTCAACTTCGCGTCCAAGACCGGCGATTTCTACCGCGAGCGCATCGAGCTGCCATTCTTTGTACAGAACCTCAAGAGCAAAGGCGACGGGCTCAAAGAGGCGCCGGATGGCTCAATCCCCAAAGCATGGCTGTTCGAAACCGGCACCAATCAATGGGTCCGCTTTTCGGCGTGGCCGCCCGCGAATGCGCAGACACGCTCCTTGTATCTGGGCGCCAACGGCAAGCTGACGTTCCAGGCGGAGGGAGCCGCGGGCTTCGACGAATACGTGAGCGACCCCGCGCATCCCGTTCCGGTAACCGCCGAAACGGGCGAAGGGATGCCCGCGGACTACATGACATACGACCAGCGTTTCGCCTCGCGGCGCGCGGACGTGCTCACGTATGCGACCGAACCGCTGGAGCGCGATGTCACGATCGCGGGACCGGTCTCGCCGCTGCTGCGAGTCGGGACCAGCGGGACCGATGCCGATTTCATCGTCAAGCTGATCGACGTATATCCCGGCGATTATCCGGACCCAGACCCCAACCCGCGCGAGGTCAAAATGGGCGGTTACCAGCAGATGGTTCGCGGCGAGCCATTCCGCGGGAAGTTCCGCAACGGCATGGAGAAGCCGGAGCCGTTCCAGCCGGGCGCGCCGGCGAAAATCGATTTTGCGATGCCCGACGTGTGCCACACGTTCCGGCCGGGCCACCGCATCATGGTGCAGATACAGAGTAGCTGGTTTCCGCTGGTAGACCGGAATCCGCAGCAGTTTCTCGACATTCCGGCAGCGAAGGCGAGCGATTTCCGCAAGGCTACGGAACGGGTTTATCGCGGAGGCGCCGATGGCTCGCAGGTTAGAGTGAGTGGCGCGGGCCCGTGGCCTGCACGGTGAGAATTCTCGGCGGTCAAGCCACTGTTGAAGGGTGAGCTATTATCGCAGACGCCTGCCTCACTGGCATCCGGAAAACGCGGCCCTGTTCATTACCTGGCGGCTGAATGGGTCACTGGCTCGGCAGTCGGAATTTCTGGTGAAACCGGCGCTAGGCGAAGGGCCGCGATTTGTGGCGCTTGATCGAGCGATGGATCGGGCGTCTACGGGTCCAACGTGGCTGAAGGATGCCAGGATAGCTGCGGTTGTCGAAAACACCTTGGTCGCGGGCTGCGAAGAATGGGGACTATTCGACTTGTTCGCCTGGGTAATCATGGCGAACCACGTTCATGTGCTTTTGCGGCCACATAAGAAGGCCGCGGAGATCATGTGTACTTTGAAAAGCGCCAGCGCCCGCGAGGCCAATCGGATACTGGGCAGAAGCGGAACGCCCTTCTGGCAAGCCGAGTCTTACGATCGTTGGGTTCGGGATAGGAAGGAGTTCGATAAGATTCTTCGTTATATTGAGTGGAATCCGGTGAGCGCGGGATTGGTGGACCGGCCGGAAGACTGGCCTTGGTCTAGCGCTTCGGAACGCGCTTTGACAACGTCGCAGGCCATGGGCCCGCGCTACTGAGCTAATTCGCGGCTGGCTTTTCGATTCTGTCGATGACTAGCATTTCTATTGGTGTCTTTTGGATCTCCAGTTTCAAGCCAAGCTGCTCTTGCAGCGCGGTGAAAATCGAGGGGCCCACTGCAGGTTCCGTAGCCTCGCCGCCCGCCTTCACCGGAGACTGCACCTCGTCCGGTGTCCACTCTAGCGTCAGATCATATACGCCCTTGATACCGGTCATGTCCACCACCGGGCTGCTGAGGTTGCCGGAAAGATTCCGGGCTAATAACTCCATGGAAATCTGGTGCGCCGTCAATTTTCCGCGGTTCGAGCTAAAATCTGCGTGGCCTTCATCCGCCGTCTTTTTCAGCTTGAACCCGTTCTTGGCCACCACCAGCGCGTAACCCGGTATCATCCTGGTTTCCCGACGAATCACCAGTTGGAAACGGTCCGCCAGCAGCGCCTGGAGCGCCGCCCTCATCTGGGGCATGCGCTCCGGATCCCGAGGCGCCTTCACTGCGCCGGCCGACATCTTCGCCACGATATCGTAGTGCTGGTCGCCGATCCAGCCCGGTCCGCCCGCAAGCTGGTACGACGGGATGTCGTACGCCAGAGTGATGCAGTTCCTGGCCGTGATTCCAATAGCGGTGAACGTGCCGTTGGGGAAGCTGATCCTGCCGCCCCGGGCGTTGGGGTCGGACGGCTTCACCGAGGCGACTTCGAAAGTCTGGGCCGGCGCGCTCTGGCCCAAAAGCAAGGCCCAAGACGCCAGCAGCATACCAGCGGCGATCTTTGTCATGGTCATTTTGGGAATCCCCGTCAGACCGCTTGGACGAAACGGGTCGCGAAAGGGTTGGCCATTCCTGTGCCCTGCGCCCCCTTTCCGGCGTCTAATAGATTGAATGAAGCTTCTCGCAGTCCTAATTGTGCCCCTGCTCGCCGGCGCCTCCATATTGCCCGATACCATCGGCGCCTATCATCGCACGGCCGTCACCCAACCCACGCTGAACGGCCGCGACCTTTGGGATGAGTACGGCCTGCACGAATACGAATCGGCCACCTATCAAAACGACGCGGCAAAGTTCACCGCCACCGCCTACCAGCTTCAGGATTCCACCGGCGCCATGGCGGCCTTCCACTGGCAGCGCCCGGCGACGGCCAAAGTGTCGCGCGTCGCGGACTATGCCGCCGAAACAGGCGCCGGATTGATTCTGGTGCGCGGGAATTTTCTGCTCGCCTTCGACGGCTACAAGCCTGAAGCGTCCGAATTGGCCGCGCTGGAGGGCAGCCTGATCCATGTCGATGGCACCCCGTTCCCTACCCTTCCCGGCTTCCTGCCCGCCCAGGATCTGATCCCCAATAGCGAGCGCTACATCACCGGTCCCATGGGATTGCAGATGTTCGACCCGGCGATACCTCCATCGGTGGCCGCGTTCCACTTCGGCACGGAGGCCACTTTCGGGGTTTTCCACAGCCCCAAGGGCGATCTCAAGCTGGCCGTATTCAATTACCCTACCCCCCAAATCGCCATGGACCGGGTGGGCGCTTTCCAGAATTTACCGGGAGCCGTGGCCAAGCGGAGCGGTCCCCTGGTGGCGGTGGTGGTCTCGCCGCCCGATGCGGACGAGGCCGAGCGGCTGCTGGCCCAGGTGCAATATCGGGCCGATATCACGCAGCAGGAGCACATTCCCACGCGCCGCGACAACATCGGCAATCTGGTGGTCAACGCCTTTATTCTCGCGGGGATACTGCTGGTTTTCTGCGTTGTCGGAGGGCTCGGAGTGGGCGGCATGAAGGTGCTGCGCCGGCGCGGAAAAAACGGCGAGGATGGCGACGCGATGATCACCTTGCATTTGGAATGAGACGGGGTTGTCCGAATAAAGCACCATCTTTGTGCAGCTTAGACCGAAATCCTCAGGCTAAAACTGAGGGTTTTCGGCAGATCGGGGCTATCTGTGGAAAACTCTGGTCACCCGCAAGTTGGCCTGCAAGAGGCAGTTACGGCCGAAAATTTTCAGCCGGATTTTCGCTTGACTGGAAGCCCGTAAGGAAATAAGATCCAACTACAAAGTTTTGGCGGTTGCGATTCCGTCGAGACTGATTCTCCCATCAACATCACCCTGGTAGAACAGGGCGAAGAATGCTCACCCGCAGGGGTGGGCATTTCTATTTAGGGGGGTGGGCATCCATCGCCACACCCGTTGGCACCCCGTGGCCCGCCTCCGGCTCCCCAACATCACGGTCTGCGGCAGACTGCGGCGTTTCTGCGGCGTTTCTTGAGTGGTTCGGGTCAGTAACTGGGGTGACGGAGGGCGTTTTGGGGGCCGCGCCGGGCGGGGTTTTCGGATTTTGACGAAACGAACCCAATTTCGCGGAACTGGTTTTAGATTGTTCGGGTTGCGGGGGTTGGGCAGCGGTGGGAGCGGGGCCTGCATTCTGCCGCAGGGGACGCGGGCTGGCAGGCGCGTTGGCAGGCGGAAGCGCCTGCCCCACTTTCACTTTAAGGCGTTGCAGCTCTTTGAGGGAGCGGTGATAGTTTTGCTCGCAGAAATTGACGACCCGCTGGAGGCGGAGGAATTCGCCGGAGGCGGTGGCGAAGGCGTCGCCGGAGGAGCAGGCGGGGGCTTCGGTGTTTTCTGCCAGGAACGTATTGGTGGCGTGGTCCCAGAGCTCGGCTTCGACGCGACGCAGGCGGCGGAGGCGCCACTCGTTGTGAACGAGAGTGTCGACGAGGAAGCGCTGGTCGGAATCGGCGGGGTTGTGATGTTGGTGATATTCGGCGGCGAGCCCGGCGAGGTCATCGACGGATTCGTCGAACATAATCTGGGTAGCGGCCACGATGCCGTGCTTGGCGGCGTTGTAGCGGGATGCGGGTTTTTCCGCGGAAGGGTGCGGACCGGTAGATTCTGGTGAATTCATACGGTTCGCTGCGTTTTGTTCAGGTGTTGCCATTAGAACCTCGATTTGAGACTAGCAGGCGCTTTTGCGGCTGGAGGAGGGGGCTGAGCTTAAGTACTTCTATTCATAGCCGAAACTGGCGAGAAATAAACAGGGAAGGGCTGTGACTGAGTTTTCGGGGGAGTGCGGAAATTGCGCTAGCGCTTGCGCTGGGACAGCGAGTGGTATAGAGTTTCGATAAAACATAAATGCTCTGTTTTGCGACGCGGGTATCACCGGACGAGGAGGCTGAGACCGAAGTCGAAAAGAGGTATTAGCCGCCGATAAACGCTGATGAACGCCGATAAGAATTATGCCTTCGTTGCCGGCCTAGTTGCGTTCGTCGACGGGCGTCCCTCTGGCTCCAAGCGAGAATTCCGCCGATCGCTCTATCCTCAAGCCCAAGCCGGCGTCATACTGGTACTTGCACCCGCGAATGCCCAAACGTCCGGAAGAGGATATTACCTGGCGGGCGCGCTTCGCCTCGCTCCACAACGTCCGGCCGCTGTTCGGCATGGTGTGGGAAACCAGTCCGCCGCTGGTACTGGCAAGCGTGTTTCTGCGCCTCCTCCGCGCGGTTTTGCCGCTGGCCATGCTCTGGGTTCCCAAGTTGATCCTGGACGCCGTCGTGGCCTTTGTTGCGCACGGAACGGGCAACCTGAACCGCATCTGGAAACTGGTGGCCATCGAACTGGGCCTGGCGATTTTGAGCGACATTCTGGGGCGGGTGAACACCCTGTGCGACAGCCTGCTGGGCGACCGCTTCACGGATCTGGTGAGCGTCCGCCTGATGCGCCACGCGACCCAGCTCGACCTTGCGTCATTCGAAGACCCAGTTTTCTACGACAAGCTGGAACGGGCCCGCCGGCAGACCAATGGACGCCTGACGCTGCTGGCCTCACTGCTGAATATGGGGCAGGACACGCTGACGCTGATTTCGCTCTCGGCCGGCTTGATTATCTTTTCGCCCTGGCTGATGGTGCTGCTGGTGGCGGCGGTGATTCCGGCGTTTTTGGGCGAGACGCATTTTACACAGCTCAGCTACTCGGTACACTATCGCTGGACCCCGCAGCGGCGCATGCTCGATTACCTGCGCTTTCTGGGGGCAAGCGCGCAGAGCGCCAAGGAAGTCAAGATCTTCGGATTGGGCGGACACCTGGCTCAACAGTACGATGAGATTGCCCATGGCATTTATCTGGAAAACAAGAAGATAGCCATCAAGCGCGCCACCGTTGGATCGCTGCTCAATATAGTCTCTACGGGCGGTTATTACGGGGCCTATGTGGTGGTGCTGGCGAAGACGCTGGCGGGCGCCATTTCCATCGGCATGTTCACGTTTCTGACGGGCGCGTTCTCGCGGTCGCGCATGTTTATTGAACGGATTCTTTCGGGCTTCAACGACATTTCCGAGCAGGCGATCTTCCTCAAGGACTTGTTTGAGTTTTTCGAAATGCAGCCGTCGATTCGTTCGCTGCCGGACTCCATTTCCGCGCCGCGGCCGATCCGCCAGGGCTTCGAATTCCGCAACGTCAGCTTCGGCTATCCGGGATCGGACAAGCTGGTCGTCCAGAACATTAACTTTCGCCTGCATCCATTTGAAAAAGTGGCGCTAATCGGCGAGAACGGAGCCGGTAAGACCACCTTGGTCAAGCTGCTCGCGCGACTCTACGACCCGACATCCGGCCAGATTCTGCTGGATGGAATCGACCTCCGCGAATACGATGTCGAGGACTTGCGCCGCGAGATCGGCGTCATCTTTCAGGACTACCTCCGTTACGATATGCTGGCGCGGGAGAATATCGGGTTCGGCAAGGTGGAATCGATGGGCGAGCAGCCGCGCCTCGATACGGCGGCGCATAAGAGCCTGGCGAAGAGCCTGATCGACCGGTTCCCGAATGGCTACGATCAAATGGTGGGGCGGCGCTTCGAAGGCGGCGTGGACCTTTCCGGCGGCGAATGGCAGAAGTTAGCGCTGGCGCGGGCATACATGCGCGACGCCCAGTTGCTGATTCTGGACGAGCCTACGGCGACCTTCGACGCGCGCGCCGAGTACGAGGTTTTCCAGCGCTTCGCCGAGCTGACGCGCGATCGCATGGCGGTGTTGATCTCGCACCGGTTTTCCACGGTCCGCATGGCGGATCGGATCCTGGTGCTGGCGGGCGGCGAGATCATGGAGCAAGGGACGCACCAACAACTGGTCGCGCTGGGCGGGCGGTACGCCGAGCTTTTTGAGTTGCAGGCGGCTGGTTATAGGTAGGGGCGCGGCTGGGGTGGGTGGCGGCGAGGCGCGCAGTCGTTCGAGGGCTGGCGTAAAATAAGCCTAGTTAAAGACTCGAAATATATCCGATCCGGATGGCGCCATGAATAGCAAACGCGACGGAAATACCGATTTCGGCGCATTCGTCAAGTTCTGGCTTCGGTCGAAGCGGCATTTCGCATTGATTACCTGCAGCGATGCTACCGGCGGAGAAAAGACCCAGTCGCGCGCGCCTTCCGAAACATCTATGCAGCCAAGCAGGAGTATGCCTCGCTTGAGCACGAAATATTCGAGGCATGGGCCGACAATTCTTCCGTCCCACGCTCAATCGTTGGTGAACTGCGTGGCGCATTTAAGTTCCGCCACTGGCTGGCGCATGGACGCTACTGGACACCCAAATTGGGGCGGCGCTACGACTTTAACGACGTTTTCGCACTTGCGGATTTAACCTTGAATAGCTTTCCATTTGGGAAGTAGGAAATCCTAAGCGCCTCGCAGCGATCCTCCTGTGAGACGCCGGTCAAGGAAATTGCTCGCCGGAATCCGGCTTGTGGCCTATAACGTGGTCGTTGCCGCCACGTGCCATGCGGCGACGCAAAAGCCAGAGGTCCGGCTCTGGGAGTCAGCAACCGAACAACAGAGATTAGGCCCAAGCCCCGAGGTCGAACCTAGCGGAGGGCCTTATTTAGCGCCTATGGTCATACAAGGGCCAGCAACTTGTCGCGCTGGGCGGCCGGTATGCGGAGTTGTTCGATTTGCAGGCGGCAGGTTACCGGTAGGTGGCGCGGCTGGGGTGGGTGGCGGCGAGGCGCTGACAGCGCCGATACGCCCCGGAACGTTGCTATAACATACGAATGCGCCTACACGATTACGCACCCCGGCCCGCGCACCTCAAATGGCTCCTCGATTCCGACCCGGCCATCCGTTGGCAGGTGATGAGGGACCTTACCGATGAAGCCCCCGACGCGATTGTAGCCGAGCGGTCCCGCGTTGCAACCGAAGGCTGGGGAGCCCAACTTCTCGCCCTCCAATCGCCTGCCGGCAACTGGGGCGGAAGCCCCCGCGGGTGGAGAGACGATTTGCCGAAGGAGGACCGAGTCTTGCTTATTACCCTCTACAGTCTCGTCGTCTTGATGGACCTCGGCCTCGACCCCGCCAGCAAGCAGGCTCGAAAAATGATCGACCGCGTCGACAAGCGGCTCGTGTTTAAGCCGCTTAACAACCGGCCTTTCCTTCACGGCGAAACGGAGCCTTGCATCAACGGCAGAATTCTCGCCATCGGCGCGTATTTCCTGGAACCGAACGACGCGCTGGCCAATCAACTCCTGGGCGAGCAACTGGAAGATGGCGGCTGGAACTGCGAAGCGCCCAAAAGCCGGCGCTCTTCGTTCCATACCACCATCTGCGTGCTCGAAGGACTGCTGGAATACGAACGGGCAGGGCGCAAATCGGCGGCCGTCACTAGGGCCCGCAAGAGGGCCGAGAACTACCTGCTCGAGCGCCGCATGTTCCGCTCGCTTCGAACCGGCGAAGTCATCGACAAACGCTGGCTCCGCTTCTCGTTCCCGACGTTTTGGCACTACGACGTCTTGCGCGGACTCGATTATCTGCGGAATGCGGGAATCAAAGCCGACAGCCGCGCCAGCGACGCGATCGAAACCGTGATTGAGCGCCGCCACCAGAATGGGCGCTGGCCGCTCAACCTCCTTCATCCCGAATATATTCCATTGGAGATGGAGACCGGCGTCGGCAGGGCAAGCCGCTGGAACACTCTGCGCGCTCTCCGAGTTCTGCGCTGGTACAACAACTCAACGGGGTAGCTGTGACTTGGGCTGCTCGCGCTATGGCTTCACGAAGGCGGCCGTGCTCGTCGTGCGCGCCGTGCGCGCGCGCGGATGACGATCACATCGTAAGCGTCATTTCGGCAGCTCTTCGCCGGCCTGCTCGCGCACCATGTACTCGGCGTACCAAGCCGGCCAGTTCGGATCGGCTTGCCCCGTCCGCGCCTCGTGCTGACCGTGCGCGGCCGCGGCGCGCTGCAGCGCCTGCGACAGGTCGCCCGCCGACGCGTACGTCGTCTCGCCGGCGACACGCCCAGGCAACCGCGTTGTGACCTCCTGCAGCAGCCAGCCGTTGCCGTCAGGATCGCTGAAGGAGACGAACGTGCGGTAGCTGCGATGCTCGGGATCCGGACCGCCGACCCGGAGCCGCCCAAACAGGTAGGGATGGTCCGTGCCAGTGTTCACGCCGCCGGCGTGGAACACCTCGGTGGCATCGACGCCGCGCGCGACGAGTTCGCCGCGCGCAGCCGCGATGTCGGAGACGATCAGATACAGGCCGTGGGCGGAGCCGGGCGTGGCCGCGGTGACGTTCTTGCCGAAGATGACCGAGCACCCGGAGCCCGGCGGCGTGAACTGGATCACGCGGAAATCGTCCCCATTGGCGAAGTCGGCGTCGAGCCGCCAACCGAGCCTCCCGTAGAACTCCTTGGCGCGGTCGACATCCGAGACGGGGATGACGACCACCTCGAACTTCATGTCGACTCTCGCCACTGTCGCGTTGTCACTACGAACTACGTTGGCGCTCATGGCTGCCTCCTGGGTTGTCCTACATCTTGTGTCGAGTGCCGATTAGTGTATTATGCCTTTGAAACAGGGTTGCCGGAGAGTGGCCATTTGACCTCCTAGCAGATTAAGACGACCGACCGCCAAAACGCCAAAGGCCAAGCTGTTTTCGAGCTGATTGAAAGCGCCCAGGCGCCGACAATTGCGAATGCGGGGTGGTCTTCCGGAGAGCGAGCGTAAAGGGCGAACGCGTCGCAGATCGTACGTGGCCAGTGATGGATCTCCAATCCGATGCTCGACGAACTTGACCGGCCAAGTATGCGACTCTTTCATTCGCTGCTTGCCGGTTTATCCCGGCGCTATCCACGCAGGAGTGCGTGCGCCACAACGGAGTGCGCGCACCACAACGGCGGCTAGACGCGGGTTACGGCGCCTTCGGAGGCGGAGGATACCAGCTTCCAATACTTGGCGAAGACGCCGGTGGTGTAGTGCGGCGCCGGGGTCTTCCATGCCGCTAGACGGCTCTGCAATTCGGCCGGGGCGATGTCGAGATCGATGGCGTTGCGGGTGGCGTCGATGGTGATTTGGTCGCCTTCCTCGACGACCGCGATGGGGCCGCCGTTGTGGGCTTCCGGGGCGACGTGCGCGATCATAAAACCATGCGTGGCGCCGCTGAAGCGTCCGTCGGTCACTAGCGCGACGCTGTCGGATAGACCCACGCCGACTATGGCGCCGGTGACTCCAAGCATCTCCTGCATGCCAGGGCCGCCGCGCGGACCTTCATAACGGATGATCACCACGTCGCCGGGCTTGATGGCGCCGGAGAGGACAGCGGTGCTGGCATCGTGTTCGCAATTGAAGACACGAGCGGGTCCCTTATGGACTTTCCGGTCGACGCCGGAGAGCTTGATCACGCAGCCTTCCGGGGCCAGGCTCCCACGCAAAATCGAGAGGGCGCCGCGCGGCTTGATCGGATGGGCCAGCGTGCGGATCACTTCCTGTCCGGGCGTTTCTTTGGCATCGGCGGCCTCCTCCGCGAAGGTGCGGCCGGTGATGGTGATAGCGGCGCCATCCGCCATTTTGCCTTCGAGCAGGCGCCGCGCGATCAAACCAATGCCGCCTGCGGTATCGACGTCCACGGCCATAAAGCGGCCGGCGGGTTTCAGGTCGGCGAGTACCGGCGTTCGGGCGAAAACAGTTTCGAAATCGTCGATGGAGAGCGGCACTTCGGCTTCGCGCGCCATGGCGAGAAGGTGCAGCACGGCGTTGGTGGAGCCACCGCTCATGGCGACGCCGGCGATGGCGTTATCGAATGCTTTGCGCGTGCAGATGTCGCGCGGGCGCAGGTTGCTGCGCACGGCGTCCATGACGATCTGGCCGCAGCGATAGGCGACGGCGTCCTTGCGGCTATCGATCTGTGGAACCGAAGCCGAGCCCATGGGAGCGAGACCGATCAGCTCCGCCACGGTGGCCATGGTGTTGGCCGTGAACTGGCCGCCGCACGCGCCGGCGCCGGGGCAGGCGCGGTTTTCGATTTCGCGCAGCTCGTCGTCGCCGATCTTGCCGGCGGCGTTGGCGCCAATGGCTTCGTAGACGTCCTGAATGCTGATGTCCTTACCCTTGTACTTGCCGGGCATGATGGAGCCCCCGTAGAAGACGACGCCGGGAACGTTGGTGCGCAGCAGCGCCATGGCGGCGCCGGGCGTGGTCTTATCGCAGGCTACCAGCGCCACGATGCCATCGAACATGTGGCCGCGAATCAGCAGCTCGATGGAATCGGCGATCACTTCGCGGCTGATGAGCGAAGCCTTCATGCCTTCGGTGCCCATGGTGACGCCGTCGCTTATGGCGATGGTGTTGAACTCCATGGGCGTGCCGCCGGCGGCGCGGATGCCTTCCTTCACCTTCACGGCTAATTCCCGCAGGTTGAAATTACAGGGCATGGTTTCGATCCAGGTGTTGGCGACGCCGATGATGGGCTTGGCGAGATCTTCATCGGTGAAGCCGATGGCTTTCAACATGGAGCGGGCGCCGGCGCGGCTCTTGCCTTGAGTGATGGTGTAGCTTTGGAGTTTCATAGGAAGTAACCAGTTTAGGGCTGCGCGCGGGGACGCCGCAAGCGGAGGAGAAACTAAGGTGGAGTGTCGTAAAGGGTAGCGGCTATGAATTTCGACGCAGAGACGCTGAGGCGCAGAGTTAAGCGCAGAGAACACATCAGAAGGTTTTCTCTGCGTGGCCTCTGCGTCTCAGCGGCTCTGCGTCGAAAGCGTAAGCTTCGCTCTCGGACGGATAAGGTATGCTTGCAGTGATGCTAAGCGGCAAGCTGCGCGAACACGGAGTGGTGGGCGCGGGCGGAGCGGGTTTCCCCACCTACGTGAAGGCGCAATCGAAGGTGGAGTTCGTGATTGCCAATGGCGCCGAATGCGAGCCGCTGATCCACAAAGACGCGGAGATGATGAAGCACTTCCCCAGCCAGATTGTGGCGGGAATGGATCTCATGCTGGAAGCGACCGGGGCGAAGACCGGCAAGTTCGGGGTGAAGACGAAAAATGCGGAATCGGTGGAGGCGCTGAAGCGGCACATCCAGAGCGACCGCATGGAATTCACGATGCTGGGGGATTTTTATCCCTCGGGCGACGAGTACGAACTGGTCTATACGGCTACGGGGCGGTTGATTCCACCGGCGGGAATTCCGCTGCAGGTGGGCTGCGTGGTGGCGAACGTGGAGACGCTGTACAACGTCCACCAGGCGTCGCTGGGAAGGCCGGTCACGGAGACGTTTCTTTCGGTGTGCGGGGCGGTGAAGCAGCCGAAATCGTTCTGGGCGCCGGTGGGGATGACGTTCCGCGAGCTGATACAAGCGGCGGGCGGCGCGGCGGTTGACGACATCGGCGTCTTCATCAGCGGCATCATGATGGGCACACTGACGTTCGATCTGGACGATGTGGTGACGAAGACCACCGGCGGATTGATCGTGCTGCCGGGCGATCACTACCTGATCACGCGGCGGACGCGCACGATGCCGGAGATGCATCACATCGGAAAATCGGCGTGCGACCAGTGCAGCTACTGTACGGAGTTTTGTCCGCGGTACCTGTTGGGTTACGATGTGCAGCCGCACAAAGTGATGCGCAGCCTGGGCTTCACCACAACGGGCGCGGACATCTGGAATCAGTGGGCGGAGCTGTGCTGCGCTTGCGGACTTTGCACGTTGTACGCGTGCCCCGAAGACCTGTATCCGAAAGAGGCTTGCGATCAGGCGAAGACGGACCAGCGCGCGGCGGGGTTGAAATTTGTGCAGAAGAAGGCGGTGGAAGTTCATCCGATGAAGGAATACCGGCGCGTGCCGCTGGCGCAACTGCGGAAGCGGCTGCACATTGAGGAATACGAACGGGAGACGCCATACGAGGCGGTGAAGTTCGATCCCGCGGCGGTGCGAATCAAGATGAAGCAACATGCCGGACAGCACGCGGTGGCGGTGGTTGGCGAAGGGGCCAAGGTGAAAAAGGGACAGGTGGTGGGCCGCGTGGAAGAGGGTAAGCTGGGGACGAACGTCCATGCGAGCATCGGCGGAAAGGTGCGGCGGGTGACGGCGGAAGTAGTGGAGATCGTGGCTTAAAGCATGGCAAAGAACTCACTGGGATTGATCGAGCTGACCAGCATCGCGGCGGGCTATCAGGCGTGCGACGCGATGCTGAAGGCGGCGGACGTGGAATTGGTGCTGTCGCGATCCATATGCTCGGGCAAGTATATGGTGATGGTGCGCGGGGATGTGGCGGCGGTGGAAGCGGCGGTGTCGGCGGGCATCAGCCGCGGCAACTTTTCGATTATCGATTCGTTCGTGATTCCGAATCTGCACGAATCGATTTTCCCGGCCATCAGCGGGGTGACGAAAGTGGAGGCGCTGGAGGCGCTGGGAATTGTGGAATCGTTCTCGGTGGCGTCGCTGATTGAGGGCGCGGACGCGGCGGTGAAGACGGCGAACGTGGAGCTGATCGAGATCCGGCTGGCAATGGCGCTAGGCGGGAAGGCGTTCGTGACGCTGACAGGCGGGGTGGCGGCGGTGCAGAGCGCGGTGGAAGCGGGCGCGCAGGTAGTTGGGCAAAAAGGGATGCTGGTGAACAAGGTGGTGATTCCGCATCCGCGTCCGGAATTGCTCAACGAGATGATTTGAGGGCGCGGAGGGCGATTTGACAGTGGGTTGAAACGCTGTTTAAATGGAGAAACTAACTGTTGCTCCTCAGTAGCTCAATGGTAGAGCATTCGGCTGTTAACCGAAGGGTTGTAGGTTCGAGTCCTACCTGAGGAGCCAATTCTTTTCAACGATTTACGATCCTTCTTCTTGCCGCAAACCTTCCCTGAATTATCCGACTGTGGGGACTTTTGTGGGTACTCCACTTCAATCTGCTGCTTAACTGTGGGCACTGGCGAGTGATCCTGCTCCGGTTCCGCCGGCTCGGCGGGCTTCTTCTCCACGATGGATTCGAGGGCCTTGCGCTTGGCCTCCATCCGAATGTGGCTATAGTGTTTCAGCATTTGCTTTGAGACGTGACCGGCGATGTCCATGATCGTTTGATCGCTCGCGCCGCTCTCGGCAAGGTCCGTGATAAGCGTATGCCGGTTATCGTGCCAGCGCCCGGTGACATTTGCCTTTTTACGCAAATTTCGCCAGGCTGTCTTCAGCGTGGTGACAGGTCGTGTCGGATCATTCGGGCGCGGCCTCCCGAACGGGAAGACGTACCACTCGGGCCGGAGTTCGCCAAAACGGAGAATGTACCAATCCGCGTACGCCGCCAATGCGTCATAAAGCGCTGAATTCAGTGGAATCGTTCGTCCTTCACCGGCTTCGGTCTTGCTGCGGCTGACAGCGAGGTAACGCTTCTCCAGGTCGAGCCGGTCCCATGTCAGCGTCTTAATCTCCGCATCGCGCATGCCGGTGTTAAGAGCCAGCATGAGAGCTGGATAAATGTGTGGAGACTGGGCTTCTTTGGCTTTTTCGATGAGGCGCGCTTTCTCCTCTGGCCTATAGGCCTTGCCGATAGGCGTACCCGTCTTGAGCTTGAGGATCTTCTTCTTGTGCAGCCTAACCCGCAGGACATCCCCGGCGATGTCCATTATGCGGAGCAGGAAACCGACCTCCTCATTGATCGACTTCGGAGCAGCATTTTCACGCAGCCTGGCCTCCTGGTACTTCTTGGTCGCGTCCTCGTTGACATCGACTAGCATCTGGTCGCCGATCAATCGTTTAACGTGGCCCAGGGCATACTCGGCGAATATCGCCGACCGCGGGTGGCGCAGTTTATAGCTGCTCAGATATTCGTCCGCCAACTCCTGGATGGTGCGTACGCGCTCATGCCGGACATCTTCGAGGTTATTGAAGCCTTCTTCAAGTTCACGGCGGCGTTTTTGCTCCGCCGCCTTAGCGAGTGTCTTTGAGCAGGTCTTGCTCGATTCTCGAACGCGCCTCCCCGCGAACCAGAACTCGTACCACCAAACATTTCCTCTTTTTAGTAGCGACATTGCTCTGTCCCGCGCTGCACGACACTCACTTCACAGCCCTGAGCAGAGCGCGCGTTTCGGTTCTGCCTGCTCCGCCAGTTGGTAGTGCTGCGAGCCAGGCCTCAATCTCGTCGGGCCTATAACGGACCAGGGAGCCCACCTTGATGAACTGCGGTCCACGATGTTCCAGTCTCCATCTTCGCAACGACGCGACGCTGACGCGCAGTTGCCTGGCCACTTCTTCTTCAGTCAATAGCGTAAACATTTTCACCTCGCTACCCCACTGCGGTTTGATCGCTCCCTGCCATTTCGGTGCCCGCTGGCCACACGGGACCGTATCTGAAAGCGGCGGTCCAGTGCTTCAAGGCGTTCGAGTGCGTCAAGCAATTGCAGGCCAGCCTCGCGCATCGCGTCGCAGGGCAGAGCGAACTGTTCCGCGTGCTTGATTGCGAACTTGATTCGGTCAATCGCAACGCGGGCTTGGTAGGCCATCTCAAATTCCATCGCTGAGGGACACGATCGGACATCGGCTTCGATTGCCGCAACGATTTGGCGTACGATTTGTGACCGCATAGACTCTTACTGGCGGGAGACGTCGCCCGCCGTAGAGCTATAGTACGGCAGCCTTTGAAATTCGCCAAAAGCGGCGCAGTCGAAGCGATTTGGCATCCGATTGGTACTGGAGTAAAGCGTAGATAAAAGGCTGAGGCTACTGCCGGCTCCAGCGAGGGGGGACCGGCGGCCACTCAGGCCAAGACAAATGAACAGATTCTGACATGCTAAGCGTCTCTGCGGCTGAACCGTTCGCGCAGACAATAAACGCATCAGCCTACTGGCCGATATC
>Ga0208193_1000094_pt1 | contig 63315 bp, 51 predicted proteins | sample June2015DPH_17_2_FD_184716 | JGI IMG/M metagenome (GOLD analysis project Ga0208193, IMG submission 184716) | Peatland microbial communities from SPRUCE experiment site at the Marcell Experimental Forest, Minnesota, USA - June2015DPH_17_10... | ecosystem: Environmental > Terrestrial > Soil >...
CCCCTCTTGAGCTTGAGGACCGTTCCATGACGCAACAATATACCTACCGAGACCCCACCCTCTCACTCTGGCAATCCGCTGTCGCCCAGGTTCAGCGCAACCGAAACTCTGTACAAGCCAGAATGTCACCCGCCGCCACAGCAAAGTTTGCCGTGCCGGGCCCTCTTGTCGACGACGACCTCATGGCCCCCGTCCATCTGCTCGGCCCATCTCTCGCGACAGGCCAAACCTCTCCGCCCGCAGCTCTCTCCTCACCTCAAGTTTCCCCCGCCGCCGCACCTGCAGCACTCACCGGTGCCGCTGTAGTCCTCGACTGCGCCAAAGTAGCAGCCCAGTTCCTCTGGGCTGAGATAACCGGCAATCAACAACAGTCCGATCTGTACGCCTCAGAGCTGAGGTTCTCCCAATGCGATGCTCTCGGCTGGGCAGAATGCCTGACCGCATATCTTGCAGCCAAGCTCTCCTGCGGCACGCTACCCTATCGCCCCAATCTGGACGTCGTAAAGCCTCTACCCCCAACTGCCAAAATCGCAATCATCGGTGACTGGGGAACAGGCGATGACGTCGCAATTAATCTCCTCAATCAGATCGCCGCCCTGAAACCCGACATCCTCCTTCATCTCGGCGACGTCTACTACTCCGGCACCCATAACGAAGCGAACGACAACTTTCTCGCCGTCTGCCGCCAGATTCTCGGCAGCAGCATTCCCTTGTACACACTCTGCGGCAACCACGATATGTATTCAGGCGGAGACGGCTACTACTGGCTCATCGACCAGATCGGCCAGCAATCCAGCTATTTCTCTCTGCAAAACGACTACTGGCAGATCCTGGCCATGGATACGGGTCACAACGACAACAACCCACTCACCGTAGCCACAAACATGACCAGCCTCGTCAATATTCCCGGCTGGTCCGAGGCCAACTGGCACCTCGGCAAAATCCAGCAGGCAGGCACTCGCCGCATCGCCGTCTTCTCCCACCACCAGTTGTTCTCCCCCTTCTCCTCGGTTGGCAACGTGGGTAACCAGCAATACGCTTACAATCCCAACCTCTTCTCCAACTTTCAGAGCGCCATTTCCAAAATCGACATCTGGTTCTGGGGACACGAGCACACTCTAGCCCTCTACGATCCCTACATGGGCCTCGTGCGCGGGCGATGCGTCGGCGCTTCCGCTGTGCCGGTCTTCACTGACCAGCAACAATACGCCGCCGATACAAATCTACAGCCTTACCAAGGTGCGCAGTTGCCGACATGGAACCCCAACGCCATCCTGGCTGCCAACGGAACCGAGTACAACAACGCCTTCGCCATCATGACCCTCAATAACGCAACGGCAACCATCAACTACTATCAGGTCCCTCTTCTTAAACCCGCCATACAACTGCCTTTTACAGACACGATCTAACCTCTTAACCACAACGCTCACTCAGCCGCATCACAGCGGTGGGATCAACACGAACCGCACGAAGCGCAGGAACCACAGTCCCGGCAGTGCAGTAGCATCTCCGTCGACCGGCTCGTCATCGAAAGAAGGCGGCAGTGCCTTCTTGTCACCAACTCCAACCGTTGATAATATCGGACTGAATGAGTCGGATTCCGACCTTCTTAGTCCTATATTCCGGGTCAGGCCTGCTTCCATCATGGCTGACCCGCAGAGGTTGAATGCAAGCCATGTTCGAGAGCGTCAGCAGTTTCACGTCTAAGTGCCTAAAAACACTGGCCTTCGCACTATTTTTCTCCGCCGCGCTCGCCTGGGCCATCGTCGGCGGAAGTATCTCCGGCACCGTCAAGGACCCCTCCGGAAGGGTCGTAGTCAATGCGACCATGTCGGTCCGCGAAGTCGGCAACGGTCTCTCCTACAAAACGCACACCGATAGCAACGGCTATTACACCCTGCCCGTCCTCCCGGTAGGCCGCTACGAACTCGCCGTGCAGGCGCCCGGATTCCGCGGCTATCAGCGCAAGGACATTGTCCTCGACACCAACGCTGCTCTCCGTCTCGATGTCGCGCTCGTGGTCGGCGGCATCGACGAGACCGTCAGCGTCAACGACGATGCCCTGCACGTGGAGACAACCAGCACGCAGCTCGGCCAGGTGATTAGCGGAAGGCAGATGACAGCCGTCCCCCTCAACGGTCGCAGCTACACCGACCTCCTCTCGCTCCAGGCCGGCGTCGCCCCCGCGACCACGATCACCTCGACCACCGTGCAGGACGTAGGCGCAACGGTGCTCAACCCCTCCGGCGACCTCAACCCCGGCACCATCTCCGTCAACGGCCAGCGCGAGTTTGCCAATGCCTTCATTGTGAACGGCAGTGACGCAGAAGAGGACGTCAACCTGGGCACGGCTATCGTTCCAAATCTCGACGCCATCGCCGAGTTCCGCATCCTCACCAGCAACTTCGACGCCGAATACGGCGAGTTCAGCGGAGGACAGATCACTGTCATCACGAAGTCCGGAACCAATCGATTCCACGGCAGCGCATTCGAGTTTCTACGCAACACATCCCTCGATGCCCGCAACTACTTCTCTCCCACACGTGGCGTCTTCCGGCAGAACCAGTTCGGCGGCACCATTGGCGGTCCCATCCACAAAGACAAGGTCTTCTTCTTCGCCGACTATCAGGGAACTCGGCAGACGCAGGGCATCGACACCGGCACCATCTCCGTTCCCACCACCGCCCAGCGCAGCGGCAACTTCTTCGATCCCAACACCCAGGCAAGCGACCTCACCGGCACCGTAGGCGGCCCGTACTTCGCCAGCCTGCTCTCCCAGAAACTCGGATACACCGTTACCAGCGGCGAACCCTACTCCGGATGCGCCACCGTGGCGCAGGCGCAGCAAGGCCAGTGCGTCTTCCCCAACGGCATCATCCCGCAGAGCGCATGGTCCACGCCCGCTCAGCGCTTGCTCCAGTACATCCCCGCGCCGAACACCCCCAACGGCTTTGCCACCTCCGCCTTCAACCAGCTCCTCCGCGACGACAAGGCCGGCATCCGCGTCGATGCCAACACCCGCGCCGGCCTGCTCTCCGCCTACTACTTTATCGACGACTTCAACCTGGACGACCCCTATCCCGTCGCCCAGAGCGGAGCCAGCGTACCCGGCTTCAACGCGCTCTCCACCGGCCGCGCCCAGCTCCTCGCGCTCGGCGACACCAAGACCTTGAGCGCCACCGCCGTCAACGAGTTTCACCTCAGCTACATGCGCGACGTCAACAACCTCGGTCAACCCGTCGGCGGCCGCGGTGTAAGTCTCGCCTCGCAGGGCTTCGTCAACGCCGACGGCACTCCCAGCATCGTCGCCCTCGACCCCAAGGGCCAGAGCGTCGAGAACCTCAACTTCAACGGCTTCTCCACCGGCGCTGCCGCCAATCAACTCATCCAGACCAACAACACCTTCGAGGTCGCCGACACCTTCTCGAAGGTCATCGCCAAACACACCCTAAAGTTTGGCGGCGCCTTCCATGCCGATCAGGTCAACGCCAACCCCATCGCCCAGTTCAACGGCAGCTTCGTCTTCTCCGGCACCGAAACCGGCGTCGACTTCGCCGACTATCTCATCGGCATTCCCAGCCAGTACAACCAGAGCCAGCTCAATCCCTTCTACGCCCGCAACAAATATGCCGGCCTCTTCGCGCAGGACAGTTGGCGCGCCCGTTCCAACCTCACCCTCAACTACGGCCTCCGCTGGGACCGCGTCGCACCCTGGTCGGAAAAATACAACCAGATCTCCACCTTTGTCCCCGGCGCGCAGTCGATCGTCTTTCCTGGCGCCCCAGCCGGAATCCTTTACCCCGGCGACCCAGGCATTCCCAACACACTCGCTCCAATCGGCGAACATAACTTCGCGCCCCGCATCGGTGTCGCATGGTCTCCGCAGTCCAATTGGAATTGGCTCGAAAAGGTTCTCGGCGCTCCCGGAACCACCAGTATTCGCGCCAGCTTCGGCACCTTCTACACCGCGATCGATGCACTCTCCATCTCTGTCCTGGCTGCCAACGCTCCCTACGGCACCACCTACACCGGAACCTCGCCCCTCTTCGCGACTCCGTTCATCACCGCGGCCGACGGCACCAACAACGGCCAGCCATTTCCCTATACCTTCGCTCCGTTGAACTCCTCGGCTCAAAACCCCGATAACAACATCGACTGGAGCACCTACACACCCATCGAAGGCATCCCCGGTTACGACATCCACAACCGCACCCCGTATACCAACGAGTGGTCGCTCTCCGTCGAGCGGCAGATCGGTCCAAACACCGTCTTCAGCGCAGGCTACATCGGCAATGCCAGCCGCCGTCAGCGCATTCTGATCGAGCCCAACGCCGGAAATCCCGCCCTCTGTCTCAGTCTCAGCCAGCCCAGCGACGTGCAATCCGGAACCCTCACCTGCGGCCCAGGCGGCGAGGACACCGTCTATTTTCCAATCGCCGGCGGACAGGTCAATGGAACGCGCGGCCCCCTCGGCTCCAACTTCGGCAGCAACGCGCTTCAGTCGAACATCGGCTACGCCAACTACAACGCGCTCGAACTCAGCGCCCGTCACACCAGCGGCCGCCTTGAGTTCTCAGCCGCCTATACCTACGCCAAGTCGCTCGATGAGTCCTCCAATATCGGCGAGGAAGTCAACCCCTTCAACCCCGCGCTCAGCTACGCGCTCTCTTCCTTCGACGTGCGGCAAAACTTCGTCGTCAGCTACGAGTACCAGCTACCCTTCGACCAGCTCTTCCATCCCAACCGCCTCAGCAGCGGCTGGTCGCTCTCGGGCATCACCCGCTTCGCCAGCGGCTTCCCCATCACGCTCGTCAACAACGGAGACAACTCGCTCATCGGAACCAATCCCAACGGCATCAACAACAGCAGCATCGACGAACCCGACTACTCCGGCGCGCCGCTCCATCTCAACCACAACCCGCGCAACAACGGAAACAACTACTTCGACAACACCGCCTTCTCCATGAACGCGCTCGGCACTCCCGGCACGGCCAAAAGAAGATTCTTCTACGGCCCCGGCGCGGACAACTTCGACATGGCGATCGCCAAGAAGGTCCCGTTTGCAGAATCGAAGTCCGCGATCTTCCGCGTCGAGGCCTTCAACGTCTTCAACCACACCCAGTTCAACGGGCCCACCTCAGTCGACGGCAATATTGGCAGCTCAACCTTCGGCCAGGCAATCAGCGCAGCCCCGCCACGCATTCTCCAGGGAGCGCTGAAGCTGAACTTCTAGAGCATTTTCCCTATAGGTATAGTCCAAGGGCCAAAGGCCCGCTCTATAACTAGCCTGGGCCGAAGGCCTAGGTATAGGGCCAATAGAACCACTGAGCACTGTAAGCGCGATATATGGCCCAGAAAAGGGACCACCCCTGAAAGAAAATACTCTAACCCCGAAGCTGAACCCCAAAGCTGAACCTCGGTGAGCATCCGCACCCCGGATGCTCACCACACCCCGATTGCGCTTTGCACCGAAAGCAGCACGCAATCCCCGGAGCGATCCGGCCCTCCATCCTCCCCGCAAGAAAAGACCCCTTAAAGTCACGTTCCCGTAACATTGCCTTGGTAGCTTCCGGAGTGCACTTTACCTCCGGAGAAAACGTGAACAAGCAAACTAACAACGCAAAGCAGCTCCTGTCCCGCTGCCTCATTGGAAAGATCGCGCCATCGATTGCCTTATTGATGGCTCTACCGGCCTTGGCTCAGCAGAGCCAGGTCTTCACTCCTGGCAATCTGGTCGTTGCCGTCGAAGGATGCGGCGTCTTCGGAGGCACCTGCACAGGCGTCTCGAACGGCACAGGCAACGGTACAGGCAACAGCTCCTCGGGAGGATTCGGCGACAATCAGGCCGGCCCCTTCACCTTGTTTCAATACTCTCCTATGGGCACTGGAAGCGTCACGTTCGTCAACTCCCTCGTCCTGCCCCAGAACCTCTCCGGCGCCAACTTTCCCGTCTCAGGCGAGTACGGTTCTTCCTCCGAGGGAACCCTCCAGCTCTCCACCTCCGGCAAGTTCCTCACCCTTATGGGCTACGGTGTCAACGCCGCTGCATTCAACGCCAATCCCCCAGCCTTCGGTGCCGCACCCTCCAACGCACTCGGCCAGTCCGGCAGCCTCACCGGACAAACCTACACCGCCGTCCCGCGCGTTGTGGCCTTGATCGACTCCAACGGCAACGTCAACTCCTCCACCGCAATCTTCAACATCTTCAACACCAACAATCCGCGCAGCATCTTTACCGCCGACGATATGTCAGCCTATGTCTCCGGCCAGGGTACCGGCAGTGACGCAACCGCGGGTGTCTTTCTCACTCCGCTAGGCGCACCCAACTCTGCCCCCACCCCCATCACCGGCCTCGACACCACCAATAACACCATCTCCCAGGACACCCGCGACGTCCAGGTCGTCAATGGCCGCCTCTTCGTCTCCGCCGACACCAAGGGCGGTTCCAACTCAGCCCGCTCCTACATCGGCACCCTCGGCACAGCAGGGACTCTGCCCACCTCGGCCGTCGGCGGCCCAGTCATGCTCACCGGCTTCGGCAACACCGGCGGCACCGGCAAGGTCACCATCACCACCGGCGCAAACAGCACCGGCAACGGCCTCAACGCTGGCCTGCAAATCAACATCAGCCCGCAGAACTACTTCTTCGCCAACGCGTCGACTCTCTATGTGACTGACACAGGAAACGCCAAAAACAACTCGGCAAACAGCACCGTTGGCGACGGCGGCCTGCAGAAATGGATCAACACCAGCGCCGATGGCTCAGGCACCTGGAACCTCGCCTACACCCTCTTCAAGGGGTTGAACCTCGTGCTCAACACCAACAGCTCCGGCACCAGCGGCCTCTATGGCCTCGCAGGCACCGTCTCAGGAAGCTCGGTTCTGCTCTACGCCACCGACACCACCCTCGCCGACCTCGATCCGACTCATCTCTTCGGAATCACCGACACCCTCAGCTTCACCACCGCCTCCGAGGCTGAGAACGAGACATTCACCCTTCTCGATACCGCTCCCCCGGACTCCAACTTCAAGGGTGTCTCGTTCGCCCCAACCGTCCTCGCTCCCGTCGCCCACAATCACCTGGCCGTCACTCGCCGCCATCACCTTCGGCAGCGCTCTCTCTTCCTCTCAGTTGGACGCCACCGCCTCCGTTCCCGGAACCTTCGTCTACAACCCGCCCGCAGGCACAGTCCTCCAGGCCGGCGCCAACCAGACGCTCTCCGTAACCTTCACCCCCGCCAACACCACGCTCAACACCACGGCCACCGCAACCAACACCATCACGGTCAACCCCGCGGCCTCGACCCCGGCTAATCTGGTCGTCACCAGGGTGCTCACGCGCAGCGGCGGCAACGTCGTCGTCCAGCTCACCATCTCCAACACGGGACAAACCGCAGCCGCCAACGTCGTCCTCACCTCCGTCAAAGTCGGCGCCGATTCGGCTACGCCCTTGCCGCAGACCATCGGCGCCATCGCCGGCGGATCCTCGGCATTCGCGACTGTCTCCGTACCCGGCTCAGTCGGAGCCTCAGGCGCTGCCAGCTCGATGACCCTTACCGGCACCTACGCTGGAGCATCGTTCAGCTCAAGCGCTCGAATCACTCTGCCATAACCAAACTTAAAATCGAAACCCAGGGGAAACCATGAAGACTCTACTTTGCACCTTGATCCTCGCCACACTGGCGACTGCCGCAGCCAAGGCCGACACGATCACCGTTACCTTCGACCAGGCCAATCAAACCGCCACTCCAGGCGAAACCCTCCAATTCTTCGGCACCATCACCAACGACAGCGCCGACACGATCTTCCTCAACAGCGACGATCCCGATCTCAACGGCCTCAGCCTAACCGTCGACGATCAGTTCTTCAACACCGTGCCCGTGTCGCTTGCTCCCGGCGAATCTTCCGGAGACATCGAACTCTTCGATGTCTCCGTGAGTAACCCCCTTGTCGATGCGCCCGGAACATTCTCGGGCGCCTACACCCTGTTCGGCGGTGCCGACGGCAACGCCCAGGACAACCTGGGTACGGAGGATTTCAGCGTGACCACAAACTCCCCCGTACCCGAGCCAGCCCCAGTGCTTCTTCTGCTCACCGGGGCCCTCGCCGCCTGCATCCCGTTATCGATCGGAGCGCGCAACCACGCCTGAAGCCGATTCAGGCACATAGCGAACGACAAACAGAAGTTACAGTAAAGCCGGCCCACCGTGGCCGGCTTTTCTGCGCATGCGCACCTATCAGCCCAATTTCTAAAAGACTTTGCGCAATATTGCCGGGAGGAACATAACCCTCAACTCCGCCAGTGCAGCGTAACCGGCCCACTCAAAGGATGCTCCCCCGTCCCCTTCAACCGGGCCTGCTTCAACGCAAAATACCACTTCGCCGGCTTATCCGCATCATCGATCAGCATCAGCCCCGGATTGAACCGCAATCCCTCCGCCTGCTCAATCATCGTCTGCTGATCCTGCCGCACAAACCGAGCCCCAAAAAACGTAGCAACCGAAGTCACAAACGGCACCCAATAAAAAACATTCCACGCCGCACACACATCGATCCTGCAGGTCGAAGCCGTCACCGGAGTCACCGTAGTCAAGCTCGCAAACCACTTCTCCCCGGCGCGAATCGTCTCATACCGCCGATTCGGCAACACAAAGTCAATCGTCGTCGTAATCTTCTCCCCATAAACCCCCAGCAACTTATAGGGCGCCGAGTTCGCGCTGGGAGCATGCGACGACATCCGAAACCCCGCATTCCTCCCATGGTGTTCGTCGTCATTCAGCGGCTCAAACTCCTTCGTCTTCTCATGAATACTAGCCTTGCTCCGCCACCACCACGCCTGATGCACAAACGGCCCATGCGCCGGATCCATCAACCCGATAATCCCGTGGTCCACATTGCAGGGCAGCTCCGCCGTCAGATGCGCCGTCCGAAACCGCGCCGAAAACTTAGGCACCTCCGGCACCGGAGGCAATCCCTCCACCACCCGCCCCGCACCAGCCTCCGGCAGATAAACCCACGCATACCCATCCCGCTCCTCGCAAGGAAACGCCCCTGCATAAATCTTCGTAGCATCCAGCGTCTCGTGGCTGGTCAGCGAAGGAATCTCCTTACACTGCCCCGAACAAGGCTCAAACCGCCACCCATGATACTTACAAGTCACCGTCTCCCCATCGAACCACCCCGCCGACAGCGGAATCCCCCGATGCGGACACAAATCCCGCATCGCAAAAATCTTCCCATTATTCTTCCTGCCGAGCAGCAACGGAACACCCAGCAACAGTGCCGTCGCAGTCTTCCCCGCACGCAATTCACCCGACCGCATAGCCGGATACCAATCCCCAAAGATCAGCTCCGCCGGAGGCCCCGAAGCCCCTCTCACTTGTACAAGTTCACGCATCATCAGTCAGCCTGAGTCTACGACAAACCAGGCTACTCACACACAAACTCAATCACACGCCACACAGTCTTGTTCTTAGTCCGTCTTTATCCATGAAGTCCGTGCCCATCGTGTTAAGCCTTTATTCGTCTTAATCCGCGATCACTCTCATACACTGACAAAGTGATCCAGAACCCAGAGACGCGCCGCAACCGCCTCATCCTCGTCGCCATCTGGTTTTTCTTCTACGCCAGCTTCACCCTCCTCACCCCGCCACTCCTCGATGACGCCGACTCCGTCCACGCCGAAGTCTCCCGCGAGATGCTCCTCCGCCACGACTGGGTCACCCTCTACGCCAACGGCATCCGCTACCTCGAAAAAGCTCCACTCCTCTACTGGTCCATGGCCGCCAGCTTCAAACTCTTCGGCCCCCACACCGCCACCGCGCGTCTCCCGCTAGCCTTCACTGTCCTCGCCCTCGCGCTCATCCTCGAAGCCTTCGCCCGCTATGCCTTCAACAGCCCTGAGCAACCGAAATCCGGCCCCCGAGCAGGCCTCTACGCCGGCCTCATCTTCCTCTCCAGCTTCGGCATCTTCATCTTCACCCGCATCATCATCCCCGACATCATCGTCTGCCTCTGCCTCACCTTCGCCCTCTACTGCTACTGGCTCACCGAAACCGATTCCACACAATCCAACCCAAACTCCAAAACCGACCGGCTCCTCTGCTGGGCCTTCGCCGCCGCCTGCGCTCTCAGCGTCCTCACCAAGGGCCTAATCGGCATCGTCTTCCCCATCCTCATCGTCTTCACACATCTAGCACTCACCCGCCGCAGCGCAAGAGCAGTCCTAAAACGCATCAAGCAACTCCACCCCATCTCAAGCACCCTGGTCTTCTTTGCAATCGCCGCCCCGTGGCACATCCTCATCGCCCTCGCCAACCCCACCCAAGGCCACCCCGGCAGCCTGACCTTCACGCACAGCCACTGGCAAGTCCCCGTCCCCACCGAAGGCAACGTCCACGGCTGGCTCTGGTTCTACTTCATCAACGAGCATCTTCTCCGCTATCTCAACCTCCGCGTTCCCCGCGACTACGACACCGTCCCCCTCTATCTCTTCTGGGGACTTCTCCTCATCTGGCTCATGCCGTGGAGCGCCTACCTCTACCGCGCCGTCTGCACAGTCCCCTGGCGCAAAACCATCCGCCCCCGCGTCTCCATCCGAACCCTCACACCAGAAGAAAGCACACGCCTGCTCCTCGGCCTCTGGGCAGCAATCCCGCTCCTTTTCTTCTCGTTCTCCACGCGCCAGGAGTACTACGTCCTTCCCTCACTCCCACCCCTCATCCTATTAATCGCCGCCTGGCTCAACGACGAAGCCACCGAAGCCGAATCCTTCACCGTCCCCAACCCACTCGTCCGCGCCGGCCAACGCATCTCCGTAGCCCTCTTCGCGCTCGGCACCATCGCCGCACTCATCGCAGCATTCCTCGCCTTCCACACCCACCCGCCGTCGCCCGACACCGATCTCGCCCAGCTCCTCAAACAAAACCCCGCCGACTACGCCCTCTCCTTCGGCCACTTCCTCGACCTCAACTCCCAGGCTCTCTCCGCCTTCCGTCAACCCTTAATCCTCACCGCCATCGCGCTCCTCGTAGGCACTCTGGCCAACTGGCTCTGCCGCCGCAACTACAAGCCCCACGCCGCGAACCTCTGGCTCCTCGCCGCAACCTTCACCTTCCTCCTCGCAGCACACATCGGCCTGCAAATCTTCGCCCCAGTCCTAACCTCACGCCAACTCGCCACCGTCATCCAGCCGATACTCAAACCCACCGACCTCATCGTCATCCACGGCGAATACGAATCCGCCAGCTCCCTCGGCTTCTATCTCCACCGCCCCGACACCAACTCCGACCCCATCCACATCCTCAACGGCCGCAGCTCCAACCTCTGGTACGGCAGCTTCTTCCCCGACGCCCCCCGCATCTTCGAGGTCGAAGCCTCCCTCAGCCGCAAATGGACCGGCCCTCGCCGCATCTTTCTCTGGCAGGATCTCAACGACCCAATCCCCACCCTGCCCGTCCGCATCTACTTCATTGCCCAAAGCGGAGGCAAAGAGATCCTAAGCAACCAACCCAATCGCTTCTAAATCTTCTCTTCCCCATCCGTCTTCCAAACATACAAATAATCATCATTACTCGAAGTAGCCAGATTAATCTTCCTCTGGCCAGCGGCCCTGCTCAGCGCAGACCGAATATTCTGCTTCGTATCCGGAAGCTCCGCCAGCGGAATCTTCAACGCACTTCCTGGAGCCAGCCGCGCAACATCACTCAGCAACTGAGTAACGATCTCCTTATGCTTCCCATCCCTACCCTTCGGAACGTTCACCTGCAACACCGACTCGAACTTCATCGGATCTGCCAAAAATTCGTCGCGGTCGCTGCCCATGACGCATCTCCTTAACGCGACCTAACGCTAACGCAACAATAACGTAATACTAATCTGACCACCACAGCAACTGTCAAGCCGAAGAAATCAGGAGACTCGACCCCGCCCTCAACCGACAGATACTAAAGAGTTAACCCGTATCACCACAATAGGTCTACGGTGGATTCAGAGGTGCCAGCCGTGACTACCAAATTCAAATTCGACGTCGTCCCCGTTTCAGAGGTTCCCAAAGACGACACATTCGCCACGAAGCAGAATCCACCGGTCATCCTCGTCGTCGACGATGAGAGGGTCATCGCCGACACACTCTCCATCATCCTCCGCAAGAACGGCTTCGAGGTCATGACCGCCTACGACGCGCCAACCGCACTCCAGCACGCCGCCAAACTCACACCCGACCTCCTCATCTCCGACGTCGTCATGCCGAAGATGAGCGGCATCGATCTCGCCATCACGATGAAGCACACCATCCCCACCTGCAAGGTCCTCCTCTTCTCCGGACAGGCCTCCACCATCGATCTCCTCGAAGAAGCGCGCAGCAAAGGCTACGACTTCACCACCCTCACCAAGCCGGTTCACCCCACCGACATGCTCCGCCGCATCTCAGAATGTCTCTCCATCGACGACCCCACCTTCCAGCCAAACCCTCCAGCCAACACCAGCGCAAGCGAAATATCTGTCAACTGAATCAGCAACACGACCAGCCTCCGTTTTTAAACCTGTCATCTTTCGCCGCACGCGGAGGGCTTGTCCTGAGCTTGTCGAAGGAACCTGCTTTTGTTCTTGCTTTGCTTGTGCCTGCTTTTGTCCTTGCCGCGCCACACTGTCAAAACAGCCAGTTCCCCATCCAACGTGCAGCCTCGTAGCATTCGCTTGGAGTTCCTTCAGGAAGGCTCCTGCGACCGAGGCCTCAAGACGCGAGACATTGGAGAACAACATGAAAAAAAATTCGTTCCTCTGCACCGCCCTGGCGATGATGATGATTGCACCGACCGCTCTCGCCCAGGACGTCCGTTACAACTACGACAAGGGCACTGATTTCTCCAAGTTCAAGACCTACAAATGGGTCCTCATCAAAGACGCCCAGAGGCCGAACGATATCGTCGACAAACAGATCAAATCCACCATCGACTCTCAACTTCTGGTGAAGGGCTTGACGGCAACCGACAGCGACACCGCCGATCTCTATCTCGCCTATCAGACCGCCGTCGGAACAGAGAAGCAATACTCCTCCTTCAGCAGCGGAATGGGTCCGGGGTGGGGCTATGGGGGCGGATGGTACGGTGGAGGATGGTACGGCGGCGGCGGAATGAGCACGACCACAGGCAGCACCACCACCATCTACGTCGGCCAGCTCGTCCTCGACATGTACAAACCGGCCGATAAAGATCTCGTCTGGCGAGGCACGGTCAGCAAAACCCTCGATCCCAAGGCCAAGCCCGACAAACAACAAAAAAATCTCACCAAAGCCATCGCCAAGCTCCTCAAAAACTACCCGCCGCCTCCAGGAAAATAGAAGAGCTAAAACAGGAGAATAGAAGAACTGAACTCCGTTCGCGCCACGATCTTTGCCATTCTGAGCAAAGCACCACGACCTTTGCCTTTTGAGCGAAGCCGTTCGAGCCTCTATCTTTTGCCTTTTGAGCGAAGCACCACGACCTTTGCCTTTTGAGCGAAGCACCACGACCTTCGCCTTTTGAGCGAAGCACCACGACCTTTGTCATTCTGAGCGAAGCCGTTCGCGCACTTTGCGAACGGCGAAGTCGAAGAACCCCCGCATTTGCTTTTGCCGTTGCTTTTGCATTTGCCGTTGTCTGTTCTTCCCCATCCCCCAACCGTGTCATCCTTCGCCGCAGGCGGAGAGCCAGTCCTGAGCGAGCTTAGCGGAGAAGTGCCTCCGTCACCCATCACCATAATCCGGCCATTCGTCACAAATGTTGGCCGAACAAGTCCCGGAAACGCTATATGTGGTTCCGACAACAGTCAATAACACACCATCGTGCTTTCAAATGTCTGGACGGACATCATCCCAATTCATACCATCGTGAACGAACAATCTTTGACTTCGACAAACTTTTCGAGCAACGCGCAAATCGAATGGAGGCTGTCACCATGTTCAAACCAGTTCTACGAGGATTCTCACTCTGCCTGTTAATGGCGGCAATGTCGGGAGTAAGCCCGGCCCAATCGATGGTGCTCGACCTCCCTCTACCCAGCCTGCCGGCAGAGATCTCGCAAACAATCGGGATTACCGACATCACAATCAAGTATCACCGGCCGCTGGCGGCGGATCGCAAGATCTGGGACGGCCTTGTTCCCTACGGCAAGGTCTGGCGCGCAGGCGCAAATGAAAACACCACGATCACCTTCAGCGATCCGGTAACCATCGAAGGCAAGCCACTCGACAAGGGAACATACGGGTTGCATATGATCCCGAACGCCAATGAGTGGACAATTATCTTTTCCAAGGCCGCCACAGCCTGGGGATCGTTCAGCTACGACCAGTCGGAAGACGCCCTGCGCGTAACCGTGAAGCCAACGGCCGCGGATATGCATAACGCGCTCACCTATGACTTCGATCAGTTGCAGCCCGATTCTGCCGTAGTCGTTCTGGAGTGGGAGAAGATCGCAGTCCCATTCAAGGTCGCCGTCAATGTGCATGAGGTGGTAGAGGCAAGTCTGAAAAAACAGTTTCGCGGTCTTTCACAGTACACATGGATAAGTTGGGACGACGCGGCAAACTATCTGCTCACGGAAAAGACGGATCTGGATACTGCGTTGACCTACACCAACAAATCCATCGAAATCGAAGACCGTTACGACAACGAGATAACCAAATCGAAGGTCCTCGTCGCACTCAACCGCAAGGACGATGCCGCTGTCGCGCAAAAGAAGGCGCTCGACCTCGCCACCCCGCTGCAAGTCCATATGTTCGCTCGCCAGTTGCAGGCTGAAAACCACAATCAGGAAGCGTTCACGATCTTCCTCGAAAACGCCAAAAAACATCCCGACCCGTGGTTCGTGCATACGGGACTGGCCCGCGTCTATTCTTCGCAGGGCAAGTTCGACGATGCAGTGAAAGAGATGAAACTGGCGATCGCCGCCGCCCCCGACAACCAGAAGACCTACCTGGACGGGCTAGTCACCAAGCTGCAGGCCAAACAAGACATAAACAAGACATAAAACAAGGAGACGGGACGGCGAAGCTTCATAAGCGGGGCTACCCTAATAGCAACGAACCCCGCTTGCACCACTCTCTCCAGCGAAGTCCTTCGCACCACGATCGTTGTCATTCTGAGCGAAGCACCACGACCTTGTCATTCTGAGCAAAACGCCACTATCTTTACCCTTTTGAGCGAAGCACCACGACCTTTGTCACTCTGAGCAAAACGGCATTATCTTTACCCTTTTCAGCGAAGCACCACGACCTTTGTCATTCTGAGCGAAGCCGTTCGCGCACTTTGCGAACGGCGAAGTCGAAGAACCCCCGCATTTGCTTTTGCCGTTGCTTTTGCATTTGCCGTTGTCTGTTCTTCCCCATCCCCAACCCCCGTCATCCTTCACACTGCAGAAAAGGTCGTTCGCGTTTGCACTTCGGAGGGAGCGCAGGGCTTCAGTCCTGCGAACAAGCCCAGAACATATTGTTTCGAGGAAAAAATTGCCAATGCAACGCAAATGATTCATTCCATTGGCCTCATTGGAAGCCAAGGAATTTAAATGCCATTTTCAGCCCAAAAATCGCATGTCAAGTCCCAAAACCACCTAACCGCCACCGAATCATAAACTTACCGTTGGCGTATTAGTTACCTTCGCCTGGCTATACTGGATATAGAGATCGAGAAACAAAGTAGCCCCGGAGACACTCCGGGGCTAACTTATTGATAAGAGCTAATTTGACAACAACTCATTTGTTATGAGGATTTTACAGATACCAACTTTATGCAAACCAATGAATCAAAACGGCTTACACCCAATAACCCACCGGGGGGGAGGGGCACCCTCAGCCAAAGCCTACCGCGCCGGCGTAATCCGCCCATCCCGCAGATGGAAAAGTTCACCGCGCCAGACCACCGTATCCCCGGCAAAGCTCCACGCCCAGAACCACAACCCGAAAAAATCCCGCAGCGGCAGCAGCCAAAGATCGCGCAGCACCTGCTCATCCCGCAGCACTCCAACCCCAACCGACAACGCCACCGCCACCCGGGCCAGCGCCACCACACTCAACAACGAAAAACTCCACAACGCAAACCCGCTCGCAACGCACGTCATCATCGCCCAGGGCAGCGCATACGTAATCCCCAGCCCCATATACCCCAGCTTCCGCGAGTCGCGAGTCGACCGCGCCCACCGCAACTGATGATCGCGAAACCCGCGAAAATCATAAGCAGGAACGCTCGTCTCCACAACCTCCGCGCAAAGCTCCACGCGATAACCAGCCTTCGCAATCCGCTCTCCCATCTCGTAGTCATCGGCGAGATACTCCACCAGCGGCTCCAGCCCTCCAGCCTTCGCCAGCGCAGCCTTCGACATCGCCAGCGTCGAACCCAACCCAAACCGAATCCCGCCCTCCAGCCGCCGCGCAGCCAGTACCCCCGGCAAAAAATCCGTCGAAATTCCCAAAGCCTCCAGCCGCGCCCACAACGTCATCGCAGGACGCGCCGCAGCCGTCCGTCCAATGTACGGAGCCGTCACCAAACCGACACTTTTATCGCTAAAACACGCCATCACGCGCGTCAGATAACGCGGCGAGACAAAGATATCGCTGTCGTTAATGAGCACATGCTCGTACCGAGCCTCACGCAGCATCTGCACCAGGTTGCTCACCTTGCCCGAGGTCCCCAGCCGTTCGCGGCACTCCACCAGCCGGATCGCGCACGACGGAAACTCCGCTCGCAGCCGCTCAATCTCCGCCACAGCAGGGTCATCCAGACTGCTCACGCCAAAGATGATCTCGAAGTTGCCCGCATACTCCTGCCGGCAATGGCTCACCAGCCCCGCATACATCCGCGGATCAACACCCTTCACCGGCTTCAGGATGGTCACATCCGGCGCAAACTCGCTATCCACCCGCCGGCCCCGCCAGTAATGCGCAAAGCTCCGCGCCCCCGCCAGCACCAAAAGCAAATAAAACAGCCCACCAACAGCCAGCAGTGCAGGAATCGCCTCAATTGCCGTGCCCATCAGACAAGTCTACCAACCGAAACTACGGTTCAGCCTCTACTCATACCGCAGCGCATCGATCGGATTCAGATTCGCCGCCTTCCACGCTGGGTAAATGCCGAACACCAGCCCGATTCCGCACGAGCTCGCAAACGCCACAGCCATCCACGCCGGGGACAACAGAGACGGGAACACAAAATGAATCAGCAGCGCAAACAGACTCCCGAAGATCACGCCCGCAATCCCGCCGACAGCGCACAGCGTTATCGCCTCCAGTGTGAACTGCGCAAGAATCGTCTGTTTGGACGCACCTATGGCCTTCCTCACCCCTATCTCCCGCGTTCGCTCCGTCACGCTCACCAGCATGATGTTCATCACACCCACCCCGCCTACCAGCAGCCCCACCGCAGAGAGCGAAAGCATCAAAGCGAACAGTCCAAAGGTGATCTGGTCCCAAAGCCGCGTCAACGAATCGGTGCCAAAGATGGCGAAATTGTCCGGCGCTGCGTTCGCAACTTTTCTGCGGCGACGAAGCAGCTCGGTCAGTTCGTCCTGCACTAGTTGCTTGTTCTTCTGGTCGTCGAACTTCAGGCTGATCCAGTAATCAAGTATCTCCGGGTGGATCTTGTGAAACGTCGTTACAGGAAAGAACGCTTTGTTGTCCTCTGGATTCTTCCCTCCACCAAACGCCTGTTTCTGTTTATCCATCACCCCAACCACGGTAAACACCATACCCGCAATGGTCACTTCCTTCCCTATCGCGCTCATCGTGCCGAACAGGTCATCCGCCGTGTCGTTACCAAGCACGACAATGTTTGCCGACCGCTCCACGTCGCCATCGGAGAAGAATCGGCCGTCCTTCATGTTGAGGTCGTACACATCCTTCACGCTCGCCGTGTCCCCCTCCAGTAGCGTTCCCTCCTCCTTCTTGGTGCCATACTTCACTGCCACGCTGCCTTCCACCCCGCTATTGTCCCGGTATTGCAATCCCGGCGTCACTGCAACCACATGGGGCAGATCCTTCATCGCCATCGCGTCATCGTAGGTCAGTTGCTTCCGCGTCAGCATCTCCGTCGTCTGCCGCACCCCAATCACAGGAAATCGGAACACCCAGATCACATTCGTCCCCAGCGACTCCACCAGGCTCGAAACGTTATTGTTCAGCCCGTTGACGACAGACGAAATGATGATCACGGTCATTACGCCGATCACAATGCCAAGAATCGTCAACCCGCTGCGCAGCTTGTTCGCTCGCAGAGTATCCAGTGCCATCTTGACGGTCTCTCTTGTATCTACAATCCGCATAAACAGCCTTCCTGAACTCTCGTTCCCTTCTAGTCCGACCTCAGCGCCACGATCGGATCCAGCATCGCTGCCTTGCGCGCCGGATACACCCCGAAGAAGACGCCCGTCGAGGTGGCCATCAGCAAACCTACAAGCACGCTCCAAAAGGCGACGGTCGATGGAAAACCAGCCACAATCGTTACCACCTGGGCAACAATGATTCCGCCCAACACGCCAAAGAACCCGCCCACCAGCGCCATCGTCCCGGACTCGATCAGAAACTGCAGGAGAATGTCCTTTGGCCGAGCGCCCAGGGCCTTGCGAATGCCGATCTCTCGAGTACGCTCCGTCACACTCACGAGCATAATGTTCATGATGACAATGCCCCCGACGATCAGAGAGATCAACGCAATCCCGCCGGCCACCGCTCCGAAATACCCAGTGATGGTGCTGAAGAAGCCGACCAAGGTGTTGTTCTCGTCGAGTTCGAAATCGTCTGGCATACCAGGGGTGTCGTGCCGACGCGACCGCACCAGCACCCGCACCTCGTCGGCGGCGTTATCCAGAACCTTACCCGCCGCCCCGGCCTTGACGTACACGGTAAGCGTCTTGGCCGTGCCATAGGTCTTCTGGTAAGCCGTCAGCGGCACCGCAACCCAATTGTCCTGGCTCGCTCCAAAGGTGCTCCCTTGCTTCTCGCTGATCCCAATGACCGTGTATGGCATTCCGTCGACGCGCAGCTCTTCCCCGATGGGATTGATCCCCGCAAAGAGATGGTCCTGAATGTCCGTGCCAATAATGGCGACACGCGAAGCATGTTCCTCATCGATGTCTGTAAATCCGCGCCCCTGCTCGATATTCAGATTCTGCAGGATCGGCATCTGTGAGGTATAACCTCGAATGCTCGTGTCCGTTGTCGACTCCGTTCCCCGAACAACCTTCGACGTCGTCGCCTGCTGGGCGCCAATCCCTACGCAGAGCTTGCAGTTGTCTTTGATGTATTGATAGTCGGGCAGCAGAATATTCTTGCGTTTCTGATATCGCTGGTAGTCCTGTGAGCTGGTGATAATTTGCGGCATCTTTGAAACTGTGAATACGTCCGCGCCGTATCTGGAGAACTTAGTCGTAACGTACGTGTTTGCGCCGTTGACCAGCGTCACGACTGCAATCACGCTGGTTACGCCGATGACGACGCCAAGCAGCGTCAGCACTGAGCGCAGCTTATTCGCCCATAGCGATTGGAGCGCGATCTTAACGGCTTCTTTGAACTCCATTTGCTCTGTTTTCCCTGGATACGCTTGAGACTACCAGCCGCAGGCCCGCAAAGCGAGGCTTAAGCTGTTGCTCGATACGCAATTAGGCGAGATTTTGTTCACCTTACTGGGATACACTGGAGCTGCAGGCGGCTGGATGATCGCTGCCGCTCGAAAGGGCGGGGGAGGAAAGTCCGAACTCCGCAGGGCAGTGTGCCGGATAACGTCCGGGACGGATGGTTTAAGCCATCTGGACGGCTAGTGCAACAGAGAATATACCGCCCCAAGTTATTGATTTGCTTAGGCAAATCTGTACGTGACCTGGGGTAAGGGTGAAAAGGTGCGGTAAGAGCGCACCGCGCGGGCAGTAATGACCGCGGCAGGGTAAACCCCACACGGAGCAAGACCAAATAGGCAGGGATTTTGCCGCTTCTCTCCAGGCGGCGATGAGCGCATTGGCCCGATGCGCCCAGGCGGGGAGACTTAGACCTGATGATTTCATTAGGGATAGGGGCCGAAACCTGCGGGTAGGTTGCTAAAGCGCCGCAGTAATGCGTCGCGTAGAGGAATGATCATCTAAAACAGAATTCGGCTTACGGGCCGTCTGCAGAACATGGGGCCTCGACATCGCTCAAACGATTTCGAGGCCTTCTGATTTTGTGTTTTTTTATTTGTGGTGGGGAGTGCTTTTTTACAGGGGATCTGGCGATTTCCATAGGGAAAATACGTGGTTTCTGGATGGCTTTTTGTGGTCGTTAGGTGGTCATAAGGTGGTTTTTATGTGCGTGCGTGCGGGTGACAAAAAACACGCCAACTTTTTGAACTTTATTTTTTGAGGCCCCGGAGCAGAGAGCAGAAGCCCCTCTAGCGGATGGCGGCCATGGCGGCGCGGAAGAGGGTTTCGAAGTCCTTGGCAGCGTCGGGATTTTTTGTGATGGCGGTTTCGATTGCTTTCTGGGCGATTGGGCGTGGATAGCCGAGGTTGACGAGGGCAGAGAGAGCATCGTCGCCCGCAGGGCCGTGGTGCGAAGTGCCAGCGGTAGTGGGGATCGATACGGCTAGATCGTCGAGCTTGTCTTTTAGTTCGAGGACTACTCGCTCGGCGGTCTTTTTGCCGATGCCAGGGATGCGGGTGAGGGTAGCGTGGTCTGCGGAGCGGATGGCGGTGACGAGACGGCTGGAGTCGATGCCGCTTAGAACCGTGATGGCGAGTTTGGGGCCGATGCCGCTGATAGTGAGGAGTTTTTCAAAGAGTCGTTTTTCCTGAGTCTCGGAGAAGCCGAAGAGGGCGAGTTGGTCTTCGCGGACGTGGGTGTGGATATGGAGGGTGACTTCGGCGCCGTCGTTGGGAAGGGCGGAGAAGGTCGCGACGCTGATGGTGACGTCGTAGCCTACGCCGGCGCATTCGACTATGGCCTGGTTCGGAGTTTTGGAGAGGAGACGTCCGCGTAGGTGAGCGATCATGCTGGGGTGATTGTAGCGTGCGAGTTCAGGGCGTGTGGATCGGGCACGTCACTTCTGACGCAGGTCCGCAATTAGGCAATGAGCCGGTTCGTCAGTTGAGGGGCCGCTTTTTTTTAAAGTAGTTCTTCCCCAAGACAGTCGAGTGGTGTATGCCCTTTTCCCATAGACACTCGAGTGGAGGAGAGATGTGATGGGACGGACGAGGTTACCGGCGAGGCTGTTTTCCCTTGCAAAGAGCAAAAAAAACGAGGGTCCCAAGGCGCACCGTGAACAGGGTTATCGCCTGAATTGCATTTTGCTGGACCGGGAGAGATCTTCGATCGCCCTCAGCCTTCCTCCCGCTCAGACACTGTGTTTTCGGCGAGTTGCGAAGGTGGTGATGAAATATCGCGAGGTACGGCTTTGATGCTAATTCGGCGGTCTGGAACTCGAAATGCGGTAGGGCAAGAAAAAGAGGGACCAAGAAGGTCCCTCTTTGCATTCTGTTTTTGGCGTTGTGCGTTCTAGAAAATGATCTTTCCAGAGAGCTGCAGGTTACGCGGGTTGTTGGAGAAGACGAGCTGCTTCTGGTTGAACTGGACGTTGTTGACTGCATCGAAGTTACGCGAGCCTGTCGATGCGATTGAGTTCACGGTGTCCAGAGAGCCGGGGAAGTATTGCGAGTGGTTCAAGGCATTGATGGCCTGCGCACCGAACTCGAGCTTGTAGCGCTCCATGAACGTGATCCGCTTGTAGATGCTAAGGTCGAGGTTGTTAATACGACCGGTTGGCAGGGAGTTGCGCGGGGCGTCGGGCAACGTACCGGAGCCACCCTGCACGTAATAAGCGTTGGTCTTGGGAGCGAAGGCCAGAGAAGCGCCTGATCCGGTGATAGCACCTGCAGCGTATCCAATCGTGTTGGCAGAGCAGCTTGTCACTACGTTGGAGGTTCCATTGGCCACGCCGTGGGTGCTGGTACCGGTGGGGCAGGTAACGGCCGTATTGACGAGCGCAACGACACCGGTTCCAGTGCCCTTGACGCCGTTCGGGTTGACAAAGACGCGATCACTGGCTGCATCGTTATTGAGGTTGGAGTCAGTGATGCTCTGCACCGTCGTGTACTGGGGCGACTGGAAGGTGTAGGCAGGAGCAACCTCCCAATTTCCGACCAGATTCTTCATGAAGAAGTTTGAGTTCTTGAAGAAGGGCAGGTCATAGACGCCGACGAGGGTGAGCCGGTGCGGACGATCCAGAGCTGATCTCGCGTACTCCGCACGAAGGTTCTGGGAGTCCTGCGGACGACGCGGGTTCAATGCGGTGGAGTTGAAGTCGGCTGTCGAGTCATCGAAGGTGCGGCTGTAGGTATAGGAGGCGTTGATGAGCAGACCGTTGATGAACCGCCGGGTGAGCTGAGTCTGAAGGCCGTTGTAGTTCGAGCCGCCAAACGGCATATCCGCCGTGATGGCCGCGGCTGTCAGCCCTGCCTGATAGTACGACTGCACTGCGTAGGACGGAGCGCCGTTGACCTTAGCCGTAAGCGCAGCAAGGGTATTGGCGGGGTTAAAGGTAACAGAACTGCCGGTCAGGCTTGTCGGAAGCTGGTTGGCTGCGGTGACGGGCGACTGCACGTTGAGCTGTGTCTGGACATCGAGGTGAACGCCGCGCGTGCCGACGTACCGAACCTCCGCCGTGTAGTCGTGGTGAAAGACATGCTGGACACCGAGAGTCCACTGCTCCGAGTAAGGCAGCTTCTGGTTGGGAACAAAGGCCGAGGTTGCAGCCCGCTGCTGAGCGAGATTGGCGAAGGTCGCGTTTGCGGGAAGGCCGCCGTTGGCGAGGAAGTTGGGGGTTGCCGTGGTAAGGGTAACGCTCTCCGTGGTCTGGAATTGCGGAGGCGCGGTGGTGGTGCCGATATTGTCGTACAGCACGTCGTAGTTGATGCCGAACGCAGCGCGAAGCGAGGTGTTCTCGTCCGGTGCGTAGGCGACGCCAATACGTGGAGCGAAGTTATCGTGCTGCGGAGAGGGCTTGCCGAAGGTTATAAGGCCGGGGACGCTGGCCGCGATGTTGAGGGCCTGCTCCTTTTCGCTAGTGGGAACGGAGGTGAATTCGTAGCGAAGCCCGAGATTGAGTGTCAGCTTCTGGGTGACGCGGTAGTCATCGTTTGCGTAGGCGTAGATGGACGACTGGTCGCCGTAAAAGGTTGGGCTGATTCCGGGAGGTGTAGCGTTTCGCTGTCCGAATGCATCAGGGCTGATGTCATTTAAGAAGCGGCCGAGGGTGTTGTACTCGTAGTCGCCGCGTAGACGCTGTACGAAGACCTGGGGCGCGATGTACTTGCGTCCCTCTATGCCAAAGTTCATGGTGTGCCTGCCCTTGACCCAGGTCAGGGATTCAACTGCAGAGTAGAGGTTCTGGATTGTTGCCTGTGGAGCATTCGGGTCGGGTCCGAGGCTGGTCGTGGTCGAGAAGTCGTAGAAGTAGAGGCTTGGGAACTGGCTCAGGCCCGGATAGCTGATGGGCGGCACGGGAGTCTGGCTGAAGAAGCGAGTGTAGCCGAGGCGAAACTCGTTGCTAAGGTACGGGGTGAAGGTGTGAACCTCGTTGAGCGCGATGAGATGGTAGCGCGCCGGAGTGCCAATGAAGAACGCAGGGAAGCTTGCTGCTGTGTCGTTACCGTCCTCGCGGTTGTAGAGGTAGGCAGCGCGGAAGCTATCGTGCTGGGAGATGGTGTAGTCGAGGCTGGTGGTGGAGAAGTAATAGTTGAAAGAGTTGGTGAGCGAGATTGAGACTGGACCGACGGCGACGGGAGTCGAGATACCCGCGGCGTTAGCTACCAGAATCGTTGCGCCGGCTGCAGAGGCCTTGCTGTCGTTGCAGGAGGTACCTCCGCCAACCGGAGCCTGATTTGGCGCGGCCGGAACGTACTGCTTGTAGACGCTGTAATTCGTTGTCGAAGCGAAGGCCAAGCTGCTGAGGGTTGTAAATCCTGGAGCGGTCGGCGCACAGAATGCAGTTGAACTTCCTGCAGAGCCTGTGGTCTGGCGCTCGAAGTTGGAGAAGAGGAAGAGCTTATCCTTCAGTATCGGCCCGCCTAGCTGGCCGCCGTAGCGGTTGTAATCGAAACGGGGCTGGAAGTCAGGAGAGATTCCCTGTGCGCGGTTATTGATTGCCTGAGTGGAGGTGACGGCATTCAGATTCCGGTTCCTGAAATATTCATAGAGCCTGCCATGAAGATGGTTGGTTCCGGGCACGATCAAGGTGTTGAACTGGCCGCCGGTGGAGTGACCGTACTGGGCGGAGTAAACGTTCTGCAGGAGAACAAACTCAGAGGTTGCATCGTTCGGCACATAGAGGAGCGGCCCGGTAACGCTCTTTGAGTTGTTGTCGATTCCGTCGATTGTAAAGTTGTTGTTGCGGGGACGCTGGCCGCTGACCGAGGGGCCTGTTCCGGCACCGATACCGCCGGAGCTGGCGACGCCCGGGGTGAGCAGCGAGAGGTTTAGAACGCCAAGACCAATCGTGGCCGAGGGCAGATCCTGAACCTCTTTCGTAGAAAAGGTGGTGGAAATCTGAGCGGTCGTCGTGTCGATCGATACGTTGGATTCGGTGGAAACTTCGACCGTGGTTGTACCCTGTCCGATCGAGAGGATGACGTCCTTGGTCTCAACGCTGGTGGACGCGACATCAATGCCCTTCACGACGGAGGGCGTGAACCCGGCGATGACTGTTCGGAGATCGTAGGTGCCTTCGGGCAGGTTCGAGATACGGTACTCGCCGTTGCCGTTGGTCTTACCACTATAGACGACGCCTGTCGCTTCATTTGTGGCATCGACGGTTGCGTTGGGGATGACGGCTCCGCTTTGGTCGCGGATGATGCCAACGAGAGCACCGCTGGTCGTCTGGGCATAGCCGAAGCTAGTACCTATCGACAGGATGATTGCCATGACAAAAGCCAATGCAAGTCTTTTTGAAAACATGTGAAGATCCTCGGAAAAAAGTTGTGTTGCGAGAACGATGGATAATCATGGCTTGCATTCAAGCTCATGATACGAAGAGATGAAGGGGTGACGGATGTTTATGAAGCACGTGAAGGGCCATTGCGCTTTCGCCCTAAATTGAGCGAAACAGCCCTTTAGAATATGAATTTGCGGATGAATCTACCTGCAAATATCGAGAATCGATGGGCGGGTGCTGGGAGATCAGGCGGCTGTGAGACCATTTCAACTGGCAGAGGGTTTGGGTATGAGTGCTGGACTCACGAAGATTACGGTGGGGGTTTGCGGCGGGATTGCGGCTTATAAGTCAGTGGAGCTGGTGCGGCTGCTGCAGGAGGCAGGGTACGATCCGCATGTTGTGATGACAAAGGCAGCGGAGGAGTTTGTGCGGCCGCTGACGTTTGCGGCGATCTCGGGGCATAAGGTGATTACGACGCTGTGGGGTGAGGATGGCGGCGTGGTGGCGGAGGACGAGGGATCTTCGGTTGAGCATATTCATGAGGCGCAGACGACGAAGCTTCTGATTGTGGCTCCGGCAACGGCGGATACGCTGGCGAAGTTTGCGCATGGGCTGGCCGATGATTTTCTTTCGACGATGTTTCTGGCGACGACGGCTCCTGTGATCGTGGCTCCGGCGATGAATGTGAAGATGTGGGAGCATCCGGCAGTGCGCGCGAATGTGGAGACGCTGCGGGAGCGCGGAGTGAAGGTGATTGAACCGGGAAGCGGCTACCTGGCTTGCGGGATGGTTGGCGGAGGACGGCTGGCTGAGCCAGCGACGATTGTGGCGGCGGTTGCGAGCGTGTTGGGTGAGGGTGCGGCGTTTGGCGACGCTTCCGGGAACGGACGCGAGGTTTCGACCGAGGAGCGCGAGCAGGACTTTGCCGGCGAGACGGTGCTGGTGACCGCGGGAGGAACGCGCGAGGCGATCGATCCGGTGCGATTTATCGGGAACCGGTCGAGCGGGCGCATGGGGTATGCGGTAGCGGAGGCGGCGCGGAGGCGCGGGGCACGGGTGATTTTGATTACAGCGTCTACGGGGCTGGTTTGTCCTGTGGGGGTTGAGGTGATGCAGGTGGTGAGCGCGGAGGATATGAGCAGGGCGGTGATGCAGAGACTGCGCGAGGCGACGATTGTGGTGATGGCGGCAGCGGTGAGCGACTATCGCGTGCGGAGCGTGGCAGCGCAGAAGATCAAACGCGAGTCTGCGCGGGCCGTGCTGCTGGAGCTTGAGGCGACGGAGGATATTCTGCGCGAGGTTGTGACGCAGCGTGTTGTGGGGACGATTGTGGTCGGGTTTGCGGCGGAGACCCAGGATGCGCTGGCCAATGGGCGGGCAAAGCTTGTGAGCAAAGGTGTGGATGCGGTTGTGGTGAACGATGTTTCGGTGGACGGGATCGGGTTCGACGCGGAGCAGAATGCGGGGAGTTTTTTGACGAGAAGCGGTGCTGTGGAGCTTCCGCAGATGAGCAAGACTGCGATGGCAGACAGGATTCTGGATGAGGTGGGGAAGTTGCGAGGTTGAAGGCGACTGGGCCGCGGGCTGGAGTTTGAAGGCTTGATCGAAGGATCTGGATCGAAGGCTTAGATCGAAGGCTAATTCAAGGTAGTTTCCGAGAGAATTGCGGGGCTTGAGATGCGCTTCTGCCGTCCGAACTAGTAGACTAGAGGGACATGATTTTCCGTAAAGCAGTTTTTCTTGTTGCCGCCTTAGCCACCGCCACTGCAGTCTCCGCTTACGGGCAAGCCGGCGTTTACGGCATGTTCACTGTGGATCGTCTCAGCAATATTGCTTCGTCGCCGCTGCCAGCGCCGCCGACGGGCGGCCCCAACGCCCGATTGAATACGGCAGATCCTTTGGGCGGTACCGGCGGCATTTACTACGACTTCAAGAAGCTGGGCCCGATCAGGCTAGGCGCGGATGCGCGTGGAAGCATCCTGACGACCAAGCGAGGGGCCAATGTCAGCTTCAACGACTCAGGAGCGCACCTCTATTCCGTACTTGGCGGTGTGCGCGGCACCTTTATCACAAAGTATGCGCCGCTGAAGCCTTACATTCAGTTGTCGGCAGGACTTGGCCGCAGCGACTATGGCCTGTCCAACACCACGGCCAGCGGGAACTTGATTCTTTACAACAACTTTGAGTATGAGGGGCTGGCCGGGCTGGATCTGAAGCTGCTCCCCATCATGGACTGGCGCGTGGCCGAGTTTGGCTATGGCGGTCTGAATCCGTTCGGTACGTTGAGCCACAACTACCCTATTAAACAGGTCAGTATGGGCTTTGTGTTCCATCTTCCTTAGCGATGCTGGCACGATTCGCGAGAGGACAGCGATGCGCGTAGCCCTCTTCGGCGGCAGCTTCGATCCACCGCATCATGGCCATATCGCCATTGCGGCGGCGGCGGCCGATGTGTTCGACCTGGAACAGGTTTTGTTTGCTCCGGTGGGGCATCAACCGCTGAAGACTGAGAGTGCTCCGGCTGCGTTTGCCTACCGGCTTGCCATGGTTGAACTCGCCTGTGCGGTGGATGTGCGTTTTTCTGTCTCCGAGGTGGACGCGCCACGGCCTGACGGTTCGCCGAACTATACCGTGAGAACTTTGGCTGCGTTGCACGAACAGATGCCTGAGGCGAGGCTCTTCAACCTTGTCGGCGCGGATAGCTTTCTCGATCTGCCACGATGGCGCGAACCGGAACGGCTGCTGGAGCTTGCGGAGTGGATTGTCGTGAGCCGACCGGGATTTGCACTGGCAGACCTGTCACCGCTTTGCCTGACGCCGCTGCAACGAGGCCGCGTTCATCTGCTGCAGACGGTGCATGAGGATGTTGCGGCTACCAATCTGCGTGAGCGGCTGGAGAAGGGCGATCCTTGCCTGGACGTGCTTGCGCCCGCGGTATCGGAATATATCGAGGCTCATCATCTGTATCGGTAAATTTGATCGCTCGATGGCTAATTCGATGGCAGTTCAGTGCTGGAGTCCCTGCGAGAATTTGACCCTTTGCAGCGAAACTTTTTGGGGTAGCATGGTGTCTTTATGTTGACTGCGTTTCTGCTACTAACTCCCTCTCCCATTCACCTTTACCCCCTGCGGTGTGGCAGATTCCTGCTGGATTCGATTTCGCGAGTTCTATGACTGATCTACTAGTGACACCTGCTCTCCCGACCTTTCGCGATCCCGCAGGCAGCGTTGAGGTTCGGGCGGACGGGGCATATCGGAGTATCCGGGCTCCGTATGATGCGGAGATTCTTGAGTTTCTCGATCTGCCGGTGGCTGCGGAGCTGGTCGTCAAGGGATGGCTGATTGCCAGCGAGGTGGTGTCGCGGCCAGCAGGCGCCGAGACTCTGATGTTGCGGCATCCGCGGATTGAGTTCCAGTCTTATCCATGGGAGTGGGCTCCCTCGTTGTGGCTGGCTGCCGCGGAGCTTACGCTGGATCTCTGCAGCGAGTTGGTTTCGCATGGCTGGCTGCTGAAGGATGCGACGCCGCTCAACGTGTTGTTCCAGGGGACGCGTCCTATCTTCGTCGATGTGCTATCGATTGAACGGATGAATCCGCATCAGCCGATCTGGCTTGCGTATGGACAGTTTGTCAGGACGTTTCTGTTGCCGATGCTTGCGTATTCACGGCTGGGATGGCCGCTACAGACGTCGCTGACCCGGCGCGATGGGTATGAGCCGGAGGAGATTTACTCGGCGCTTTCGCTGGGCTCGCGATTGCGGCAGCCTGCACTCTCGGCGGTGACACTGCCCTCGCTGCTGGCGAAGAAAAAGATCGGGGCAGGTGGCGGAAGTGCGAGCTTGGCTTCGCGCGCAGTGAAGGAACCGGAGCTGGCGAGGCAGATTCTGCTGAAGACGCTTCGTAGTCTGCTGTCGCAGATGCGTAAGGTTACACCGGGGCATCGCTCGTCTACGTGGTCGGACTACGCTGAGACTGCGACACACTACAGCGATGAGGACCATGCGCGGAAGCGGGAGTTTGTTGCACGAGCGCTGGCGGCGGCGAGGCCTGCCAATGTTCTCGATGTCGGCTGCAATACGGGTGTTTACTCCAACCTGGCCGCGGATGCCGGCGCAGCAGTGGTTTCGATCGATACCGATGTGCAGGCTGTGGATCGGTTGAGCACGAGTCTCAAGGACAGCGGCAAGAACATACTTCCGTTGTGCGCCGATCTTGCTCATCCAACGCCCGCTACCGGATGGGAGAATCGGGAGTATGCGTCCTTCCTGAGCCGCTGCAGGGGTCACTTCGATACGGTGATGATGCTTGCGGTGCTGCACCATCTGCTGCTGCGTAACCAGATTCCGTTGGATCGCATTGCGGCGTTGTGCAGCAGCCTGACGAAGCGGCATCTGATCCTGGAATGGGTGCCGACTGGAGATGTAAAGTTTCAGGAGCTACTGCGCGGCCGCGATGCCATTTACGCGCACATTACCGAGGCGGCGTTCCGTGAAGCCTTTGCTGTGCACTTCACGACGGTCGATGAGCTGACTCTGGCGAATGGGCGCATTATGCTTCATCTGGAGAAGAAGTAATGCTTGCGGCGGGGTTGATACGGAGCTGCGTATCTTGCCTCTGGTCTTGATTCAACTCCGGGTTCGATTCCGGGCTTGGTGATCCGACGCAATTGATTGATCGATGACACTGGCTTACGTGCACGCAACCCGCTACGATGGAGGTTCAAGGAGTCTCATGCCATCGATAGAAAGCAACCAGTTGCTGCTTGCCGCTGCCGCCGCCTGCGAAGACAAGAAAGCTGAGGATATTCGCATCCTCGCGCTTGATCCGGCCGAGAGCGGACTAACCGACTACTTCCTCATCTGCAACGGCACCAATGAGCGGCAGAATGTTGCGATTACAGACGAGATCGAGCTTCGTCTGAAGCGTGAGTTCGGTGTGTATCCGAATTCGGTTGAGGGACGACGCCAGGCCGAGTGGATACTGATGGACTATGTCGACTTTATCGTCCATGTCTTTTCGGCGGAGAAGCGGGCTTTTTATGGATTGGAGCGGCTAAGGAAGTCAGCGACGACGTTGAGTGTTGCCGATTTGGATGCTGAGGTGAAGGCGCGCATCACGGAGACGCGAAAGAAGAACACTGAGAAGAAGCTGCCAGTGGTGAAGAAGACTGTTGCCGTAAAAGCGCCCGCTGAAAAAGTGGTCGCCAGGAAGGCCGTAACGAAAAAAACGCCGGTAAAGAAGAGAACCGCGTCCGGAAAGGTTATCGCAAAATCTACAGTGAATAGTTCAAAGTCTGCCCGGCCGCGCAAGGGTGCGGGCCGCTGAAGATTACACTTGTCTCCATTGGCGGCAGACCTAAGTCGTCGCCCTGTGAGAGATTGCTTGCGGAATATCTCCATCGATCGGCCCGCTACTCTGCTTTGCAGTACGAGACGTTCCCGTCCTGTGAGAAGTTCTTCCTGTGGGTATCTCAGTTACGCAAGCGAGGGGTGGTCAGGGTCGCGCTCTTTGACCCTGCAGGCAAGATGGTGACCTCGGAGGAGTTCGCTGGGGTAATCGATCAGGCAGGAGTAGCTGGCGTTCAACAACTCGTCATGGCGGTTGGTCCCGCCGACGGATGGAGCCGGGAAGACCGCAAGGCCGCACAGCAGATCATCTCCTTTGGCCGCATTACCTTGCCGCACGAACTCGCGCTTGCCGTGGCCGCTGAGCAGATCTATCGTGCTCTTACGATCCTTGCCGGCCACCCCTACCACTCCGGGCACTGAAGGGCTCACAACTCCGTCCGTCGACTCTGGACTTTTATGGCAAAAGAACAGAGGCTGCCGAAGATTGGCAGCCTCTGGTTTGAATCGGTGTTGTTGAGCGTTTAGAAAAGGAGCTTGCCACCAAATGTCAGGTTTCTGACACCAGTACCAGTATTGATGATTCCACCGCCACCGGAAGCGCCGATGAAATTGACGTTATTGAGAGAGGTAATGCCGTCGGCCATGTCAGCATCCGGAGTGCCATAGTAGGAGCGATTGAGGATATTGTTGGCATCTACCTCGATGCGAAGCGTAAAGCGCTCGGTCAACTTCGTGTTCTTGAAGACACTGGTGTCGAGGTTGTTGTAGGTGGTTCCGCGGAGCAGATTACGGCCTGATCCAGGGAACGGATTGCCAGCAATATCCGCTGCATACATGTTGTTCGTGATCCAATGAACCTGACTGGGTGTAGTGGGGTTACCCGTGTTGTAGTCAGCCAAGAACGGCGCGGAGTTTACTCCGCTTGCATTCGTAGTAGTGGTGTAGATTCCAACAGTTCCTACAGGAGCCTTAGCGTTGGACAGGATAGGACGACCGATGTCGACCGAACTGTTGAAGGCAACGGCTTCCTGTTGGTTGGAGTAGCTGGAGAGCGTCTTCGGGTCATTGGGATTTGCAGCCGGCGACCCATTCTGCGGAGCGAGGTCGAAGTCGGTATACGGCTGGCCACTGTTGTAGACCCATATCGAATTCATCTGCCAGCCGTTAATCAGCCTGCTGACCAATCCATTGGTTGCTCCGATCTTGGGTACAGCATAGACGAAGCTGATGCTGGCCACGTTTGGGAAAGAGATGCCACTGACGGCGCGTTCGGCAACGTCGGTATTCAATGGGTTTTGGGCGAAGGCACTGGTGTTACCTCCACCGAAGGTACCAAAGATTTCGCTGGAGTTGTCGATGGTGCGGCTGTAGGTGTAAGCCGCCGTCGCTGTAATGCCATGGTAGTTTCTAACGGTCAAGCTGGTCTGCAGACCGTTGTAGAGTGAGAAAGCTGTGTTTGCGCGGGTACGCACGTTGGTTTGACCGCAGTGAAGATATCCCACGTCGGCCTGGCCAGGCAGCGTGCTGTTGGCCGCAGTGCAGATGCTGCTCGGTGCAACCACGTTCGGGAAGTCTTGCGCAACCGGAAGCAGGAAGGGATTGGCATCCAAGGTCTGGAAGTTGCCCGAGGTGTGATTGCCGGCGTACCGGACTTCAGCGACGGCATAGTGTGTAACCTGGTACTGCACACCGAGGGTGTAGGTTTGAGCCATCGGCTGGCGGAAGTTTGAACTTACGAAGGTTTGGCTACCTGACCCGGGGCTGCCTCCAGCAGGAACGTATTTGCCGAGCGATGTGCTGACCGTTGCGAAGGTGGCTCCCCCCACGGGCAGACATTGGGCGGGAGCTAGAGAGGAAGCGGTACCGGTGCAGTTAACTTTACCGGCGTTCACCACGGGAGCTGAACTGGCCGAGTTCAGATTGATGTTGTAGAAACCTGGATCGACATTGATTGCATAACCGCCACGAACGACCAGGTTCTTATTGTATCTGGGGCTGTAGGCGAACCCGATACGGGGCTCGAAGTTGCGATAGCTCTGGGGAATTGAGGGGAAAGTGGTGACTGAGAGCGGAAGGCTGGTCGACCAGAAGGGATCGGGGCCGGTCTGCTGGGCAAGGGAACGAGTATGGAGCAGGTTGAGGGCCTGCTGGAAGAACTCCCAACGGAGGCCAAGGTTTGCTGTGAACTCCGGCGAGACCTTCCAGTCATCCTGGAAATACACTGCAACGTCGTCCTCTTTGAAGGGAATCAGGGGGTTACCCTGAGTCAGGTTGACGCTGCCAATGCCTTGGAGGAGGTTGCTGTAATTGGTGAAGGTGAAGGTGCCGGACGAGTTGGGCAGGAACGTATTGGGGGAGTTCTGATAGTCGAATTCTCCGCCGAATGTGATGCTATGACGACCAAAGTTCCAAGTAGCGTTGTCCTGAGTCTGACCAGTCTTGACGATTCGCCCCTGCGGGAGGTTGTCAGCAAGGCCGAGGGTTGAATTGCCGGCTCCCAGAGAGATGGACGACGGGCAGCTTGCAAAACCGGTGATGGTGCAGGTCGCAAAGTCACCGCCCTCAAAGGCGAGCGTGCTCTGCTGGAAGCTATACTTGAGCTGGTTGATCCAGCGCGGGGAGAAGGTGTGGATCCATTCCGCGCCGATGGAGTGTGTGATGTCATTGACGTTCACCGTGCCGCCAGCCGCTGTGGGGTTGTCCGGGATATCCGGGTTCTTCTGGTAGATGTAACGGCCATCAAGACGATCCTTGGGGGTCAGCTGGAAGTCGAGCCTGCCAAGGTACTCCTGATCCAAAACTGAACTGGGGAAGTTGCGAGCGATCTGCGTAAATGGAACAGATACGCTGGTGCTGCCGACAGTGATCGTCTTGTCTACTGGAGTGCCGGTGGCGTGAGGGTTGGCGGGAAGCGCAAACGGGTTCAGTTGGGTCAGGATCGCGACCCCCTCGTTGTTCGGAAAGGTCGACTGCAGGGTCGCAAGGCCACCGGGAGTGAGAACCATCTTTGTGCCGGAAGAGGTTGAGCCGCCATTCTCGAAGAAGCGCGTGCCATAGACACCGGCGGATGCAAATATCTTGTCCTTCCAGACTGGTGCGGTCACGTTTCCGCCATAGACGTTGGAGACGTACCGCGGTACGACGGGTACCTCGCAACCGTCGCTCGGACTCTCACCCGGTGCGCAGAAGCCGAAGTTCGCTCCCTTTGAGGTGCCTGTCTGAAGCGAGCTGGTAAAGTTGCCGGAGTAACGATAGAAGGCTGAGCCGTGGATGCTATTGGTACCCGACTTTGTAATGTAGTTGACGACAGAGCCCATGTTCCGGCCGTAGGCGGCGCTGAAATTGTTGGTGATGATCTGGACTTCCTGGATCGCCTCTTCGTTGCCGAAGAAGAACTGAGGGCCCGCAACAGAGTTATCGTTGTTCGACTGGCCGTCGATTTCAAAGTTATTTGAGCGGCCGCGCTGTCCGTTGGAAGAGAAGCCGGTGCCGTTTGTATTGGAGAAGTTGTTGGCATGGGTCGCGACAACGCCTGGAATCAGGAGGGTAAGCTCGTCAAAGCCCCCAAACGTAGGTAGATCCGCGACCTGCTGGGTGTCAAATGTCGTCGATATTTGGGCCTGCGTTGTTTCCAACAGCGCCTCGCTGGCATTAACTTCCACTGTGGTGACATTTGCGCCCGCAGTGAGCTTCTGGGCTCCCAGGTCCTCGGTACGATTGGAGTCCACACGCACACCGTTCACCGTTAGGGTGGAAAAGCCTGCGGCTTCAAATTTGACGTTATAGATACCCACCGGCAGATCGTTCAGGGAAAAGTTTCCGTTGGCTCCACTTGTCGTTGTGAAAACTGCATTCGTATCCGGCTTGGTCACAGTGATCTTTGCGCCTGGAACGACGGCACCCGTCGCGTCCTGCACTGTACCAGCCAAGTTTCCTGTGATAATTCCCTGGCCCCAGGCCATGCTTGCACCTAAAAGAACGCTTGAGCAGATGATTGCTGTCGTCAAACCCATTTTCAATCGATTCACGTGTCTCCTCCGTTCCCCAGCGATGGGGCTACAAATAGCCTTCTGTGTCCATGTTGCGAACGACGTTGTGAACGGGCCCAGTATCTTGTGTTTTCACGGAAGGGTGCAATTGAATGGCCAAACCCCATTACGCTGTGATTAGCTCAGAGATGGCATCTCGATCCACATTTAATGCCCACAAGAATGGTGAATTAAAAAATAAATATATGTGAAATCGTAGAGAATTTTGGGCAGCATTCACAATTTCTGTCAGTGCCATGCGTCTGCTTAGCGCTTGAGGTCGCAGAATTGGAATAATTTCGGACCGATGAACGAAATGGTTCATCCTAGGGTGATTCATCCTTTATCAACACTGGCCCAGGCAAACAGTAAGATTCGTGAGGTAACCCGTCGACGAGGACGGAATCTGGTGCACAAAAAGGCAGGGATGGGATCCCTGCCTTTTGCTTTCGGAGGATTGTTTAGCGTTCCAGCGAATAGTTGACAGTTACAGTCGTCTTGACATCGACCGGATCTCCGTTCAGCAGGAATGGCTTCCAGCGCCACTGCTGAACCGCCGTCACGGCGCTTTCGTCCACGTCGGCACGGACGCTCTTCTTCACGTGGATGTTGATTGGTTCTCCGCCTTTGTTGATTGTCAGAGAAAGGATGACGGGGCCCTGGACTTTGTCAGCCTTGGCCTGCGGTGGATAGATGGGAATCGGTCCGGAGATTCTCTGTCCAGACATGACTTCGGCGCTGACTCTCAGCGTCGCCGGGGTGCCGCCAGACTGTGTGGCCGATGCTGTGGCTGTCGCTCCCACCTCTATCCGCAGTGCCAGGGCAGAGGCGCAGGTTAAGAGGGCGACTGCCGCACAAGCCACGGTAATCGCGAGGCGACGGCTACCTTTAATCTCTACAGGTTTCTCGGTCAGGTTCATAATTCTCCTCTCGAAGATGTTGGCATCGAAGATTCCGATGGCGTGAAGTGTCCTGGCAGGCGTTGGGTCCGCAAGCAGCGACGCAAGCCGCAGTAATGATCGGGCATAATTTTCTCTTCCGGCGACGGCTTCGGCCGCCATCGCATCGCATACCATTTCCCGGCTCTCCGCGACGCGCGAGCGGGTTAGCCACAGCAAGGGATGGCAGGCCATCGGCAGCGACAATAACTCGTAGAGCAGGTTTTTTGCGAAGTCCCGGCGCCGCATATGGGCAAATTCGTGTGCGAACAACGCATCCAGATCATTGTGGTCCACGCTTTCGAGAAATCCTGTCGGCACGAGCAGTACCCCTTGTCGAAGACCCAACGTCACCGGGACTGAGGTTTTCGCCGACGTTGCAAGCTCGGCCGCTCCCATGGCAAAAGTTCGGCTGTACCGGTTCCAACTCTGTGCGGCCTCGCCCTTGAGCGTTACGGGCGCTGCGTGACGCCTTGCGGCAGCGGTCTTCCGCAATCCCCAGGTTAACCGGCCAATGAAGTACAGCAGACTGCATCCGTAAGCAATGAGGAATGCCTCAAGGACTATTGCGGGCAGCCGCAGCACACCGTTTTCGTGCGTTGTGCCGGGCCCTATCGCGATGCGAATGTGTCCTGTCGCAGTATTCCCGGTCCATCCCCATGGAACGAGGCGCCATAGCTCCCGCAACTGTTCGCCTAAACGAAGAGGGCAGGCGGGCAGAATCGCCTCGAGAAGGAACGCGCCGACCCAGATCCGGTGCTCGATTCGCGGACCGGCAGGTCTTGCAAGCAGCGCCGCAAACCAACCGGCGGCGAAGACCATCGGGAGCTGCCACAACGAGTTCAAGAGATATCCGAATATCCATGACTCGAAAGCAATCATCCTTTGCCTTCTTTCTCATCGAGTTTTTGGGTTAGCCTCGCGATTTTGCCGGCATCAATCTGGCGGCTTTTGATCAGGCTCATGACGAGTTCCTCGCTTGATCCGCCGAACATCCTATCCACGAGGTCGCGGACGGCGTGATTCAAGGCCCTGGCCTCGGTCATCTTTGCACTGTACTCATAGGCTCGGCCCCGCAGCGTGCGCTTGAGCTTGCCTTTGCGATGCAGGATGTTCAGCATTGTCTGCACTGTTGTATAGGCCAAAGACTGCTCCAGACCGGCCTGCACGGCGCTTACGTTGCTGGTGCCTCGTTTCCATATGACCTGCATGATCTGCAGCTCGAGCTTGGTCAAAGTCTCGTTTTCGCGTTCGCCCATTCGATCCATCTCCTAAGTGATTAGGACTGTACGCCGCACGAGCAAATTTTGTCAACTAAGACTTTAGGAGATAAATATTGATAGCAGGAGGACTGATGCTGGGGCAGGTTTCACAGGTTTTTCGTGAGAGGCTTCACCGGTCGAGGTCGAACTCCACAGTGATGGTCGTCGCAACATCTACGGGCTGGCCGTCGATAAGATAGGGGCGGTATCGCCATTTGGAGACAGCGTCTGTGGCTGCGCTGCGAAGGCGCGAGTCTCCCTGGATGACATGCACGCGCTTTACTGTGCCGTCCTTTGAGATGATCGCCTGCATCACGACGGAACCTTCGACTCCCTGGATCTTCGCGCTATCGGGATAGGCGGGGACGCGCGAGTCGACGAGCTTCGCCTCCATCACAGCAGGAGCGACCCTGACCGCTCCAGCAAGTTCGGAACTCGATATGCCGTTGAGTTGCGTTGCCGTGGTTTGAGAGACGACGCGTTCGGCGATTGACCTTCGAGTGACCGCGGAATCGGACGGGTGCTCAGGAGTACGCGATATGGCGCCGGTTGCCGGTGTTGTTGGAGCATTGCGGCTCGCAGGGGCAGCAGGCGTAAGGGCTTGCTGAGGCGACGGCTGTCGCGCGGCGGGTTCCTGTTGTTGAGGCTGACTGGATGATGCTTCTTGAGGCTGGCTAGATGATGCTTCTTCGTTCGAGGCGGCGTCTTGTGGTGTGGCCTGATCGGTGGGTGTTGCCGCCGTGCTCCTGGCCTGGATCGTTTGGCGTAGCACGGACACTTCCTGCTCGAGTGGGACGCGGTATCGATAGCCGGCAAAGGCCGCCGCGGCCAGGATCAGGACCAAGAGCAGGGACGCGGCGGCTCTACCGTAGCCTCTTGTTTCGGAGTAGCTCTCGAGGGGAACACGCGAGGAAAGACTACCGCTCTTTCTCGCGAATGGCTGGTCTGCGGGCTGAGGCGCCGGCTCCAGGACTAGCCGCGGCTGGCCAAATGGTTTGTGCATTCGCTCTTCCGGCCGCGTGGCGGCTTCGTTCGCGACAGGTATGCTGAATCGCTGGTTCGCCTCCGGTCTGGTGGTGGTGGACGCCTCGATATCAGGTTCCAGGCGACTCATCCTCTTGTCGATCGCTTCGAGGTGGTGCTTGAGCTCGAGGTTCGTGAGCTCAAGCCTGTGCAGCGCCTCGTCCAACTGAGAAGGAATGGCGGTGTGTGAAGCTGCAGGGGGGTTGGGCAGCGGCGCGGGGGCGAGCTCGGCGTCGCGCGGATGTTGGGGGGAGGACTGCCATGCTTTCTCGGAATGGAGCGTGGCGGCTTCGTCTTTGGAAAATGGCTCGGGTTCCAACTGGCCGGGACCGGGAATATCGACGCCAGCAAGCATTGCACGCAGATCGTCGAGTGTGCGCTTGAGGCTTGGGTCTTCCGGCGGGAGTTCCCCTTTCACGACACCCTCGACGACGATAGCGAGGAGTTGGTCGTCTGTCAGCTCGCCGCCCTCGCGGTCGCTGAGTTTGCTGACGAATCCCCAGAAGTCCATGGCGAGGGGTCTGTTGACGATCAGCTTTTGCAGAAAGAGGGGGAGGTTGGCGGGCGATCCTATGGGAATTTCGTGGGTCACACAGATGACCCGAAACTTTCGGACGGATGAATCAAAGCTCGCAGGTTTCTGGAGGCCGTTGGCGTAAGCAGACATCATGTCATCTTGGATGCCGATAAGCCCTCCGAAGCTACTGCGAACACCGGCGTCAATGAACCGCACTACGGACGCTGCAAATTTTGCTTTTTAAAATATTCTTCTCTTGGGAAAAATACACGCGATTGATCGCACAAATCTTCCTTTTTCTAGGAAAAATTTAAGCGGGCGGAGCGATAGAGTTCGAGGCGCGCAATAAGCTGAGAAGAATGAGGAAGTTGGCCATGAAGGCTTTTCTGCATGCCTTTGCCCTGATGCGCCGATGGCAACAAACTTCCAGTAAACACGCGACTTAGGGTTCGTTTTGCAGTGAATTGGGACCTCCCCGCTACAATAGTCGAGGTACTGCAGGAACTTTGGAAGGCCCCTTACGATGAGCTGGTTTAAACGTGAAGACCACGAGATTGTTAACGACTCGGAGAAGACCGTGCGGACCGAAGGGCTGTGGATACGGTGCCCGGACTGCGGCAAGATTCTCTTTAAGGCGGAGCTGGAGACCAACCAGCAGGTGTGCCCGCACTGCGGCCATCACTTCCGCATCGATGCCCGGACACGGATTGAAAATCTGCTGGAGCCAGGGTACGAGTTGGTAGATCTTGGCCTGCGATCGACCGATCCGCTTCAGTTCACCGATCTGAAACCGTATAAGAAACGGCTCGAAGAGGCGCAAAGGAAGACCGGCCTGAACGACGCGATTATCAACGCGATTGGAAAGCTGGGGCCGCACGATGTGGTTCTGAGCGTGATGGAGTATAGCTTTATCGGCGGCAGCATGGGCGCGGTGGTGGGCGAGACGATTGCCAGGGCCGTGGACCGCTCGCTGGCTACGCGGCATCCGCTGATTATTGTCTCGGCGTCTGGCGGCGCCCGCATGATGGAGGGAATCGCGTCGCTGATGCAGCTGGCAAAGGTCTCTACCGGGCTTGCGCGGATGGATGAGGCGAAGATTCCTTACATCTCGGTGATGACCGATCCGACGACCGGCGGCGTTACTGCGAGCTTCGCGATGCTTGGGGATTTGAACATCGCCGAGCCGAATGCTCTGATCGGGTTCGCCGGCCCGCGAGTTATCGAACAGACTATTCGGCAGAAGCTGCCTGACGGCTTTCAGCGGTCGGAGTTTTTGCTTGAGCATGGTTTCCTCGACGCAATCGTTCCGCGCAAGGAGATGAAGGGGTATCTTTCGCAGGCGCTGAGCTGGATGACTGACGACTCCCGGAAGACTGCATGAAAGATACGACCGCGGATGAAACGGATCGAAACGGATTTTAAGAGCCTTCTGTTGAATTAATGGAACAGGCCAGCCCATCGAGAACTGCACTGCGTGTTGCCCTGCGGCGGGCTGCGCATCAGCTCTATGACGCGAAGCCGCTCGTTCTCGACGATCCGATCGCCGTTCCGATTCTTGGCGATACCTACGCGGAGGAGTTGCGGCGTACTCCTACGCGGCCTGACCGTCCTTTCTCTGTTGCACTACGCGCTTTTCTTGTCGCGCGCAGCCGGTATGCAGAAGATATGCTCTCCCACGCGGTGGCAAAGGGTGTTACGCAGTATGTTCTCCTGGGAGCTGGGCTGGATACCTTTGCGCATCGCAATCCTTACCCCGGGCTTCGCGTCTTTGAGGTCGATCATCCTGCTACGCAACAGTGGAAGCGCGAACTGCTCGAAACTACGGGTCTCTCAACTCCGGCGAACCTTACGTATGTTCCTGTCGACTTTGAACGTCAGGGGTTAGCCGAGCAACTCAGCGCCGCTGGCTTCCGTAGTGCAGTTCCAACGTTCTTCGCGTGGCTCGGGGTTGTTCCTTATCTCACGCTCGATGCCTTTCGAGCTACTTTGGCGTTCATCGGTACACAACCTGTCGGAAGCGGTGTCGTCCTCGATTATGGTCAGCCTCGCTCTGCGTTGCCTTTCCTGGAAAAGCTGGCCCGTGACTCGCTTGCCGCGCGCGTTCAATTGGCAGGGGAGCCGTTTCGGCTTTTCTTCACGCCTCCGGAGATCGCGGCAGAGCTGACTGCGTTTCGAGAGATTGAGGATATTGGCGCTGCAGAGATCAACGCTCACTACTTTGCAGGACGTAGTGACAATCTGAAGTTCGTGGGGAGTTCGGGGCGGATGCTTAGCGCCTGGATCTAACTCCTGCCGTTATGTGGTGGCAATTCCCTTGCTTCAATTCGCGGAGGCCATTAATCTTTTTCTTTCGATGGAGTTGTATGACTAAAAAGACGGCTGTGATTAATCGTTGCGCGTGGGCCGGTAATGATCCGTTGATGCAGGCTTATCACGACGAGGAGTGGGGTGTGCCGGAGCGTGATGGCAGGGCGCTGTGGGAGGCGCTGATGCTCGATGGCTTTCAGGCGGGGCTTTCGTGGATGACGATTCTGCGCAAGCGCGAGGCTTTTCGGAAGGCGTTTTATAAGTTCGATCCGAAGAAGGTCGCACGGATGGGCGAGACCGATGTTGCGCGGCTGCTTCAGAACGAAGGCATTATTCGGTCCCGTGCAAAGATCGAAGCGACGATCAATGGGGCGCGGATCTATCTTGCGATGGCACATGAGGGCGAGGATTTTTCGACGTGGATCTGGAAGATGGCAGGTAGAAAGCCGATCCAGAACACGGGGCCTGTACCGGCTAAGACTGCTTTGTCGGAGGAGATCTCTGCGGCGCTGCGGAAGCGCGGTTTTAAGTTTGTGGGTCCGGTGATTGTCTATGCGTGGATGCAGGCAGTCGGCATCGTCAACGATCACAGCCCTGATTGTTTTCGGCGTAAGGCTGTTTTGAAGGGGTAAGGGATTTTTTAAACGAAAGCGGCGAGAGCAATTGTCACTCTCGCCGCCGTTTTATTTTCTCCGGTTAATTATTGCTGACCGCGCCGTCCTGGTTCATCGGGTGCTCCGGTCGAGTTGGGGAAGATTCCCTTGAGCGGCGAGGTCATCTGTCTTTCCAGTTCAGGGTGGGGGAAGGGCTTGCGCGGCATCATCGCCTCACGCTCGCTGGTGTTGTAGAGGAAGATGGCTTCGAGGATCGCACCCTGCTCGAGATCGAGCGCGTGGAGCCGGTCAAAGGTATCCATGTCGGAGTGGTGGGTGCGGGTCTCGTAGTCCATGGGGTCCTGAATGTACTGGAAGCCCGGCAGACCAACTGCATCGAACGAGAGATGATCGGTGCCGCCCGTGTTGCGGTAAGAGATTGTGCTCACACCGAGGTCCGCGAGAGGCGCGATCCACTGGCGGAAGATGGGAGCGACGGCGAAGTTCTCCTGGGTATAGACGCCGCGTACCTTGCCGGTTCCGTTGTCGAGGTTGTAGTAGGCGTCGAGCGTCTCCCACTCTTTGGTTGTGGTGAGCTTGCCGCGCTGGCGTTGAAATCCGGGAGTAGTCGCCGGGTCCGGATGCTCCGGCTCGGCGAATGTTCCGAAGTGATTTTTGACGTATCCCTGTGAGCCAAAGAGTCCCTGTTCTTCGCCCGACCAGAGGGCGATGCGGATGGTGCGCCTTGGCTTGATGTTCAGGGCCTTGAGGATGCGCATGGCTTCCATCGCCATGATCGAGCCTGCGCCGTTGTCGGTCGCGCCGGTGCCGGAGATCCAGCTATCGAGGTGTCCTCCTACCATGACGACCTGATCCTTCAACTTGGGATCGGTGCCGGGGATTTCGGCAACTGTGTCGAAGCCGTGCTCGTTGTCGCCGGTGAACTTGGTTTCGATGTTGACCTCGAGCGTGACAGGGACGTGGTTCTGCAGGAGACGTCCGATGCGGTTGTAGTGCTCGATCATCATGACCGCGTTGGGAATGGTGACGGCGTTTGCCTTAACCTGGGCGTTGCGGACGATGTTCGCTCCGTTATCGTCGAAGATAATGCCAGTACCGCCGCCATCGCCGCCATCGCGGCTCGGCGTAATGATTGCGGCTACATGCTCTTCGGTCATCATCTTGACGGCAGCGGTGCGGAGGGCGGCGAGGCGGAGACGGTCTGCCACCAACTGCTGGACGTTGGGAGCGCCACGGCGGCCTTCGCCGGTCGGGTAGGTCTCCATCTCGGCGAGTTCTTCGGTCGTGTAGCGATGGAAGAGAGGCTCAGTGATATCGGGGGTTGGACGCATCGCGCCCAGAAGGACGATCTTGCCGGCGAGCTTGCCCTTGAATTTGTCGAGGTCCTTCTCGGTCTGCAGATCCATGTAGACGGCTTCGCCGGACACTGGTCCGTTCGTTGCAGGGGACCAGGGTGCAGCCTGCATCCATAGGGGTTCGGGATCGGGCGATACCATGCGGGCCCAGGTGTTGATCTGCTGCCATCCCATGCCGAACTCGCCCCAGTCTTCGAGGTGAGCGTTCTCGAGGCCGATCTTGGTCATCGTGTCGCGGGTCCAGGCGTTGGCCTTCGCCATATTGGGCGAGCCTGTTAGACGCGGCCCAATGCCGTCGGCCAAGGCGCTGCCAAACTCCATGACGTGCGAGTGATGGAAGCCTTCTTCGCGGATTCGCGCATACATTGTCAGGTCGACGTTTTCGGTTGCAGGCTGCGGGCCATAGTAGGACGGCACGGTATCAGGAGCAGCGGCTTCCTTGGGCTTTTTATCGGCGGAGTAGGCGGGAAGGGCGAGGCTTGCGATTGCGGCCGTACAACAGCCCCAACGCGCAACAGCACGAACAAATGACATACGGGGTGGTCCTCCAAAGATTTTCGTAGAAACGAAGAATAGCAGATCGACTTAGAGACGCTGGCTGCGGTGCGATTGTTTCGCCGCCTGCTGTCGACGGGCCAAGATGGCTAATTGCCGAGGGACACGGCCAATTTACGATTTACGCGTCTGCCTTCGCACCCAGAGCGTTCCTAGATAGGCCAACGCGAACGCTAGAACCAATAACCCCACGGGCAGTCCTCCCCATTTGTAGGTCAATGCGAAGTCGACCGACCGATGGGTAGCCGTGCTGTAGATCAGGGTGCCGATGATGGCGCAGAAGGTGGCGGCGAAGAACGCTGCAAACCCGAGAGCAAAGCTCATCAGGAGGCTGGCAAACCAGCCTAGATCGCCCAGAGGAACTCCAAAGAGATAGCCGGAGCCGGTGGTCCGGGGAGAGGTCGAACTGCCATGCTGCGATGCGAGCGCCATACCAGTAGAATACTTCTTTATGGCAGAAGGTGTTCAGAGCGACTTAGTCCAGGCAACGCAGGTCATCCACGAGGCAGAGGTGCGTCATGCCGCGAACGGGATGCGCTACGCCTCGTTCGGCGATAACAACCTGGATGGCCGGGAGCTCGAACGCATGGTGCAGGCGGTTCCTATCGCGATTGCAGGCGCACTGACGCGCAAGACGTACTACTTTGTCCCACTTGCACTGGGCGACCGCCGTGGCAGCGAAGCGACTCTGGTTGCCCCGGCCTATACGCCGGAGCTCGGCGACCAAGCGATCTGCCACCGCAATGTGAATCAGGACGGCACCGAAGGCGTTTTCATCTCGACACGTCTCCTCGGTGACCGGTTCGCGCTGGCCTTTGAGTTCTTCATCAATGTAGGCCACGCCTTCGTGGACATTATCGGCGTTCCGGAGGCGTTCGATCAGCTTGTCTGGGAGCAGGCTCTCGCTGATATCCGCGGCGAAACAAGCCAAGATGCGTGGGAGAACCGCAACCTTGCTCTGGGCGTGAGCAACCAGACAGAGAAGGTCAATGGCAAGCCGGTTGTCGACGAGAAGGCGCGGAATAGCTTTCTGGAGGCCGCCTTTTCGGATGCGGTGGCCATCTATCAGCTTTCCTTGTCGGTCGATTTCGACTACTCGGAGTTGCGGGAGCGGGAGTATCCTCTACTGGCCCCGCAGGGACTGGCCGATCGCCTGCGGTTGGTTGCACGGCTGTTTCCGCCAAACGCGGGGTATGAATTTGCGATCCGCTACCGCCGCCGCGCCTAGCAGTGGTTTGCGCCCAAAGAGTAGAAGCGCCATCTAATCAGTTGGAAGAGACTATGCCTGCGATACGAACCTGCAAGAGCTGTGGCCAGAAAAACCGCGTTGCCGCGAATCACCTTGCCGATGCAGGCAGATGCGGCGCGTGCAAGACCTCGTTGCCGCCGGTCGATGAACCTTTACAGGTCGATGCTGAACTCTTCGATGAGATTATCCAGAGCTCCCGGGTTCCGGTCCTCGTCGACTTCTGGGCAGACTGGTGCGGACCATGCCGCGCCGCAGCTCCTGAGGTTGCGCGCACCGCAAAGGATCTGGCCGGTCAGGCTGTCGTCCTCAAGGTCGACACCGATCGCAACCAGCAGCTCGCGGCGAGGTACTCCGTCCGCGGAATACCTAACTTTGCCGTGTTCTCCCTGGGCAGGCTCGTTCGTCAGCAGGCTGGAGTCGTCGATCATCAGGTTATGGAAGGATGGCTGCGATCAGCCACGACCGCATCCTCTGCATGACAACGCCTTCGCGGTTTCTCCAGCGATTGCCTTTAGTACGGCTTCAATCACCTGTTACGGAATGCGGCTTGAATATGCGGAGAAGCTGCGGGGTATCTACCAGTCCCGCCCGTGGTGTGGAATACGTGCGCAGTCGCCCTCGGTGAGGTAGCAGCGGAGAAAGCCACAGACAACTGTGCATCCGGCACCAAGAATCATGAATCCAACCCCGCTCGTGATGCGACCGGTGAAATAAGGAAACAGGAAGACACCAACTCCCGCATACATCAGAATCGTCAGTACGATTCGCAGTATGCTCTTGGTCACGTTCTACCTCCCCTGCACACTTCTACCAGTTAGCCTCAGGCAAGACCGGCTGATGACGAAGCCGATAGCCGATGGTGGCTCCGGTACCGGACATCCTACTCCACGGAAGCCGGGGAAGCTATATTTTTGTGCTTTTAAGACGCCACAGGACACGCCGCGATCCATCCTAAATGAACTCAGGGACATTGCTACGAATGGAAGATGTGCATGAGGAATTCGATTCGGGATGGTGCAAGACGGACGCGAAGATGCTTGGGGGATCGCTATCCTGTCACCACGCCCATCGCCAGCACTGCGCATAAGACTGCACTTGCGTCCTCGACCAGAGCCACTGGCCAGTCGTGTGAAGCCAACCGCAGAACGATCTCCCGGCGAATCAGGAATCCGCCAAAGGCGCCTATGAGAGCGCCACCTACACCCAAAATGACGCCTTCGAACTCCGAACCATTGAGGCCCGCTGCCACGATTGCGCCGATCAGGCCGCCGACCACCACTCTTACGAGAAGAGGTCCGGGCGCAATCCGGTTGGGTGTCTTCGGCAGCTTGTCGGCGACGAGTTCGGCCAGCGCCAGGACTGTGAAGATGATAGCGGTCACAAGCTTCGCGGCCCAGGAGGCCCAAGTGTCATCGAGCGACAGGTCGCCGCGGTAGGCGAACCAGCAAAGCACCGCCATGGCGGTCATCGATCGCATCCCCGTCACTACGCCAAGCAAGGGAATGGCAATCAACCATGTCATTATCGCCATCGCCATTAATTGTCGGTCTCCGAAACAGAGATGAGGCTTCGCGGAAAGCTTATTCCTTACGCAACCAGCCGTAAAGCGGGAACTTTTCGGCCATCTCCAAGACCTGACCGCGAATCTGCTGGAGTTTCGCCGCGTTCGTCCTGTTTTCGAGTGCCTGCGCGATCCATCCTGCGATAACACGCATCTCCGGCTCTTTCATTCCGCGGGTCGTCAGGGCGGGCGTTCCGATGCGGATGCCGCTTGGCTTCATGGGTGGATTTGTATCGTAAGGAATTGCGTTTTTGTTGACGGTAATGCCTGCTTCGCCTAAGGCATGTTCTGCCTCGGAGCCGAACATTCCCTTCTGGAAGACATCGATCAACATGACGTGAGTGTCCGTTCCTCCGGAGACGATGCGATAACCTTCGGCGGCGATTGCCTCTGCGAGCACTTTCGCGTTGGTGACTACTTGCTGGGCATATGCGGCAAACTCGGGTTGCAATGCTTCATGAAATGCCACGGCCTTTGCCGCGACGATGTGCATGAGCGGCCCGCCCTGCTGGCCGGGGAAGACGCTGCGATCGATGCCAGTGGCGAACTCCTGCTGGCAGAGAATTAGCCCAGCACGCGGGCCGCGCAGGGTTTTGTGGGTTGTTGTTGTGACTACGTGCGCGTGAGGAACTGGCGATGGATGTACGCCACCTGCTACCAGGCCGGCGAAGTGTGCCATATCGACCATGAAGTAAGCGCCTACTTTGTCAGCGATGGCGCGCATGCGGGGAAAGTCGAATTGGCGCGGATATGCGCTGCCTCCGCCTACGATTACCTTGGGTTTTTCGCGGACGGCGGTGGCTTCGAGCTCGTCGTAGTCGATGGTTTCGGTGTCTTTGCGGACCTGGTAGCCGACGATTTTGTAGAGTTTGCCTGAGAAATTGAGCTTATGGCCGTGCGTGAGGTGTCCGCCATGAGCGAGATCCAGTCCGAGGATCGTGTCGCCTGGATTGAGCAGGGTCATGTAGGCGGCGGCGTTGGCCTGGGAGCCGGAGTGGGGCTGGACGTTGACGTGATCTGCGTTAAACAGGCGTTTGGCGCGGGTTCTGGCGAGGTCTTCGACGATGTCAGCGTACTCGCAACCGCCGTAGTAGCGCTTGCCGGGGTAGCCTTCGGCGTATTTGTTGGTGAAGACGGTGCCTGCGGCTTCGAGGACGGCGCGGCTGACGAAGTTTTCGGAGGCGATCATCTCGAGGCCTTCGTGTTGGCGCCTGATTTCATTGGAGATTTGCGCGGCTATCTCGGGGTCGGAGGTGGCCAGCGAGGCATTCAGGTCAATGGGCATGGAGCTATTTTATGTCACGGTTTTTGTACTTTTTTTTCTGCGAGGGAAATCTGCGTTTTTGCAGGGGGTTTTGCGAAAAGTTGGTGATTTTTGTGTGGTTTTCCGTGGTGAATTTGTGGTGATTGCGTGGTTTTTTGTGGTGGTTTTGCGACACGTTTTTCGGCGCTTAAAAATGTGCCAACTTTTGAGATTTATTTTGATGCCGGTGTGGAAAAGGCGAAGCAGAGTACAGGGGCTTGGCCGGACGAACAAATCGAGACGGAAATGAGCACTGTACGAATCGACAGTTGCGTGGGTGCCTTCGGACGGCAATTCTTGACAAGCGAAGGATACCCAAGGGTAGAAGTACAAACCACACCGCAGATGGAAGAGGAGCGGATAAGCATGTTGAGCATACAGCGAACAGTTTTCTATACAGCTTTATTCACTTGTCTGGGCTTTGGCATTGCCGGGTGCAACTCAAATCCTCCGGCCACAACCACAGCAAGCTCGGTTCCTGCGCCTGCACCTGAGCCGCAGAAGACCATACCCGGCCCTGTGCCCGGAACACGTCTCACCGAAGGCTACGTCGCTCAGGTGGCCCGTTCCGCTTACTTTTGGGGATGGCCTATGGCCAACATCTATAACCGGGTGCAGACGTTTGAAAAGCTGCCTGGGCCTGTGCTGCTGGGCGGAATCGTCCCCGCTGCTCCCGCCAATCAGTTCGCGATGCTCACCGACTACATCAAGCCGGAGGAGCGCATCGTCGCCTGCCCAAACCAAGATGTCGTCTACGGGAACGGCCCACTCGATCTTGGCCAGGAACCTGCTGTCATCCAGGTGCCTGATTTCGCCGACCGCTTCTGGGTGTACCAGATCGTCGACCAGCGCACCGATAGCTTCGCCAACCTCGGCAAGATGTATGGTTCGAAACCGGGAGCCTACCTGCTCGTCGGCCCCGGATGGAACGGCAAAGTCCCTGACGGCATTGCCGGAGTCTTCCACTCTCCTACCAACTACGGCATCGTCATTCCACGCGTCTTTAAGCAGTCCACACCTGAAGATACTGCTGCGGTCCAGCCCGTCCTCAACCAGATCGTGATGTATCCGCTTTCGAAGTTCGACGGCAAGATGAAGACAGTGGACTGGAGCAAGACCCAATCTTTCACCCCTCCCGGACAAGTCAGCAGCAGTGGCGCCGAAGAGACCAAGTGGGTCCTTCCGGAAAAGTTCTATGACCAGTTCATCAGCATCCTCGATGGCCTTCCGCCCATCCCCGGCGAAGAGCCGATGTACGCCACCTTCCGCTCCGTGTGGGCCGCTGGAGATCAGGACCCCAAGCTGAAGCAGGCGATGCAGAAGGCTATCGTGGATGCGGACAAGGAACTCGTTACTCCGCTCTTCCAGTTCCGCAACTACGGCATTCCGCTCCCTGGTAACTGGACCACGCAGAGCAACGGGGCCGAATTTGGCACGGATTACTACACCCGGACTGCAGTCGGTAAATCCAACATCTTCGTCAATCTGCCCAACGAGACCAAGTACTTCTATCAGGATCTCGATTCTGCCGGCGGTCGCTTGAACGGCGCTCACCAGTACACCGTCACCTTCGCCGCAGGCGCTTTGCCGCCGGTAAAGGGCTTCTGGTCTCTGACCATGTATAACGAGCACCACTTCTTCGAACCCAACAAACTCGTCCGCTACTCGCTCGGCACCAAGAACAAGGATTTGCAAACCGGCGCCGACGGCTCACTCACCATCCATGTCTCCTCCACGCCTCCCAGCCCGGACAAGATGACCAACTGGTTGCCGTCGCCAAAGGGAGACTTCTCCCTCTACGTCCGGTCCTACTGGCCTGAGCCCGCAATCCTCGAAGGCAAGTGGACCCCGCCCGCCGTAGTCAAAGTGAAATAGCCGAAAGATTTCAGCAAAAGCATCGGCCCACATCCGTGAGGGAGACAACCCTCACGGACCTCACACCAGGAGAACCAGTGATGCCAAAATCGACCTTTTCGCGCCGCGATCTCATCAAGTCCGGTACTGCGCTTGCCACTGCTGCCGCCATGCCCGCATGGAGTCTCACGCCCAACCCCACGGCATACACCGCCGCTGCACAAGCCTCCGGGGATGGGCCCGCCGATCCTCCACTCGTCCATCAGATCGGTCCTCGCCAGTACTTCAGTAAGGATGAAAGTCGCAAGCTCTACGACGAATTTCTCCTCGGTCGCGCCATTCAGGCATACATGATGACGCTCCCCATCCTCAACACCATCGGCATGCGCGACGGCTCCGAGGCCACCTTCGGGCGCGGCTACAACGTCCTCCCCATATGGAAGGACCGCATGAGCGCCAAGACCTGGGTGCCCACTCCAAACTGCGACGTCGTCTACTCCATGAACTACCTCAACCTCAAGGAGACCGGACCACTCGTCGTCTACGCTCCACCCAACGTCATCGGCATGTTTACCGACTTCATGCAGCGCACCCTAACCGATGTTGGCGCTGCAGGTCCCGACCCTCGCACGCGGCGGTCTCTTCCTTCTTCTTCCGCCCGACTACGAAGGCCCGCATTCCGGCGGCTACTACACCTTCCAGTCGAAGACCTATAACGTCTTCCTCTTCTTCCGCACTGTCCTCGCCAAAGGCCCCAACGGTCCCGACCCCACCAAGGCTGTTGAAACCGCCGAGATGACCCGCGTCTACCCCCTCGGTCAACCGGAGCGCGAACGCCTCGCGATGAAGTTCCCTAACGCATCGCCTGCGCGCGTCAATATGATGTACCCCATCGACTTCACCTATTGGGAAAAACTGAAGAAGTTCATCGACTACGAACCGGTCGGCGCTCTGGATATGAACGTTCGCGGCATGCTCGCCTCCCTCGGCATTGTGAAAGATAAACCGTTCAATCCAGACTCCAATCTGCACGATATTCTCAGCCGCGCCGTCGTAGAGGCCCCACGCCAGATCTTCGCAACGCGCCAGACGGCCGCCGCGTTCCCGGATAATCCCTATTACAAAGATCGTCACTATGTAAACGTCTGGGGAGGCGTCGACGCCGATTGGAACACTCCCACGTATCAGAACATCGATACCCGCGCGGCCTACTTCCAGGTTGCCTACTCCTCAGCCCCCGCCATGGTGAATGACACCGTCGGCATGGGCTCCAAGTATCCCAACACCATGTACGATGCCGACGGCAACTTCCTCGACGGCGGTAACCACTACAAACTTCACCTACCTCCGAACATCCCCGCTGCGCTGTACTGGGCAGTCACCGCTTATAACCCCGTCGACGGAAGTATGCCCGAGACCTCGCAGCCCTTCCCCTCGCGCAATGCCTTCGACAAAGTCACAGTCAACACCGATACCTCCGTCGATCTCTACTTCGGCCCCACCAAACCCGCAGCCGCGCCCGAAGAAAACTGGATCCAGACTCTATCCAACCACGGCCTCCTCATCGCCGTCCGTCTCTACGGTGCCGGAGCCGCTTTCTACGATCAGACATGGAGGCCTGATGACCCGGTCAAGATTTGATCGTTCCACTGGCTCGCCGGTACGGTTTTCGGGTTTATTTTCGCCTTCGGTGTGGAAGACGCGATGAGCGTTTCATTTTGGGATTGATATACCAAGAGTACCGAGAGGCTCTCGATTCTTTCGTCGATCTGCAACCTGAAACCTTTATAGTCAGTCACGGCTTTCAGGAAGGACGAGAGGTTACTGCCGATGCATGAGTGGATGATTGGAGTTGGTTTTATTGCGGTGCTGATGACACCTTGTCTCTTCGCGATGCGGGCAGGAGCGAGAGATAGAGACGACTAGCCAGAGGACGTGTTTCGTTCGGCGAGGCGTTTGAAGGATTGGTAGACAAAGTGGCCGAGGTACCAGCCGTCGAGGTATTTATAGGGGAACTCGCCGGTGGTGTAGTGGCCGCAGGGAAGGATTTTGGAGACGTAGTCGATTTTGAGGGCGTCGAAGTTTTTGTGGACGTCGAAGGAGTAGTCGAGGGGGAAGGTCAAGTCGTAGGTGGCGTGGACGACGAGGGAGCGGCGGGGTTTGCCGGTGTGTTTGGCGGCGAAGCGCTCCATGTAGGACATGGGGCTGACAATGGAGAAGATCTCTCGGACTTGATCTTGATTCAGGCCAGCTTGTTCGAAGGCTGCGCGGATGTGGCGCGTGCTTTGGCCGGTCCAGACGACGTCGCCGAACCAGGTGGAGGCGTGGTTGAAGGCGCAGACCTGGAGGCGCGGGTCGAAGGCTGCGGCGATGAAGGCGTAACAACTGCCAAGCGAGGTGCCGAGGACGCCGAACTGTTCGTAACCTTGAGATTGCAGCCAGTCGAGGCAACTGCGGATATCGACTACGGCCTGACGGCAGGCTTCGGTGGTGCGGCCTACGTTGGAGCTGACGGCGTAGTCGGAGCGCTCGAGCTCGGCGGGGCGGCGGATGTCGTGGTAGGGCTTGGAGAGACGGAGGCAGGAGATGCCGAAGTTGTTGAAGAGGGTGCAGAGTGCGTTGTGAGAGAAGGCGTCGGCGTTCCACTGCGGCATGACGATCATGGCCTGTTTGGGTTTGCCTTTTTGTGTTTCGGGGTGGGCGGGGTACCAGCGGGCGTTGACGATGTCGTTCTCGGGGTAGCGGGTGCGGACGGGTGAGGTGAAGCGGAGGAAGTCGGCCTCTTCGAGCTCGCCTGTCTCGGCCTGGCGGCGGAGTTCGGCATCTTCTTCGAGGGTCTCGGGGCGGACGTTGGTGGGGAAGAGTTGCGGGTGACGGCGCTCGAGGCGGAAGTCGGTGGGAGTGGTGTAGCTGTAGAACTCGCCGGCGCGGGCGACGATGTCGCGGTTGAGGGCGGTCATGCGCGCGTAGTCGTCGGTTGTGGAGGCAGTGTCGTCGTGCTGGCGGGCGAGGGGGCTGAAGTCTTCGAGCCAGTCGAAACCCCACTCGAGAGGGCGGACGATGCGGTTGGTGTCGCGTGTGGTGAGCGCGGTTTCCCAGGCGTACATCCACTTTGCGTAGAGCTTAGAGAGCATTATCTACAAGTTTAGCAAGTGGTGGCGGATTGCCAGAAACGGCTCCCTCTTGCGCCTCGGAACGCCGCTTGATTGCGGGCGATTTGAGGCTTGAGGGGTTTGCCTGTTCTGCGTGGCGCGTGAGCAATTCGAGCCCCCAGTGCAACTAAAGTAATTACCCCGAAGTCGTAGACGCACGGCCCAGAATGTTGTTGATGAATGGCAGGTTACGAATATCCTCGGGATTGGAAACTCTGTGAACTATATTCCGCGGGAGTGTGGACCTGCAGAGCTGACAGAGACGGAGGATGGCAATGACTCGGATGAGTACCGGATTGCTCTCTGGATTATTTGGATTCGTTTTGGTGTTGGCATCGATCGGGCGCATGGGCGCGCAGGAGATGCAACCTGTACCTTCCACGGATCCGCAAACCACGGTGCCGGCTTCGGCGACGGATGCTTCGCGGCCCGCTGCAGTAGAAGCGAAGGTCGATCAGCCGATTCCAGATGCGGATAGCCAGAAGGGTGCGCCGGCGCTGAAGCCGCCGCAATCCGCGGGAGTCGCACCCTTGGCTGTGAAGGGAAAGAAAGGGCCGGTGCCGTATACCGGCCCCACGGAGATTATCGTGCTGGCGCCTACGCCGATGCTGGATGAAGAAGGAAAGCAGATGCAGGACCCGGATGGGAAGCTGATGTTCAACCCGCCGGCCAAGCAGCAGCGGGATAAGAAAGGGCATCCGGTCTTCGACGCAAAAGGCAAGCCGGTGATGCAGACCAAGGACAACCTTGGATTCGACGAGAATGGAAAGAAGCTGCATGCGGTGAAGGTGAAGCCTCCGAAGATTGTCTCGGTTTCGATCAGCCGCGGGATTCTCACAGTGGATGGATTGACGGGCAAAGCGGCGCTGAACTACGAGATCAAGGATCTGAAATACGTCTACTTTTATGTGCCGGGGATCGGAACGACGATTGTGTCGAACGATCCGTTTCCGGGTGCGGTAGAACAGAAGCGCGCTTTCGACGACAAGACGCTGACTGTGACGGTGGGTGAGCATGTGGTGCAGTTGTCTTCCGACAAACGCATGCTGGGTAAGGCGCCGGCGTCTGCTTTTGTGCGGGTTGATAAGAATTTCACGGTGCCGACGAAGTTTCCGGTGATGGGTTATGGGCCGATCCGCGTGGCTCCGTATGCGTGGCCGGGGTCGAGGGTGAATGAGGAGTTGAAGGGTGCGGTGGTCGAGGCTCCTCCGCTGCCGGTGGATCTGCGGCCGACACTGCTGTTGCAACCGTGTCCTGCGGGCCAGATGCGACCGGCGGGGCCAGCTCCGCTGCCTGGGCAGACAGTTGCGCCCAAGCCGTGTGTGCCGATTGCTGCTGCGACGAGTACGAATTCGGCGAGTTCGTCTGCGGGAAATATTCAGTCGAACAAGTAAGAGTTGATTGAGAGAAATCTCTCGCCCGCTCCTCGATTGGAGCGGGCGATTTTTTGCGGGCGGGTTGGGTGGAGAAGATTTGGCGAAACAGGCGTTTCCCCTGAAAATGGAAAACTTTTTCACACGAGGTATGGGATTTTGGGCAATTGTCTGCATGTTCGCGGGTTGTAAAACTTTTTTTCGCTGAAAACAAAGAGGGATGGAGATTTTCGTCTTTGGGTGGCATGCGACTTGCTTCTATGGAGGATGTAACGAATTGACGTTGAGATTTGAGAACAGAAAGGAGGCAGGTTATGGCAGTTGAGATGCTTTTTACTTGCGTTTGCGGGGCCCAGAAAAAGACCAGCAACCACTGGGTTCTGGCTAAGGCCACGCCAAATGGAATTACTTTTATGCCTTGGGATTGGAACCTTGCGATGAGCAGCGATATCGTGATTCTTTGCGGAGAGGGATGCGCGGCTTCGTTGCTGAGCCGTTCGCTCGGCGAATGGAAACGGTCGGTGCGGTCGGCAGATGCGACAGTGACGGAATTGGCGGTAGCGTAAGAGCGAAATGCTGGCTGATACGAAGGCCGGCGCGACAGGATTTCGATACCCCTCGTGTGGAGTTGATGGAACATCTTGTGGGTTCCTGTGGTTTGAAACCCTCTTCCAGTGATCTGTTTGTTTGTTGAGCCAGGATCTTCTTTCGGGAGTTCCGGTTGAGCTTTGGTTTGTGTGTTGTGCTCTGTGCCTGGGTTGATTGGGTGGGTTTGGGCATTGGACGTTGTATTGCAGGTTGAGTAGGCTTCTCCGCACAAGGGGGGGCGAAGCCTATGAGCGAGGATGTGAAAGATCCGGATGTGAAAGATCCGCGGGTGTCGCTGGCGGGGGACCGCACGGAGATGGCGTCGTTTCGGACGAGCCTTGCGCTGGAACGGACGACTCTGGCGTGAGTTCGAACTACGCTGACGATGAGCAGCTTCGGTTTGGGAATGATCGGGTTCTTCCGAACCCTTCGGATGCAGAATGAGACGCCTGCGAGTATTCGCCTGCATGAAGGGGCGATACGTTTTGGCGTTGCGCTGGTTGTGATTGGGGTGATCGCGACGGTGCTGGTTGCAATGTCGCATTGGTCGACTGTGCGGAAGCTGCGCGCCGGGGAGATGCCGCAGACGACGATGTGGCCTTTGAGTATCAGGTCTCTCTTTTGCTTGCGCTGCTCGCGCTTTATGGGTTGTGGAACACCCTTGCCTGATTGCGTGGTTGCTAGCCACAAGCCACGCCATTAGGCTATGTTCACGAGAGACTTGTGACTGGGAGCTATGGATGCAGATCAGAAGACGTAAGGTACTCTACTTTCTCGCATGTGCAACCGGATGGCCGGTTGTAAAGGGCAGCACTGCGTCGGCCGAGATGACAGATGAGCATTTCGCCGGAGAGTTGATTTTGGACGGCTCACAGGCGCCTTCGCATAGTGAAACGGCTCCGAGCGAGAGCTTGCCTGTGGAGCGAGTCCTCGGAATCGGTGGGTTGTTCTTTCGCGCTCGCGATCCAAAGGCGCTTGCGGAATGGTATCGCAGTCACCTGGGAGTGGGATTAATTCCCAGCGGCACTGGACAGTCAGCGTGGCAAACCGAGGCAGGCCCTACAGCCTTTCAACCGTTTTCTCTTACGAGTAAATACTTCGGCGATCCAAAGCAGATGTGGATGTTCAATTTTCGCGTCCGAAGCCTCGACAAAATGGCGGCACAGCTTCGTTCCGCAGGCATCGAAGTCACCATTGACCCACAAACGTATCCCTATGGACGGTTTGCCAGAATTCACGACCCGGAGCAGAATCCGATCGAGTTGTGGGAGCCCGCCGAACATGGTGCATCACCTCAATAGCAATCTCCCGGTGCTCAAGGTTCAGAGCTTGTTTGAGGTGACGCTCTCGACGATGACGCCCTCGGTTTCGAAGTGGGTGATGCGGTGGTCGGTGCTGTGACCCATCATGATTGCTTTTTTGAGGAGAGTGATGAGAGGACGCGAGGTTTCGGGAAACCAGCGGTCGTTGGATTGATCCCAGTCGACGGCGAGGTTATAGGTGGCGTCGCATTTGGGGCATGCGAGTGGGGTTTCAAGCCAGCGCTGGAAGGAGCCGGTGGATAGCTTGCGGACTGGCTCGGAGCCGGAACGGATGGCGGCGATGCGGAGGTTCATCTCCGTCAGGGTAGCACCGAGTGTACAGGCGACGAAAAAGCGAGCGATTACTTGCTAAGTTCGATGGCGAGAATTTGACCCGCGACGTTTTTTCCGGTGACTTCTGCATACTTCACGGTGGCTTTCATGTCCTCGATGGCAGTGCAGGGTTTGATCTCTTCGTCAGAGTTGTAGGTGGTGGTGAAGACGATCTTGTAGTAGTTGTTGCTGTAGAGGGTGAGGACTTTCCCTCCCTGGTCTATATCGAGCGCGAGGACGGTGGGATAGGAGCAACGAATAGCGCGCAGGATTCCTTTGACTGTGTGCTGCGGGCCTTTTGAGTCGCCGGCAGGATATTTTGGATCGTCTTCGGCGCTGCCGATGATCTTGCCGTTGACTTTGCGGAAGACCATGGTTTTTCCTGCAGGCGTGATTGACGGATCTCCAGTTGAGGCGGACGATGCCAGGCTATTGGAAGTAACGATAGTGACGGGTTTGTCCAGAGCAGCCTGAAACTGCTGCAACTGTTGAATTCGGTTGTTGATGAACTCGGTCTGGTCCGGTGTTTTCGCCAATGGAAGGGCTGTCTTCAGAACCCCGATGGCACTAAGGTATTGCCTCTGCTGGCTAAGCACGTTTGCCGTGTTGAGACGGTAGTTGAGGTTTTCGGGCTCCAGTTGGACGGCCTGGATGTTGAGTCCGTGGGCTTCGTTGAGCTTCTCGTTGCGACTGGCGTAGAAAGCTGCCAGTGCGTCATAGGATGGAGCGAACGCAGGATTGATGGCGATTGCAGCGCGAAGGCTGGATTCAGTCTCATCATCGTATTCGCGGGAGCCTGTGCGCAGCGTGATGGCTCCGTAGTAATAGTTGGCAAGCAGGCTGTGGGGATCGAGCTTGACGGCTTCGCCGTACCACTTTCTTGCCTGGGTAAACTCATTGTCGCGAAACATGAGATAACCCATGGTCTCGTGGGCCAGAGCGTTCCCGGGCTCATCGTTGAGCGCTGCATTGAGGAGATTGAGAGCGTCTTTACGGCGTTCGTTGTCGATGAGCACACGGGCTCGAACAGCGTTGGCCTGCGGCTCTGAGATGGGCTTGACTTGAAAGGAGGTTGTGTCGACCGGAAAGGATTCACTCAGTTTGAATGCATTAAAGGTGGCCTGACTGACATAGTTGTCGAGTTGGATTTGGAGCTTTTTGAGATCGCCGAAGGCCTGCTGTGCCGCTGAAACGGAATCTTTTCCCTGTATGAGAAGCTGGGCGTATTGCTTGATGCGATCCGTGTTGTTCTGCTTGTCGCTGACCTCGAGCAAATGGGTAAGAGCCCAGGACTCGGCGTAAAAGACGGAGCCTTTGTTCTCGTCGTGATAGTAGGGCGAGTTATGGTCGACGGCGAGGAGTGTGGTGAGAGGAAGCAGACGGTTCTGCCGGAGGTAGAGGATGTCGTTTTCGCTGGCCTGACCGAGGAGGACGTCTTTGTCGCGGATGTCGGTGTTTTGGTAGAACTCGGCCAGTCCTTCATTGAGCCAGAGCGGCAGCCACTCTGCCTTGCGCAGCATGAAATGGGTGTACTCGTGATAGACGGTGGCGAAGGGATGTTCCCCCTCAGTGTCGAGACGCAGGAGGATGAAGTTGGTGTCCTGTGTGCGGAGGAAGTAGCCGGCGAGGTCGAGTTGGCCTTTGGCGAGGTATGCTTCAGGCTCGATCGTCTGGAATCCTTTTTTGTCTTTGAAAGCGACGACGACGATGGGCGTGGCATCGTCAGCGGCATGAGGCAGGATGGTGTGAAAGAACGCGCGCATCTGTTCGAATTGGGCTGCGATGCGGCGGCCCTGTTTTTCATTCGAGTCCGTGATGACGGTGAAGTGCGGCGTTTGAACCTGGAGCCAGTGTGGGGTGGGATCGCTCGCGAAGGCAGAAAGAGCCGTGCAGAAAAAAGCCGTACAGAAAAGGACCAGGAAAACTCGCTTGTACATGGTCTTCCGAGAGTACGGGAGGGATATGCAAGTTAGAAGAAAAAAATGCAGGATAGTGCAAGGAAAGAGAGGTTCCTTTGCATATTTGGCGCGTTTCTAGAGTTCGGAGAAGACGAGGCAGACGCGGCCGATGATGTAGTCGCCTGGGGTTTCGTGCGTGGCTAGCGGCAGGAGTTGGACGGGGAAGTCGCGTGAGTAAGGGCGGAGGATGAGACGGCCTTCGTCGAAGTCGACAAAGCGGAGAAGGAGGGCTGCGCCGCAGCGGACAGCATAGAGCGTGGACTGATGCGCGCGGTAAGGAGCGAGGGAGTTGTAGTGGCGATCGAGTACGGCGATGGCTCCGGGGGAGACGACGGGGTCCATGGCGGCGGATTGCTGGGTATCGGCGCGGATGGCGAGGAAGCGCTGCCAGTGGGCGTGTTTGGTGGAAGGACGGGCTCGGTTGTCGTGCAATCGGGAGGCAGAGACCTGGATGGTTTCGATGATGGCGGCGGGAGAGATGCGGGCCTCATCCATGGCCGCAGAGGGTGAGACGACGGGGACGACCTCAATGGGATCGCTGGCGTGGACGGGAGCGTGGGATTGCGCGGCAGCCAGGTCGATGGGGAGGAGTTGATCGATGAGTTGATCGATGGTGATGTTTTGCGAGGCGAGGACGCGGTCGAGGCCTTCGAGGGAGAGGGAACGTTTGCGGTTGAGGAAGTTGGAGATGTGTGCCTGTTGAAAGCTTGCCTGCTGAGCGAGGCGGCTTCCGGTGAGCGTGCCGCGTTCGATGCGGCGAAGGAGTTCAAGGCGAAGGAGTTCGTGCAGATCTTGAAAGTTCATAGGCGAAGTTCGGAGGGGTCGAAGACGAACATGGGGCCGGATTCCCTTTGGCGAACCATATCACCCGACAAGACGAAGATAAGGCGAATAATTTACTTTGTGCAATAAGTTCTGAAGGACAAGATGGTGATAGATGGTTACTTGTTGAGTTTAGTTGCCTGATGAAAAATTTGAGTTGACATGAAATTTGTCTAAAGCTATAACCTTGAGACTTTCCCATTTCGGAACTTGATGAGCGAACGAGCGGCGACCCCCCAATGATGGACGATAGCGCTCAACAGCTACAGGAGCCGTTGGCGAGAGATGCAGGTGGAATTTTTTCCCAAGGTATGAGACCGCACTAAACAAACGACGAGAATGAATGCCGCCGCTGGAACCGACAGAGCCGCCAGAGCTGCTGCGGAGAATGCGATGGACTTCCTAACAATTTGGTGAGCCCACCTCGACCGTTGAAAAAAATCGAGGCTCATCGAAGGAGAGCTACGCCTTGAAAGGGACTGAAGTGAATTATTTGCGCGTTGATGTGAAGGTATGTGAGGGATGCGGAGTGCTTTGGCTCCGCGGGGCCATGGTTGAAGGCGTGTACTGCGGGGGATGTTCCGGGCGACTGGCTGAGTTTCCAGCACCGCGAGCGAAGCATGCTGGAGGGCGTCTTCGGCAGCGGAGACTGACTGCGAGATGCACGGGATCGGCGAAGGTTGCGGGAGGTGCGCGATGAGTGCAGCTTTGGTGATTTTGCCGATGGTGTGGGCTACGGCGGCTACGACTGCGAAGGCTCCGGTGCATGTGCCGGAGGTTCGTGAGCAGCCGAGGCGAACGGCTCCTGAGGTGGCGTTCTACCGGAAGTATACGGAGGGATTGCTGCGGCGGTATGTGCGGTTGTCGATGGAGGCGGGACGAGCGCCTTCGCTGCTGGGACGCGAGATGTTTCGTGGGAATGTGACGAACTACTCGGTGCAGGGCTTCGACGACGTGGTGATCTTCGTACACGATGTGGAGAGCTGCGTGAAGCTGCTGGACGACGGACAACAGCATCTGATCCGGCGGATTGCGGTGCAGGAGTTTACGCAGGAGGAGACGGCGAGCCTGTTGCAGTTGCCGTTGCGGACGGTGCACCGGCGGTATGCGGACGCGCTGGACGAGCTGACGGAGATCTTTCTGGAGCGGAAGCTGCTGGAACCTTCGGCGGCGGGCCGGGAGGCGGGAACGATTCTTTAGGCCAATCCCTTCGCAGATCAACCCTTGCTTCAATTGTTCTATTTTTTCGTGTCTTCTCTGTCTTCAGGTTGGCGTATCCGGTTTTGCGCCGACTGGTTTTCCGGTTCAGGCAAAGATTTGAAAATGGGAGAGCGGCTAAAACCCGCTCTCCCATTGGCTTTTATTACTTCATAAAAAAATTTATTGCGAAAATGGCCGGAAAATCGCATGTCAAGAGGGGTGATTTGGTGTTTTCAATGTAAGTAACTGATTTGGTTGCAAATAAAAGTTTGGGAAAGTTGGCGTATTAGTTAGGTTCAGCCTGCTATTCTGGAATAGTAATAAAGAAATGAGACGGGAGAGCGCCAAGAGGCTGCTCTCCCGTTTGCTTTTGGAGGAGAGAGGGATGGAACGAGAGCGCGTGAGAGGCAGGTTTGTGAGGACCGGCCTGGATGGGGACGGGGGAGCTCGAACCGAGGCGAAGACGAGCGCCAGCAAGGCTCCGAAGGCGAAACACTGCAGGACGTTTACGCGCGAGAGGGTGGCGGAGGCGTTGCCGGAGATCGTGAAGACTTTTGTCGAAGAGGCGAAGAAGGGGAGCATTGCGCACACCAAGATGCTGACTACCCTGAGCGGATTGGACAAGGGGGACAAAGGGAATAAGGCAGCAGAGATGCAGACGGGGAGAAAGCGGCGGGGGAAGAGCTCCGCGGTGCTGATGATGGAAAAGATTCTGCGGGAGCCGGAGCAGTAAAGCTTCTGGAGATGCTGATTGTGTCCGATCTGTCGCAAAACAGCGCGAGGGGTGGGCACTTTTGCGTTCGTGGTCGAGTTTGAGTTTGAACACAAAGAGGAGGTGCGATGGGACAAGCGGATAGGCTTCATCGGCGGAGTTTTGGCCTGGCTCGGGGACGCGAGGGATTGGGGGCCGCGGGACTGGAGATGCGAGCGATGGCGGTGGAGTTTCCGGTGGTGCATGGGCATCCGAACCGGCTACCGTTTGAAGGTGTGTTGACGCTGGTGGATGTGCCGAGCGATAAGGCTCCGAGTGGAGCGCGGGGGCACAGAGTTGTGCTGACGCGCGAGGCTGCGGAGGCTGCGTTGCCGAGCCTGCTGGGAATGGCTGTCGACTACAAGGCGGGTTGGGATGGTCATGATGCGCGGCAGAAGTGCGGCATCATCACCGCTGCCGAGGTCGATGGGCAGAAGCTGACGGTGGCGGGGTATCTGTTTGCGCGGGATTTTCCGGAGATGGAATCGAAGATCCAAGGCGAGGGGGAGGATTCCAATTTGATGGGGATGAGTTATGAGCTGGCGGATGCGCATGTGGCAGATATGCGGGCGTCGGTGTGGACTCTGACTCGAGCGACGTTTACCGGGGCGGCGATTCTGATGCGGGAGAAGGCGGCTTACCGGAATACCAGCTTTCGGGTGACGCGACCGAAGATGGGCAGGCGGATGGCAGTGGCTTGTTAGTGTGGCGACGGCGGATATTCGCGGATCTTCACGGATCAATGCCGATCGAGTGTGGATTAATGCGGATTATCCGCGTTGCGGTTATCTGACGGATCAAAAACGGATCAATGCCAATCGGGATTGATTTTGGATGAAGGATTTAAAAGGAGAGGCTCATGAGTTTTACGAGTGTGATGGAGACGATCGGTAAGGGGTTTGCCAAAGGGCTGAAGTGGGCGGTGGAGTTTGCCGTTCCAGTGGAAAAGCTGGTTGGGCTTTTGTTTCCCGCTGCGGCTCCGATTGCAAATGAGGTTGCGGATGCGACTTCGCTGATTCAGACGGCAGTGCTGATGGTGGAACAGAAGTATGCGGCCTCCGGTGTACAGAATGGCACCGGAGCGCAGAAGCTTGGTGAGGTGCTGCTGCTGACGGAACAGTCCGTGACGGCGCTGCTGGCGAAGGCCGGGATTACGGCGGACAGCTCTTATATCCAGAGTATTGTTTCAGCGGTGGTTGGGATTCTGAACGCGCAGAATACACCTGCCACGAGCAGTGCGGCTTGACGAGATTCGTGGGTGGGCCGATTTTGACTGAAAGAGAGGGCTTGAAAGATGGAGACTGAGATGAGCGATGAGTTGAGGGGCACAGTGGAACGGCTGGCTGCGGCGGCTGGTTTGCTGGAGCAGGCGGTGGAACGGCTGGCACAGCGACAGAACGATTTTTCGCTGGACGCCGAGGCTTCGATTGGCCGGATCGTCGCCACTGTCGAAGGACGGCGCGAGGCGGAGCTGGAGGAGAAGCTGGCTGCGGCGGAGGCTCAGATTGCCGAGTTGAAGGCTGCCGGCGCTTCTGTACCTGCTGCAGTTACACATGGACGGAAGACTTTGCCAGTGGCGATGGTAAATCTGCTGGCTAAGCAGGGTGTGACGGTTGACTCGATGGAGGCTGGTGCTGTGGATGCTGCGCTAGTGAGTTTGAGCGTGGAACAGAGGATCGCCGTGAAGACTCAGTTGATGCGAGCTGGTTTGCTGGGTTAGGAACCGCAATGACAAGTGCGTCCTGCGCGGACGGCGCGATCTACCACCGAGGCTGACGCGCTTCGCGCCATTTTTATGGGTGTGGCTGCGGCTGCGCCTTTTTTGTTTTGAAAGGGAGAACGATGAACGCGATGTTTACCGATATTCACGGCGCGGCTGATTTTATTGGGCCTGGCGCGATTGAAGTTCCGTTGTATCAGACGGAGATACTGGACCTGGTGCAGCGCCGGGGAATCTTTGGACGAAGGATCAAGCAGGTTCCGGCTACAGGCCATCCTTCGCGGTACTTTGAAGAGACTGCGATTCCGTCGCCTGCGGCTTCGGCTGGGTTTGTGGATCCACGCAATATTGTTGCGCCACTGGTTAGTCCGACTCGCGTGGAGCGCAGCGTTCCGCTGAAGGCTCTGGTCGCGCAGATCAACTACAACCTGTTCGATATTGAACTCGGCAATCAGCAGAAGCAGTTTGCTTATCTGCAGGCGAAGGACCTTGCCGATACCGTTGACGGTGTTCTGCGGACGCATGATGTTGCGTTGTGGAATGGCTCGGATACAAGTCTCAGCTCGCCGACAACTCCGCAGTACTTCGGCGCTGCCGGTCAGATTGCTTCAGGCGGTAATACGGTCACGATCGGTACGACCGAGAGCCTTGTCGATGGTTTCAAGTCAACGATTGCACAGATGGTTTCGAACAGCTCGTTTGGCGTTCGTCCGACGGCTATCTATGCGAACCCGGTGCTTCTCGATCTTATCGATCGCGAGATGAAGACTGAGTTCAACGTTGTGCTGAATACAAAGGAGATTGCGGCTGGACTGACGGTGAAGACGCTTTCGACGCAAGCCGGCGATATTCCTCTGATTCCAGAGTGGACGCTGAGCTATACCGGGACTCCTGGTTCCGGTTCGGCCGTGCTTCCGGCTTACATCGTTACCGAAGACCTGATTGAGTACCACTGGTTGAGCGATCCGAATCCGCGGATCTTCGAGCTTGGTATGCCAGGTTCGCTGACTTCGCAGTATGTTGTTGTGAAGTTCGGTGCGGTTGTTGTGAAGGGCGCCAACTATGCGCACTACCAGGTGCTGGTGGATCGCTAGGCAGCGGTGTTGAAGTTTAGTTGTGAGCTTTGAGGAATTCGACAGGGGCCGGTGCTATTTGTGCCGGTCCCTGTTGCTTTTATAAGGAGAAATGCGATGGGCTATTTGTTGCCGACGGAGTATATGCAGTTTGGGTTGTCGGCTGAGACTACGGATGACTGGGTGATGATGGCTTCCGCGATGATGGAG
>Ga0208193_1000095_pt1 | contig 63273 bp, 57 predicted proteins | sample June2015DPH_17_2_FD_184716 | JGI IMG/M metagenome (GOLD analysis project Ga0208193, IMG submission 184716) | Peatland microbial communities from SPRUCE experiment site at the Marcell Experimental Forest, Minnesota, USA - June2015DPH_17_10... | ecosystem: Environmental > Terrestrial > Soil >...
CGCACATTGTCGCGGGAATGGATCCGCACTTCGTCGCGGGAATGGCGCCGAAGTTTTCCGCGGCGTCGGGCGCGGCGGCCCGGTCGATTTTGGCGATGCCGAAATCCAGCACCTTGACGCCGAAACTGGTCACCATCAGGTTGCCGGGCTTCAGATCGCGATGCACCACGCCTTTGCGATGCGCCGCTTCGAGCGCGGCGGCCACCTGGATGGCCAGGGCGAGCGTTTGCGGCGCGGGCATGCGCTGCCTGGCCAGCAGCGCCGAGAGCGTGTCGCCCTCCACCAGTTCCATGCTGATGACGGGCTGGCCCGCGCACTCCTCCACGCTATAGACGGTGCAGACATTGGGATGGTTCAGCGCCGAGGCGGCCCGCGCCTCGCGTTGGAAACGGTCGCGCGCGGCGGGGTCCTGCGCGAATTCCCGCGACAGGAATTTCAGCGCCACGTGGCGTCCTAACTGCAGATCCTCGGCGCGGTACACCACTCCCATGCCGCCGCTGCCCAGCTTGTCGAGTACGCGGTAGTGGGAAACCGTCCGGCCCGTCAATCCGGCGTCTGCCGCGGCGTGCGTGCCGGCCGTCGTCCGCGTGTCCGCCGTGCGCGCGCCGGTTGCGCCCGTGATGGTGAGCGACGCGCCATTCTCCCATTCCAAATGGCCGTTGAAACGGTACCCGCGCCGCGGCAGCGTCTCGACGAAGCGAGGATTCTCCGCGCTTTCGCCCAGCGCTTCCCGCAGGCGCAGTACGGCCGCGTTGATGCCGTGCCCTATCTCTACCGCCGTATCGTTGGGCCATAGCCGCTTGCGAATTTCGTCGCGCATCACTACCTCGCCGGGATGCTCCAGCAGCATCGTCAGAATGCGGAGAGGCTGTTCCTGCAGCCGCAGGCGCACGCCATCGCGGGTCAGCTCGCCGGAGCGCAGATCGAGTTCGAAGCCTCCAAAGCGCGCGATGCGCGACAGACGAAAGCGGCGGGTCGGCATAATTTGTCCTGCCAGTAAGACGACGGCGTATCCAAAAAGTGACGCGGCAGTCACCCGGCTGTTTGTAAAACTCGCGACTCACTCGCGACCCGCCGGTAACTCAGAAAGTACCTCCGCGTAATCGAAGTTCGCGAAGGTCCCCGGCACAATCGACCCACAACGAAAGGCGGGCACGATTGTGAAGCTGCTGTTTTCATTGACTCTGGGATGTGTAGCGCTGGCCGGCCCGGCGATGCGGGCCTACCAGTCGCCGTTACGAATTACGGTGTGGGTCCTGAACCCCGCGCGCGTTCGCATGGGAACCGCCGCTGAGGCTGAAAGGACGGCCGCGGACATCTTCCAGAAGGCCGGAGTGGAGATCGGCTGGGTGGATTGCGAGGCATCCGACGCCTGCCGCCGCGAACCGGGCCGCCTGGAATTTTGGCTGCATTTGCTGAACAAGCAGCCCGCCGCTCTATCCGGCGACGCGCTGGGATATGCGTTGCTGACGCACCAACCCGGCAGCGAAGGCAGCTATGCCGCGGTGTCCTGGCCGGCGGTCCGGCATCTGACCGACCCGATGGAGATTGGCCCCGGCCCGGTTCTGGGAGCCGCCATAGCGCATGAGCTGGGGCACCTGCTGCTAAATTCGCACGCGCATTCACACGACGGCGTGATGGCGGAGCGACTGCGAGCTCCACAACTGATGATGGCGGCCCGAGGAGAACTGCGGTTTGACGACCAGCAGGCCGAAGCGATCCGCCGCGAGATTCGGCGCCGCATGAATTAGGGGGAGTCCGCGCCTCTGTGGGGCGGACCCCCTGGTCGGCTCCCTGGTCGGCTCCCTGGTCGGCTCCCTGGTCGGCGCGGATCCCCCTGGTCCCGCTCTTCGCCCAGCCACATTAAGACCCGCGCGATTCGCGAAAGGCCGACCGGGGGGGCGGCCGCGGACCGGGGGGTCCGCCCTACTCAATCTGCATCGTGATGTACATCAACCGGCCATCGCGCTCCACCAACAGCGCCAGTGGATCGTTCTCGGTCAATTTATCGAGCGCCGCGCGCAGAGCTTCCACACTCGACACGGGCGTGCCGTTCACTTCGTATATCACGTCGCCCAGAGTCAGCGTGTCCCCGGAATATGGCGATTCGCCCGCGCGCGCGGCCACTACAACGCCGATCGAGCGGCGCAAATCGGGCAGCAATTGCGCTACGTTTTTATCTATAGCGATGCCGAGAATTCCCAACTGCGGCACGATGTTCTTCACCGGGTCCACCATGTCGGCGAATCTCTGAGGGTCGTCGTCGCGCTCGCTGACTGCCACGGGAAAGGTGAGCTTCTCATCGCCGCGCAACACTTGCACGTTCACCTTGTCTCCCAGCTTATAGCGGTATAGGTTCACATCGAGCTGGCGCGCACTCTCCATCGTCTTTCCGTTCAGACTGAGAACGATGTCGCCGCCTTTCAGCCCGGCTTTGTCCGCGGGCCCGTCCGGCGTCACGTCAGACAGCATGACACCCCAATCCTGCGGCAGCGTCAGCGCGGCAGCCAAAGGCGGCGTGATGCTTTGCGCGAAGACGCCGATTTCGCCTCGATGCACGTGGCCGGCGTCGCGCAGTTGTTCGAAAACGTTCTTGATAATGTTGCTCGGAATGGCGAATCCCAGCCCCTCGCTGCCGCCGGATTGTGAAAAGATGAACGTGTTAATGCCCATCACGTTGCCGTCGGCATCCACCAGCGGTCCGCCGCTGTTGCCGGGGTTGATGGGCGCATCGGTCTGTATGTAAACCATGAAATCGTCGGGCTTGATCTGCCGCGCCACCGAGCTCACAATACCCATGGATACGGAATTCTCGAGTCCCAGCGGATTGCCGAAAGCCATCACCAACTGCCCCTGCCGCAGCGTGTCCGAATCGCCCAGAGGCAAGGTGTCGAGCCCGGTCTTCTCGATCTTCAGCACAGCCAGGTCGGTATCGCGATCGATGCCCACCACGCGCGCGTCCAGAATCTTGCCGGCCGGTTCCAGTTTGGAGTGCCCGTTGGCGCCTTCCGTGGCTAGCCGAACGCGCACGCGTCGAGCATTCGTCACCACGTGTCCATTCGTCAGGATGTAGCCGTCGGAACTGAGAATTACGCCCGATCCGGTGGCGCGCTGTCTGGTAATCATGGCGGCGGCAGCGCCCGTTTCGGTCGAATCGCTCAATGCGTAGCCAGTGGCGAATATCTGCACCACGGAGCGGCTCACACGGTGAGAAAGCGCCTCCAGGTTGGCGCTGAGATCGTGCAGAGAATCGAGCTTTCTCGACACTTGCTGAGCGGAAGCGCAGTGGATGGTCAGAACCAGGCCAAGTATCAGTCGCATAGCGGCGCCGTGGCTTAACAGTAGCCGTAGCTTAACAGTAACAGCTAAGCAATTACTTTGCCATAGCTCTAATTACTTAGCCATAAACGACGTCCAGGGGCGCGCATCCATGTCGTGCAGAATTGGCTTGTACCAGGCGTACTCCGGGTGTTGCGCCAAGTGATCGGCCGCTTTGTAATTGATTCCACAAGCGTGGCCTAACGCCGCCGTCAGAGACATGCGCTCCGCGCCGCCGGCATCGGTTACCTTAGACTGCACGGCGCCGCACGGCGCGTAAGGCTTCTGCCAGGTGGGCATGCCGCGCGGCGATAGCTCGATATGGCCACACAGCGTTCGCTCGCTGGGGTCGGTCTTGCCTTCAAAAGCGTCGTAGTGATCGGCCAGGAATTTTTGGCCGGCGGCTACGTCGATTTTGCCCTTATACTCCTGCATCAGTTGCAGCCAGCGCTTGTGCCGGGCATTTTCACTTTTTCCGGCATCGTTAACATCGAAACTGGTCTCTTCCTTGATCAACTTGGGGTCGGCGGGGAAGTTCGAGCCCACGAAAAAACCGTCCTTGGTGCGCAGCAAAGGAGTGTTCTTGAGGCCCAGCTCCAGGCTTGCGGCTTCGTTGTTCTTGCGGTCGGCTACCAGCCAGTTGTTGGCGTAACCGCCGGTGTTGCCCTCCCTCATGATGCGTGCGAAGTCGTCGATGGAATTGGAATACTGCATGGCTTTGCGCGCGCGCACGAATTCGGGAATGCCGTTGGCGTCGAAGCTGTTGAATTCGCTGATAGTGGTTTCGGTGATGATGATGCCGGCCGAGTTCAAGCCGAAATCGTCGCCGCTATGGATCAGGCCCGGCATGCCGTCCATGATCATGCGGTTGCCCGCGGAGGGCGAGATATCGAAAATGATATTCCAGCGCTCGCCGGAAGAGTAAGTGGTCCAGTTATTGTGCCCGATCACCACGCGGCCGTCTTTCGTATAACTGCCGGTGGCGACAAACGCGCTGCAATGGTCGGCCGTGCTCTTCACGCCGGGCTTCACGTGGTCGTACCACTTATCGTAATAGGGCAGCTCGAGCCACGCATTGAGCGCCACCACGTCCCAGACATCCAGCTTCACGCTGCGCGCCTTCAATCCGTCGGCGATGCCGGTCAGCTCGTCGCGATATTGCTGCTCCACGTGCGGCCAGAAAACGTCGCGCGCGGTCTTGCGGTAGAAATCCCAATCCTTATTGTCGTCGTGCTTCAGCTCGGTGGAAATCGCGGTGACCGCGTCCTGAATTTCGGCCGATAGAAGATAGCCGTGCTGGAAGCCGATGTCGGACGGCGAGCCTTCCAGGTGAACCTGAATCCAGCCGTTGCGCTCCGGCGCGCGGGAGGCTTTCTTGATGCGCGCATCGACGCGTGGATCGCCCGAAAAAACGGCCGCGAGGGCCAGCAACAGAATTGCCGCGAGCAGGAGCATTTTTCGCATGCCAGCTATTATAGTAGGGATTGAGCCATGGAAAACACTAGCGTGATTAACACCATCCCGCTTAAGAGGCTGACCGCGAATGTGAAGGCGGCGGGTTGCGCGGCGAAACTGAGTCCCAAGCTGCTCGACCGGGTTTTGGCAAGCATTCCACGCTGGCCGGACGAGAATGTGCTGATCGGGTTCGACACCGCCGACGACGCCGGCGTGTACCAACTGACGGCGGAACTCGCCATGGTGCAGACGGTGGATTTCTTTCCGCCGATTGTCGACGATCCGTTCACCTTCGGCGGCATCGCCGCGGCCAACGCGCTGAGCGACGTCTACGCCATGGGTGGACGGGCCGTCTCATCGCTTTCGATTGTGGCGTTCCCGGCCAAGGGCGATATGGAGGATCTTGAGGAGATTCTGAAAGGCGGCGCCGAGAAGATGCGCGAAGCCGGCTGCTCCATCCTGGGCGGCCACAGCATCGCCGACGACGAGATCAAATTCGGTTATGCGGTCACCGGGCTGGTGCATCCCGAGCGCATCAAGAGCAATGCCGGCGCGCGTGTGGGCGATGCGCTGGTTTTCACGAAACGCATCGGCACGGGCGTGATTTCGACGGCGTTGAAGCGAGGCATGGCGGCTGACCTGCACGTGGCGGCTTCCGTGGAACAGATGCTGACGCTGAACCGGCGCGCCTGCGAAGAGATGCTGCGATTCGATGTTCACGGCTGCACCGACGTCACCGGTTTCGGCCTCATCGGCCACGCGCGCGAGCTGGCCGTGGCGAGCGGAGTGACTCTGGAGATTGCCGTGGACAGCATCCAGTTCCTGCCTGGAGCGGTGGATTACGCGCGTCAGGGCGCGCTGGCGGGCGGCCTCAAGAACAATCGCGAATTTGCGTCGTGCGCGGTGGAGATGGCGCGCGAGATTCCCGCCGAGGTCGAAGACTTGTTGTACGACCCGCAGACTTCCGGCGGATTACTGATAGCGCTGCCGGAACGCGATGCGGCGGAGCTGGAGCGCGCGCTCGCCGGTGCTTACCGCATTGGCCGCGTGCTGGAGCGCGGGTTGAAACCAATCCGACTGATATGGAGTGGCGCAGGCCCATGGCCTGCGATGTAAGGTCGTAAGTTCGGACCGCTAACCATGACCGGTAACCCCATCATTGTCGCTCTCGATGTGGAATCCGCCGCCGAGGCTCGCGAGTTAGTCGCTCGCCTGGGCGGCCACGTCAACTTCTATAAGGTAGGGATGGAACTCTACGCCGCCGCCGGAATGGAAGAGGTTCGTGAGCTGCTGGCGCAAGGCAAAGAGGTCTTTCTCGACCTGAAGTTTTACGACATTCCCGAAACCGTCAAGCGCGCCGTAGCTCAAGTGGCGAAATCGGGCGTCCGCTTTCTGACCGTCCATGGCAGCGCGTCCATTATGCGCGCGGCGGTGGAGGGCCGCGGATCGTCGAGCCTCAAACTGCTGGCGGTGACTGTGCTGACCAGCTTCGGGCCGGAGGATCTGGACGATCTCGGCTATGCCTGCGAGATTGCGCAACTGGTGGAGCGGCGCGCGCGCAAAGCGCTGGAGTGCGGCATCGACGGATTGGTGGCGTCGCCGCTCGAAGCCGCAGGCCTCCGCAGGATCGTGGGACCGCAGACCATTCTGGTAACGCCGGGCGTGCGCTCGCCAGGCAAGGCGAAGGGCGATCAGAAGCGCGTGGCTACACCGGCGGAAGCGATCCGCGATGGGGCAAATTACCTGGTGATCGGGCGGCAAATCACGCGCGCGGCCGACCCGGCGGGGGAAGCGGCGCGGGTGTTACAGGAGATCGCCGCGGGGTGATCCAACTCGCGGGTGATCCGGCTAGGAAGCGATCCGTGCTCAGGAAGAGAAGATGGCGTCGGCGCGGTTTCCCGAACGCAGGCTTATCATACTGATAGCACGGGAAGAGGAGAAAGAATGCCGGAATGCCCGACGAAGAAAGAAAACATAACAATAACCAGCGCCGACGTCGGCTATGGCTGCACACAACCCGACGCTATGAGGGCGTTCTTTAGGAACGTCCTGGCGAGAATCGATGCCGACCGCAAGTGCACCGGATGCGCCTGTTCCGACGGGAAGCAGTGTGTAGCGGAGCTTATATCGAAAAGTATGGAACTGGAGCTCCATTACGACCCGGTGGCTCTCGCATGGTGTGACGGCGCCGGATGGAAGTGCTTCCTGATCGATGAGGGCGACCAGCCTAAAGACTACGACGCTCGATGTACTTGCGCGCCGTCGGCGCCGTGAACGCGGAAGGCGGGCCATGCTTCAGCTTGGTGCGCCATCACCCGCCGCCCACGAACTGCACAATCTCAATCTCCGCACCCGGGCGCACCACCGTCTCTCCCCAGCGCGGCTGTTTCACGATCCGCCGGTCCAGTTCCACGGCCACCCGGGCAGGGTCGATCTGCAGTTGTCTCAGCAATTCCAGAATGGTTTGGCCCTCCGCTGTCAACTGCTGTTCGCCGTTTACCGATATAGAGATAGGCATGGTTCGGTTGACACCCTGGTTTTCAACCAATTATAGTCTAAAGTTGAAGCCGTTCATCTCTGGACCCCATGCCTGATTCCTACCCGGAGTTGTATTTCCCCGTCCTCGTGCAGGCCCTCATCGCCATGGTGCTGGCGGCGGCGCTGATTACCATCTCCTACGTGTTCGGAAAACGCATACGCAACCGCGTCAAGGACATGCCCTACGAATCGGGCATTGTGCCCACCGGCGACGCGCGGCAGCGGTTCAGCGTGAAGTTTTACCTGGTGGCGATGCTGTTCATCGTGTTCGATATCGAGGCCATTTTTCTGTATCCGTGGGTAGTTGTGTACCGCGAGCCGGGCTTGTCGAAATCCCTGTTTGGAGAGATGCTGGTATTTGTCATCCTGATTCTCTCCGGATTCTTCTATATCTGGAAGAAGGGGGCCCTGGATTGGTCCGGGTCGGACCTGGCTGGCAAGAAGCGTTAGGCGATTCGATATGCTACCCGAAACTCTGCGAGGCCTTGATGTTGCCGGGGTTGGCGCTGTTGCAGCGGCGATAGACGCGTTCGACGCCGACGCCATCACCGCGGGCAAGTTCGACCGCAACGAACTGACCATCGAGATTGCATCGCCCAAGATCGTCAGCGTGTGCGGGTTCCTGAAATACGATCAGAGCTTTGTGCGTCTGAGCACGGTGACGGGCGTCGACCGCTATCCGGCCGAGCCGCGCTTTGAGGTGGTCTACCATTTGCACTCCATCGACCGGAACCAGCGGCTGCGGTTGAAGTGCCGGCTTCCGGGCGCCGATCCGGTGATCGAATCGGTGACATCGGTGTGGCGTTCGGCCAACTGGTATGAGCGGGAGACGTTCGACCTGTTCGGCATTCACTTCATCAACCATCCCAATTTGCGGCGGATCATGATGCCGGAAGGTTGGGACGGCCATCCGTTGCGGAAGGATTATCCGATCGCTGGTTACAGGATGTAGGCTTCGAGGATATACGTATGCCTGTCGAACTCGAAAACGAAGCGCGGCCGCAGCCGGACCAAACGGGACAAACCGGGCGCCGCACCATGGTGCTCAACATGGGGCCGCAGCACCCGTCCACGCACGGAGTGTTACGGCTGTTGATGGAGCTCGACGGCGAGATCATCGTGAACTGCCAGCCGGATATCGGCTATCTGCACACCGGCATCGAGAAAGAATTCGAGGTGAAGCCGTACCAGCAGGCGGTCACGCTGACCGACCGCGTGGATTACCTGGCGCCGCTCTCGAACAACCTGGGCTACTGCCTTTCCGTGGAGAAGCTGCTGGGCCTGGAAATTCCACCGCAGGCGCAGTGGATGCGCGTGATGCTGACCGAGCTCACTCGCTTGAACAGCCATCTGGTGTGGCTGGCGACCCACGCCATCGATATCGGCGCAATGTCCGTGTTCCTGTATTGTTTCCGCGAGCGCGAGGACATTCTGCGCATCTTCGAGATGTTTTCCGGGCAGCGGATGATGACCAGCTACTTCCGCATCGGCGGTCTGGCGCTGGAGCCGCCGCGCGGCTGGCATCAGCGCGTGAAGAAGTTTATCGACGTGTTTCCGAGCCGCGTCGACGAGTATGAAAACCTGCTGACGAACAATCCGATCTGGATCGGGCGGACGCAGGGAATCGGAACCATTTCGCTGGAGGACATGCTGGACCTGGGCGTGACCGGCCCCATGCTGCGGGCGGCGGGATTGAAGATCGATGCACGCAAGAGCGAGCCGTATACCAGCTACGAAAAGTTCGATTTCGAAGTGCCCACCCGCACCGAAAACGACGTGTATGCGCGCTACATGGTGCGCGTTGAAGAGATGCGGCAGAGCGCGCGCATTATCCGGCAGGCGATGGACGGAATGCCGGCCGGACCATGGAAGGCCGATTCGCCGCACGTGGTGCTGCCCGACCGCGAGAAGATGAAGACGCAGATGGAGGCGCTCATCTATCACTTCAAGATTGTGACCGAGGGCTTCCGCGTGCCGGAAGGCGAGGTTTTCCAGGTAATCGAATCGCCGCGCGGCGAGCTGGGGTATTACGTGGTGAGCGATGGAACCAAGATGGCGTATCGCGTCCACATGCGCACGCCCAGCTTCGGCAACCTGCAAGCCACGCCGCGCATGGTTCAAGGCACATTGATCGCGGATGTGATCGCGGGAATTGGAAGCATGGATTTCGTGCTGGGCGACACGGACCGGTAATTTATGTGGGGCAGGCGCTTTCGCCTGCCAACTCCTCAGAAGCTTTCTGCCAGGACGAATCCTTTGACCATCGCGTGCGCGATGCAGCGGAACTGGACCGTATCGTTCACGATCTGGAGTGCAACCCGGTCAGCGTCGGCTTGGCCGCGAATCGAGGCGCCTGGCATTGATCGAGCGCGCGGTTGCCAGGCGAAAGCGCCTGCCCCACAATTGGCGCGAACTCTCCGGAAATGTAGAAACTCCAGACCGCGGATGCCGCGCCTGTTAGCGCTGCGGCTGCTCCACTCCGGAGTCCTTGCCTCAAAGTCACGATCAGCCAGCCTGAGCCCGCCGGAAACTGCAACATGATCCCGGGCTGGGACGCCCCAGAGGTCAAGCGTCCTCGAGAAGGCGTTCCGCCCGAGTTGCGCGCCGCACGCTATCATAGTCGGGAAGGCGTTTTCCCTCCCCATGGCGTCAAAATCCGGCCCAGAAATGGGCGTCAATAGCTGGCTCGAAGACGAGCTGTACCAACAATATCTGCGCGACCGCTCCACCGTCGATGAGAGCTGGAAGCATTTGTTCGAGGCCTCCAATGGCTACGCTGCCAACGGAGCGCATGCCGCGGCGTCCGCCGGAATCGCGATACCCGCGCCGCCGGCCGTTGAGTCTGTACCCGGCGAACAGCTTCAGCCCTTGCGCGGCGCGGCCGGACGCATTGCCGAAAACATGACGGCCAGCGTCTCCATTCCGCTGGCCACTTCGCAGCGCACCATCGCCGTCAAAGTGATGGACGAGAATCGCCGCGTCATCAATCAACACCGCACCATCGCCGGCAAGAGCAAAGTCTCCTACACGCACATCATCGGCTGGGCCGTGGTGAAGGCCCTCGGCGAATTGCCCGCGCTGAACCACGCTTACGCGGAGCGCGAGGGTCAACCCTACCGCATCCTGCACCCGCAGGTGAATCTTGGCATCGCCGTGGACGTCGCCGGCAAAGACGGCGCCCGCAGCCTGATGGTGCCCAACATCAAGAACGCCGCCGCGATCGCGTTTCACGAATACCTGGCTGCGTTTGACGACCTGGTGGCGCGCGCCCGCTCCGCCAAATTGACGCCTGCCGATTTTCAGGGAACTACCATCTCGCTGACCAACCCCGGCACCGTCGGCACCATGTCGTCGAATCCGCGCCTCATGCTGGGACAGGGCTGCATCATTGCCACCGGCGCCATCGACTATCCGGCCGAATACCACGGCGCGGCCGATGAGACGCGCGCCATCCTCGGCATCAGCAAAGTGATGACGCTCGCCTGCACCTACGACCACCGCATCATTCAGGGCGCGGAATCGGGCGCGTTCCTGGGCAAAGTGCAGGCCCTGCTCGATGGCAAGGACGGTTTCTACGACGCCCTTTTCGCCGACCTGCAGATGCCGCATCCGCCGGTGCACTGGGAGATCGACCGCAAGCCGCTGCTGCCGGGCATTACCGCCGCGCGCATGGAAGAAATCGCCAAGCAGGCCGGCATCATCCAGCTCATCAACGCCTATCGCGTGCGCGGCCACCTGATCGCCGATTTGGACCCGCTGGGCAAGGAACCCAGCCATCACGCCGAGCTCGACCCGGAAACTTACGGCCTTTCCATCTGGGATCTCGACCGCGATTTCTTCGCCGGCACCCTGGGCGAAGCCACCGGCAAGGGATCGTCCACTTTGCGTGAAATTCTGGAAACGCTGCGCCAGACCTATTGCGGCAAAATCGGCGCCGAGTACATGCACATCCAGATTCCGGAGCAAAAACGCTGGCTCCAGCAGCGTATGGAGCCCCAGACCAATAACTGGCCGCTGGCCCCGGAAGTGCGCCGCCGCGTGCTGCGCGACCTGATCGCCGCCGAGGAGTTCGAGCACTTCCTGCATTCGCGCTTCATCGGGCAGAAGCGTTTCGCGCTGGAAGGCGGCGAGGCCGCTATCGCGATTCTCGAGGCCATTCTGCGGCGCGCGGCGAATCACGACGTCCAGGAGGCCGTGATCGGGATGTCGCACCGCGGGCGGTTGAACCTGCTGGCAAATGCTCTCGGGATCGACGTCAAGTGGATCTTCTCCGAATTTGAAGGCGTGGACCCTACCAGCGTGCAGGGCTCCGGCGACGTGAAGTATCACCTGGGAGGGCTAGGCGTGCGCAGGTTCGAAAACGGACGCGAGATCGCCATTTCGGTGGCGCCGAACCCGAGCCATCTGGAGGCGGTCGATCCGGTGGTGGAAGGCATCACGCGCCCCAAGCAGGACCGCATCGGCGACCAGGCGCGCGAGCGCATCATTCCGCTGCTGCTGCATGGCGACGCGGCATTCGCCGGACAAGGCGTGGTCGCCGAGACGCTGAACCTCTCGCAACTGGATGGCTACTCCACTGGTGGAACCATCCACATCGTCATCAACAACCAGATCGGCTTCACCACGCTGCCCGACGAATCGCGCTCTACGCCGTATTGTACGGACATCTCGCGCGGCCTCCAGGCGCCCATCTTCCACCTCAATGCCGACGATCCCGAGGCCGGCGTTCGCGTTGCCCAGATCGCTTACGACTATCGCCAGAAGTTCAAGGGCGACGTGGTAATCGACCTGATCTGCTACCGCCGCCACGGCCACAATGAGGCCGACGATCCGAGCTATACGCAGCCGATTCTCTACCGAAAAATCAAGGAGCATCCCTCGGTAGCCACGCTCTATGGTGAGCGCCTGATGCGCGAAGGATTGGTGTCGGCTCAAGAAGTCAAGGCGCTGCACAAGGCCGCCGTCGACCGCCTCGCCGAAGCCCACGCCGAGGTACAGAAGCAGTCCGCGCCGTACGAACTGCAAGAGCTGGTTGTTCCTTCCGCCGAAGAGCTCGCGCAGCCCGTTCCGCCCACCGCGGTGGACCGCGAACTGCTCGAGCGCGTCCTTCAGCGCATCACATCGTTTCCCGGGGACTTCCACCTGCACCCCAAGCTGCGCGGTTTTGTGGAGCGCCGCCGCGAAGCGTTCGCAAGGAATACGCCCATCGACTGGGCATTCGGCGAGGCGCTGGCGTTCGGGTCGCTGGCGTTGCAGGGGACGCGCGTGCGGTTGAGCGGCGAGGATTCCGGCCGCGGCACCTTCACTCAGCGCCACCTGGCGTTCTACGATTACGAAACCAGCTTGCGCTACGTCCCCATGCAGCATCTTGCGCCCAATCAGGCGCAATTCGACGTCTACGACAGTTCGCTGAGCGAGTTCGCAGTACTCGGTTTCGAGTTCGGCTACACCGTGGGCGACCCGCTGGCGCTGGTGCTCTGGGAAGCGCAGTTCGGCGATTTCGCCAACGGCGGCCAGATTATTATCGATCAGTTCATTTCCAATTCCGAATCCAAATGGGGACAGCCGACCGGCCTGGTGATGCTTTTGCCGCACGGCTATGAAGGCCAGGGGCCGGAGCATTCCAGCGCGCGCATCGAGCGTTTCCTCAGCTTGTGCGCCGAAGACAACATGCTGGTGTGCAACTGCACCACGCCCGCGCAGTATTTCCATTTGCTGCGGCGCCAGATGTACGGCGGCAAAGACCGCCGCGGACTGCGCAAGCCGCTGATCGTGTTTACTCCCAAAAGCCTGCTGCGCCATGCCAAGGCCGTATCGTCGCTGGACGAATTCACCGGCGGCCGGTTTGTGGAAATTCTGGACGACGCCGCGGCCGATCCGGCGCAGGTTTCCCGCGTGGTCTTCTGTTCCGGCAAGGTTTACTACGATCTGCTGGGCGGCCGCGAAGAGCACAAAGCGGCCGGCGCCGCGATTGTTCGCCTGGAGCAGGTTTATCCTTTCGCGGCCGATCGGGCGGCGCAAATTCTGGCGCGGTATCCCCAAACTGCATCCGTGATTTGGGCGCAGGAAGAGCCGGCCAACATGGGCGCATGGCGCTTCGTGCGTGAATACATGGCGCCATTGCTCGGTCCCAGCGGCCGCGAGCTTCGTTATGCCGGACGCGCGGAATCGGCGAGCCCCGCGACCGGCTCCGCCAAACGCCACCAGCAGGAACAGGCGGAGATTGTGGAAGCTGCGTTGTCCAAGCCATAGTCGTCCCCGGCCCTTTTGGGGCTGCTCATGGGAGGGTCGTTAAAGCGAGGCGCGCAGCCGGGCTCTCGAGGGAAGGCTGATCGAGCGAGGACGTGCGCTCGGGCGCTTGAGGAGGGCGTGCGGCTCGGGCGCTCAAGCGAGGACGCGCGCCGCGGGAGCTCCTTTAGTCTGATAGAACACGGATCGAAGGTGCCGCTTCGATTCAAACTGGGGACTGATCGCGCTTAACGACTCCATCGAGCCGATCACCAGGTAGCCGTCTCTTTCCAGCCGTTGCTCGATACGATTGAAAAGCGAAGCCCGGTCGCGCTCATTGAAGTAGATGGCGACGTTGCGGCAGAAGACAATGTCGAATTTGCCGACTGAAGAGAAGTCCTCCATGAGGTTCAGCTTGCGGAAGCTGACCATGGCACGGATTTCATCCCGAATTTTCCAGCCCCTGGCGTGAGGGAGGAAAGACTTCTCCCGCGCCGCGTCGGTGAGGCCTCGAGCGATCTCGACCTGGCTGAATATGGCTTCACTGGCCCGCGCGACGGCCTGATCGGAAATATCCGTTCCCAACAGGCGAATGTTGTAGCCATTCAGGTCTCCCAGCAGCTCCCGGAGAACCATCGCGATGCTGTAGATCTCCTGACCTGTGGAACAAGCGGCGCTCCAGATTCGAATCGGCACGGCGACGTTGGAGCGCGCGCGGCGATCGATGAGCTCCGGGATGATCTTGAAGCGCAGCAAATCGAATGGCGAAGAGTCGCGAAAGAAAAGCGTCTCACCGGTAGTGATCTCATCGACAATCCTGCGCTTTAGAGCTCCGTTCGATTCAGATCTGGCACGGCTCACGAGTTGCGTGAAGCTGGTGCACTTGAGTTCTTCCATCACGGCGCTCAGGCGGCTTTCGATCAGGTAATCCTTCGATTGATCGAGAGTAATCGCGCAAATCGAGTGAATGTACTGCGCCACATTCTGTCGTTCTTCAGGCAGGAGCTTGATCATACACGTGCCTCGGCGATAGCGCGGACGATGGCGGTCGCGATCTTACTGAGCGGGACGACCGTGTCGACCACGCCGGCAAGGATGGCTTCCCGCGGCATCCCAAAGACGACGCAGGTGGCTTCGTCCTGAGCGATGTTGACGCTGCCGCCACGCTTCAACATCCGCATCCCTTCCGTACCATCGTTCCCCATGCCGGTCAGAATCGCGGCGATGGATCGTCCCGGGAAGTGGAGGGCGACGGATCGGAACAAGTAATCAACCGAAGGCCGGCAGGCATTCTCCGGTGGATCGTCGGTAATGCGGATAAGGATTTCGCCGTTCTTCCCCGGACTCAGTTTCATCTGCTTCCCGCCCGGAGCGAGGTACGCGCAATCCGCGCGAGCGATTTCGCCGTCTTGCGCCTCTTTCACCAGGATGGCGCTCTTGCTTCGCAGCCGATTAGCCAGCGCCTCGGTGAAATGTGGAGGCATGTGCTGCACAATGAAAACCGGTGCGCCGATTTTGGCGGGGAATACCGGCAGCACCTCGGCGAGCGCGGCTGGGCCGCCTGTCGAAACTCCGATCAGTACGATGGGTGGGCCGGACCGGCCGGGCGCGCGGACGGCGGCTGGGGCGAGCGGCTGGGGAGAATGGTTGAGAGCCGCTGCGGGGGCCAATTTCGACCCTTTGACGCTCAGAATGGCACGGATCTCTCGCCGGCGTTCGAGGGCTTGAATCATGGGCCGGAGGCTGTCGCGAAGGCGAGCCATGTTCGCTTCCTGGGCGCCGCCCTCCGGCTTGGTGATGAAATCGAAAGCTCCCAATTCCAGCGCGCGAATCGTCATGTCGCCGCCCCGGACCGTGCAGGAACTGAGCATGATGACGTTGGTGTTCACACCCGAGTTCTGGATTGCTTCGAGCACCTCAATGCCGTTCATTTCCGGCATTTCGATATCGAGAGTGACCAGGTCGGGTTGAAGCGAGGCCAATCGGGCCAACGCCAGCTTCCCGTTCGCGGAGGTTCCCACGACCTCTACTCCAGGAATTCCGGAGAGAGCGTCCGAAATGACACGGCGGAAAATGGACGCATCGTCAACCACCAGGACGCGTGTTTTCGTCCGGACTAGGCCGTTCGTAGCGGCGGTCATACGCTTCCTTCGCTCTGAGCCTGGCGCGGGTTGCCGAGTCTACGTATCGTCCCAGGATTCAGCAGGGCGACGATCTCGGCTCGCAGGGTCATAATTTCCCCAGTTGCGTGCGGTATCGGCGTCGTCTCTGCACTTAGCGCGAATTGCGTTTCGACCATGGCGGTTCTCCTGAAGTTCTCGGCTTTATTCGTGGAAGCGGCCTACGGTTACTCGAAGCTCTTCGGCTACGGTAGCGAGGTCACCGGCGCTGGCGCGGACGTGATTGCTTCCATTGGCCATCTCACCGGCGGCCTGGTCTACGCTGACAATATCCTTGGCGATCTCGCGGGACACCAGTGACGTCTCCGACACTCGCGTATTAGCGTCCGTAACGCCCATAGAGGCCTCGGCGATATTGCGCGCAATACCCTTCGTCGTGGTCGACTGCGCTTCAATGGCGGTAGCGATCGAGTTCACTATGGCGTTGACTTCCTGAATCACCTCCGAGATCTTCCCGATTTCCGTGATTCCGCCCGCTGTAGCGGACTGAACCCCCGCAATCCGTCCCTTGATGTCCTCCGTGGCGGCGGCGGTCTGTTGAGCCAAAGCTTTAATTTCTGTAGCAACTACGGCGAATCCTTTTCCAGCGGATCCGGCGCGCGCCGCTTCGATGGTCGCGTTGAGCGCCAGCAAGTTCGTTTGCGCTGAAATTTCGGTGATGGCTTCGGTTACCTTACCAATCTCGCGCGCTGCCACCCCGAGTTGATTGATTTGCTCGGTGATTCGGGCGGCCTGACGCGTTGCCTCATCTGTGATTCTGCGCGCCTTCTCGGAGTTCGCAGCAATCTCGCCAATAGTAGATGTCATCTGCTCAGTAGCGGTGGCGACATGGGCAAGGTTTGTGGTGGTTTGCTCCATTCCCGCCGCCACGGAGGTGATATTGGAGCTCATTTCCTCGGCGGCAGCCGCAACAGAGTGAGCCTTATCGGAGGCGCTGCGCGAACCGGACGTCATCTGGGTGGAACTGGACATCAGTCCCGTGGAGGATGAAGACAGCACCTCAATGCCCTTGGAAATCTCCTGAATCATCTTTCGTAGAGCGAGAGTCATCGTCTGCATGGAACGCGCCAAAGTTCCGACTTCATCCTTGCGCTTCTGGATTTCCTGGGGCGCATCCTTCGACAGGTCGCCCTGCGCAATCCGATCCAAATTGGCGACTACTGCCGCGAGCGGCGCCGCGATGCCGCGAGTGAGGACAACCCCGCCGCAAATGGCGCCCGCTATCGCCAGGAGACTGCCTAAGATGAGTACCATCCATATGGCGCTCGATTTCTCCTTGCTTGTCCTTTCGTTTTCCGCGACCAGCTGCTCCTGCCATTGCCTGGCCTCTTTGGCCTTGGCGCGCAAGCTGGCTGAATTAGAGGAGGACATGCGAAACTCCTCTGCCGCGTCCGCGTACCGGCCGTCGCGTAGCGAAGCGATCACCTTGTTGGTAGAAGTCTCGCTTGCTTGCACCAGATCAGCCATGTCCGCATTTTGCTGGATGCTCTTCGGCGTGTTGGCCCTGGACTTAAACTCTTCCAGCGCGGCGCTACGATTCTTACGAAGCTGGTCGATCACATTGACAAGATCGTCAGTTGCCTTTTTCGCAACCATCATTTTTAGCTTATTCTGACCAATGGCCGCAGTTTCGCCGGCAATTGTCTCAGCCAGCCGCGACTTCATCAAGCAGTCGATGGAGTCGTGCGCCGAGTGCTCGCCGCTGCGAACCGCCCACAGCGATAGCCCGGACAATGCAACCAATAGGAAGATGACTCCCCCGAGAACGAGAGTAATCTTTCCCCCGATTTTCATATTCGTTATTGAAGTCATTATAGTCGTGTCCCGTCGTATTCGTCATCGTTAAATCCCTGCGGTCCGGTATTGGGCCATCTGGATATTCATCCGGCCTTTCGCCGTTTCCTGCGTATCACAGCCTGGCCTCGTTCAGAACCTCCGCAGGGTTCAGGATGGCGATGACATGCCCGCCCGCCCGGCGCACTCCTTGAAAGAAACGCGCCTGAGTGGCCGGAATGTTGACAGGCAGCGAATCTCCGTGACCGGGCTCGATCTCAATCACTTCGCCGACCCGGTCTACCAGGACGCCCAGAAACTCGTTGCGATCTTCGATGATGAACACCCGGCTCTCGCGAGTCACTTCGCTCTTGCCGAACCCAAGTATCGTCCCAAGATCGAGCAGGGTTACGATCTTACCCCGCAGGTTGATTACTCCCGCAACTTCGGCCGGCGCGTGCCGCACCAGGGTTACGGTTTCCACGCGAATGACCTCCTGCACCCTGGAGGCATCCAGGGCGCAGAGCGCATCTCGCACGAAGAAGGTTGCCAACAGTACCGTCTGAGTACTTGGCTCAATTTGCGTTTCGACCATTACAATTCTCCTAGCGTTCCCGATCAACAGTTCAGGCGTGAAAACGGCCGACGGTTACCCGCAGCGCTTCGGCTACAGTAGAAAGCTCGCCGGCGCTGGTGCGAACGTGATCGCTGCCGCTCGCCATTTCGCTTGCGGAGCGGTCAACGCTGACGATATCCTTGGCGATCTCGCGGGAGACCTGCGATGTTTCCGATACTCTCGAATTTGCGTCGTTTACGCCAGTGGAAGCCTCGGCGATGTTGCGCGCGATATCTTTCGTCGCGGTCGCCTGCTCTTCGATAGCGGCGGCGATGGATGCCACAATGGCGCTCACTTCGGTAATGACCTCCGAGATCTTGCCGATTTCCGTGATGCCGCCCGCCGTAGCGGACTGAACGCCGGCAATCCGGCCTTTGATATCTTCTGTCGCGGCGGCAGTCTGTTGCGCCAACGCCTTGATCTCAGTAGCAACCACGGCGAATCCCTTTCCGGCGGATCCGGCGCGCGCCGCTTCGATAGTCGCGTTGAGCGCCAGCAAATTGGTCTGCGATGAAATCTCGGTGATCGCTTCCGTGACCTTGCCGATCTCGCGGGCAGCCACGCCGAGCTGATTCATCTGCTCGGTAATGCGGCCGGCCTGACGCGTTGCCTCATCCGTAATCCTGCGCGCCTTCTCGGAGTTCGCCGCGATTTCGCCGATCGTAGACGTCATCTGCTCGGTGGCGGTCGCAACATGAGAAAGATTGGTGGTGGTCTGCTCCATTCCCGCCGCTACCGACGTGATGTTGGAACTCATTTCCTCAGCGGCAGCCGAGACAGAGTGAGCTTTGTCGGAGGCGCTACGCGAGCCGGACGTCATCTCGGTGGAGCTGGCCATCAGCTCTGTAGAGGATGAAGAGAGCACCTGGATGCCACTCGAGACCTCCTGAATCATCTTGCGCAGAGCGTCGATCATCTCCTGCTTAGCATTGGCCATTGTGCCAATCTCATCGCCCCGTGACAGGAATTCTGGGGGCGCGTTCTTCGACAGATCGCCTTTGGCGATCTCGCCTAAATGGGAAACAAACCTCGCAATCGGAGCAGCGATTTGGCGAGTGAGAATCACGCCGCCGAAAATCGCAACTGCGACCCCGAAAAGACTGCCCAGGATGAGCGCCATCCAGATGGTGCTCGATGTTTCCTTGTTTGTCTTTTCGACTTCGATAACTTTAGTGTCCTGAAATTGGGCTGCTTCAGCAGTCTTGGCCCGCAAGGCCATGTCCATTGAGGAATACACCTTAAAGTTCCGGACTGCATCTGCAAACCGGCCGGCAGTTACCAACTCTACAGTCTCTTGGCTTAGATTCCCCGCTGACTGTACCAGGTCCGCCATATCCGCGCCGTGTTTGATGCCTGTTGGAGTATCCGCCAACGCCTTGAACTCCTCTACATCCGCGGCGCGCCTTTTCTTCGCGTCTCGGATCTGAGTCAGCATTTCTTCAGTTGCCTTCTTCTCGATGATCATCCTGCCGAGATTCAGGGCAACTGTCGAAGTATCACCCCCAATTCTTTCCGCCAGCCGCGCCTTGGTGAGGCGCTGAACGAGCGCTGTCGCCATCTTCTGGTTGGTACTCGTTCCCCATAGTGCCAGCGTGGACAAGCCAGCCAAAAGGAGGACGACTCCCCCGAGCACGACAGCAATCTTCTTGCCGATTTTCATATTCGATATTGACGTCATTTTCTATTCCCGTTCCTTTTTTATGCCGTTACCGGCGACTGATCGAGCTCCACTCCACTGACTGCTTTACGGATGCTTTCCAATAGCTGACTCTGGTCCAGCTTGACTTGGTACTCACTCACGCCCATGGCAAGGCCGCGAGCCATCTCCTCCTCGCCGGCAAGAGAAGAAAGCGCTATGATCGGCAACCGGGTGAAGCGCGAATCGGCGCGTATGCGTTTGGTTAGGCCCAGGCCGTCGAGGCGGGGCATTTCGACATCGGTAGTCACCACGGAAATCTCACTCGCGTGACTGTCCAGCAATTCCCACGCGGACTGTCCATCTTCGGCAGCCAGCACTTTGTAGCCGACGGCTTCAATCAGGCGCTTGATCTGGCCCCTAAAGAAATCCGAGTCTTCAGCAACCAGGACGGTACCGCCGTGTCCAGGCTGTGACACTGGAGGCGGCTCGACTGTCTCCGTCTCGGGCCACCGCCGTCGAACCGTATCCGCCAGTTCGAAAATATCCAGCATCAGGGTAGTGTTGCCGTTCAGCAGGGCCGATCCGGCCACGCCAGGCTGCCGGAGAGTCGCCGTGTCCATATCCAGGCGGGTCTCAATCATGTCCAGCGGCTCAGCCACCAACAAACCTACTGTGCGGCCCGCGCAATCGAAGACGACCACTACCCATTGCTGACTTTCCACGATTTCGTCTACCGCGGCAACGTCATGCAGCGTGACCAATGGCAGACTCACACCTCCGTACTGCATGGTCCGGCGGCCGCCCAGGCGCTCAATTTGCCCGGTGCGCACGCGCTCGACGCGGGTTACCAGTTCGATGGGAACCGCGCAGTGTTCGCCAGGCGCATTGTGGAACAAGAGCAGCGAGTGCAACTCGCCGGCCGTGTCGTCCGCGGCGACCTGTGCATCCGCGGGAGGCGCCGACGTGCGCGAGAGACCGGCGCGTTGGGCTAATCCAGCCACGTCGAGGATCACGGCAACCTGGCCGTCGCCAAGAATGGTGGCTCCCGCGTATTCGCGCAAGGTCTGCAGATGTCTTCCCATGGGTTTGACTACGATTTCGACAGTGTCGTGAAGATCGCCAACCACCAGCCCGTACTCGAAAGCTCCGGTGTCCACCAGAACGATATTGAGGGCTTTCGATCCGCGCTCGGTTCGTGGGCTGCCGAGAGCTTCAGCCAGGTAAACCAAGGGCACCAGCCGGTCGCGGAGCAACACCAGTTCGGCGTCTCCCGCGCGATCGGTCCGTTCCGCAATCTGGTTCGCGGGAATGCGGATCAACTCGCCGACGCTGACCTGCGGAATCGCAAACCGTTCTCCGGAATCGGATACCAGTAACGATGGAATGATGGCCAGAGTCAGCGGCAGCTTAATGCGAAATGCCGAACCTTTTCCCGGAACCGAATCGATTTCAATCTTTCCGCCAAGCTTGTCGAGATTGGTCTTGACAACATCCATTCCGACGCCCCGGCCCGACACGTTGGTCAGCTTCTCGGCAGTGGATACGCCAGCCCCGAAAATGAGCATGTGCTTGTCGAACTCGGACATGGTTTGCAGCTGCTCGGCTGTGATCATGCCTTTGGCCAAAGCGGATTTGCCAATCTTGTCGGCTGCAAGGCCTTTGCCGTCGTCGGAAATTTCGATCATGACCTGGCCTGCCTGATGCCTGGCACGGAGTATCACGGTCCCCATGGCGGGTTTCCCTGCGGCGATGCGCACTGCAGCCGATTCGATTCCGTGATCGACGGAATTGCGTACCATGTGGGTCAATGGATCGCTGAGACCCTCGATAATGGTTTTGTCGAGCTCGACCTCTCCGCCCTCTAACTTCAGTTGAACCTCTTTACCAAGTTCGCCCGCTAGGTCGCGGACCAGTCTCGAAAACTTGGCAAACAGGCCGGCAACCGGCTGCATGCGAGTGAGAGAAACGGCTTCCTGCAGCTCGGACGTCACCAGACTGATGCGGTGAGCGCCGGCGCTGACGCCTTGCTTGTCCCCAAGCCGCACGGCTTCGTTGAGCTGATTTCTACCCAGCACCAGCTCGCCGGCCAGAGTCATCAGTGAATCGAGAAGAGCTACATTCAGGCGGACTGTGGTCTCCACCTGCGAACTTTGCGCGGGGGAAGCCTGTTTTGAAACTTGCTCCGCAGGCGCCGCGACGGCCGGCGCGGGTGCGGCATCACGTGCAGGTCCGGCGTTGAGCACAGGGGCGGCATCGGGCACGAGCCCCGGCGGGAACGGTTCCACGGTTGCCGTGGCGACGCTTGTCAATGTTTTGGCTACGCCATCGTTTTCAATCCGGTGGATCCGCTCCGGCGCCACATCCAGAACCAGACCAATGGAGTAGCTGTCCAGTACCGTTGCATAAAGCACGTCGAGCAGGAGCTTATTCGATGGCTCGTCATCCAGCGTGCCCGCGGAATCGAGATCGAAGGCGGTTGCCAGAATAGATCCCAATTTGATTAGGTGATTCAGCACCTCAAGCGGGGTCTTTCCGCGCCGTTGAATATCGTGGATCAGGTCATACTCAATCGCATAGATGGTCTTTCCGCCAAGGCGCGCTTGATCCAGATCGAAGGCCGAGCCGCTGATCAATCTGCCCGCGCCGGGGATCGAAATCGCCACAACTTCGTGCGTAGAGCTTTTCCGCTCGGGGCTCAGATGCTCTTCGGTCAAGCGGCTCAAAGCGTCCGTGAACTCCGAGATGTCGGCGCTATTGCTGCCGGCGTAGTCCAGAATCAGATTGCGCAGCTTGTCGAACGCCATCAGAAGAATACTTACAATCTCGGAAGTGGGGACCATTTGGCCCGAGCGGACCAGGTCCAGAACATTCTCCGTCCGGTGCGCCAACTCTTTAATCTTCAGGAGGTCGAAAAAGCCGGCGCCGCCTTTTATCGAGTGCGCCGCCCGGAAGACGCGGTTGACAAGTTGTTCGTCGATGGCAGCCCCGGCCTGCTCCATCGAGAGTAGATCGGTCTCAATGGTGGTGAGGTGTTCCCGACACTCCGCGAGGTAATCGAGTATCAGATCGTCGTCAAGGTTGAAGTCGCTCATGGTTCCCTTTGATCCTCAGTTTCCAGTGACGCTGAAGTGTTGATGAATGCGCATGGCCTGAAAGAGCGCGAGGATATCGCAGGACGCGTTGATCACCGCCAGTTCGCCCCCGGCTTTCTTCAATGAGTTGTGCGCGGAGATCAACAATCCGATGCCGGCAGAGTCGACCATTTGCGCCATCGTCAGGTCCACGGTCAGACGGCGAACTCCGGCGCCGACCATTTCCTGCAATTTGGACCGTAAGGCCGGCAGCTTCGCGGCAACCAGATCGCCCTCCGGCTGTACCACGCCCACGGAGACTTCCTGGGAAATCACTTCTTTGTTCATATCGTTTCACCCTTCAAAATCGCTTGATCAGCAGCACTACATTGCCTTTCGGATTAAAGCGGACAGATGTTGCGTATAGCTTGAAAATCTCGATCCCACGACCGTTCGGTTCCGATAGATCCGGTTGGCGGTTCCAGGCCGCGCGCCAGTCGAACCCTTGACCGTGGTCTTGAACGGCGATCAGCAGGCGGCCTGGCTTGGCCCGGAGTACACAGGAAATGCGTTGGCGGGGATCTTCCATGCACCCATGGATGACGGAGTTTGTCAGCGCTTCACGAATGAGCAACTCAGCCGGAAAAGGTTCCAGCCCCGCGCACGCGCCAGCGCGCCAGAGCCGGAATTCCACACAAAATTGTTCGACTGCCTCCAGGGTTGCGGGCATTTCCATACGCCATTCACCTTGCCGCAAACTCACTGGGCCACCTCAATCGCCAAAAGCAACAAATCATCCTCGACGCTTCTCGCGCCGGATTGCATCTCGGCGGCAATGATTGAAACAGCCTCGCCTAGCGGATCCTTACGGTGGAGTACGCAGGATTCAACCAGGAGATCGAGACCTTCGCGGCGCGCCGCTCCCGGCGAGGATTCAATGAAGCCATCGGTATACAGAAAGAATCTGTCCCCGGGGCAGATAGTAAGATCCGTGCGTTGAATTACCACCGCACTGAAAATGCCAAGCGGATCGCTGTTCATTTCCAGCGTTCGCGCTGTCCCCGAAGCGCTCACTACGATCAGCGGAGGATGTCCGGCGCTCACAACCGACAGCTTTCTGGTCCGCCGGTTCAAATGCGCGTAGCATGCGGTAAGGTATTGCTCTTCTCCGAGGATCTGCCGCATTACCGCGTCCACTCCTCGCATGGTGTCTTCCGGCGAGTACAGGGGGCCTGAATACTGACGGAGCAGCGCCTTAATAGCCGAAGTGAGGAACGCGGCGCTGACGCCGTGACCGCTAACGTCCGCTACGAAGTAGCCAAAAACGTCGGAATCCACTTTGACGACATCGTAGAAATCTCCGCCGGCGCCTTCCAAGGGTTGGTAGAAGACTGCAAATGAGGCCTCCGGACAGCTTTCCGGACGCACGAGAATGGCCTGTTGCGCGTTGCGCAGCTCTTCAATCCGAGACTGGTGCTCGCGGGCAATCGCGCGATTATTTTCTCCGATTCGCAGATGCACGCGGACCCTGGCCAGCACTTCCTCGCGATGCACTGGTTTGGAAACGTAATCTACGCCGCCGATCTTCAGCCCTTTTACCTTGTTTTTCACGTCATCCAGCGCCGATAAAAAGATAATCGGGATATCGGCGGTAACAGGATCGGACTTTAGCTTCGCGCAGGTCTCGAAGCCGCTTTCGTCCGGCATCATGACGTCAAGCAGAATTAAATCGGGGCCTTCCGCCTTGCTCATCGCTCGAGCCGTAGCCCCATCTCCCGCAGAGCACGTTTGAAAGCCCTCGGCCTGCAGAATACGCCTGAGCAGTTCCAAGTTTAATGGCACATCATCGACGATCAGGATTTTTGGAGACATTGTAGAAGCGCGATTAATCCATCAGCTTCGAACTGACCGCTCAGCCCCTTTCGGACATCGGCCGCGGCGGCCATCTTGATATCGTTTGCCAACACCTGCTCCAGTTCGGCCACCAAGCCGTCAATCTTCTCTTCCGCTCCCGCGAGCAGGCCCTTGCTTTGCTCCGCCGCCTGAAACTTTCATCGCGTAAGCCCTGAGCGGCCCGAGAACCAGCGCGAGCATAGCGCCGGACGCCGCCGGAGGTTTCGCCCGGCAGGCCGCTCGTTTTCATAAAGACCTTACTTGAACGTGTACTGCTGGAATATGTACATGTACCGGGGGTTGATGTGCAGCGTGGCATTCTCCACAAACTCACCCTGGAAGAAATAACCCACGCCCGCGCCGAAGGTATGGGCGCGCCACTTATAGGTCACGAAAGAATCCATCTCCTGACCCACGTGTGTGCCGGCGGTCCCTTTCTTCGAGATGGCGATGGAAGAACCCTGGCTGTTGTAGAGCGAATCGGCGGCGCTGAACAACCAATCGTCCGAATACATCTCATTCAGCGTTAGCGCTTTGGTGATGCCTAACGATTCCAGCGCTTTGAAGGTTTTCAGATTGCGCCATCCGAACAGGTCCAGTTGACCGAACTTGTCGTGGTTGGAAGGCGCCAACTGGTCGTACGTGCCGCTGGTCGTCGCTCCCAGCTTGGTGCCCGAGGCGAGCTTGTATTCGGCCGAGGAAGTGAGGGGCTTGTTCCACGCGGTCGTTTTGTGCGAGAGGCCTGCGAACCCTGCGTAGGCGCGCTGCTTCAACAGCCCCATGTCACCGGTTTGTCCGATCCCCTCAAAGCTGTATGCCAGACCGTCATGCAGAGGACCATAAAGGCGCCCTCCGAAACTGTCGGTTCCGAGCGTGCCGGCGCCGGTCCAGCCGCCGATCTTGTTCTGCGAATGGCGCAACGCATACGCATCCACGGATGCGCCGTGCCACAACCCTGTAAATGTATCGTACGTGCCCCAGATTCGTTCGCCCAGATCCGGCACATTGAACGCGTCAGGCAACACCTTGACCGGCGAGATCATCAGCATCTCAAATCTGGCCTTGGGAAGGCGATAATACATCCTGCCTTGATCGTAAGTTCGAGATACATTGCTCCACTGCGGCGTCCCGATGACGCGCGACTCGCCGTAATCCAGCATGGACCGGCCAAACGTTGCGCCGAAGCCCGTTTCGCTCTGGTCGAACAGCTTTACGTAGGCTTCCTGTAGATCCATCGTGTCGCGCATCGTGTTCGGCGCCGGCAGGCCATAGAATGGCGCGCGCGCATCCTGCCCCATGGCATAAACCGTCAACCAGGAGGTGGGTGCGACGCCGCAGCCAACCCGCAGGCGGCTCAGCATGTCCTGCTGATCGACGGACTTGCCGAAATTCACCCCGAACTTCTGCTCCCACCTTGTGCGCTCTTCAAAGGTACAGAAGACTTTGCCGTTGGTGGCCTGCTTCAGCTCATGGTTGGCATGTTGCAAAGGGTCTTCCTGCGCGCTCGCTACGGGGACGGTTGCAATTCCCAGCAAGAAGGCGGATACGACCACTCCGCGCACGGGTGCGGAACTTAATAGTTGACGGCTCGATTTCATGAATGCTCACTCTCTCTCCATTTACCTATCGGCTGAACTAAGGAGATTCATCATGAGATCGACACCGCTCCCCGGTCTGGTTCTCGCGGCGGCCACGCTTCCAGCGAAACGTCTAATAGGAGCGTTTGGGAGGGCGGAGCCCGGCCCCATGGCCTGCAAAGCTCGCAACCCCAACAATCCAAACTCGCTTCCATGTCCTCAGCTTCGTTTTGAAAGTTCGCGAACCTCCGCTCCCAACCGCGGGTCGCAACCTAAGACCGCCGCCAACGCTAATCCTTTCAAGGCAGTCGATAAGACGTTCCAGGCGTTTTTCAGCACTGCCAAACGATCTGCGATCAACACAACTTTCCGGGCGCCATCGAGTCGGCCCGAATCCGCCCATGATGCCCAGCTTCTCAGTGCGCCTGAAAAACGGAGAGAAATTGCGGCGCCCATACACTATAGTGCTGTGCGGTAACAGCCGATAAGAGGGTTGGACGACATGCAGCGCGGTAATCGTCAAGACGCGGCTGTCATTGTATTCGGCGCGACTCGTTAAGAAACGGGTCTGCGTCTTTTTTGGGGGTCCATGGAGAACAAGGGCATGCAGGATCAGGACGTGATTCGCGAATTCCTGGTTGAGAGTCACGAGAACCTCTCATCTCTCGATCGGGCGTTCGTCGAGCTCGAGAAGCACCCGAAGGATGCGGACCTGCTGGCAAGCATCTTCCGCACCATTCACACTATCAAGGGTACGTGCGGCTTCCTCGCGTTTTCTACGCTGGAGAAGATCGCCCATCAGGCCGAGAACATCCTGAGCCAGTTGCGTGGTGGTCAACGGGAGCTCACTCTGCCCTTGGTGTCGCTGATTTTTGAGGCAGTCGACGCGATTCGGAAGGTGCTGGCATGCATCGAGGACAGTGGTGAGGAAGGTCCGGACAGCTTTGAGCAATTGACCGAGCGTCTACGCGTCGCGGCGCAATTGACGCCTGGTGGGTCATATGTCGCCCCCGAGAGGCAGCCCGGGCCAAGCCAGTCCGGTCCAAGCCAGTCTGGTCCAGCCATTCTTCCCGGCGCCTCGGCGGAACCTGCGGACGCCCAGGGCGCCTGCCCGCTTCCCGAAGGCGAGAAGGCCGAGGAAGGTATCGCCAAGTCTTCCGCCGTGGCCGATGCGAACATCCGCGTCGGGGTTGGACTGCTGGACAAACTCATGGATTTGGTGGGGGAGTTGGTGCTGACCCGGAATCAGATCCTCCAGTTCAATGCCGAGCGCGAGGACGCCGCGCTCAACGCGACATCGCAGCGGCTGAACCTGATTACCACCGAGTTGCAAGAGGGCGTCATGAAGACGCGCATGCAACCCATCGGGATGGTGTGGAACAAACTGCCGCGCGTGGTGCGCGACCTGGCGGTCTCCCTCGGTAAGCAGATCCGGCTGGAGATGGACGGAGCCGAGACGGAGCTCGACCGGACTATCATTGAGGCCATTAAGGATCCGCTGGTCCACCTGGTTCGAAACTCGTGCGGCCACGGCATCGAGCCGCCGGAGGTCCGCGTTCGCGCGGGCAAGCCGCCACAGGGCAGACTGACTCTTCGCGCCTATCACGAAGGCGGGCAAGTCAACATCGAAATCGGCGACGACGGGGCGGGAATCGACATCGCGCGCGTCAAGCAGAAGGCTATCGAAAAGGGACTTCTACGGCCCGAACAGGCCGAAAAGCTCAGTGATCGCGAGGCCCTGAACCTGATCTTTCAGCCGGGGTTCTCCACTGCGCAGACCGTGACCAACGTTTCTGGCCGCGGGGTCGGCATGGACGTGGTGAAATCCCACATTGAGAAGATCGGCGGCGTTGTCGACGTGTTCAGCCGCGCCGGCCTTGGCTCCACGGTCAAGATCAAGATTCCACTAACGCTGGCCATCATTCCAGGCCTGGTAATTGCCAGCGGTGGCGAGCGATTCGTGATTCCCCAGGTCAGCTTGCTCGAGCTGATCAGCCTGGAGGGTGGTTCCTCGGAAAAGCACATCGAGCATGTGCAGGGCACGCCGGTGTATCGCCGGCGCGGAAGTCTCTTGCCCATCGCCTACCTGAATCAAGTTCTCGGACTGAAGCCGGCCGGCCAGGCCGAGGCCGTCAGCATAGTGGTCCTGCAGGCGGAAGACCGCCAGTTCGGGCTGGTCGTGGACGGCATCAACGACACTCAGGAAATCGTGGTCAAGCCCCTGGGCAAGCAATTGAAGGGGCTCACTGTCTACGCCGGCGCCACCATCATGGGCGATGGCCGCGTCGCCCTCATCCTCGATGTGCTCGGTATCGGCAAACGTTCCGGGGTCATAGCCGAATTCCATGAACAGACGCGTGCGGCGGTCGAGCAGAAGACGCAATCCGAGATCGACCTGCAGCGGCTGCTCCTGTTCCGGGCCGGTTCCTTCGAGCGCCTCGCCATTCCGCTTTCTCTCGTCGCCAGGCTCGAAGAGTTCCCGCAGTCGGCCATCGAGCGGGCGGGCGGGGGCCAGGTGGTGCAATACCGGAACCGCCTCCTCCCGCTCGTGCCTCTCCGCGGCGTACTGGAACCCGGCGCATCTTCTCCGGACCCGGCGCCCGATCCGGTGCAGGTGGTCGTTCTCAACGACGGCGATCGCAGCGTGGGCATGGTGGTCGATCAGATCCTCGACGTTGCCGAAGAGGCGGTCGCGGTTCGTCAGAAATCCCACCGCGCCGGGCTCCTCGGCTCGGCAGTGGTCGGCAAACGGGTCACGGATTTCGTCGATCTCCACACTGTCATTCAAGCGGCTGCCGAGAATTGGTTTCAGGGCGCAGGCGAACTCGCCAACGGCAAGAGAATCCTCGTCGCCGAAGCCTCGGCTTTCTCGCGCGGCTTGATCCGGAGCGGCCTGGAAATGGCGGGCTACCGGGTGGTCGAAGCCGCGAATCACGACGAGGCAATTCGTATGCTAGAGCAGCAATCGGTGGATGCCGTTGTCGCCTCCCTCGATCTTCCACTCGGCGGAACTTCCGCTCTTCTCGCCGCCATGCGCCGGCGGCCGGAGTGGGAGGCGATCCCTGTCCTGGCCCTGGCGGAATCGGCGGAGCAGGTTCGCACACAAAGCGGCCAGACGACGGGCTTTCAGGATTGTCAGATGAAGTTCGACCGGGAGGCAATGCTCGCGTCGTTGACGCGGCTGGCCTCGGTGCTGGCTTCTGCCGTAACGGAACCGGTGTGCGTGCCGGTATGTATGCCGGCCTGCGGGGAAGAAAAGAGATAACCGATGGCAAAAGATAGCGCGATCCTGAAGTCCGAAATGGCGCAAAATAGCGGACAATTCTCCACGTTCTTCGTGGCCGACCTGTTTTTCGGCGTGGACGTTCTCCGCGTTCAGGAACTGTTGCGCTTCCAGCAGATGACGCGCGTGCCTCAAGCCCCGGAGGTCATCGAGGGGTTGATCAACCTGCGCGGCCAGATAGTCACCGCCATCGATATGCGCCGGCGGCTTCGGTTACCCCCACGCGCAGGGGATCATACCCCGATGAACATGGTAGTCCGCACCGATGACGGCGCGGTCAGCCTGCTGGTCGATGAGATCGGGGACGTGCTGGATGTGGATCCGGCCTCCTATGAACGTCCGCCGGAAAACCTCGATCCAGCGGCGCGTGAACTCATCCGCGGCATCTACAAGCTGAAAGACCGCCTGCTGCTGGTTCTCGATACGGAGCGAACGGTGGATCTCGCCGCCGAAATGACAGCCTAGCCGGCATCGTAAGACAAGATCGGTTCCAGAATCAGGCGCCAGTCGCGGCGCTGTAAACGCGACAGGAATACCAAGGAGCAAAAGAGATGGCAACCCAAGCAACCAACGGCTGGCGAGTACCTCGCGGTCGAAATTCGTCCGCGGGCGCAGCTGTTCTGGGCGGTCCGGAAATTGCAGCGTCCACGACGAGTGCCGGCGATCGTCTTCCGGAGGAGATGTTGCGGTTGCTGGAAGCCTCGCGCGCAGCCTGCCTGAGCGATCGGGCACGAATCGGGCAGTTCGACGGCAGTAACCGTCAACTGCGCGCCTTGGCGCAGATCGGTGCGCGCAAGGTCGAAGAATTGATCACGCAGACCTATCTTGGCGGCCACGACAACATCAAGCTGGCAGTCGACAACGTAGCCGTGGCGCTGGAGGGCTTACAAATTGAGATGGCTCGGTTGACCGAGGCATCGCATGAAGCGCAGCTCGCGGAACATGGCCAGCCCGGCCAGTTCCCGGGCATTCAACAGCTGAAAGAGCGGCTGTTGATGGTTCTCGATCCGGAGCGAGCAGTGAATCTCGCGATCAAGAGGGTAGCTTAGTGCCAGGGAGACGCTTGCCGCTTGAACGGCAAGGAACCGGAAAACGCGCGCCGCGCCCGGATGCCGGGAGGTTCTAAAATGGCCTTCACTTTCTTCTTTAGAGACCAGCAAGTACTGGAACAGGTAGTGGAGCGGCTGCTGCCCATCCTCTCGGGGCGCAGCCACCCCCGCATCTGGGACGCCGGCTCAGCCATGGGGCAGGAGCCTTACACCTTTACCATGATTTTGGCCGATAGGATGAACCGTTTCGCGTTCAAGAACCTGCGCGTCGATGCCACCGATGTGGAAAGCACGGGCCAGTTTGCCCGCATGATCGAGGCGGGCGTTTACCCCAGCGATGAGTTGTCGCGGCTGCCCGAAGGCGTGCTGGAAAAGTACTTCGAACCGGATGGCAAGCCTGGATACTATCGCGTGGTCGAGAGCATCCGGCAGCGCGTCGCGTTTCAGCGGCACGATCTTCTCTCGTTCCAGGAAATCGCTCAGGGATATTCGCTGGTCTTGTGTAAGAACGTGCTGCTCCACTTCCAGCCGCTTGAGAGAGTCGAAGTGCTCAAAATGTTCCATCGGGCCTTGGCGCCCGGTGGTCTCTTCGCATCCGAGCATACGCAGGGGATGCCGCCGGAACTCGACTCGCTGTTCGAGCGAGTGATTCCCAACGTGCAGTTGTTCCGCAAGATCGAGGGCGCCGAATGCGTATCCTGACACTGGCGAACAGCGGCAACCTCTATACCTGCAATGTTTACCTGGTCCTCGGCAGCCTGAGCCAGCTCCACGACGTCAATACTCTGGTGGACGTGGGTCAGGATCCCGCGATCCTGGCGAGCATCGAGCGCGCTCCCACGGGGATTGGCAAGTGGCCCGTGGAGCAAGTAGTGCTGACGCACGACCATTCCGATCACAGCGCCCTGCTGCCGCGGGTTTGTGAGACGTTCCACCCCAAGGTGTTTGCGTTTTCACCGAATGTCCGGGGCGTCAATTGTGTGTTGCGCGATGGGGACGCCATCAGGATGGGCGACCAGGATTTCGAAGTGATCCACATGCCCGGCCACAGCAGCGACTCGATCTGCCTTTTCAACCAGGCGGAGGGCGTGCTCTTCGTTGGCGACTCGCCCGTGCTGAGCGCCTCGGCGACCGGCACTTATGAGCCGGATTTTCTGGCGGCTTTGGAGAAGGTTTGCGCCCGCGATGTCCGGCGGATCTACTTCGGGCACGGGGCTCCAGTGACTGAGCGCTGTAACGAGAAGCTGCGTGAATCGCACAGGATGGCCGGCGGCGGCCTCTTGGCAGTCGGAAGGCAACAGATCGAGAATCAGACGCCGGTGAGGGCGTAGCAGTAACGAAGTAGCAAAATCTCAAGGAGCAAAGACAAATGGCAAGACAAGCAAGCGACACACAACGAAGCGATGCCCGGCGAGTGCCGTCCGGCCGAAACCAGTCAGCCGGCGCCGCTGTTTTGGATCGTCCGGAACATGCTGCGCAGGAGACGCAAACGCAGCATCGGCTGCAGGAAGAAATACTTCGCGTAGCCTCCGCTCTCCAGCAAGGCCGCCTCGCGGAGCGGGCGCGAGCCGACCTGTTCGAGGGTGGCGATCGCACCGTCGCTGAGAGCCTCAATGGGATGCTGGATTCCGTCATCAAACCGTTGAACGTATCCGCCGAGTACATGGACCGTATCTCGAAGGGCGATATTCCCCCCAAGATTACCGACGTCTACACCGGCGACTTCAACGAAATCAAGAACAACCTGAACGTTTGTATCGACTCCATCAGCCGGTTGGTCAACGACGGCGTGACCCTGACGCAGGCGATGCTGCAAGGCAAACTGGCGGTGCGTTCCGACGCAACCAAGCACGAAGGCGATTTCCGCAAGGTGATCGAAGGCTTCAACCTGGCGCTGGACAACGTCATTAAGCCGTTGAACGTCTCCGCCGAGTACGTGGACCGCATCTCGAAGGGCGACATTCCGCCCAAGATTACCGACGCCTACACCGGCGACTTCAACGAGATCAAGAACAACCTCAACGTCTGTATCGATTCCGTCAGCCGGTTGGTCAACGACGGCGTGACGCTGACGCAGGCGATGCTGGAAGGCAAACTGGCGGTGCGTTCCGACGCGACCAAGCACGAAGGCGACTTCCGTAAGGTGATCGAAGGCTTCAACCTGGCGCTGGACAACGTCATTAAGCCATTGAATGTCTCGGCCGAGTACGTGGACCGCATCTCGAAGGGCGACATCCCGCCCAAGATTACCGACGCCTACACCGGCGACTTCAACGAGATCAAGAACAACCTGAACGTCTGTATCGGCAGCATCAGCGCGATGGTGGCCGAGATCGGCGTCCTGACCGACGCCGCAGCGGAGGGCAAGTTGTCCACTCGCGCCGACGCCGCAAGGCATCAAGGCGACTTCCGCAAGATCGTCGGGGGCGTCAACGAAATGCTGGATGCCATCCTGCTGCCCATCGGTGAAGGCAACCGCATTCTGGCGCAGATCTCCAGCGGTAAGATCGACGAGCTGATTGCGCAAACCTACAAGGGCGACCACGAAAAAATGAAGCTGGCCGTTAACAACGTCGCCGATGTGATGCAAGCGTTGCAGAAAGAGTTGGCGCGGTTGACAGAGGCGTCGCGTGAAGGAAAGCTCACGGAACGCGGCAAATCCGAACAGTTCCAGGGCAGCTACGCCGGAATCGTGAAAGACGTCAACGAGATGCTGGACGCTATCCTGCTGCCCATCGGCGAAGGTAACCGGATTCTTAAGCTGATTAGTGGCGGCAACCTGCGGGAGAAGGTCGAGATTGCCTGCAAGGGCGATCACGAGAAGATGAAAAATACGATCAACGATGTACATACCTGGTTGACCGGACTGATCGCATATATAACGAAGATCGCCAATGGAGACATGACTGCATCGGTAGCCAAAGCTTCCGATCAGGATCAGATTCACGAGTGGCTGGTGCTGTTGAAGACCAATATCAACTTACTGGTTGCCGACACCAGCATGCTGGAGAAAGCCGTCACCGACGGCCGGGTGGGCGCCCGCGCCGACGCCGCGAAGCATCAGGGCGACTATCGCAAGATCGTCGAGGGCGTCAACCAGACGCTCGAAGCGATTGTCGAGCCGCTCAAGGCCACGTCCCAGAACGCAACCGCGCTGGCCGCCGCCTCCGAAGAACTCACCTCGGTCAGCCAGCAGATGGCCGGCGCCGCGGAGGAAACCGCGACCCAGGCCAACATAGTGTCGGCGGCCAGCGAAGAGGTCTCGAAGAATGTCGCTTCGGTCGCTTCGGCTTCCGAAGAGATGCAGGCTTCGATCCGCGAGATCTCGAAGAACGCCAACGAATCGGCCAGGGTGGCCAAGAATGCCGTCAGCGTGGCGCATTCGGCCAATGAAACCGTGAAAAAGCTGGGCGAATCCAGCCAGGAGATCGGCAATGTGATCAAGGTCATTACCTCGATCGCGCAGCAAACGAATCTGCTGGCCCTGAACGCCACCATCGAGGCGGCGCGCGCCGGCGAGGCTGGGAAGGGCTTCGCGGTGGTGGCGAATGAAGTCAAGGAACTCGCCAAGCAGACGGCCAAGGCCACGGAAGACATTGGTCAGAAGATCGATGCTATCCAGGGCGCTACCAAGGGCGCGGTCAAGGCGATCGAGGAGATCGGTACCATCATCAACCAGATCAACGACATCTCCAACAGCATCGCCTCGGCGGTGGAAGAGCAGACGGTGACCACCAATGAGATCGGCCGTAGCGTGACCGAAGCTTCAAAGGGGGTCGGCGACATCGCCAAGAACATCAGCGGGGTGGCCGTGGCGGCCAAGAGCACTACGCAGGGCGCCAACGACACGCAGAAGGCATCGCAAGAGTTGAGCCAGATGGCGTCGCGGCTGCAAAGGGCCGTTGCGAAATTCACATTCTGACCGGATCGACGGTTTGAGACGCGGCCCGGCGGGTACAATCCATTCGCCGGGACGCGTCTCTCCACCCAATTAACGAACGCAGGTGAAGACGATGGCTAAAGCACTGGTTGTGGACGATTCGAAGGCTGTTCGGATGATCCTCGCCAAGACATTGAAGGAACTAGGGTTCGAGGTTCGCGAGGCGGCCAACGGAAGGGAAGCGCTGGAAGTGATCGAGGTCGAAAAGACCGCCGTTACGCTTGTGCTGGCGGACTGGAACATGCCCGAGATCGACGGTCTGGAGCTACTCAAGCGGCTACGCCGGAAACCGGAGCTTGCTTCGCTGGTGGTAGTGATGGTCACCACTGAGACTGAACTTGGCCAGATGGCCGCGGCGCTGGAGGCGGGCGCAAATGAGTACATCATGAAGCCCTTCACCAAGGACATCCTCATTGAGAAGCTCCAGCTTGTGGGCATGTATCCGTGACGACTAGGGTATGGCCAGCGTGAACAAGCGATTGCTTCGGCCCGGAGAGAGAATTCGCGTGCTGGTGGTGGACGATTCGGTCGTCATCCGGCGCCTGGTCACTCACGCGCTTGAGGAAGACCCGTTGCTCGAGGTGGTTGGAGTGGCGGCGAATGGCTTGATCGCATTGCAACGCATCCCACAGCTGAATCCCGATGTGCTAACGCTCGATATCGAGATGCCGGAGATGGACGGCCTGGAGACGTTGCGCCGTGTCCGGCGCGAGTATCCCCAACTACGGGTCATCATGTTCAGCACGCTCACCGACCGTGGCGCGGCGGTAACTCTGGAGGCGCTAACCCTCGGGGCGGACGACTATGTGACCAAGGCTTCCAATGAAGGATCGCTCGATCGCTCGATGGCGCGTTTGCGGGAAGACCTGGTCCCGAAGATTAAACAGTTCTTCCACGTGCCGGGACAGACCCGCGCCGCGGCCGTTCCGGCGCCGGTGGATATCCAGGCTCCGCCGACCCGGTCGAGCGCTCCAATCTTACGAGCTACGAAGGTGTGGCCCAAAGTGCTGGTGATCGGAGTGTCCACCGGAGGGCCGGCCGCGTTGGGCGCGATACTGCCTGAGTTGCCGGCTGGTTATCGGCTGCCGGTCCTGGTGGTGCAGCACATGCCGCCGCTTTTCACCCGCTTTCTCGCCGAGCGTCTTCACTCGCTCTGCCGCCTGCCGGTCGCGGAAGCGGCCCATGGCGATCTGGTGGAATCGGGCAAGATCCTGATTGCGCCCGGAGATTTTCATCTCAAGGTGGCGTCGAGCGGCGGCCGGGTGCGCGTGTGCCTGGATCAGTCGCCGCAGCTGAACTCCTGCCGTCCCGCCGTCGACGCGCTGTTTACTTCGGTTGGCGAGGTGTATGGCGGAGCAGTCATTGCCGTCATTTTGACCGGCATGGGACAGGATGGCCTGCGCGGCGCGGAGATTCTCCAGGCGCAAGGCGCGAGCGTTCTCGCGCAGGATGAGGCTTCGAGCGTCGTCTGGGGGATGCCTGGAGCTGTAGCGAATGCGGGCATTGCCGACCGGGTGCTGCCCCTCGATCAAGTAGTTCCGGAGATTCTGCGCCGAACTTAAGGGAAACTCAATGACTGACCAAACGCCAATCGCAGAGATCCACTCAGCGAACTACCGGCTCCTTCAGGAGCATGTCTATTCCCAGTCGGGCATCGTGCTCGGAGAAGACAAGCATTACCTGTTCGAAGCCCGGCTTGCGCCCATCGTAAGGCAATTCGGACTTGGATCTATCAACGATTTGTGCGCGCTCATCCGGGCCACTCGCGAGACTGAGATGGGCCGCCAGGTGGTCGAAGCGATGACTACCAATGAGACATACTTCTTCCGCGATCCCGCCCATTATGACGCCATACGGACGGTCCTGTTGCCCCGGCTGAAGGAAGAGCGGCGGGATACGAAGAAGTTGCGGTTCTGGTCGGCAGCGGCATCGACCGGGCAGGAGGCCTACAGCTTGGCCATGCTTCTCTTAGCGGAAGGATTCGGCGACTGGAACGTTCAGATCCTCGGCACCGATTTTTCCTCGCAGGTTCTGGAACGCGCCCGTTCCGGCAAATACCAGCAGATTGAAGTAAACCGGGGGCTGCCGGCCGCTCTTCTGGTGAAGCATTTCCGCCGTTCCGGCGTGGACTGGCAATTGAGCGAGCCGGTGTGCCGGATGGCCCATTTCGAAACGATCGACCTGCGCAACAGCATGCGCACCCTGGGACCTTTCGACCTGGTGTTCTGCCGCAACGTCATGATCTATTTCGACGCCGAAACCAAGAAGAACATATTGCGAGAGCTCCACCGCACCCTCTTTCGAGGCGGCTGGCTGCTGCTGGGCGGCGCCGAGTCGGCATTCGGCATCGAGGAGTGGTTTGAAAGACAATCCGTGGGAAACGCCACTATCTACGTCGCGCGCTGAGAGGATACTTATGCCAACCGAATTGAGGATCGAGGTGCGACCGAGCGAGCTGGCGCAAATCGTGGAGTCCGTGTTCGCGACTATGCTGGGCCTGGAAGCGGCCGAGTGCGGGAAGCCCTGGTTCCCCGGTGCGGATCGGTTGACATCCGCAGTCCACCTGGCCGGCGATTGGAATGGAGCTGTGCTGCTTGAGTGCGATCAGCGCCAGGCTTGCCGTTTCGCAGGCCGCTTCCTGTCCATGGATCCGTCCGAAACGGTGGACGATGTGGTTCGCGACGTCCTCGGCGAGTTGGCCAACATGATCGGCGGCAATCTGAAGTGTGTGTTGAGCCAGGGGATCCTGCTTTCCATGCCCTCCGTAATGGATGGAAGCGACTACTCACTGCGGGTCTGCGGGGTCGAAGTCCGGCTGCGGCTGGCCTTTCAATGCGACGATGGTCTCTTTTGGGTGACGGCCCTCACCAAGCGATGAGGTAGGCATATTTCCGCTTGCCTCTGACAAACTCGTGGGGCGCGCCCAATGCCTGCATTTACGGCGAGCCGCTCGAAGCGGTCGCGAAGCGCGCCTCAATCGCGAGGGCGATGGGCCCACTCACGCCACCGGTAATGTCACATGTTTGAACTCGAACTGCGCTTAACCGGGCTGCCGGGTGAACCAACGTCAGCCATGTTCAGGTGAGCAAGGATACGCACAACTGAACCTCTCAGAGACCCAGGCGCATCTAACTCTCGTCATCTTCAACGCACGCATATCAACGCAAAAAGGAGAATCTTAATGCCATACGTTACTGCCGGGAAGGAGAACTCCGGCAACATCGATCTCTACTATGAGGACCACGGCTCGGGTACGCCGGTTGTCCTGATCCATGGATATCCGCTGAGCGGCGCTTCCTGGGAAAAGCAGACCGCGGCTCTTCTGGCTGCGGGTCACCGCGTCATCACCTATGATCGCCGGGGATTCGGCAAATCCAGCCAGCCGACAACCGGCTATAACTACGACACCTTCGCCGCGGACCTGCACAAGCTCGTTACGCAACTCGAATTGCGGGAGTTCGCGCTGGCTGGTTTCTCCATGGGCGGCGGCGAAGTAGCGCGCTACTTCGGGAAGTACGGATCGAGCGGAGTGTCGAAGGCGGTATTCATCTCATCGGTCCCGCCCTTTCTACTGAAGACGCCGGACAACCCGGAGGGCGTGGACGGCAGCGTCTTCGATGGAATCCAGAAGGCCGTGGCCGCAGACCGTTACGCGTTTTTCACCGAGTTTTTCAAGAATTTCTACAACACCGATCTCCTGCTGGGGAAGCGCGTGAGTGAACAAGCCGTGCAGGCGAGCTGGAATGTCGCGGCCGGCGCCTCTGCTACGGCCAGCCTCGCTTGCGTGCCCACATGGCATGAAGACTTCCGCAAGGACCTGACTCGCGTCGACGTGCCCACACTGGTCATTCACGGCGATGCGGATCGGATTCTACCTATCGGCGCCTCGGGACTTCGGACCGCCAAATTGATCCCCGGGGCCCGCTTGGCGGTAGTCAAGGATGGACCCCACTGCATAACCTGGACCCACGCGGACGAGGTGAACCGGGAGTTGGTCGCCTTCCTTGGGGAAGGAATCGGGAAGCATACAACGTCGGCGCACTAGCACTAAATTAAGCCGCGCCTGATTAACCACGCTTCGAGTCCTACTTGATGGGGCGCCGTTTCGGGCCGCGCCCCACCCGCGAGGCTCGCTTCGCTGGTGATTCATGGGCCAGACGCGGGACCACTGCAATGGAACGGGGATCATCCTTCCATCCGCCAGATCGACGGTTAGCGCTCGTCGCTCCGCTTTGGCAGAATAGATGCAAGGAAGTAGACATGGACACCGAACACTTCAAGAAGCTGCTGCTCGCCAAACGGCGCGATCTCCGGGCTAGTCTCGACGCTTTGGAGGGCGAAGCCTCGGCCTCAGGCGACGCCGAAGTTAGAGATTACACCGACGCTGCTACCGCCTCACAGGGCACATCGGAAGCCATCGAGGAAGGCTCGATGGTTTCGCAGACGCTGGAAGAAGTGCAGGACGCGCTGCGCCGCATCGAAGATGGCACCTATGGCAAATGCACTGTGTGCGGACGCGCGATTGCGCCCGCACGGCTGGAGGCGATTCCCTGGACGCCGTATTGCCTGGAAGACCAGCAGAAGTTGGATGGCGAGACGGTTCAAGGCGCCACGCTGTAACGCGCTCCTAACCGCTGTGGCGTCATTTGCGACACTAATCCGCCAGCGTTCATGTGCGAAGCTCACTTCTTCAGACGCGGCGTGCCGTTCAGCGCCACGATGAGAGGCTCCTGCCTGGTCTTAGCCGCGGCCGGCACGGCTACCAGGAACCGGTTGAGATCCCGCGTATGTCCGGCAACCCTGCCATTCGAAGGCCGCACTTGCGGCTGCTCCACGGGCCGCGAGGAGCGCCACGGCGGCCAAAGCGATATGCCAAGCGCTACGACGGCCGCGGCGGTGGCTGCCCAGGGAATCCACGAATGGCGCGAGCGGGCCGGCCGCGTTTCGGCGGTTTCCTCAAGCAGTTCCCACGCATCGCCGATGTCGCGGAGCCGCCGCTTCGGATCTTTCTCCAGGCATTTGCGCAACAGCCGGCGTACTGACACTGGAACCGCTGCCAAGCTCAGAGAGCACCACGCCGAAAGCCCAGATGTCCGCGCGTTTGTCCACCACTTTGCCGCGCGCTTGCTCGGGATGTAACTCGCACTAGACTAACATCGCCTGCGAAAATCGCTCCCTTCGAACGGCAAGTACCCTAAGAGAACCGGCGGCAAGACCGCCGGCGCTACCACCGGCGGCAAGACCGCCGGGGCGCTACCGGGAGCGCGGATGTTTGCCGGTATAACTCTGGCGGTATAATTGCATTCGCCTCAGCGCAAGGAGGTATTGAATGCAACGCTTCGTGGTGTACCTTTGTGCTCTAACTCTCGCCGACTGCCTTGCCGTGGCCCAGAAAAACGGCGGATCCGGCGATCGGATGAATGCGCTACAAGCGAATAACGGCCAAGACCGAATTTCCCGTGAAGTTCGTCATGAGCTCGTCACGCTGCCGTACTACGGCGTGTTCGACAACCTCGCGTATAGCGTCAACGGCGGCGTGGTCACGCTTTACGGGCAGGTGACGAATTCTACGCTAAAGAGCGATGCGGGCAACGTGGTGAAAAAGATTGAAGGCGTTACCAAAGTGGACAACCAGATTGAAGTCTTGCCGCTCTCGCCCATGGACGATCAGATCCGCCGCGCCGAATACCGCGCCATCTACAGTGAGCCCACGCTGAACCGATACGCCATGCAGGCGGTGCCGCCCATCCATATCATTGTGGAGAACGGCAAGGCGACTCTGGTGGGCGTCGTCGACAACGCAAGCGATAAGAACCTCGCTGGAATCCGTGCAAATACCGTGCCCGGCGTATTCTCGGTGACCAACAATCTCCAGGTTATAGGGAAGTAATTCTCTGATACCATTACCCTTTCCGAGGGGTAATGAAAATAACATTTTGGGGCGCAGCAGGCACTGTGACCGGGTCCATGCATCTGGTCGAGACCGGCGGCAAGCGCATTCTGTTCGACTGCGGCCTCTACCAGGGCCGGCGTAAAGAGGCGGACCAGAAGAACCGCCATCTGCCATTCGACGCCTCCACCATCGACGCCGTCGTCCTTTCGCACGCGCATATCGACCACAGCGGTAATCTGCCGACGCTAGTCAAGAACGGCTTCTCCGGGCCGATCTACGCCACCCCCGCCACCATCGACCTTTGCAATTGGATGTTGCGCGATACGGCGCACATCCAGGAAAGCGATGCGGATTTCGTTAACCGCCGCTGCGAGCGCCGAAAGTCTTTGGGCCTCGACTGCGAACTGGTCGAGCCGCTTTACAGCACGCAGGACGCCGAGCGCACGCTGCCGCTTTTTTACCCCGTGCCGTACCATCAGCCGATCACGCTATTTCCGGGCGTGAGCTATGAGTGCGTCGATGCCGGCCATATTCTGGGCTCGTCGAGCATCGTACTCACCGATTCCACCGGCGTCAAGCCGGTGCGCCTGGGCTTTTCGGGCGACCTGGGCCGGCCCGGGCTGCCGATTGTTCGAGACCCCGAACCGCTGCCGCCCGCCGACTATCTGATTCTCGAGAGCACTTACGGCGGCAAGCTTCACAAGCAGGTCGGCCAGGCGGCCGATAAGCTGGCCGAGGTTGTGAACCGTACGGCGAAGCGCGGCGGGCGCATCGTGGTGCCGGCGTTTGCGGTTGGCCGCACGCAGCAGCTGGTGCTGCTGCTGCATGAGCTGACGAACGCCAGGCGGATTGTCGGCATTCCGATTTTCGTGGATAGCCCGCTGGCCATCAACGTGACGGCGGTGCATCGCGCCCACCCGGAGTGTTTTGACGCTGAAACAAAGGCATACCTGGATCATGGCGAGAATCCTTTCGGATTCAAGCGTTTGCAATATATTCGGGACGCGGCCGAATCGAAGACGCTGAACGATTTGCACGGGCCGTTCGTGGTGATCTCCGCCTCCGGCATGTGCGAGCAGGGCCGCATCCTGCACCACCTGCGCAACAGTATCGAAGATCCGCGCAATGCGGTGCTGATCACCGGCTTCCAGGCGGAAAACACGCTGGGCCGCAAGCTGGTGCAGAAGCAGCCGGAAGTGAAGATATTCGGCGAGCCGATGCGCGTGCGGGCCGAAATCCAAAGCCTGGATTCACTCAGCGCCCACGCCGATCAAAAGGACCTGCTGGAGTGGATCAAACCGCTGGCGCCGGGGCTGCGCCAAGTCTTTCTCGTCCATGGCGAACCGACGCAGTCGGCCGCGTTGGCCAACACGCTCCACTCCGCTTTCCGGTTGGATGCGCTGGCGCCCGCTCCGGGCCAGTCGTTCGATCTTATGGCCATGTAACCCAAATTGCCTTTAGGGCCATCTATACTAGAAGATACGAAAAGGAGCCTGTTAACAAATGAGCCCCACCCCAACATATATCGAACCCCCCCGCCACTCCGGCCTGGTCACCGCATTGATGGGCGGAGCGATCATCGCCCTGATTGGCGCCAACATTTACCTATACTCGCAAATCGACCACATGCGCACCGACATCGCGACGACGCATGAAAAGGTGATGACCGAGATCAGCAACCTGCGGGACGCATCGTCGGTGACCTCGGCGTCGCAGATGCGGCACATCGATACCTTGAAGGAAGAATTGGCCGCGGCCCGCTCGGCGGCGCAAAGGGAATCGAGCCAGGCCAAGGCGGAATCGCTGGCCCATGCCGATCAGATAGCGCGCCAGATCAAGGAGGAAGAGGCCAAGCAGCAGCAGCAGGTCAACTCCGAAATCAGCGACGTGAAGCAGTCGGCCAGCCAGGCGAACGCCCAGGTGGCGGCGAAGGTTGCGGACGTAGCCACGGATGTAGGGTCGGTGAAGACCGAAGTGGCCCACACGCAGGCCGACTTGCAGAAGACCATTAACGATTTGAAATCGGCGCAAGGCGATTTGGGCGTGCAGAGCGGTCTGATTGCCACCAACCACAACGAACTGGATGCGCTGAGAAAGCTCGGCGAGCGCAACTACGTCGATATCAAGCTGGGCAAGACCAAGCAGCCCGTGCGGTTTGCCGATATCACGCTCAAGCTGGTCAGCGTTACCCCGAAGAAGAACAAGTACAGCGTGGATGTGGTGGCCGACGACAAGCTCACCGAGAAGAAGGACCGGAACATCAACGAGCCGGTGCAGTTCTACACGACCAAGGGCGGCCACATTCCTTACGAACTGGTGATCAATCAGGTGGGTAAGGATCAGATTGTGGGATACCTCTCGACGCCGAAGGTAGAAGCAAGCCGGTAACGTGGGGCAGGCGCATTCGCCTGGCGCTTTCGCCTGCCAAGCGCGATTGTCTCCCCGCGGGCGGGCATAAGCGACTGGCGCGATCGTCGGCGGTTTCGACATCAAACATGACATGGCGAATGGCGAGGATGCCGTGCCTCAGGGCGCGGCGGAATGCGGGTTCGCCTCGCGGCGTGCGCATGGCAGTGGCTTTTGTGAATTCGTGCGGTTCTCAGCGATTTGTCTAGCAGTTGGCATTATGTCCCCGATTCGAGACTAGCAGGCGTTTTTGCGGCTGCAGGGAGCGGCGAGGCTTAAGTGCTTTAGAAAGGCCAAAAAATAAAGTTTAAAACCTGTGACCCGGTTTTCGAGGGGTGGCAAATTAGGGTCGCGCGGCGCGTGATTGCACAGGATTGGACCGATCCGGCTCCGTTGCGCCAGCGACTTGCGATCGAAGTTGAGCGCGAACGCGGCGGGCATCCGGTCATCAACGGTTAAGACTACCCAGCCCTCTGCGTCCCAAGCGAGCAGCTCCTCGTCCACCAAAAACTGGCGCGTGAAGGTGGTACGGTCCCGTAAATGGGCGCGCCCGCACCCTGCAGTAAGGCGATCAACCGCACCAGACGTACGTGTTCCCGCGGCGTCTAACCGCGGCCATGGTTAACGGCCTCTCATATTTTGCAGCACGGTGATGGAGTAGGGCGGAAAGGTGCGCGTGAACGTGGGGCTCAGGCCGTCGATGGGCGCGGCGACGGGCACGATCTTGTCCGGCTCGGTGATGGAGTTGGCGTCGTCGGGACTGGACGCGCGCATGGCGATCAACTGTCCCTTGGAATCGACGAATGCCACGCCGCTGAGTTCAACGCGTACAGGTTGGGGCGTAGCGGCGCGGTTCATAGAACGAGGCGCGGTAGCGGGTGTTGGGCCGGACGGGGATGCCCCAGAATCCTTCATTGGCGATGCCTACGCGCTGGTCGCCGGCGGCTTGGGCGATGGTGAGCTTGAGGCTGGTGGGGAGGGCATCGTTGAACTTCTGGGACGGGTCGAGGGCGATGGTTCCGGCGCGCCGTGCTGCTGGACGAGTGATCAGCGGGCGGTCTGATTTGGGATCTTCCATGAGAGTCCGGTTGCGGACCAGCTCGGCGTACAGGCCGCCTTCGTAGGAGAAGGCGATCTCTTCGGTCATCAACCCGTAGAGCTTGAGGCTGACGTGGGCGGCCACTTGATCGGCCTTGATTTGCAGAACGGCTGTGGCCGGCTGGGCGAGCAGGTTGGCCGGGGTGAAGGCGAGCACGCACACAAACGCCGGACTGGCCCACAAAGTGCTTCTCAAGCGGTACAGTCTACACCCCAGTGGGGGTCGAAGATTGTACAGATCCTTAAGAATCTTTACGATTCCGGTACAACTCTTGCAGGGGTCGAAGCGTCCGATGGAATGGAGGGCAGGATATATGAAAGCGATGATAGAAAGCCACACGAGAGGGCAGGCTCTATGCCCGATATGCACACACACGGTGCCCGCCGAGGTCGATCTGAAGGGGAAGCTCAAGTTTGCACGCGTTTCGCCGGGCCAACGATGCCCCCGGTGCGGAGCGTCGCTCGATGTCGCGGTGGTCGTCGAAATTCCGCAGGCGGCGTAAGCGAAGCGGGTAAGGCTTAGTGTTGCGCGTGAGCGAATGGGGAAATTCCCTCAGCCCTACAAAGCGGGTGCGGGGGTTAATTCCCACAGTAATAGTTGTCGGTTATCGGAGTTTCTGCCATAGTGGAGAACGGAGAGGGGGATCGCATGAAGCTGAAGCCGAAGGTTCCACCGGCGCCTAAACGCGCCCAAACGATTAAGGGCGCCGAGCTTATGCCGGTACCTCCCGAACTTCTAGAACTGGCGAAGCGCGCGGTGTCCGCCGATCGCCTGAAGAAGGCAACGAAGTGTTCGGTTTGCAACGCGGAGACCATGAGCGCCGGCGATGAGCCGCTGTGCTGGGTGTGCCGCCGCCTCAAGATCAGCGCGTGGCGCGAGATCGAGCAGCAAGTCCCGATTCAGGAGTAGGAACGGCTGCATTCGACGCAGAGCCGCTGAGACGCGGAGAAGACCTTAGGAACCCGCGGTTTCTCAGGAGCCAGCCTCAGTCAATTGCGCCACTTCTTCCCATTCGGAAAGCGTCGCGGCCAATGTCGATTTGTGGGCTTCCAACAGATCGCTGGTTCGCTTGGTTTCGTCTACGCTGACGAAATTGGAAAGAGCCGATTCGCAATCTGCGATCTGGGATTCCAGGCGCGCAATCTGCTGTTCGATTTCGACCTGGCGATGCTTCATCTGTTCCAGTTTGAGCGGATTAACGCGCTTCTCCGCGGCTTTTGCCGAGATTGGCGCGGCTGCAGCTGCAGATGGCTTTCCGGTTGGCGTCGAAATCGACTCCGGGCCGCCGCTCTTTCGCCACAGGTAATCTTCGTAGTTTCCCGGGAAGACGTGCACCCGGCCTTCCTCCACCTCAAAAACGCGCGTGGCCAGTTTGTCCATGAAATAGCGGTCGTGGGAAACGAAGACCACGGTTCCGGTGTAACCCTGCAAAGCTTCCAGCAGCACGTCCTTGGCGCGCATGTCCAAGTGATTGGTGGGCTCATCGAGCAGCAGGAAGTTCGAGGGCATCATCAGCATGCGCGCCAGCGCGTAGCGGTTGCGCTCGCCGCCGGAGAGCACGCCGATCTGCTTGAACACGTCGTCTTCGGAGAAGAGAAAGCTGCCTAAGATGCTGCGCAATTCGGTGTTGGTGGCGCGCGGCGCTACGGTGCCGAGATCGTCCAAAAGGCGCGCGCCGGCGTCGAGCTCCTTGTATTGATCTTGCGCGAAGTAATCCGGCTGCGTGTTGTGGCCCAAGGTGAACTCGCCCGCGCTCAACGGTTCGGCGCCGGCAAGTATCTTGATCAGCGTGGACTTCCCGGCGCCGTTGACGCCCACCAGTGCGATTCGCTCGCCGCGCTCGATGATGAAGTTCACGTCTGCAAACACGGGGTGATCGCTATAGCTCTTGGCGACGTTCTTGAATTCGGCCACCACGCGGCCGCTCGCCTTGGGCTGCGGAAACTTGAAGTGGATGGTCTTCTCTTCCGGCGGAATTTCGATGCGCTCGATGCGGTCCAGCTCCTTGATGCGGCTTTGCACCTGTTTCGCTTTGGTAGCCTGCGCGCGGAAGCGGTTGATGAAGGCTTCGAGCTGCTCGATGCGCTCGCGCTGATTGGCGTACGCGGCCTGAAGCTGGGCGCGGCGCTCGGTTTTCTGCACTTCGTATTTGGTGAAGCCGCCGGTGTAGAAATGGATCCGCTTGTTCCACAGCTCGGCGATTTTGCGGACAGTGACGTCGAGAAAATAGCGGTCGTGCGAGATGAGCACGAAGGCGTTGGGATAGGAATTCAGATAGCCTTCGAGCCAGTTGCGCGCTTCGATATCCAAATGGTTGGTGGGCTCATCGAGCAGCAGCAGGTTCGGCGCCTCGAGCAGCAACTTGGCCAGCGCGATGCGCATCTGCCAGCCGCCGGAGAACTCTTCGGTGCGGCGCTTCCAATCGCGCTGCGAGAAACCCAGCCCCGAAAGCACCGCGCCCACCTGCGCCTCAATGGAGTAGCCGTCGCGCGCGCGGAATTCGCTTTCGGCGCGCTGAAAACGCTCGGCCACCTGGGAGTATTCGGCGCTGTTGTGATCGAGCTCGGACATGCGGTGCGCGAGCTGTTCCTGCTCATCTTCGAGCGCGCGCAGGTCGTCGAAGACGGTCATGCATTCGGCGAAGACGGTGCGGCCCGAGAGCGAAAGGCCGTCCTGCGGGAGGTAGCCGACGCTGGTTCCTTTCTGGGTGGTGATGGTCCCGGAATCGAGCCCTTCGATGCCCGCCAACACCTTGAGCATCGACGACTTCCCGGTGCCGTTAGCGCCGACGATTCCCGTGCGCTCGTTGGGCGTCACCAGCCAGTCAGTGTTTTCAAACAGGATCTTGGGGCCGTAGCGTTTGCCCGCCCCGGTGAGTTGGATCATCTAATATCTCTATTTTAGCTGAGTCAAAGGCGGCGCGCCTTCGGCGCGCGGACCGGCCAGGAGGCCCGTCCTACGAACTAATAAAGGCTCCGGATGGCGGGGCCCGACGACCGCGCTCCGGAGCCTTCAAGGACAAGGAGAAGGAATCTTCAAAATCCCTGCCACTATGTGAGACGCACGGGCGCGCATCGCGGTTATAGCCAGTATTGCCACTGGCGGCTCGCGATCACGTAGGCGGCTAGAATTCCGTTGGTGACGGCGTGCGCCAGAGTGCAATCGGCCAGGCTCCTGGTGCGGATCATCCACCAGTTGTAAATTGCGCCCGCGATGAGCCCGACTTCCCAATAGGGCCCATGCTCGGAGGCGAAGAGAACGGCGACAATCCAGAAGGCGGCGGGCGCGTAGGCGCCCAGCGGGACCTTTTCGAAATCGGGGTCGATCAGCCACCGCATGAGCCAGCCGCGCCAGAATAGCTCCTCGATAATGGGTACCAGCGCCACCGAGCCAAAGGTACGCAGAGCCAGGAACCAGAGGCTGGCTTGCAGGTCTCCGGGAATGGACGTCGAGGCTGAGCCGGTGATGGCGTTGTCAAAGAGCCAGAAATGGCGATAGCCGAATAAGCGGTCGGGCGCGATCCAAATCAGAAAGACCGCGGCTCCGATGGCGACGCTGGCGAGCGGATTCTTGGGACGCAACTGCAGATAGGGCCGCGAGACCAGAAGAATCACCGCCAGCACAATCGCGATGCGGATGGGGTAGAGGATCTGAGAGTGCGGGAGCAAAGCGTGCTCGGCCGCCATCGCGGCGATGAAGGCGGCAAAGGGAGCGACGTAGGCCGCCGTGGCCCGACGGCCGGGGAAGGGCATAGATATAGTTTTACCGCCGTTGCGGATGGACTGGTGGGTGACGCAAACGCGTTCACACGATTGTGAACGCTGCACGCATAAGTGCGTGCGCCACGATCGGGCTCCCACATTTGGTGAGCCCGAGTTGCTAGCGCCGCTTTCCGGCTGCCGTGGGAACGCGCGCGCTGATTACTGGAATCAGGCTGTTGCCGCCGGTGGATTCGGATGGACGGACGGTGCGCGATGCCAGCTCGCGGTTCAGTGAGGCTACGAATTCCTGGATCTGCGACTGCATCTGGTCCATCTTCTCGCGCATGTTGAGGATGATTTCCACGCCCGCCAGGTTCACGCCCAGATCGCGCGTGAGGTGGAGAATGACTTCTAGCCGCTCGAGGTCGCCATCCGTGAAGAGCCGCGTGTTGCCCTCGCTGCGGGACGGCTTCAGCAAGCCTTCACGCTCATAGAGGCGCAGGGTCTGCGGGTGGATTTCGTACTGCTCGGCGACGGCCGAGATCATGTAGGCGGCTTTGGATTTCGACTTTGCCATATCAGACCTTCGTCCACATCAACCTACCTTAGTCCACATTTCGGCACGCGGATCTTCGGGATGCAGCTTGGCCATCTCGCGCAGCAATTCCTTGGTGCGCTCATCGCGGGGCTCGGGCGCTTGTATGGCGACTTCCACAATCTGATCGCCGCGCTGGCCCGTCCGCGAATTGGGGACACCCTTCTCGCGCAGGCGGAACTTCTGGCCGTTCTTGGCGCCTTGCGGAATCTTGAGCAGGCTGCGGCCGTCGATGGTGGGCACTTCGATCTTCGCGCCTAAGGCAGCCTCCCAGACAGTGATGGGCGCCTGGATTTCGATATCGTCGCCGTCGCGATGAAAGAGGGGATGCTCTTCCACTTTGGTGGTGATGTAGAGATCGCCCGCGGGCCCGCCCATGGCGCCGGCGTTCCCTTTGCCGGGTACGCGCAGGCGCGATCCGTTGCGCGCGCCGGGGGGGATGCGCACTTCTACGGTCTCCGTGCGCGCCACGCGGCCATCGCCGCCGCAGGTGGGGCACGCGTTGTTCAGCTTACCGGTACCGCCGCACCGCGGACAGGTCAGATTGAACTTCATTGCGCCGGCCATTTGGGTCACTTGACCGGTGCCTTTGCACTGCGGGCAGGTGACTTCGCCGGCGCCGGAAACGCCCGTGCCGTGGCAGGTTTCGCATACCTCATAACGGGTGATGTTCACGCGCGCCTGGGTGCCTTTGATGGCCTGCCAGAAGTCGATGGTCATTACGTATTCGAGGTCGGAGCCCTTTTCGGGCTGGGGCTGCGGGGCGCCGCCTTTGCCACCGAAGAACTGCGAGAAGATGTCGCGGAAGCCGGCGGATTCGGTTGAGCGGCGTCCGCCGGCGCCCCCACTTCCTGTCGCTCCGGAGAAGGCATCGGAGAAATCGAAGCCGCCGAAATCCATATTGGGCTGCGAGCCGTGGCCCTGCGGGCCGCCGCCCTGGCCGGGGCCCGCGCCGGTGAAGCCATTCTCGGAGTAGAAGCCATACTGGTCGTACATGGGGCGCTTTTTGGGATCGCTGAGGACGTCGTAGGCTTCCTGGACGTTTTTGAAGCGATCTTCGGACGATTTATCGCCGGGGTTCAGATCGGGGTGATATTTACGCGCGAGCTTCCGGTAGGCTTTGCGGATTTCGTCCGTGGTGGCGGTCCGGGGAACGCCTAGCGTCTCGTAGTATTCGTGTTTGGGAGGAGACATATTCAAGTGTGGGAAAGGCCGGCCAGGGGGCCGGCCGCGGACCAGTGGGTTAGCCCAGGGGTCCGCCCCACTTACGTTTTACTTTTTGTCGTCTACGTCTACGAACTCGGCGTCTACTACATCGTCTTTGGGCTTGCCGTCGGTTGGCGGCGGCGCGGCTCCATCTTGGCCTGGCGTCCCTGCGCCCGGTTGCGACGACGATTTGTACATGGCTTCGGCCAACTTGTGGCTGGCTTGCGTGAGGCGGTCGGTTGCCGAATTGATAGCCGCCGGGTCGTTTTCGGTCATCGCCTTCTTGGACGCTTCGATGGCCGATTCAATCTCTTTGGCTTCGGCGTCGCTGATCTTGGAGCGATGCTCCTTCAGTGTCTTTTCGACGTTGTATACCATGGCGTCGGCGCGGTTGCGCGCCTCGATAGTGTCGCGGAGAGTGCGATCGTCCGCGGCATGCGATTCCGCATCCTTAGCCATCTTCTCGACCTCTTCCTTCGACAGGCCTGAGGACGACGTGATGGTGATCTTCTGCTCGTTGTTCGTGCCGCGATCTTTGGCGGTCACGTTGAGGATGCCGTTGGCATCGATATCGAAAGTCACTTCGATTTGCGGCATGCCGCGCGGGGCCGGAGGAATGTTGCCGAGCTGGAATACGCCCAGCATGCGGTTGTCCTTCGCCAAGGCGCGCTCGCCCTGATAGACCTTGATCTCTACCGAGGATTGATTGTCGGCCGCGGTAGAGAAGACTTCGCTCTTGCGCGTGGGGATGGTGGTGTTGCGCTCGATGAGCTTGGTGAACACGCCGCCCATGGTCTCGATGCCGAGCGAAAGCGGGGTGACGTCTAGCAGCAGCACGTCCTTGACTTCGCCGCCGAGCACGCCGCCCTGCACGGCTGCGCCGACCGCGACCACTTCATCCGGGTTGACGCCCTTGTGCGGCTCACGGCCGAACAGGTCGCGGACGACTTGCTGAATGCGCGGCATGCGGGTCTGGCCGCCCACCAGGACGACTTCGTCGATATTCTGCGGCGTCACGCCGGCATCCTGCAGGGCCTGTTTGCACGGACCCACGGAGCGCTGGACGATGTCTTCCACCATCTGCTCAAAGCGGGCGCGCGTCAGCTTCATCTGCAGGTGCTTGGGACCGGTGGCATCGGCCGTGACGAACGGCAGATTGATATCGGTTTCGAGGAGCGTCGAAAGCTCCATCTTGGCCTTTTCGGCCGCTTCCTTGAGGCGTTGCAGCGCCATCTGGTCGCGCGAAAGATCGATGCCGTTCTCCTTCTTGAACTCGGAGACGATCCAGTCAATGATGCGCTGGTCGATGTTGTCGCCGCCCAGGTGCGTGTCGCCGTTGGTCGACTTGACCTCGACAACGCCTTCGCCCACTTCGAGGATGGAGATATCGAAAGTGCCGCCGCCGAAATCGTAGACGGCGATGGTTTCGTTCTTCTTCTTGTCGAGCCCGTAAGCGAGCGCGGCGGCCGTAGGCTCATTGATGATGCGCATCACTTCGAGACCGGCGATCTTGCCGGCGTCTTTGGTGGCCTGGCGTTGCGCGTCGTTGAAGTAAGCGGGCACCGTGATGACGGCTTGGGTGACTTTTTCGCCCAGATACGACTCGGCGGCTTCCTTCAACTTGACGAGAATCATGGCGGAAATCTCGGGCGGAGATTGCTTCTTGCCACTGATGTCGATGCGTACGTCGCCATTTTCGCCCTTGACTACTTTATAGGGCACCATCTTCATTTCTTCGCTGACTTCGTCGAAACGGCGGCCCATGAATCGCTTGATGGAGAAAATGGTGTTCTCCGAGTTGGTGATGGCCTGCCGCTTGGCGACTTGGCCGACCAACCGCTCTCCACTCTTGGTGAAGGCGACGACCGACGGCGTGGTGCGCTGGCCTTCCTGATTCGCGATGACCGTGGGCTGGCCCGCTTCCATGACGGCAACCACCGAATTGGTGGTTCCGAGGTCAATGCCGATAATCTTTCCCATGCTAAATCTGCTCCTCCCTTAGTACACACCCATTATCAGATATGAGTGCTATATTGTCAAGTATTTGTTGAGGCCTACAGGCTCAATGAGTTAGCGGCTGGACAGGCAGGGATGCCTGTTCTACATGCTGGCGCGGTCGAGCAGCGCTTGGAGCAGAGCGGGGTGGCCGTCGAGGGGCGGGGTGACGGATATGGCCAAGCCTGGATGGGCTTGCGCGATGGCGTCGACGAGGCGTGGAAGGTCGCGTTCGAGGTGCATGCCGAGGGTGAGGAAATAGGGAATGACCAGGATCTTGGTGGCGCCCTTCGACAGGAGTGCGGTGACAGCGCCATGGAGCGGGGGCTGGCCGAGTTCGAGGAAGGCAGCTTCGACGTGCGCGAAATTGCCGGCGCGGGCGAGGTCGGCGGCGACGGCGCGTACGGCCTGGTTGGCCGGCTCGACGCGGGAACCGTGGGCGAAGACGATGATGCCGGTGTCCATGGGGGGCCTGCAAGCATTGTAGCGCGGGGATTTTGACGGAACGAAACCAATTTCCTGGAAGTGGTTTGGATTGTTGGGGTTGGGAGGGATTGAGGTGGGAAGTGGGTCTTCAACGCGGAGGCGCGGAGTTTCGGAGAATACGCGGAGTATTTTTGAGGCTGAGGTCAAAGACAACGGCTGAGTTCGCTGAGGAAGCGGAGATTGCATTGAGGACCTGGGCGAAGGGCTCGTGATTCTTGAGGTTGGCGACATCCGATGAACTGCTATCGCGGCGATTGCCGGCGATTACCCGATTTCAGAGTAGCAGGCTGAATCAAGGGCTTGGGGTGGAGAATTTGCTTAAGTGGCTGAACTATTGGGAGATGAAATTCTTGAATATGGCGTGATGAGGTCGCGATCTAACGGGTTTTGCCGGGAGTAATGAATGTCGGGCCGTGAACATGGCGTCCTGGCGCCCCGTTGGCGAGCGGGGGAAGATGTACCGATGGCCGGGTCGACTTCCTGTTTGCGGAAGATGTCCGCATCCACCAGGCGGCGCACCAAGCGCAACACGCAATTCAAAACGCGTTCACACGATTGTGAACGCTGCACGCAGGAGTGCGTGCGCCACGATTTGGTTGTGGTGTTGAGTCCGGCCGAGTAGGATATAATCTTTTCCGGTATGTCAAACCTGCGAACCCGCCGCAATATGCTACGCGCCTTGGGAGCCTCGGCTGCCGGTGCACCCTTCGCCGCGTCCCTATTTTCACAGGGCCGCTGCCAAAATGGCTACAACACGGCGAACTGCCCGATGACCAAGGACCTGGCCACCGCTCCCATCAAGCCGCTGTTCGCGCCCACCGGCTGGAAGACCGTCGCGCTCGAACACATCTCGTTCCAGGCGCCGGACTATCGCAAGGAGGCGGCGTTCTACATCGCCCTGATGGGTTGGAAGCTGCGCAGCGACGACGGCAAGCAGGCCGTTCTCGACATCGGCGACTGGGGCTCGGCGATCTTCAAGGCTGCGCCGCCGGAACAGACAAGGGCTGTCGTCGACGGCTTCGGCTTCGCCATTGATCTGGGGAATGCCCCGTGGAACGCCAAAACCGTTGAGGCGGAACTCCGCAAACGCGACCTCAATCCGGTAGCCGACAACAACGGCGCGGGATTCGAGAGCTTCCACGTCAAAGATCCCGATGGGTTCGACGTGCAGATCGGCAACAGCAACGGCTTGGTGAAGGCGCGCAAGACTCCGGCGACCGCCAAGCTCGAAGTGGCGCTGCCGTTCGAGGCGACGAATTGGCGGACGGTGTGGCTCGATCACTTCTCCTTCGGCGCGGCCAACTACAAGGCGAAGGTGTCGTTCTACATGAATCTGATCGGATGGAAGGACACCTACGACGAAGGCAGCCAGAACGAGGTGCTGATGGGCGACGTCGGCGATGCGCTCATCCGCGGCGGGAATCCCAACGACCCGAATTTCGGCAAGCCGCCGGCCAACGGGAAGGGACGCGCACGGACCCCCGGCATCGATCACATCTCATTCGGCATCCAGCCATTTGATCCCGATGCCGTGAAGGAGGCTCTGGAGAAGCGCGGGCTGCGCGCCCAGGTCGACACCGGCAACACCGGCGATATCCATCAGACGGCCTACAAGAGCTTTCACACCCAGACGCCCAACCAATACAACCTGCAGATGAGCTGCGTCACCAAGGACACACGGCTGATCGGATCTATCTCGATGAAGCCGGCGCAGTAGGGCCGCCAGCTAGCGAGTGCCGCCGATGCCGCTTCACCTGTGGCCGTAATCCGTGAAAACGTAGTCTCTTGTCTTCACGCTGGCGTGGCACGCGAACCCGCACTTGGCGTCGTTCCCCTGCGGCGGCTTGTCAGCCATTCCGCCGGGGCGTGAACGTATCGGATGCAGCGTCATAGTCGAACACGCCGTATCCCCACCCGCCGCTGTCCGCGAACCTCTTGCTATCCTTCACCATGAAGTCGACGTCATGCTGGGCGCCTGGGACCGTCGCTGCGGGGAACGCCTCCATCTTTTGCGGGTTCCAATGGATCTTCGCCAGCCTGGCGCCGTCGGGGAAAGGCTTGCCGTTGCCGGGAATGCCGGCCAAGTAGGCCTTGATCATCGCAGGATTGGCGAGGATCGCAGCAACATGGTTTCCGTTTTGACTGATGGAGACAGGCTGCCAGGCCTCGTATCCTCTGAACTCAGAGAATGAGAGCCCACTCGGCACTTTCAAGGCGTACTTGTCCTGTGCGGCAATGGCCCAGCTGGCCACGAAGGCGAGCACTCCCGCAATAATCGGAATCGTCAGCATCCTTTTGCGCTTCATCGTCAACCTCCCTGATCAAGTTTAGCGTCTTTACTTCTTATTTCCGGCTGGGTGACGCGGTGCGCCGGCCGACGTTTAGCCGACGCGAGTCTCCCGCAGTCCCGCTGAAAGAGCATCGGGGTTGGAGGAGTCACATGCGGCTCGCGAGATGGAACCGGCTTTGCGGTCCGAAAGTAATCCGAGCATCTGCGTCGCGCTGAATTGGGCCCCCAGAGCGGAACAAATCATCGGGCGCTCGCCAGCGATGGCGCGTAGGGCCCGGGCAAGGTGGTCCCGATCAGCGAAAGGTATCGAATGATTGTGAGAGAGGTCCGGCCGTCAACTCTTAACTGACTTACGCCGAGAGGTGACATTTGTTGAATGCGGACAGAGATAGTTGCAATAATATCCTTTCTTGTGAAAGGAACCTCATATTTCGCCTTTTCTTAACCCGCGTGTCGGGCTGGCTTGCGGAGCATTCGCGCCGGCGCCACCGAATCCGGTCATGCTGCCGCTACTGAATCCGGTCGAGGGTAAGCTGAAAGTGCGTCCGGTGGATAAGTTGTCCAGGTGTACAAGAAAGCCGGGGTTGCCGTCCACGTTGCCTGCGAAATCGAAAGCGTTGCGCGATTTGTCGGTTCCCATGCCTACGTTATAGAAGGTTTGGAGTGTTGCGTCCCCGTCGAAATCCTTTTCGGTCATCCAGCCTGGCGCGTCAAAATCGTTCCATGGACCAGCACTGCTGGCTCCGGGCATCACGCTTGGCAGTTTCTTAATGGGCGGCCCGAAGCTGATACCTATGCCCTTGTACAAATAGCTTTGGCTTTGACTGGTAGCCGTATCTAAAATTTCGAAACCACACACTTCTGTCTGGGCGACCACGAAGGAAAGTGCACCAGACCAAGATTCGCGGATTCGGAATTGCTTGGTGGGAGGCGGGGCGGCGACAACAAGGACATCGAACGCGGCTCCGGGCGCCTCGAAGATCCACAGGTGACTCACCAAATCGCCTTGAAACTTGTCCAGCAATTTGTAAGGAAATTCGCGCATGCGGATAACACCTTTGCCGGCGGCGTTGCATAGTTCGATGAAAGTAAACTGTCTGAATTTTGTGGCGTTCGTACGCCGGACCCAGGTTCCCTGTGTACCGTCGAGCCACGGCACTGGACCCTCTAATCGCCAGGTGTGATCCCGACCTATTCCTATGAGCAAATAACCGGTGACATTATCTTTCGTAATCTGCAATCGCGCTTGGGCCATTACGATCCTCCGGGAACTATTCTACAGTCGCATTCGCGAATCGGATACATGATTTTAAATGCTGCAGTGCTAGTACGGCTGGAATTAGGGAAGCCCCAACACTCACTTAACGCCTCCGATTTCAAAGCGCGTTCACACGAGTGTGAACGCTGCACGCATGAGTGCGTGCGCCACGATTGGGTCGACTGCGCGCCGGACGGATCCTGGGGGTCCACCTGGAACGTCGATTGCAGTGCTAAAGTACGGACATGGCTGGTTGGAATCGACGGGACGCAATGTCCAACGTCGCGACTCCGGACCGCGATGTTGCCGAATTCAGGGCGCTCTCCCGCCGGTGTCCCACGCATGTTTGCATGCCACAAGGAGACAAAGCCAAATGGCCGAAAACCCAAATCTAAACCCAGATCTGAAGATCATTAAGGATACTGCGAAGGCCGTCACGAGACGCAAGTTCATCAAGGGCGTCATCGCCGGCGGCGCGGCGGTTTCCTCGGCGAGTTATCTATTTCGCAGCTCGAGTGTCCACGGGCAGACGGGCGGGTCGACGGAGCGACTGATCACGTTGACCGTCAATGGCAGGCAGAGGCGGGTCGACGTGATGAAGCAGGAGACGCTGGCGTGGACGCTGCGGTACAAACTGGGGCTGACCGGCCCCAAGCTGGGATGCGACCGCGCGGAGTGTGGAGCTTGCACCGTGCTGATCGACGATGTGCCGCATTATTCCTGCTCGATGCTCACCCATACGGTCCGCAGCCAGCGGGTAACGACGATTGAAGGGCTGGCGGCAGCCGATGGAACGTTGCACCCGGTGCAGCAGGGCGTGATCGACGAACAGGGATTCCAGTGCGCGTTCTGTATGTCCGGCTTCGTGATGGCGACGGTGGGATTTTTAAAAACCAATCCACACCCAACCCGGGCAGAGTTGGCGCACGGCATTTCGGGGAACCTTTGCCGTTGCCAGGATTATGACAAGATACTAACCGCGATGATGCAGGGCGCGGAGAATCTGAGGAGGGCGAGCGGTGCGTGAATACGGAGTTGGCCATAAGTTAATCGGCAAAGACTATGCCACTGCCGATCTTTACGCGAAAGTTACCGGACAGGCGAAGTACGCGGAGGATTATCGGGCCGAAGGCATGCTGTTTTGCAAGCTGCTGCTGAGCCCGGTGCCGCACGCGCGCATAACCAGGATCGACGCCACCGAGGCCCTCGCTATGCCCGGCGTCAGAGCTATCCTGACTCCCGACGATGTTCCCGCGCCGGGCGACAGCCTTACCGACAACGGCACAGTGGTCAAGGCGGATAAGCATGCGGAGCGAGGGCTGGCGAAAGAGCCGGTCTATGTGGGCGAGCCGATTGTGGCGGTGGCGGCGGTGGACGAAGTGACCGCGGCGGAGGCGATCGAAAGGATTCAGGTGGATTTCGAGAGGTTTCCGTTTGTGATCGATCCGCTCGACACGTTGCGGCCAGGCGGGCCGAACCCTCGAACTGACGGTAACGTCTGGACGTCGCCGCCGGCTCCGCAGCAACCCGCGATCGTGGAACTCAAGTGGACCGAAGAGCAGTTCGCGGATGCCAAAGAGGGCCGCCTGCCGATGGGCAAGGCCCCCGAGGAATGGTCGTATGGCGACGTGGATGCGGGTTTCAAGAACGCCGCGCTGGTGCTGGATGAAACCTTCGTGACGCCCGATACCAGCCATCAAACGCTCGAGACCCGCACCGCGATGGCGTATTGGCAGAACGGCAAGCTCTACATGCACACCGGCACGCAGAGCACGGCCCAAACGGTGCCCGCCATCGCGCGATGGTTGAGGATGGACCCGGCCAACGTGGTGCTGATCAGCGAATATACCGGCGGCGGGTTCGGCAGCAAGATCACGGGCGGGATCAGCTTGACCATTCCCGCGCTGCTATCGAAGAAAGCCAACGCGCCGGTGATGATGCGGATCAGCCGGGAGGAAGAGACTTTCATCGGGCGCGCGCGGCCCAGCATTTTAGGCCGCGTGAAAGCCGGCTTTTCCAAAGACGGGCGAATCACCGCGCTCGATATGTTCGTGATTTCCAACAACGGGCCCTATGAGCGCATGGGCGACATCCCATCCACCGGCCGCATCGTTTCCCTGTTGTATCAGCCGGAGGCGATGCGCTGGCGCGGCGTAACCGTGTTGACGAACACGCCGCCGCGCAGCGCGCAGAGCTCGCCAGGCGGCATGCAAGGCATCACGGTCATCGAACCCGTCCTGGCCAAAGCGGCGCGCAAACTGGGGCTCGACCAGGTGGCGATTCGCCGGATCAACTGCCCGGAGGGCAAAGCGAAATTCGCCCCGCCAGTGCAGGGGCAACTGCAGCACGCGACCAGCTCGTTCCTCAAAGACGCGCTGGACCGCGGCGCGGAGAAGTTCCACTGGGCGGAGAGGGTGGCGCGCACGCCGAAGCGGATCGGCACGAAGGTGCGCGGCGCCGGCGTATCGCTGAGCTGCTACGTGGGCGGCACAACGGGCTTCGACGGGCTGCTGGTGATTAAACCAGATGGCCGCATTATGTTCCAGTCGGGAATCGGCAATCTGGGGACGGAGTCTGTGATCGACGTCCATCGGGTAGGCGCGGAGATGCTCGGCGCGCCGTGGGAGAAATGCGACGTCAACTGGGGTAACACGGCGAATAACCTTCCGTGGAGCTGTGTTTCGGGCGGCAGCCAGACCACCCATGCCATGACGCGCGCCGCTTGTGCAGCCGCGACGGATGCCCGGCAGAAACTCCAGGCGATCGCGGCCACGAAGCTTGGCGGCAAAGCGGAGGATTACGAAGTTGCCAACGAGCGCGTGTTCCGCAAGGGCGGCGGGGCGGGCATGACGCTGGCGCAGGCCGCGCAGCACGCGATTCAACTGGGCGGAATTTACGACGGCCACGAATGCGCCGCTAATCTGAACAAGATGACCAAGGCGTCGGTGGCCGCGTTGGCGGGCCAGGGCCTCATCGGGGCGGCTCGCGATACTTATCCGCGCGACGGCGTGACGTTTTCCTATGTCGCCAGTTTTGCGGAGATCGAAGTGGACGTGGAAACGGGCAAGTATTATATTGTCGATTTCCTGGCGTATGCGGACGTGGGCTCGGTGATCCATCCGCGCGCGCTGGGCGGCCAGGTGCTGGGCCGTTCGACGCTGGGCATCGGCCATGCGATCGGCCAGAAATGGGTCTTCGACCCGGAGTATGGCTCCATGGTTTCCAAACGATTTCATCACACCAAGCCTCCGACCATTCTGGATGTGCCCGTGGACATGCAGTGGGAGGCTCTCGACATACCCGATCCGGAGACGCCTGTGGGCGCGCGCGGCATCGGCGAGCCGCCGGTTGGAGGCGGATGCGCCGCGGTTCTGAACGCGCTCTCCGACGCGCTGGGCGACGAAATTTTCCGGCGTGCGCCGGTGAATGCGGACACCATTTTGACATCCCTCGAAGCAGGCCGGCCCATGCAGCATCCGCTGATGGCCCACATTTGAGAAAGGAGACCCCATGGCTGTTATACGAGACGTAATGGCGCCCTTTGAACTTCTTCAGCCCACCACGGCTGCGGATGCGCAGAGGCTTCTGGAACAACACGGCGCGGATGCCTGGCCGATGGCGGGCGGCCTGGATAGTTTCGACTGGCTCAAGGATCGCATCAGGAAGCCGAAGGTGGTGGTGGATCTCAGCGGAGTCGACGAGCTCAAAGGCGTTCGCGAAACCGGCGACGGCATCGAGATCGGCGCCATGACCACGCTGACGCAGGTGGTGAACCACCCGATCGTCCGCGCGAAATACAGTCTGCTTTCGCAAGGCGCGGAGTTGGCAGCCTCACCGCAAATCCGCAACCAAGGCACCATCGGCGGCAACGTGACGCAGGACGCCCGTTGCTGGTATTACAGGGCAGGTTGGCCGTGCTATCGCGCCGGCGGAAACATCTGCTACGCCGACACTCCGACCGGCCGTAACCGGGAGCACGCGATTCTCCACGCGGAGCGGTGCGTGGCCGTCAACCCATCCGATTCGGCCCCGGCCTTGATCGCTTTGGACGCCAAATTTGTGATGCGCACACCTAAAGGCGAGCGCGTTGTGGATGCCGAGGACTACTTCATTGGACCCGACATCGATATCACGCGCCTGCATATCCTGAAGCCTGGAGACTTGCTGACGGCGATTCGGATTCCCGCCAGTTGGGCCGGCGCGCAATTCTATTTCGAGAAAATCCGGGACCGCAATGTATGGGATTTTGCGCTCTTGAATGTGGCCTCGGCGATGGTGGTCTCGAACGGCCGGATTGAGCGCATGCGCATCGCGGTTAATGGAGCGGCCGCTCGTCCTCTGCGGCTGAGGGCTGTGGAGGATGCCGTGCGCGGTAAACCGCCGAGCGCAGAGACGGGCACGATGGCGGGGAAACTAGCGGTGCAGGGCGCGGTCCCCTTGCAGTTCAACGCGTATAAAATCCCGCTGATGCGGAACCTTGTGAAGCGCGCCATCGGCGGCGTAGAGGAGGCAAAATGGGCGCCAATAGTGGCATAGTTCAGTGGGCTACGAGTCCATGGGGGCAGCATGTGCCCATTCACATTGCGTGGTTTTTGATCTGGGTCGCGGCCATCGCGGGGTTGGCTTTCTTCATCGTTCACGCCGTCTATCTGCGGTATTTCGCGAAGCGTGAAGAGTTCGCGGGAAGCGTTTCCCCGGAGCTGGCGGCGCGCCTGCCCAAACGCATCCCGCGGCATTCGCTGGCGGCACGGATGTTTCACTGGATCATGGCGGCTTCGATGCTCACGCTGTTGTTTACCGCGTTCCTGCCGAAGGTTGGCTTTCAGTTTGACTGGGTCACTTACCATTGGATCGCCGGCACAGTGCTGACCGTTTCCATCTTGTTTCATGTGATCCACGCGTCATTTTGGTTGGATTTCTGGGCGATCTGGCCGGATAGAACCGACATCGACGATGCGTGGAAACGGATCCGGCGGTTCATGGGGCAGCCGGCGCCCCCGCCGCGAAAATTCGCCAAGTACCCGCTCGAAAACAAGCTATACCACGGCGCCATCATGGCTACGGGTCTGTCTGCAATTGTGACGGGCGTGTTTATGATGTTCCGCGTGCGTACCATTTTCTTTCCGCGAAACCCCTATCTGTTTCGCGACATGACCTGGGGGTTGATGTACGTGCTGCATGGATTAGCCGGGGTTGGATTGATCGCGCTGGTGATGGTCCACGTGTACTTCGCGGTGCGGCCGGAGAAGCTGGATATCACGAAGTCAATGATCTTCGGCTCGATGAAGCGCGAGTTTTACCTGGGACACTACGACCCGGAGCGATGGCCCGTGGAGGCCGCGGATATGGCAGCGACGTCCAGGGAAAAGAATCGGGTCTAGCGGATGCCGGCCGGGTTCCTGGAGCGGGCCACAACCATCGAAGAATGCTACGAGTTCATGCTGGCCTACGCGGCGCAGGGGCTGCCGAGCGATGCAGGCAGCCGGGCGGGCGCCGAGGTTCGCAACTTTCTGCGGCGTTCAGTGGAAGCGCTGACGGGGCTGACGGAAAGTTTCGCGGCTTCGGTGGAACAGGCGGGCTTGGAGCCGGTTGAAAAATACCGGGCGTTCCTGACGGTCCTCGATCGCGACGCGCGCGACTCAGTCGCGGCGATAGAGCTGGTGCTGGCGCAGCCATCCATTAGCTCGCAGTTGGTCGACAATCTGAACGCTTCCCTGCATCTGCGGGCATTACTCACCGATCAGTTTCTTCTGGGTGAGATATTGCGGCAGCGTGGCGCGGGAAGCGACAACGGTGAAGCGCCGGACGAAGCGGGCATGCAGCGGAATTGAGCTGCGGCGGTTTCCTCAAAAACGGTAATTCGCCTCGAGATAGCTCATCTTGGCATTGTGGTCGACCGGGAAAATCTTCTGCATCACCGCGCCGCCGCGTGCATACCCGTAATACAAACCGAGCGAAAGCGCGCGCGTAAGCTGATAGTCCCAGCTCACGTCGTAGAGCGTCGCCAGGCCAGTGGCCCCGTTGGACGGGCGGCCGTTGAAACCGAATGTCCACGGCTGAAACGCGCCGCCGCCGGAATACCAAAGATCGTTCTTGTTAGCCAGCCACAATCCGTGGATGTCGGAGCGGATCGACATGCGCTTGGCGGGCCGCAGCATCAGCTCCCCAAACAGATCGACATTGTTCATCTCGTTGAAGAACGGAAAGCGGGCGTACACGCGCGGCGTGGGCAGTATCGCGAAGAAGGTGCCATGCGTGTTGTCGGTGGCATTGCCGTCGCCGCTCGAATAGAAGTAGCCAGTACGCAGCCACGGCCGGAGGGGCTTGAGAATCGCCGGCTGGTAGCCGCCCTCCACGGCGCCCGCGCCCGACTTCTGCGTGAGCGCGCCCCACTTTCCACTTTGCAGCGCGCCCCAACCCAGCAGATCGAATGTGCCGGCCGGGGTCGGAATAGCCTGGATGAAGTGGCCGCCGTAGGTGCCGATATCGATCCCGGAGAGGTCCGCGGCTTTGGCCGCCGTGGAACGGTTGTCGGTTTTGACCACGCCGCGGTCATCGTTGTAGAAGATACCGAATACGCGCCATTCGGCCTTGGTGGGGCCGAAGGTAGCTTGCTTGGTAAGCGCCACATAAGTCACCGGAGTCACCACCCATCCCCAGCCATCTACCTGAAAAACTCCCCGGTCGGGCACGCCGCTGAAGGCGGTGAAGTTCCAGTCGCCATTCGCAAACGTGTACTGAGCGCCATCGACGCTGCGCTGCACGTCGGCGAAACCGAAGGTGCCGATGAGGCGCTGCGAAATGCCGTCGCGCTTGACGATGGCGAGGGTTTCATCCTTGGGGGTCACTTCGCCGCCATCGGTAAACTCAAAGCGGCCGAGGCGCAAGCTGGAGTGCGAGCCCTTGAAGCGTACGAAACCCTGCTTGAGGAAGACGCTGCCGGCGTTTTCATGGTTGTGATTGGCCGCGTAATAAGCCGCGCCCAAACCTAGCTGCCCCAGGGGTGAGGCCTGCACAGCCTGACTCGGGACGCCGAGCAAGATCGGAGCTGCGAACTCAATGGCCCAGTCAAAGTTCCGATTGGTCTGGCTGAACATCAGACGCAGAAACGACCCGGAATATCCGTAGGCGTTCTGACCTTTCGCGGCCTGGAAAAAGTCCCAATCTTCGTAACGCTCGTGGATTAGTCCGGAGACGGTGACACTGCCGATATGCAGTGGGTCGGGGGCGTCGGACTGCGCGGCCAGGTTAGCGCAAAGGATCAGAAGTCCGGCGGCGCAGGTAGAGACACCTTTCAATTTTTGACTCACTCGTTCTCCCTATAGCAGTGGAATGTGAAGAAGTGTAGCCGGAGGGGCAGTGTGCGTCAATAATAGATATCGATTATCCCGGGGCTATTGACGGCGGTGCTCCACGGCTTTCGGCCGGGCGGCAGGATTTGTTAGACTCACGGCTGAAAGGAGTTTCTATCATGCGCGGACTTCTTCTTGTGATTCTGGCTGGGGTAGCGGCGTTTGGAGCGGAGGATGAATGGGCCAAAGTGAAGGGTCTCAAGACGGGTGCCGAGATTCGGGTGTTCAAGAAGGGCTCGATGCAGCCCCTATTGGCGCAGATGGACGAACTCACTGACGAAAACCTGATCGTCATCGTGAAGAAGACGCAGACCGCCATTCCGAAGGACCAGATCGACCGCATTGACGCGCGGCCCATCGCCGGCAGCCGCGTGACCAAAGAGACTACCACGAAGGAGACGTACGGGGACGCGAAAGCGGGAGCCCAGTCGA
>Ga0208193_1000099_pt1 | contig 61567 bp, 59 predicted proteins | sample June2015DPH_17_2_FD_184716 | JGI IMG/M metagenome (GOLD analysis project Ga0208193, IMG submission 184716) | Peatland microbial communities from SPRUCE experiment site at the Marcell Experimental Forest, Minnesota, USA - June2015DPH_17_10... | ecosystem: Environmental > Terrestrial > Soil >...
AAAAAAAATTTCTGGGCTGCCTTGAAAGAGCTACGGCCCGAATCCTTTTTGGGATTCGGGCCGTGGCTCTTTCTTATGCTGATTCTTAGTAAAGCATAAATGGGGTTAATTGCATGCAAAGTTTCTGGAGGAGGTGGGGTTACGAAAGGGTGGTGGACTTTGGTAATGGGGAGAGACAGGGACAAGGGATATAGGGACCAGGGCAGTTCTCCTCTTGCTGTGGAGCGATCCCAGCCTGGCCGCTAAAACAAATACGCGGCCAGGGTGGGGCGTCCGAACTTTATACCTGCGGGAGAGATGCTTTAGATATTTTTTGACGGAGCTTATCAGGCTCTACAAGGCGGCAGATCGGAAGAGTTCTGCCTGTTCCGGGCCGAATGGTTCCGGCTCCGAGTGGTTTCTCTCACGAATCAAGGGCCATTGTCGATAAGTCGTTCAAGCGGCTTGGCGCATCCAAGCCGGTATCTTGCGTGGCATTGAGCCCATTTCCCGGACCAGCCAGCGAAATCTTTACGGAACGGACAGGTTGACAGGGGCGTAACTGACTGAACAGAAGCCGTATGGAGAAGTTCCGCCAGATGGCAAGAAGCGCTCAGTGGGAATTTGCAACTTTTGCCAAGGTGCGCTGTCTAATGTAGGGTAAGTTGATACGAGGACACTCAATGTCGAATGAACCTGTTGGTTCTAATGCTCCTATTGCCACCAAGAGCGGTCTGCGGCGTGTAGCCGTGCTGCCGGTGCGCGATACCGTTCTGTTTCCCCACGCCGTGCTGCCGCTGACGGTGGGCCGTGAAAGCTCCATCCAGTTGATTGAGTCTCTGGCCGAGGACCGCACGATAGCGGTGGTGGCACAAGTAGACCCGCGGCAGGATGCCCCGGCCACGGCGGATATGCACAAGGTGGGCACGCTGGCGACGGTACACAAGATTGTGAAAATGCCGAACCAGAGCCGCTTTGTGTTTACCGAGGGCGTGGACCGGGTTCGTGTGGTGCGGTATGTGCAGACCGAGCCGTTCATGGTGGCGGAAGTTGAGCCGCTGGAGGCTGACGGAACAGAGACCAGCGAGAGCCTCGAAGCCCAGGCACGCGTGGTGGTGAGCCAGTTCCAGCAGATCGTCACCGAATCCGGGACATTGAGCGATGAGCTGCGCACGATTGCCGCCAATATTGAGGATGCAGGGCGGCTGGTGGACTTTGTGGCCTCTTCGCTGCCGTTTTTGACCACGGATGACAAACAGAAGCTGCTGGAGACGCCGGGCGTGGCGGCGCGGCTAGAGTTGGTCAATACCCATCTGGCCAAGGAAATCGAGGTTCAGCAGCTTCGCAACAAGATTCAGAGCGAAGTGCAGGACCAGGTGCAGCAATCGCAGCGGGATTACTACCTGCGCGAGCAGATGAAGGCGATTCAGAAGGAGCTTGGCGATCAGGACGAAGGCCAGCGCGAGGTAGACGAGCTGCGCAAGAAGATTGACGACGCCAACATGCCGGAGGACGTGAAGAAAGAGGCTCAAGGAGCTGGCGCGTCTGGGCCGGATGTCTCCGATGGCGGCGGATTACTCGCTGACGCGGAATTACATTGAGTGGCTGGCAGTGCTGCCGTGGGCAAAGAGCTCCGGCGTGAAGATCGACATTTCCAAGGCCAAGGAGACGCTGGACGAGGACCACTACGAACTCAAGAAGGTGAAGGACAGAATTCTGGATTACCTTTCGGTGCTGGAGTTGAAGCCCGATATGAAGGGACCGATTCTGTGCTTCGTCGGACCTCCAGGCGTTGGCAAGACCTCGCTGGGCCGGTCGATTGCGCGCGCGCTGGGACGCAAGTTCCAGAGGGTGGCGCTGGGCGGCATGCATGATGAGGCGGAGATTCGCGGGCATCGGCGCACGTACATCGGAGCGTTGCCCGGCCAGATCATCCAAAGCATTCGCAGGGCGGAGACGAACGATCCGGTGATCATGCTGGACGAGATCGACAAGCTGGGCCGCGACTTCCGCGGCGATCCGGCGAGCGCACTGCTGGAAACGCTGGACCCGGAGCAGAACAACACCTTCCGGGATAACTACCTGGATGTGCCGTTCGATCTCTCGAAGGTGCTGTTTATTTGCACGGCGAACATGCTGGACACGGTTCCGGCGCCGCTGCTCGATCGCATGGAGATCATCCCGCTGCAGGGCTATAGCGAAGAGGAGAAGCTGCATATTGCCAATCGCTACCTGATCCCACGGCAGATTAAGGCCAACGGCATCACGGAGGAGCAGATCGAGTTTCCGGAAGCGGCGACCCGGCAGGTGATCCGGCATTACACGCGCGAGGCGGGCGTAAGAAAGCTGGAGCAGGTCATCGGTACGGTCTGCCGCAAAGAAGCCCGGCGCGTGGTGGAGGGCCAGACGGAAAAGCTGGTTGTCACGAAGGAGATTCTCAAGGACTTCCTGGGCAATATCGTGGTGCGCGTGGATACCGAAATTGCGGATCGCGTGAATCGGCCCGGCGTGGCGGTTGGCTTGGCCTGGACTCCGGCAGGCGGCGACATTCTCTTCATTGAAGCGAACAAGATGAAGGGCAAGGGCGGCTTTGCGATCACAGGCCAGATCGGCGAGGTGATGCAGGAGTCGATGCAGGCCGCGCTGACCTGGGTACGGTCGAATGCGGAGCGGCTGGGTCTGGAGCAGGACTTTACCAAGGACCTGGACCTGCACATTCACGTGCCTGCGGGAGCCATTCCCAAGGACGGGCCGAGCGCTGGCGTTACGATGGCATCGGTGCTGGTGAGCCTGCTGACCGAGACGAAGGTGCTGCCGCTGACCGCGATGACCGGCGAGATTACGCTGAGCGGAAATGTGCTTCCGGTGGGCGGAATCAAGGAGAAGTTCCTGGCGGCGCGGAGAGCGGGAGTGAAGCAGGTGATTCTGCCGGCGGAGAACCGGCAGGACGTGGAAGAGGATCTGACGCCGGAGCAGATTAACGGCGTGCAGATTCACTACGCGAAGCACATTGAAGATGTGCTGGCTGTGGCGCTGCCGCAGTTCAAGCCGCAGCCGATGGCTGTTGTTTCGGCGGCGTAAAGGCAGGGACTAGACACTTAGGAACTGGTAACTGGATAAGGCTGGCAGAGATGCCGGCCTTTTCTTTTGCTTGTGAGCTGCGTCCAAGATGTGTAGCAGTATTCTGAAAACACAATGCAAATCAAGGTACGGGCGTTTGGGGTATTGAAAGAGCGATTGGGTGAAGATGCGACTCCGGTGGAGCTGCCGGAGGGAGCAACTGTGGCAGATTTGCTCGTCCAAATCGAGAATGGAACCACGAGCCTGCGCGGAATCGCGGTGAGCGTGAATGCAGAGTATGCGCGCGCCGGGGATGTGTTGCACGAGGGCGATGAGGTGGGACTCCTGCCGCCGGTGAGCGGAGGACGCGGTCCCGAGGAACCAGCCGCAGACTCGACCACGGCGCAACCCGCTGGCCCGACTGCGGCCGAACTGAATGAATACAGCGCGATGGCGCTGCTGCTGAGCGGCGTGAAGGGGCGCGTGCCGGTTGTCTCTGTGGGGTTGCAGAGAGATCCGATTGATGCGGCAGCGCTGACCCGGCAGGCAAAGGACGCGGAAGACGGGGCGGTGGTGGTTTTTGACGGGATTGTGCGGAACAACTCGCGCGGGCGGCAGACTTTGTACCTGGAATACGAGGCCTACGAAGAGATGGCGCTGGCAAAGCTGGATGCGCTGGCGCATGAGGCGCGGGAGCGGTTCGGAGTTCGATTTGTGGGTATCGTACACAGGCTGGGAAGGCTGGGGATTGGCCAGACCAGCGTGCTGATTGTGGTGGCGAGCGCGCACCGGGCGCAGGCGTATGAGGCTTCGCGGTTTTTGATCGACACGCTGAAGAAGACAGTGCCGGTGTGGAAGAAAGAGACGTTTGAGGACGGTACGGTTTGGGCCGATGGTGAGCCGTTTCCGGAGGGAGTGGGGATTGCGTAGGTTTTTATTGTTAGCGGGAATGATGTGTGGAATGGCTGCGCCGACGATGGCGCAGAATCAGCAGCCGGAGCTGCGGATCGATACAAAGCTGGTGACGATATACACGAATGTGACCGACAAGACGGGCGCGATTGTTGGCGGGCTTACGAAGGCCGACTTCAAGATAACCGAAGATGGCAGGCCGCAGGAGATTGGGGTTTTTGAGCGCCAAAGCCAGCAGCCGCTGGCGATGACGCTGGCGATTGATACCAGTGGAAGCACGTTCAAAGACAGGGCGCTGGAGCAGGATGCATCGAAGCGCTTTATCCATGCGCTGCTGAGGCAGCAGGACCAGATGAGCCTGCTGGAGTTTGGAACGGATGTAAGGCAGCTTACGAGCTTCACGAACAAGGTGCAGGAACTGGATCGCGCGCTGGGGAATCTGCGCGGAAGCGATGCGACGGCGCTCTATGATGCGATTTACCTGGGTTCGCAGGGGCTGGCGCGCAAGGATGGGCGCAAGGTGCTGGTGCTGGTGAGCGATGGCGGCGATACGGCGAAGAGCACCACGTATGACCAGGCTCTGGAGCAGGCGCTGCGGGCCGAGGTGATGATTTATTCCATCATCGACGTGCCGATTGAAGCAAGCGCCGGACGCGATCTGGGCGGCGAGCATGCGCTGATTACGCTGGCGGAGCAGACGGGCGGCAAGAGCTTTTATGCAAATGCGGGCGGCCCAGGAGGCGTGGGTCTGGACAAGGCATTTCAGCAGGTGAGCGACGATCTGCGGACACAGTATGTGATTGGTTACTACCCCAGAAACCAGGAGCCGGGAAGAAACTTTCATCGGATCACGATAACGGTGCCGCGGGCTGGTCAGGATGCGTCGGGGCAGGATCAGTTCAATATTCGGTACAGAACGGGGTACTATGCGGATTCGCCGATGAAGGCGCGGCCCGGCGCGGGTGGGGATGGGATGGATTAGCTTCGAATAAGAATTCTCCGATCTCTGATTACTGACCCCTGATCTCTGTTTTTGCATCTAAGCTGTGTATATGACCCCTCCGATTTCTTCCCGTAGACGTTCCAAGAATCCTCCGCCTGGTGAGACCGGTCAGGAGGCGCTGTATCTGCGCTCGTTGAGTGAGCGCAAGGTGCCTGTGGCCGTAAAGCTGAGAGACGGAGAGGTGGTAAAAGGCTGGATTGAGTACTTTGACGACGGGATGCTGAGGCTGACGCGCGAGGGCAAACCGAATCTATTTATATATAAGAATCAGATACGTTCCATCAGCGAGGCGGGACGGCATCGCGCGCATGCGGACGGCGTTCGTGTTTCTTCACGCGCTGGCTGAACGATATTCCCTACAATGGAGCTATGAGCTCTGATTTCGTTTTTATTCCTAAAGCTGAAGTGATTGCGCGCGAGGCGGGTGCGCGTCTGCGCGAGTTTTACGCCACAGGCGTGACAACCGAGTACAAGGGCGCTGCTGACCTGGTGACGATTGCGGACCGCACGGTGGAGAAGCTGGTGCTGGAGCGGCTGAGCGCGGCGTTTCCTGAGCATGGCATCTATGGCGAAGAGGGCACGCGCGAGCGGCTGGACGGTGAGTTTCGCTGGTATGTAGACCCGCTGGATGGGACGACGAACTTTGCGCATTCGGTGCCGCATTTCTGTATCTCATTAGGGCTGGAACAGAGGCCGGCTGGTTTGGCCGAGAACGAGGACGGCGCGCTGGTGGCAGGCGTGATCTACGACCCGATGCGCGATGAGATGTATGTGACCGAGCGCGGCAAGGGTGCTTGGTTGAACGGAAAGCAGATTCATGCGTCGGAGACAGGGAAGCTGGAGGAGTCGCTGATCGCGACGGGATTCCCGAGCCAGAAGCGGCATAAGAGCCCGAATATTCACTTCTACCATGAGTTCACGCTGCGCTCGCATGGAGTGCGCAGGCTGGGTTCGGCTGCACTGGACCTGGCGTATGTAGCGGCGGGGCGGTATGAGGCTTTTTGGGAGTTCAATCTGAATCCGTGGGATACGGCGGCGGGGATTCTGCTGGTGGAAGAGGCCGGTGGTAGCGTGACGGATTTCTCCGGGCAGAAGGTGAAGCTCGACAGCAAAGAAGTCCTGGCGACGAATGGGAAGATTCAGGCCGAGCTGGTGGCACTGTTTGAGGATATGTTCGCGGGACGGGATTTTGGGACGATTGTGAACCCGAAGGATTATGTGAGAGGCATGAGTTAGGAACTAGAAGCTTCTGAACTGGCAGGCCGCGCGATGCGCGGCCTGTTTTGCTTTGGTAAAAGCTATTTGGTGGCGAGAGCAGCTTTGAGGGCGGGTTCGTTGAGTTTACCGATGCGGCCATGCGGACCAACGACGAAGGGCAGCGATAGAGCATTCCAGTTTTTGTCAGCGTCGGCAGGTTCGTTGAGGGCTGAGTTGGCTTTTACGGCACGCCAGTTCTTGCCATCGTCAGTGGAGATGTCGGTGCCGTTGGGGCCGACGGTGATCCAGGTTTTGGAGGCGGCGTCATAGGCGACAGCTGAGCGATAGCCGTGGGGTTGGGTTGACGCTGCCTGCCATGATTTACCACCGTCGATGGTGAAGGCTGCTGTGCCGGAGGACTCGTCTGGCTTTAGATAGTCGCCGCCGACGGCGATGATATTTTGCCTATCTCTCATCCCCAGGGAAAAGATACCTGTGGATTCCTTGCCGGTAGCGATTGGCACATCTCGGGCCTTCTGAACAGGCACAATCTGGTCATTGCTGCCCTTGGCCAGTTGCCAGTCGAAGAAAATAACGCGTGAGCCGTGAACCCCTCCGGTGCCGAGCATGAAGTCGCGCCGGCCAAAGGAAAGTACGGACGAGTTGCTGGCGGCGAAAGCCGCTTCTCCCTCGCGAGCGGGTGGAGCGAATGTGTCGCTGCATTCACAGAACCAGCCTGGACCCACGTTGCTGATGACGACGAAGTGGCCTTTGACTGGATCGCCGACAAGCTCTCCGGCGTCCTGATTCTTGAAGACGAGCGCGTCCCAGAATCCGTCTTCGTCAGTGTTCGTGCGGAGGAGGGTCCACGAGTGGCACCCATCAGTGGTTTTATAGAGGCGCGAGAGATCGCCCTTACCGCTGGACATGACGATGGCGGTGTTGGCGTCGAAGGCCTGGATGCCGCGGAAGTCCAGCTTTTCTGCTCCGGGCGGAATGGAGCAGGTTTGCCATTCAAAGCCGCCATCCTCTGTACGCAGCACCGTTCCATCAGTGCCTGAAGCCCATGCAACGCCGCCGCCGAGAGAGTGAATTCCGCGCAAGCTGGCGGTGGTGTTCGAGTTCTCCAGCGTCCACTGGGAGTGAGCCGTTGCCGCCGCCAGCGCTATCGCACTGAGCACAATCATCATTCGCATGGCGACAAGTGTAGCGGAATGCCGGCCACAAAGACACAAAGGATAACGGACAAAAAAGGTCTTGATTCAAGAGGATGAGAGCTAGTGGCAATCGCGATTCCACATGGCAAAACGCGCGCGATAGAGAGTCACTCAGCGCGTGGGGTTCTGTGCTATTCTCACGGTCGAGAGCAAGACTTTCTGCGGTAATTTTGGAGAAGACCTGATGGCATACGTAATTGCAGAACCCTGTATCGGCACCAAGGACACCGCCTGCGTGGACGCCTGTCCGGTCGATTGCATCCACCCCAAGAAGGACGAAGATGGCAATGCCACGGCGGATCAGCTTTTCATCGATCCGGTTGAGTGCATCGACTGCGGCGCATGCGTGCCGGCCTGCCCGGTTTCAGCCATCTTTGCCGTCGATGATCTGCCGGAGAAGTGGGCGCACTTTACAGAGAAGAACTCCGCACACTTCGGCCGCTAGTGCTGCGCGCACGGCGAACTGCGCGCTTCGCGCGCCATCCGTGCTGAAGTAGTGAGTTGTGACATGAATACGCATCCTGCTTGTGCGGGATGCGTATTTGTTTTTGCGGGACAGTTAAGATGGCAGCAATTCCATGCCGAGGTCGCGTGCCGCGATCTTATCGAAAGTGACGACTTTGGAGCATCCTGCCGCTTGCGCCGAGGCTGCGATCATGCATTCGCCGAAGTCTGCTTTCTTTTCGAGATAAAGCGCGAGCGCATGCGCCACAGTTTCTTGCTCTTCGACGATCACGGTTGGCAGCCCAATCAGGTTGAAGAGGATCTCCGCTAAGCCGCCCCGGTCAAAATCGTATTTGCTGCGTAGCACCCACTCGACTTCCAGGATGTTTGTAATGCTGATCCATGCTGGCTTTTTCTCGCTTAGCGATTGAAAGACCTTTTTTGCTTGTTGAAACTGCACCGGGTCATCCTGCACAAAGAGTCGGATGAGAATGTTCGTATCAAGGCCGATCATGCGGCTTGCTTTCTATTGCGCTTTGAGCGGCGGCGAGCGGCAGGGTTCATGGTTTTATCGTCCTGTGCGGACAGATACTCCCCAATGGCGTTCTTCATCTCTTCGACCGGCACTGGAGAACCTGACCAGGGAACCCGGCCAGCGAGATCCGCAAGTGTGCTCGTGCGCCGAACACGGAATGAACCATTCTCTGCAGGGAGAAAGATTACGCCATCGCCAGGTCCCACTCCGAGGGCTTTTCTTAGCTCCGCAGGCAGCGTGATCTGACCCTTCGATGTGATTTTTGCCTTGTACACCATTCGTTCTCCTTACTTCAGTAAATCTTACCTTACTTATTGCACTGTTGCCTTACTTTTTAGATGTATGTAAGGGATGATGATCCCGGATGCGATGATGGAGTTCGATGAGTGTACTCACTTCCGATGCGGTAATTTTGCGAACGTGGCCGGTGCAGGAGGCTGACTTGATTGTCAGCTTCTTTACGCGCGACTACGGCAAGCTGCGCGGAGTGGCGAAGGCCGCATTGAAAAGCCGAAAGCGCTTTGGCGGGGCGCTGGAGCCGATGACGGTGGCGCGGGCGTGGTTTGTGGAGCGTCCGCGGCAGGAGCTGGGACGGCTGGATCAGTTGGAAATTCTGAGCTCGCCGCTCTCGGATGCGGTGGATGTGGCGCGGATGACGGCGCTCAGCTTTTATGCCGAGGTGCTGGATGAGGCGCTGCCTGAGCACGATCCGCAGGAGACTGTGTACCGCCTGCTCATGGGCGTGCTGGCGCATACAAGTGCAGCGGAACAGTCTTCCACAGCGGAACCACAGCCCGGCGGACCCTTGATGCCGGTGACGTACTTTGCGCTATGGATGACGCGGCTGATGGGGCTATTGCCGGATCTGGGGCATTGCACGGTGTGTGGAGAAGAGCTGGTGGCGGGCGAGATCAGCTTCAGTGGATATGCGGATGGGCTGTTCTGCGGAGTTCATGCGCAAGGGAATGCGCTGTGCGAGGACTCATGGAGGCTGGCGCAGCGGATGTTGAAGCAGCCGGTAGCGGCGTTTGCCAGTGAGCCCTGGCCGCGGCGGCGAGGGCAGGACCTGCGGCGCTTTGCGGTGCAGGCGCTGGAGCGGCACCTGGAGAAGAAGTTGAAGAGCGCGGAGGCGCTGGCGCGGCTTAGTTGACGGACTTGAGCGCGGCGGCGGCTCTCTCGGCCTTTTGCTGCAGCGCTTCTTCTTTGGCTTTGATGGCGTCTTCCTTGGCCTTTTCCGCAGCGGCTAGCTCGCGGGCCTTCTCCTCGGTGTCGAGCTGGTTGATGCGGCTCTGAATGCGCGTGATGGAATCGCGGTCGTAGCTGAGGACTTCCGCGGCCTGGGGATTGCCGGTGAGGCGGTCAATGCGCCGCTGGTGCCAGCGGACGAGCTTGACGAGCCCGTCCATCGAATCCCATGCCTGCTTCTCAACTTCAGACTCATGCTGAATGGTCTGCTGAAGCTGAGCGTGAAGCTGCTGCTGGCCCTGTTGAGCAGCGGAAGGCGGAGCGGTAACGGGGGCAGTATCGGCGCGCCAGACGGTCCAGGCAATGACGCCTGCAAGGGCGGCAACCGCGAGTACGATGAGGCCAAGGATTCGCATCGAATCCAGTTTATCGTGCGCCGGAAAGCGATGCGCAGGCTGGTAGAATCGGCATGAGTTCCTACCTGTGAGAGAGTGCTTGTGTCTTCATCTGTTAGCGCCGTGAAGGCGGCGAGTTCCGCGCTTACGTTTCAAGACTTGCTCTTCCGCCTGCAGCGTTTCTGGGCTGAGCGGGGATGCGTGCTGCAGCAGCCGTATGACGTGGAAGTGGGCGCGGGGACGATGGCGCCGGAGACCTTTCTGCGCGTGCTTTCGGCCAAGCCGTACCGCGTGGGCTATGCGCAGCCAAGCCGCCGTCCGGCGGATGGGCGCTACGGCGAAAATCCGAACCGGCTCTTCAAACACACGCAGTTTCAGCTGATTTTGAAGCCCCCACCGGTCAATGTGCAGGAGCTGTATCTGCAATCGTTGGAAGCGATTGGGATTGATCTGCGCAAGCATGACTTGAAGTTTGAAGAAGACAACTGGGAGTGGCCCGCGGGCGGCGCGTGGGGCGTGGGCTGGCAGGTCATGCTCGACGGTCTGGAGATTACGCAGTTTACCTACTTCCAGCAGTGCGGCGGGCAGGATCTGGACCCCATCTGCGCGGAACTGACGTATGGTCTTGAGCGAATTGCGGCGTTCATTCAGGATGTGGATTCGATCTACGACATTGTCTGGGCCCGCAATCCGGACACCGGCGCTGAGGTGACCTACGGCGATGTGCGCCTCGAAGAGGAGCTGCAGTTCTCGGTTTACAACTTTGAATACGCGGATGTGCCAAAGCTTTGGGAGCACTTCAATGCCTATGAAGCCGAGGGTAAGGCGCTGCTGGAGCAGGCCGGAAAGCTTTTAGCGGACGAGACAGCCAGTCCAAAAGATAAGAACAGATTTCCCCTGCTGGCGGCCTATGAGCTGGCGCTGAAGTGCTCAAACCTGTTCAACCTGCTGGATGCGCGAGGCGCAGTGAGCGTGACGGAGCGCGTCGGCGTGATCGGGCGCATTCGGGCTCTCGTCGTCGGAGTAGCCAAAGCCTATGCGTTGCAACAGGCCGCATAGGTTTCACCTACCACTGGGTGCCCCACGTCCCTCGCATTTGGGGACCTGGGATAGCACTCCCGTAAACTTGAGCTTTGTAACAGGGCGCGGCTTTAGCCGTGCCGAATAGACTGACGAATCGACTTCGGCTTGTTTTGTAACAGGGCACGACTTTAGTCGTGCCGAAAATGACTGAAAAACGATCGGGCTTTAGCCCCTGAGGGATGCTTTTTGCGGTGTAATGCACTCGAAAAGGATTCGTCAGACACTACCTGGCCCCCGCGGGCATGATGAAAGACGAAAATGGCTGACTTTCTGTTGGAAATTGGGCTCGACGAAATCCCGGCGCGCATGATCGCCGGTGCCGAGGCGGAGCTGGGCCGGCGCGTGACGGAGCTGCTCACGCGCGAGCGGCTGCTGAGTGAGGGCGCAATCGTAAAGACCTATTCGACGCCGCGACGGCTGGCTGTTTTGGCTGAAGGTGTATTGGCCGGGCAGGCGGATACGGAAGAGCAGTTAACCGGACCATCCTGGAAGGTGGCATTCAAGGATGGCGCGCCGACAGCCGCAGCGGAGGCCTTTGCAAAGAAGGCCGGCGTGGCAGTGGATGCGCTTGAAAAGGTGACGACGCCCAAGGGTGAGTACGTTGGCGCGAAGGTGCAGCGCAAGGGGCGCTCGACGGCGGAGATCCTTGCCAGCGATCTGCCAAAGGAAGTCCTCTCCATCTACTGGGCCAAAAATATGTACTGGCGCGCGGGCAAGCCGGAGCGGTTTGTGAGGCCGCTGCGCTGGTTGGTGGCGCTGCTCGATGAGGCTGTGGTTCCGCTGGAGATTGCGGGGATCGCGGCGGGACGCACGAGCCGTGGACATCGCATTCTGCATGGGGAAAAGCCGGTTGAGATTGCATCGGCTGGCGGGTATTTTGAGGCGCTGCGCAGGGCCAAAGTGGTTGTTGGTGTTTCCGAGCGCAGCCATTTGATTCGCAAAGCCTTGGATAAGGCGACGCGGACTGTGCCGGGAGCACGCTGGCGCGAGGATGAGCCGCTGGTCGAGACTGTGACGCACCTGACGGAGTGGCCGAGCGTAATCCTCGGCGACTTTGAAGCCGAGTATCTGTCGCTGCCGGAAGAGGTTCTGGTAACGGTGATGCGCGACCACCAGAAGTATTTCGCCGTAGAAAATGCCGAGGGCAAATTGGCTCCGCATTTTCTGGCCGTGCTGAATACAGAAGTGGATGCCGAAGGCGAAGCGATTATCCGGCACGGGAATGCGAAGGTGCTGCGGGCACGGTTCAAGGACGCGCAGTTCTTCTGGGATTTTGACCAGAAAGTTCCGCTGACGGAGCGGGTGGAGAGCCTGAAAGCTGTGACTTTCCATAAGGAACTGGGAAGCTATCACTGGAAGACCGAACAGAATCTAGCCATCGCAAAGGCGCTCGCAGAGAAAGCCAAGGCAGGTGGCGCGTCCTTTCATGAAGAGGCACTGCTGAAGGCTGCGGAGCTGGCGAAGACTGACCTGACGACGGAGCTGGTGAAAGAATTCACCGAGCTGCAGGGCGTCATTGGCGGTCTGTATGCGCGGAAGCAAAAATTAGGTGAGCGCGCGGCGCTTGCAATCTACGAGCAATACATCCCGGCATCGACGGAAGATGACATTCCGGTTTCGGTCGAAGGGCAGCTGCTCGGGCTGGCGGACAGAATTCAGACCATTACTGCGATGTTTGGGATTGGGCAGGTACCGACAGGATCGAAGGACCCGTTCGCATTGCGGCGGGCGGCTAACGCGATTGTGAAGATTCTTGCGGAGTCGGAACTGCCGTTGACGATGGGCGATGTATTCGAAGTCAGCGCCGACATTGCTGTACCAGAGCAGGTTGACACTACTGCCTTTCTTCTTGAGCGGGTTGAATTTTATCTCAAGGATGTGCGCGGATTTACCTACGATGTAGTGAAGGCAGTGGCGGGTTGGTGGAGTGACATACGAGATTGTGTTGCTCGGGCTCAAGCGTTGACGGCGGTGCGCGGCGGCGAGGATTTTGCGGCGGTGTCGGCGGCGTTCAAACGCATCAAGAACATTCTGCGGCAAGCCGAAGAGAAGAAGTTTGAGATTGGCGCGGTGGATGGAACGAAGCTTGCGCCCGAGGCACAGAAGCTGGCTGCGGATGCGGAGGCGCTGAAGCCGAAGGTGGCCAAGCTGCGCGAGGATCGGGCGTATTCCGAAGCGCTCAGCCAGATTGCCACGCTGCGGCCTGCCGTAGATGCTTTCTTTGACAAAGTGATGGTGCTCGATAACGACCCCGCAGTAAGAGGCGCGAATCTCGGACTGATTGCGAGTGTGCTGGAAGGCTTCTCCGGCATCGCTGATTTCAGTGAGATCGTAACGGCATAACGCGCGCGAACTGCCTGACAGAAACGGCCTATCCTTCGCAGTCACTATTATGCAGAGGATACAGCCGTGAATCATTTCATTGTCAGTTTCGGAGATACCGAGCTTACGGATGAACAGTCAGCTCGTGTCAAATCGGCGCTTGAGATGGCAGCAAAGAAAGAGTACGAGTCAATTTCAGCCACCCCAGACGCATTTCCCATCACTCAGTTGCCAACCGGCCCGGGTCCGGTAAGCCACCCTGGCCGTGGCCCGAGCAATCCCGGAGGCCCCGGCAAGACTAGCCCAAGCAAACCGGGCAAACCGGGCACAGGTCCTATAGGAACAGGGAACCCGATTGGAAAACATCAATTCCCAATCGTAAAGCCCGTTTTCTATGACTCCTCTACCAAAACCTGGAAAGCCGCATAGCATGCCGAAGCTCGCTGGCCGGGATTTATACCCGGCCAGCGAGTTTCAGTTGGTCACTTGCCGTCAAGGAAGTTGCGGATGGCCGGGAAGAGAGCTGCGGCTTCGCAGCCGGGAGCAAGGTGTCCGCAATCCGACTGCAACACGATAGTCTTCGCATGGATGAGCTTCGCGAAGTCGAGCGCCGGTTTGGGATTGACCATGTGGTCCTGCGCGGCGTTGATGATGAGCACCTTCGCCTTGACTTTCTTTGCGGCGTCTTCAAGCGAGCCGCCGTGGCCGATGTCATGGGCACTGATCGCGACGAGTCCCGAGAGCCAGTCGTTGGCGTCAACGGGCAAAATGCCTTTGGCGTAGGCCTTCGGATATTCGGCGAGAAACTTCTGCGGCGGCTCTTCCGCTGCAAAGTGCGCGGGAGTGGTGAGATGCAGCAGGTGAATCGCCTGAACCACAGGCACAGGCGGTGATTTTTCGTAGCGGCCCTGGTGAAATTCAGGATCGGAACGAAGGGCATCTTCCTCGGTGCGCATCAGCAACAGATCGTAGCCAGTCGGACGAGGACTGCCAACGATGGGGATGGCGACGTCCATCATCGCGGGGTAATCGACGAGCCACTCGAAGGTCTGGATGCCGCCCATGGAGATTCCCATGACAGCGTGCAGATGCTTGATACCGAGGGTTTCGGTGACCAGGCGGTGCTGTGTGCTGACCATGTCCTGAATGGTGTAAGCGGGGAAGTCGGGGCCGTGCTGCGGTGCGGGTGCACTGGAGGGCGATGAGGAGACGCCATCGCCGAGCGCATCGATGCCGACGATGAAGTATTTGCCGGGATCGACGAGCTTGTCCGCGCCGACCGAGCCGGCGAGGTTGGCGCTCGTTCCGGAAAACCATGTAGTGAGGAGGACAGCGTTCGAGCGGTCGGCGTTGAGCGCGCCCCAGGTGCGGTAACCGATGCGGCAGTGCTGAATCTCCGCGCCCGAGGTGAGCTTGCATGTGCCGAGTTCGGCGAACTTCTGCTGGCCGCGAGCAACGTGGGCGAGGGGAACAGTCAGGACGGCGAGCGCGAAGACGGCGAGCTTCATCCGTGCCAGTGTAATGCTTCAGCGCGGCGGAGCGATGCGGACGGAGTTCGCGCGGCAGGAACGGACTGCAGGGCAGGCGATGGGATGAAGAGATTTGTTGAGGCAGATTGCAACAGCGGTGAGGTAGTTATGGCCGCAACTGATGGCGATGGATTCGCGCGAGAGGCCGGGAGTGGCTTGCGTGAAGAGTGCGGCGATCTGCTCGGGCGAAAGCGAAGTCTGAGAGCTGAGATTGGTGAGCTGCGAGGGGATCTTTACGGATTGATAAGCACTCCGGGCTGCGGAGAAGAAATCATTGGCTGACAAGCCGGAACAGGTGCCGTGCGTGCGCCACTCATGTTCAAGCAGGCCGGGCTCGGGGTAGATGTCGCTGAACCGCGAAGCGTCTGGGCCGGTTTGGGAGCCTGGCCCATTGCCGCAGTTTTGCGGATAGCTGCCGTCCTTGTTCTGCGGCCACAGGCCGTGAAGGACAAAGGTGGAATGGCTGGCGCACTCGGCAGCTTCGGGATGCGAGTGGCAGTATTCGGGCGACCACGAGAGATTGAGTAAATAAAAGTCGAAGCCGGTAGCTGCGGCGAGGCGAGGATTCGGACGTATCGGCGGGTCGATCGCTGTGCCGGGTCCCGATGCGTCAGGCGCATGGGATTTGCACGCCGCGAGCGTGAGCAGAAGCGTAATGGAGAGCAGTTTCAGCTTCATGCGCGCAGCATAGCATGCTGGCACCAAAAAATTCGCACGAATGAAGAGCCTATTGAGAAGGGTTTGTGCGCCGCGGGCGCAGTCCGCCGTGCGCGTAGCACCGTCTAAAATAGAGAAACATGGCAGACGCGCTTTATCTGAGTTTGTGGTATCCGAATCTGCGGCTTGCATCGCTTCCTGACAAGCTTGCCGCAGTGCTGGGGGCTTTTGCCGCGCATGACGGTGAGGCAAAGGTGTATGCGGTAACCGTTTGGCCGGTGAGCTGGCATGAGGCTCCGGTCTTTCAGCGCGTGTACGGGCGCGCTGGAGATGGCGGACCAGAAATCCGGGACGCCGTGCAGGAAGGCCTGGAGCTGATGCACGACGATTACGCTTACGAGTTCCAGATTGGATGGAGTTTATGGGAGCCGGAAGAGGCGGCGGATTTCGATCGGAAGTGGGCGCGCGTGCCGCGGCTGGTGCGAGTGACGGCCTTTGGGCCTCTGTTTGATGAGGCGACCTACGAGCAGGAGGGGCATATCCGCATCGACTTTGGGCCGGACGCGCCGTTTCTGGAAGAAGAGGCGGCTCTGAACGAGCAAGCGGCCGGGTATTTGGCGCAGAACATCCGTCAGCTTGTGGATTTAACAGCGGCGATGGAAAAGGCGAGCGGCGCGACCGCGCGGCTGCTATGGAGCGAGCTGGGCGAGAGTCTTGCCACGCGGCTTGCGGCGCGATTGGGGCAAGGGAACTGAGCCTGTGCGATTGATGCCATTTCGATTGACAATAGAACGGCTGCGGACGCTGGTGCTCGTGGCAGGGGTGCTGCTGCTTGTGGCGCTGATTGCATCGCTGGCTGTGTCGCGATGGAAGAGCAAGTTCATTATCAATGAGATCCCGAAGAAGCTGGGCGTGGACATTCAGCAGGAAGCCAATGGCGTGACGTACACGCAGGCGGACCATCGCGGCCACACCCTGTTCAAGATTCATGCGGACAAGGTGACGCAGCTCAAAGCGGAAAGCAAAGAAGGTGGCAAGGCGCTGCTGCATGATGCGGTGATTGAGCTGTACGGCGAGGATGGAAGCCGCGTGGACAGGATTTCAGGCGGCGAGTTTGAGTACGACCAGAAGGCCGGCGTGGCAATGGCTGCGGGGCCGGTGGAGATCACAGTCATGAAGCCGGGAGTGGCTCCGGCAGTGGCTCCCAAAGCGAATGCGGATGCGGCCGGCAAAGGAACGGCGCTGGGCAATGCGGCGCAGACGGCTTCTTCGGGCCAGATTGAGATCAAGACGAGCGGGCTGACCTTTGACCAGAAGAGCGGCACGGCAACGACGGAAAAGCCTGTGCAGTTTGAGCTGGCGCAGGGCAATGGGAACGCGGTGGGGGCGCTGTTCGACTCCAACAGTGGGCACGTGGTGCTGGACCATGATGTGGTGATGACGGTGCTGCGCGGCAAGGAGGATGTGAAGATTCACGCGCGTCATGCGGAGTTTGAGCGTGGCTCTCTGATCGGGACAATGGTGAATGCGCAGGCGGATTATCGCGGCGGTCACGCAACGGCGGGCGACGCGAAGATGCTTTTTCGGCAGGATGGCTCTGCGGTGCGGCTGGATGCGCACAACGGATTCACGATGACGTCGGCGAGCGGGACGCATGTGGCCGCGCCGCAGGGATGGCTGGAGTTTGACGAGAAGAACCATCCGCGGCATGGACACATGGAAGGCGGCGTGACACTGGACTCGGTGACCGGCGGACGGCAGTCGCATGGAAGCGCGCCGGTGGCCGAACTGGAGTTTTCTGACCTGGGAGATTTGCGGCACGCGCACATGGAGCGCGGCGTGAATATGCACAGCGAAGAAGACGCCGCGGGAGCGCATATCAGCCGCGATTGGCGATCTCCAGTGGCGGATATGGCGTTTCGTGCCGGTGCAAAGGGGAAGACGGAGCTTGCGAGCGTCTTTGGGCGGGATGGCGTAGTGATGACCGGGCAAACGCGCCGCGGCGACGGCGGGATGACGCCTTCCAAGATGAGCGCGGACCAGGTGACGGCGTTATTTGCTCCGGACCAGCAGCTCAAGCATGTGACAGGCATAGGACACGCGAACGTGGAGCAGACGACGGCGACGGGAACCGAGCAGGCCACGACGGGCGACAGGCTGGAAGCTGAGATGGCGCAGGGAGCGAAGTCTACGGAAAAGCCTGCCCAGGCCCAGGGCACAGCATTGTCCAGCGGGCAGATTGAGTCGGCGACTGTGGATGGGCACGTGGTGTTGACGCAGCAGGCAGCGGCGAAGTCCGGTGAGCAGCCGCCGCCTCTGCTGCGGGCAACAGGGGCTCATGCGGTCTTTGACGGAGGATGGCTGCATCTGACCGGGAGTCCGCGCGTGGTAAACGGCGGCATGGAGATGACAGCGGACAAGATTGATGTGGCGCAAGGAGCGGGAAATGCCGCAGGAGCATCCGGCAAAACGCAACAGCCTGCAAATGCCGGCAGCGATGCCTTTGCGTATGGAAACGTGAAGGCGACGTGGTTGAATGACGGACGAAATACGAATGCGTCGGGGAATGCTTCAAATGGAGCGTCCGGCGGGGCCTCTGGCGGGACGGTCGGGCTGGGCGGACAGACGCCGGCGCATGTGATTGCAGCCGAGGCGGAGTTCCGGCAGGCCACCGGCGAGGCGACCTTCCGGGGTCAGGCGCGGTTGTGGCAGGATGCGAATTCCGTGGCTGCGCCTGTGATTGTGCTGGACAGGAATAAGCGGACGCTCGCGGCGCATGGAGCGGGAGCGGCAGATCCGGTGAAGCTGGTGCTGCTGAGCGCGGGTGCGACGCCCGTTGCCGGGTCCGGTGCTGCGCCCGGTACGAAAAGCGATTCAGGAAAGCAGTCAAGTGATGGCAAGCAGAGTGCGCCGTCCGTGATTCGGGTGCGTGGCGAGGATCTGCTGTATTCGGATACGACGCGGAAGGCTGTCTTGCATGCCGTGCCAGGTGGAACAGTCACGGCGGAGACTGGAACAGCCACTTCGAATTCGGATGTGGTGGAGCTGACGCTTCTGCCGGCGGGAACAGGCGCGGGTAAGGATGCGAGCGGGACTGCAAAGGGAAGCACGTCTCAGGTGGACAAGATGACCGCGCGAGGCAATGTGGCGCTGACTTCACTGGACCGGCAAGGCACGGGCGAGCAGTTGGTTTACACCGGGCAGACGGGGCAGTATGTGCTTACTGGGACCAGGGCGAAGCCACCGCAGATGAGCGACCCGGCGCAGGGAACCGTGACGGGCAACGCTTTGATTTTCAATAGCCGCGATGATAGCGTCAGTATCGAAGGCGCGGGGAACAAGACGGCAACAACCACACACACGCCTGCGAAAACCAAGTAAGACGCGGCGGGAAGCAAGTAGAGAAGCGAGCTGGATGGAGACACTGAGCGCCGAAGGACTCGGCAAAACGTACAAGGGGCGGCAGGTGGTGCGGGGCGTGGATGTGCGCGTCTCGCGCGGCGAGGTCGTTGGATTGCTGGGACCAAACGGCGCGGGCAAGACTACCAGCTTCTACATGATTGTGGGGCTGGTCGAGCCGGAGACGGGCCGCGTAATGGTGGATGGCGAAGAGATTACGCGGGTTCCCATGTATCTGAGGGCGCGGAATTTCGGCATCAGCTATCTGCCGCAGGAGCCGAGCGTCTTTCGCAAGCTGACGGTGGAGGAGAACATCCTGGCCGTGCTGGAGGCGCAGCCGCTGAGCAACAAAGAGCGGCGGACGCGGACCGATAAGTTGATTCAGCAGTTGAACCTGGGGCACATTCGCGGAACCAAGGGCTACGCCCTTTCAGGCGGCGAGCGGCGTAGAGTGGAGATTGCTCGATCCCTGTGCATTCAGCCGAACTTTATTCTGCTGGATGAGCCATTTAGCGGAATTGACCCGATTGCGGTTTCGGATTTGCAGCGGATTATCTTCGATCTGAAGGCGAGCGGCATCGGAATTTTGATTACCGATCACAATGTGCGGGAGACTCTGAGCGTGACAGATCGCGCATACATTATTGCCGAGGGTAAAATCTTTCGGGCCGGTACTCCGCGGGAATTAGGTAACGATGTGGAGGTTCGGCGGGTCTATCTAGGTGAGGGGTTTTCGCTGGATTAGGATTGTGCATCTTTTGAGGGATTTGAATGGTTTCGAGGGGCTGAAAAGGTTGGTTCCTGGAACATTCTGAAACATTTCTCATACAGCATGATTCATTTTGGAACATTCACATTTGTTCCCCATCTTTTTCGCTTTCTCAAGGTTTCTTACCGGCTAAACTTCTTATATTCCAACCGGGAATCGAGCGGTCCTGATGGCTCTGTTGCAGCCGAAACTGAATTTGAGGGTCTCTCAGCGGCAGGTGTTGACGCCGGGGCTGATGCAAATGGTCAGCGTCCTTGCACTCAACAAGCTTGAGCTGAAGGAGATGATCGATGCGGAGCTGGTGGAGAATCCGGTATTAGAAGAAATTGACGAGACGGTTCCGATGCTGGACCAGGTAGCGAGCCGCGAAGAGACGTTGGGGCTCTCCGCGGAACGCGTGGCGGAGGAGATCACCAAGCCGAAAGATCCTTTTGAGGAGGTCGATTTCGGTTCGTACTTCCAGGAGTATCTCGATCCGGGATACAAGACGCAACCGGAGTATGAAGACGGCGAGAAGCCATCCTTTGAGAATTTTCTATCGCAGCCGACGACGCTGACCGATCACCTGTCGTGGCAGCTTGGCGCGCTTTCGCTGGATATAGAGCTATCCACTGCGGCAGAGTTCATCGTCGGAAATCTGGACGAGAACGGATACCTTGCGGCGGGCGACGAAGAGCTTGCGGCGAGCTTTGCCGGCATCGATCCGACGGTGGCTGTCAATGGCGCGGCGGAGGAGTACGCGTCGGCGCTTCAATTGATAAAAAAAGCGATCAAGCTGGTGCAGCATCTCGATCCGGCGGGAGTGGGCGCGCGCGACCTGCGCGAGTGCCTGCTGGTTCAGGTTGCGGCGCAGCAGGGAGAGCTGGCACAACTTTACGCGAAGCGAAGCCAGGTGGAAGTTGAGCCGGAGGCTGAGGAAAAGGAAGAAGAAGACTACGCAGACCTGATCGATGCGAATCCGCATGGGAGCTTTCGCGTTGAGGCCGAGGCAAAGCTCGAAGAGCGTCGCCGCGCGATGGATGTGGCCGGGCAGATTGTGGACAAGCATCTGGCTCTGCTTCAGAAGCGCGATGTGAAGGACCTGGCGCGGGCAGTGCAGGCTACGGTGGAGGAGGCGCATGCGGCGGTGGAGTTCATCCGCACGCTCGATCCAAGGCCTGGCCGGTTGTATAACCGCGAGCAGACGCGGCTGATTGAGCCCGATGTGGTGTTTGTAAAGCGCGGCGGTGAGTGGGTTGTCAGCATGAATGAGGAAGACCTGCCGAGCCTGCGCCTGAGCCGGCGTTACCGCCAGATGCTTGCCTCCACTGGCACCGAGCGCGAAGTTAAGGAGTATGTGAAAGAGCGTTTCCGGTCGGCGATGCAGTTGATGCGGAATATCGCGCAGCGCAAGAGCACCATTCTGCGCACATGCGAGGTAATCGTCCGCCGGCAGCAGGAGTTTCTGGACAAGGGGATTGAGGCTCTGCGGCCCATGATGATCAAGGAAGTGGCGGAAGAGATCGGCGTGCATCCTTCCACGGTGAGCCGCGCCGTGGCGAACAAGTATGCGCACACGCCGCAGGGCGTGCTGGAGCTGAGGTTCTTTTTCTCTGAGGGTTCGAATGGACCGGAGGGCGCCGATACGCCGCTGGTGGTGTTGAAGCGGAAGGTTCGGAAGCTGATTGAAGAGGAAGACGCGAAGAAGCCGTTGACCGACGACCAGCTTGCCGCGTTGCTGCAGGCGGGAGGGATTCAACTGACGCGGCGCACAGTGGCAAAGTACCGCGAGGAAATGAATATACCGTCCACGCATCAGAGGAGACGGCGAGATGCCTGACGTGTTTGCCGTCACGGTCCATTCATTTCCGCAATGCTGTAGAATCCTTAGATTCACTCCCTGCTCAAGGCAGGGAAAAAGAATTGCTCTAAGCGGAGGCTGACCATGGATGTGGAGTTAACCGCGAGGCAGGTACGTATCTCCAAGGCGCTGCGCGAGCAGGCCGAGGTGGGCATGGAGCGCATAGCGCGCCTCATGGGCAGGACGACAAGCGCATCGGTAACCTTTCGTGTGGAGCGGCATCTGCAGATTGCGGAGCTGACGGTTTCCGCGCGGCATCACACGATTGCCGCAACAGGACAGGCCGCGACGCAGGAGGCAGCGCTCAAGCATGCGCTGGCTCATGCCGAGCACCAGGCATTGCGTCACCGCGACAAGCGCCTGACGGGCAAGCGGCTTCCGAAGGACGAAAAGCTGTTAACGGCGCCTCCGGTGGCGCGCACCAAGACGCGTCCGCCAGAGCCGGAGCTTTCAGCGGAAACTCTGGAAAACGGGCTGCCTGCAAAGTCTGCGGCCAAGCCGCGGGCCTCGATTCTGGCGCATTCCTTTCCCGCCAAGCCCACAGTAGTAGAACCTCACATCGTGAAGAGCAGTGAAGCGATTGCCCTGCGGCCCATGTCGCTGGAGGAAGCAGTGAAGGAAGCGGAGTTCCGCGACCGCGAACTGCTGATCTTTCATGATCCGGCCGGGAAGCTGTTTGTGCTGCACAGGCGACGGGATGGGCAGATGGGGTTGGTGGAGATTCCTTAAAGGCGGGGAACAGGGATCAGGGAACAGGGAACAGAAAAGCAAAGGCAACAGCCGCCGAGGTTGAAGAAGCGGTCTCAGTGGTTGTTGCCGTCTTCACATTGGCGGTATCTTTGGGTATGACTCAACCTGGCGGGCGGGCTTTCTGTTCCCTGATCCCTGCTCCCTCGTCTACCATGAGCGCATGGCGAGCGTGAATAATGCCGTAGGAACAGGCGAACGCGTGAAGAAAGAGCCGGGCAAGGAGCTGGTGATAGTTACCGGCATCTCCGGGGCTGGGAAAGCCACGGCGCTAAAGGCCTTTGAAGACCTGGGATTTCATGCCGTGGATAACCTGCCGCTGGAACTGCTGGTGGAGTTTGCGCGGCTGGTGGAGAAATCCGATGAGATTGAACAGGCAGCGATCATCGTGGACATCCGCGAAGGGACGACGCTGGACCAGTTACCGGAGATTCTCAAGAGCGTAAAGATGGTGCTGCCGACGCGCGTAGTGTTTCTGGACGCGAAGGATGAGGTGCTGGTGCGGCGCTACTCGGAGACACGCAGGCCGCATCCTTTGAGGAAGCAGGATACGGTTTCGCGCTCGATCGTGGAAGAGCGCCAGCTTCTGGACCCGATCCGCAATGTGACGGACACGCTGATCGATACTTCCAGCTTTAATGTGCATGAGCTGCGAGCGCACATCCAGGCCCGGTTCGGCCGCGACGAGCAGGTAAATCATCTGCTGGTTTCATGTCTGAGCTTCGGCTTCAAGAACGGCGTCCCGCTGGACGCGGATATGGTCTTCGACGTCCGCTTTCTGCCGAATCCGCATTTTGTGCCGGAGTTTCGCAAGCTCACGGGCCAGGACCCAAGGGTGGCGGCGTATGTGCGCGGCTTTCCGCAGACGGAGGAGTTTCTGGAGCGCGTGACAGGGCTGATGCTGTACCTGTTGCCGCATTACGTGGCCGAGGGAAAGAGCTATCTGACGATTGCTTTTGGCTGCACGGGCGGAATGCACCGCAGCGTTATGATGGCTGAGGAGATGGCCGCGCGGCTGAAGGTAGCCGGTTACCAGGTAAAAGCGCTTCACCGGGATATGCCGCGATGACAGGCAGGGGTGAGACTGCAACTTTTCCATTTCCACAAGCGTCTTAAAAGTGTTCACGATCCGTTGTTAAGCGCCATCTTGAGCGGTCCCGGCGAGGCACGGCGGATTTATGCGGAAGGGTTGCGCAAGGTTCACATTCGCGCTATACCCAAATGGTAAACTTAGCGATTTGGAGACTCACTGCCTGCTGCTTGTGAGAAGCAGGGGCAGCTCCGAGGAATCTACACCTTTTTGCGGATCACCATAAGAGACCAATGGACGAACAATCATCTCCTTCACACGTAACGCAAGGGGCGCCGCACGCCGAAGACGCGCCCACGCCTAAGAAGAAGCGCCGGCACCTCTGGATATGGGTCGTGGTGCTGCTTGTTTTCGCCGGCATTTTCTACTGGGTGATGCAGCACCAGCAGAAGAGCCAGTCCGCTGCGGCCGGAGGCGGACGGCGCGCCGGGATGGGCGGGCCGGTTCCGGTGACCACTGCTACGGCGCAGAAGGGCTCGATGGGGATTTATTTCGACGCCCTGGGCACCGTGACGCCGGTCTTCACCGATACGATTACCGCGCAGGTTACGGGCGTGGTAACCGTGGTGCATTACCGCGAAGGTCAGATGGTGAGTAAGGGCGATTCCTTAATCGACTTGGACGACCGGCTGTACGTTGCGGAACTGGCGCAGGCGCAGGGCACGCTGGAGCACGACAAGCAGGTGCTGGCGCAGGCCGATATGGACCTGGCTCGCTACAAGGACGCCTGGGCCAAGAACGCGATTCCGCGGCAGACGCTGGAAGACCAGGAGAAGCTGGTTCTGCAGCAGCGGGGAACCGTGCTGAACGATGAGGGCGTGGTGCAGTTTGACCAGTTGCAGGTGGAGTACTGCCACATCACGGCGCCGATTTCGGGCCGCGTGGGATTGCGGCTGGTGGATCCGGGAAACCTGGTTACGGCCAATGGAACCAACACGCTGGTGGTGATCACGCAGATCGCGCCGATTACGGTGGTCTACACGGTGGCTGAAGACAGTCTGCCGCAGGTATTTAAGCAGACAAAGAATAAGCAGGCGCTGACGGTGGAGGCAATGGACCGCTCGCTGACGGGACATCTGGCAACGGGAAAGCTTAGCTCCATGGACAACCAGATCGATACGGCAACGGGCACGCTGAAGATGCGCGCGATGTTTGATAACAAGGATGGCGCGCTGTTTCCCAATCAGTTTGTAAATACACGCATGCTGGTGCAGACGCTGCAGGATCAGGTGATTCTTCCTTCTTCCTCGATTCAGCACAACGGCAGCCAGGATTTTGTTTACCTGCTGGTAATTGCCAAGACGGGTCAGCCGGTTGACGATGTGTCGGCTTGCTCGACGGGCTCCGGTTCCGGCGGACAAAGCTCCGGTGGCTCAGGCTCCGGAGCCCCAGGCGCGAACGGCGGCGGAAAGCCGGGCGGCGGAAAGGGCGCGGCAGGACAGCAGAGTGGACCACCCCCGCCGTGCAAGGCAGTGATGCGCACGGTCAAGTCGGGCCACTCAGAGAGCGGAAATACGATTGTGACCAGTGGGCTGGAGCAGAACAATGTGGTGGCCGATTCGAGCTTTGAAAAGCTGATCGATGGTTCGCCGATTACGATCTCGAAGATTAAACTGCCAACTTCATCCGATACGAGCGAGAGCCCAACGCAATGAATCCATCCCGGCCATTCATCATGCGGCCGGTAGCGACTGCGCTGCTGATGGCCGCGATTCTACTGGTGGGTATCGTCTCATTCCTGCAGTTGCCGATCTCGGCGCTGCCGGAGGTGGACTACCCCACGATTCAGGTGCTGACGTTCTATCCCGGCGCGAGCCCGGATGTGATGGCCACGACGGTGACGGCGCCGCTGGAGCGCCAGTTTGGGCAGATGCAGGGCCTGAGCCAGATGACCTCGACCAGTGCGGGCGGGGTGTCGGTGATTGTGCTGCAGTTCAACCTCACCCTCGGCCTTGACGTGGCTGAGGAAGAAGTCCAGTCATCGATCAACGCCTCGCAGACATTCCTGCCCTCAGACCTGCCTACGCCGCCGGTCTACAACAAGACGAATCCGGCGGATGCGCCGGTGCTGACGTTGGCGATCTATTCCAACCAGTTGCCGCTCTCGACGGTTGAAGATGACGTCGATACCCGGCTGGCGCCACGCATTTCGCAGTTGAGCGGCGTGGGCCTGGTGAGCATCAGCGGCGGACAGAAGCCTGCTACCCGCATTCAGGTGAATCCGACGAAGCTCTCCGCGCATGGGCTGAATCTGGAGGACGTTCGCACGGCACTGACGGAAGCGAGCGTCAATCAGGCCAAGGGCAACTTTGATGGGCCGCGGCAGGATTACCAGATCGACTCCAACGACCAGATCACAGATGCGAAAGACTACAACAATGTTGTAATCTCCTACAGCAATGGTGCGCCTGTCCTTGTGAAGGACGTGGCAAACGTGATCAATGGCGTGGAGAATACGCGGCAGGCCGCGTGGATGAACCAGACGCCGGCGGTGGTGCTGAACATTCAGCGGCAGCCGGGCGCGAACACGATCACAGTCGTCAATCGTATCCGGCAGATTCTTCCGCAGCTTGAGGCGAATCTTCCAGCATCGATCCAGGTCGTCACAATGACGGACTTGACGACAAGCATTCAGGCATCGGTGCATGACGTCGAGTTCGAGCTGATGCTGACGATCGCGCTCGTTGTGATGGTCATCTTCCTGTTTCTCAGGAATATCTACGCAACCATCATTCCCAGCGTGGCGGTGCCGCTCTCGCTCATTGGCACCTTTGCAGTGATGTATCTGCTGGGCTACAGTCTCGACAATCTTTCGCTGATGGCGCTGACCATCTCCACTGGCTTTGTGGTGGATGACGCGATCGTGATGATCGAGAACATCTCGCGCTACCTGGAAGAAGGAATGCCGCCAATGGAGGCGGCGCTGACTGGCGCGGGGCAGATCGGATTCACGATTGTCTCACTGACGGTATCGCTGATCGCAGTGCTGATTCCGCTGCTCTTCATGGGCGATGTCGTGGGTCGGCTCTTCCGCGAGTTTGCGGTCACGCTGGCGGTGACGATCATTCTTTCGGCGGTGGTTTCGCTGACACTGACGCCGATGATGTGCGCCAGGATTCTGAAGCACGATCCAGCCCATCAGCAGACCCGTTTTTATCGCGCCTCAGAGAAGGTCTTCAATGACATGGTCGCCTTCTACGGGCGCACACTGAAGGTCGTCCTGGAGCACCAGACAATCACTTTGCTTGTCGCTGTGGCCACGCTGGTCGTGACCATTGTGCTCTACATCAGTATTCCGAAGGGCTTCTTCCCGGTGCAGGATACGGGCGTGATCCAGGGCATATCGCAGGCCATGCAGTCGATCTCGTTTGAAAACATGAGCAAGAAGCAGCAGGAAGTGTCGAGGATTATTCTCGAAGATCCGGCTGTGGAGAGCCTGTCTTCCTTCATTGGCGCGGACGGAATCAACACGACCCTGAACAGCGGACGCATTTCGATCAATCTCAAGCCGCTTGATCAGCGCAATATGAGCGCGGCGGATGTGATTCGCAGGCTGCAGACAAAGCTGTCGCAGGTGCAGGGAATTCATCTGTACATGCAGCCGGTGCAGGACATTACAGTGGACGATCGCGTGAGCCGCACCCAGTATCAGTACACGCTGGAAGATCCGGATATTGATGAGCTGAACGAATGGACGAATAAGTTTGTGACAGAGGTCAAGAAGCTGCCTGGCCTGGAAGATGTGGCGACGGACCAGCAGACCGGGGCAAAGGCAGTTTCGCTGATGATCGATCGCGTGACGGCTTCCCGGCTTGGCATTGCTCCCACAACGATTGACAACACGCTCTATGACGCCTACGGCCAGCGGCAGATCAACACGATGTACACGCAGCTGAATCAGTATCACGTCATTCTGGAGACATCGCCGGAGTGGCAGCAGAATCCGGCAAATCTTGGATCGCTGTACATTCAGTCGAGCGCGTCATCCGGTGCAAGCGGCGCGGGAGCATCCACTTCGTTCTCGTCTTCGGCATCCGCTTCGGCAGGATCGAATGCTTTGACGTCTGGGGTGAAATACACGCCTTCGTCGAACGTGCTCGGAGCTGCCGCGACTGTGCTTGCGGGAACAACGACGTCGACCGGATCGAGTGCCACCGCGGGCATTACGAGCGGCACGACGCCGAACACGACAACGTCTTCCGTGGGCGCGAACGCGATCCCGCTGAGCGCGTTTACGCATGCGAGCATTACAACCGAGGCCCTCTCAATCAATCACCAGGGACAGTTTCCTTCGGTGACGGTCTCGTTCAACCTGGCGTCGAATGAATCGCTCGGCACGGCAATCGACGAGATCGACAAGGCTGCGAAGAAGATAAATTTCCCGGCTTCGATTCAGGCGGATTTTCAGGGCACGGCAGCTTCATTCCGTAATTCGCAGGGCAATGAGGGGCTGCTGATTATCGCCGCCCTGGTAACGGTATACATTGTGCTGGGCGTGCTGTATGAGAGCTTCATTCATCCGATCACCATTCTCTCCACGCTGCCTTCCGCGGGCGTGGGCGCGCTGCTCGCGCTCATGCTGTTCAAGCAGGACCTGAGTGTGGTGGCCATTATCGGGATCATCCTGCTGATCGGCATTGTGAAGAAAAACGGCATCATGATTGTGGACTTTGCGCTTGAAAGCGAACGCGAGCATGGCAAGAGCTCCACGGACGCAATCTACGAAGCAAGTCTGCTGCGCTTTCGCCCAATCATGATGACGACGATGGCGGCGCTGCTGGGCGGTGTGCCGCTGGCCTTTGGCACGGGTCTTGGCTCGGAGCTGCGCCGGCCGCTAGGCATCGCAATGGTGGGCGGACTGCTGCTTTCGCAGGTGCTGACGCTCTATACCACTCCGGTGATTTACATCTTCTTTGACTCGCTGGGCCAGCGGCTGACGGGCCGCAGGCCGTCGCACACGGCTCCGACGAACGAGCCGCACGCAGGGGAGCAAACGGCCGGAGAGCAGCCTGCATGAGTCTGTCGTCTCCATTTATTCACCGCCCGGTGGCCACCACATTGCTGACAATCGCGGTGGCCATTGCGGGAGCAATTGCGTACACGGTGCTGCCGGTGTCGCCGCTGCCGCAGGTTGATTTTCCGACGATCAGCGTCTCGGCCAGTCTGCCCGGCGCGAGTGCGCAGATCATGGCCGCCTCCGTGGCCACGCCGCTGGAGCGGCAGTTCGGCCACATCGCCGGCATCACGGAGATGACCTCGTCCAGCTCACTGGGCAGCACAAGCGTCACGCTGCAATTCGAACTGAGCCGTAATATCGATGGAGCCGCGCGCGATGTGCAGGCGGCTATTAACGCGGCGCGGACGTATCTGCCGGCGAACCTGCCGTCAAATCCTTCTTATCGCAAGGTCAATCCGGCCGACTCGCCGATCATGATCATCGGCCTGACGTCGAAAAAATATGACATAACCAAGGTCTACGACCTGGCTTCAACCATTCTGGAGCAGAAGCTCTCACAGATTCAGGGCGTAGGTCAGGTCTTCGTCGGCGGCGGTGCCACGCCCTCGGTGCGGGTGGAACTGGACCCGATGAAGCTCCAGGGCTACGGGCTGACGCTGGCGAATGTGCAATCCATATTGAGCCTGCAGAATGCGGATACGCCGCGCGGCCAGCTTTCAGATGGGCAGACAACAGCGGACATTATTACCAACGATCAGATATCCCAGGCAGACGATTATAAGCCGCTGATTGTGGGCTATCAAAACGGCTCGGCCGTGCGGCTTTCGGATGTGGCCGATGTCGTGGATTCCACGCAGAACGTTCGCACGGCCGGTTACATGGACGGTACGCGGGCGGTCTTCATCATCATCTTCCGGCAGCCTGGCGCCAACATTATCGATACCGTCGATCGCGTGAAAGACCAGCTTCCGTTCCTGACCGCGGTGCTGCCCAAGGGCATTGATTCCACCATTGTGATGGACCGCACGCAGACCATTCGCGCTTCCGTCAACGATGTGCAGCGAACGCTTATCCTCTCGATTGTGCTGGTCGTGCTGGTGGTCTTCATATTCCTGCGCAGTTGGCGTGCCACGTTGATTCCGACCGTTGCCGTGCCGGTTTCTCTCATAGGAACATTTGCGGTGATGTATCTTTTCGGCTACAGCCTGGACAATCTCTCGCTGATGGCGCTGACCATCTCGACGGGCTTTGTGGTCGATGACGCGATTGTGGTGATGGAGAATATCACGCGTCACCTGGAAGCCGGCATGGAGCCGTTCGCTGCGGCCATGCAAGGCGCGCAGGAGATCGGGTTCACGGTCTTTTCCATCAGCATGTCGCTGATCGCGGTATTTATTCCCATCCTCATGATGGGTGGAATTGTGGGCCGGCTCTTTCGCGAGTTTGCCGTAACGCTCTCAGCGGCGATTTTGGTTTCGATGGTGATTTCGCTGACCACGACGCCGACGATGTGCGCGCACCTGCTTAGAACGCATAAAGAAGGCGAAAAGCATAACTGGTTTTACCGGACGAGCGAGAATTTCTTTGATGGAATGGTGGCGATCTATCGCCGTTCGCTGAGCTGGGCGCTGGATAATCCGGTGCTGATGCTGATTGTGCTGGGGCTGACGGTCGCACTGAACGTGGTGGTGATTGTTCGCATTCCCAAAGGCTTCTTTCCGCAGCAGGACACGGGCGCTCTTGTAGGCATGGTGCAGGGCCCGCAGGACGCATCGTTTCCGTTCATGAATTTCTCCGTGAAGCGGATCGTGAACGTCATCAAGGCCAACCCAGGCGTGGCGCACGTAAATGCGTACACGGGCGGAAATGGCGCCAGCAACGGCGGCTTCATCTATATCGCGCTCAAGCCTCTCGGCAAGGAGCGCGCCAAGTCCGCGGCAGACATCATCAATGAGATTCGCCCGCAACTGGCACGCCTGCCCGTTGCTTCGGCATTTCTACAGGCGGCACAGGATCTGCGCATCGGCGGCCGCAACAGCGCCGCGCTCTATCAGTACACCATCCAGACGGAGAGCGTGGAGGATCTGGCGCACTGGGGGCCGATCCTGTTGAACAATATGAAGAAGCTTCCGGTTCTGCAGGATGTGAACACCGACCAGCAGAACGACGGCCTGGAGGAGATGCTGACCTTTGACCGCGCGACCGCTGCACGGCTGGGACAGACCTCGCAGTCTCTCGACAACTCGCTCTACTCCGCATTTGGGCAGTCCGAGGTCTCGGTAATTTACACGGAGCTGAACCAGTATTACGTGGTAATGGAAGTTTCGCCAAAGTACTGGCAGGATCCATCGGGTCTGCACAACATTTTCGTCCAGCCTGTGAGCGGCTCCACGGGCGCCGGTGTGAACACAATGGCGCCGATTTTGAGCGTCATGACTCCGCGGACGGGAACGACGCCGCTGCAGGTGAATCACACGGGGCTCTTTCCTTCCGTGACCGTCTCGTTCAATCTGTCGAACGGCGCCTCTCTGAGCGACGCAACACGCGAGATTTCCAATATGGAGACGCGCCTGGGAATGCCCGCGACGATTCACGGGTTCTTTGCCGGCACAGCGCAGGCGTATCAGGATTCGCTGGCGACGGAAAAATATCTCATAATTACGGCGCTGCTGGCCGTTTATATTGTGCTGGGCATTTTGTATGAGAGCCTGGTGCATCCGCTGACAATCATCTCCACGCTGCCCTCTGCCAGTGTGGGCGCCATGATTGCCTTGATGCTGTTCAGCATCGATTTGAATGTGATTTCGATTATCGGAATCATTCTGCTCATCGGCATTGTGAAGAAGAATGCGATCATGATGATCGACTTTGCCCTGCAGGCCGAGCGCGGCGGCATGAATACGCATGACTCGATCTTTGAGGCCTGTATGCTGCGCTTCCGTCCAATTCTGATGACGACGATGGCAGCGATCATGGGTGCGCTTCCGCTGGCCTTTGGCACAGGTACGGGCTCAGAACTGCGGCGGCCGCTGGGCATCACGATTGTAGGTGGACTGGTACTGAGCCAGCTACTGACGCTCTATACCACGCCGGTGGTTTACCTGGAACTGGATCGGCTGCGGCTGTGGATAGCAGGAAACCGCTCGCACGCTAAGCCGTTGCCGAACGGTGCCACGGAGGCGGCATCGTGACTTGCGAGCCTGAGAAGAGAGAAAATATGACAATGTCTGCTGAAGGAAATCGACGGGAAGGAAAGCTGGCCGCCGCTGCCGCGCTGGCGTTGTTGGCTCTGGTAAGCGGCTGCAATGTAGGGCCTAAATATCATCCGCCCACAGCTCCTGCGTCTACCGCGCCGAGCTATAAGGAATCGACCGTCAACTTTCAGGATCAGGATGGCTGGAAGGTCGCAAGCCCGCAGGAAGCGGCGATTCGCGGCAACTGGTGGGAGATATTCAACGAGGCGGAGCTGAACACTCTTGAAGAGCAGTTGAATACGAACAACCAGAGCATTCAGGTCTCCTATCAGAACTACATGGCGGCGCGAGCGACGATTGACGAAGCGCGCGCACAGTACTGGCCCACGGTGTCGGCGAATCCGTCGTGGAACCGGTCGCGCTCTTCAGCCAATACGAGCAACAATACCAGCAACGGCGGGGGCACAAGCGGCAGCACAAGCTCGCTCTGGGCGCTGCCCATCGACGTTTCCTGGACGCCGGATTTCTGGGGCAAGATTCGCAACCAGGTGCGCGAGGCGGAATATACCGCGCAGGCCAATGCTGCGGACCTTGCTCTTGAAAAGCTCTCCATGCAGTCAAGCCTGGCGCAGTTTTACTTTGAGATTCGCGGCCAGGATCAGTTGATTGTGATTCTCAACGCGACAGTGAAGGCGGACCAGGAAGCGCTGGACGCTACGCAGGGCTCTTATGATACCGGTATCGGCGACTATATTGCCGTGGTACAGGCGAAAAGCGCGCTGGAGTCGGCAAAGGTATCGCAGGTGAGTGCGGGCCTGCTGCGCGCTCAGTACGAGCATGCGATTGCAATGCTTGTAGGCAAAGTGGCAACCGACTTTTCGATTCCGATGAAGCCGCAGATTTACACTGCGCCGCCGGTTCCGCTGGGACTGCCATCGAAGCTGGCGGAACGCAGGCCGGATGTTGCTGCCGCTGAGCGTACCGTTGCGGCGGAGAACGCGACGATTGGCGTCGGATATGGGGCATTCTTTCCGGATGTGACGCTCTCGGCGTCGGGCGGCCTGGAAAGCTCGTTGTTCAAGCATCTCTTCGACATTGCGAGCCGCACATGGTCGGTTGGGCCTTCCGTCTCGCAGACATTATTCAACGGCTGGCTGTATCGCGCGGAGTTGCATCAGTTTGAGGCGCAATACAACGCCGATGTGGCCACTTACAAGCAGACGGTTTTAACGGCCTTCCAACAGGTTGAGGACTCGCTGGTCGCAACCCGCAATGACTCGCAGCAGATTCTGCATGAGCAGGAAGCCATCAAATTCGCTCAACAGTCATACGATCTTGAGAAACAGCGTTACGATACAGGCGTCGATCCGTATATCGATGTGGTGACGGCGCAAACAACGTTGTTAGGCGATCAGGTGACACTGAACAATCTGCAGGTGCAGGAGATGCTCTCCGCCGTGCAACTGGTGCAGGCGCTGGGCGGCGGATGGGATGTCGCGCAATTGCCTACTCCCAAGCAGACCGGTGAGAAGGTTCCGTCTTCGACGTACAAGATGCAGCAGTAGACAGGCGGCGCCGCAGCGCCGGATCAAGATCCGGCGCGAGCGGGCAGTTTTCGCAGCGCGGCGTACTGCCGCAGTGCGCTTTGCCTACAGCCACCGCGAGCGCGTGAAACTCATTGAAGAGTCTTCTCTTGCTCTCCACCGGCTCTTGCGCAAATGCGGCTGATGTAAGCGCGGCAAGCGCTTCGTAGCTGCGGGTATTGCGCGGAACGGGCGAGTGAAGCAAGCCGTGGCGCTCCGCAATGCGGCGTAGATACTCGTCGGCAACCGGAACCGGATGGCCAAGCGCGTAAAGCAGAATCGCGTCTGCAGTCTCAGGACCAACGCCGGACAATGCGAGGAGCCTGCCGCGTAAGGCCGCGGTGGGTGCGGCAGTCATAGCGTCGAGTGAGCCGCTGAATTCAGAGTCAAGCAGAGCAAGGAATGCCCGCAGCGCGGGCGCTTTGCGCGTAATAAAGCCGGAGGAGCGGATCAGCTCCTGAAGACGCGCGAGCGAAAGTCCCCGCATGCCTTCGATGGAGAGCGCGTTGGCCATGCGCAGCGCTTCGAGCGAGCGCTCAACAGCCTTCCATGAGGTGTTCTGGGTAAGATAGGCGCCCACAATGACTTCAAAGCGAGTATCGGAACCTGACTGGGCTGGATCCGGCTGCGTGGGCCACCAGTGCTGCGGACCATAAGCGGCAAAGAGCGCGTCATGCATCCGGCGCAGGCGCAGATATGTATCGCTGCTCATGGCTCTTCATGCGGCGCGGCGGCAAGCTCGCGCTTCCACTCAAGAATGCGCGCGCGGCCAGCGGCGGCTTCCGCTTCCGGTACATGGCCCGCGGTCTGCAGTGAGATAGAGAGCGCAGCGTGAGCCAGCGGATCGTCCGGCGTAAGCGCGATAAGGGCAACGGCCGCAGCGACGGACTGCTCAAGCTGCGCCGAGTCGCGGAGGGCGCGGATGAGGCCGTGGTGAGCTTCAATGCAGCTCTCATCGGCGCGTATGGCATCACGGAATGCCGTGGCGGCCTCGCCGGCGCGTCCTTCGGCAAGCAGGTTCATGCCATCTTCCAGCAGCATTTCGGCGGACTCATGCATCGCTTCTTAGAATAAATGGCGAGAAGAATAAAAGGCAGGAGATGGAATGCGATGAAGAGCCACACCGAATATCTGGTCTTTGAGACAAAAAAGCGTCGTGAGATGGTCCACATCACCGACGAGGTGGAAGCAATCGTGAAGCGAAGCGGCGTGCGCGACGGGCTTTGTTTTGTTTCTCCCATGCACATTACCGCGGCAATCTATGTAAACGATCTGGAGAGCGGACTGATCGAGGACATTGCCAAGTGGCTGGAGGAACTGGCTCCGGCGCGGCCCGAGTACAAGCATCACCGAACGGGCGAAGACAATGGAGACGCGCATCTCAAGGCTCTGCTGCTGCACCATGAAACCACGCTTCCAGTGACAGCAGGCAAGCTGGACCTCGGCACCTGGCAGCGCGTGTTTTATGCGGAGTTCGACGGACAGCGCCGAAAGCGGGTGATTGTGAAGGTATTGGGCGTGGAGTGATCAGTTCGTTTTTGCTGCTGCGTCAGCGTCCGTGATCTTGCGCCACTCACCGCCGGGCTGCGTGGTATCTGTGGCAAGGTTTATCTTGGTGCGGGGCGAAATGACGAGATCGACGCGGCGGTTGCGGGCGCGGCCTTCCGCGGTGTCGTTGGTATCCACGGGATGAAACTCGGCGTAACCCGCGGCAGAGAGCCGATCCGGCGTGACGGCATGCAGGTCCAGCATGTCGCGCGCGATGTTGGTGGCGCGACCCGAGGATAGCTCCCAGTTGGAAGCAAATTCCGCGGTGTGAATCGGCACATTATCGGTGTGTCCCTCAACGCGAAGATCGTAAGGCATCTGGGCCAGCTCCGATGCAATCTGCTGCATGGATTCGAGGCCCTCCTTGCGAGGAGCGGCGGAGCCGGAGTCAAAGAAGCCGGCCTCGCGCAGGCTGATGACCAGACCATCCTTGCCCAGCTTGATGGCCACGCTGTGCTGCGCAATCTGACTCGCCAGCCGCTCATCCAGATCGTGCTTCATGCGAGTGAGATCGTCTTTCACCTGAGCCGGGGCGAGCACATCTTCACCCATGACGATGTTCATCGCCATCACGGATTGCTCCTTCGCCGAAGATGCGCTCTTGTTGTCCGGCACGCGCGATGCGTTGGCGAAGAGACCGAGCGACTTGAAGGCGGTATCGATGGCCTGGGAGACCTCGGTCTGGCGCCTCTGGTCGGCTTTGGCAAAGGCATAGAGCACCACAAAGAAGGCAAAGAGAAGCGTGACAAAGTCTGCGTAGGAGACCAGCCAGCGTTCGTGCGAGGTGTGTGATTTGCCCAGGCGGCGCCTCATGCGGCACGCTCGGCGGAGATCCTGTCGCGGCCATGTTCATCCACAAATCCGCCGAGCTTGACCTCGAGCATGCGCGGATTCATGCCATCGAGAATGGAGGCAACTCCTTCCAGCATCATCTCGCGCTCCATGTAGTCGGCATGAATGCGAAGGCGCAGCTTGCCGGCCAGCGGAAGAAAGAGAAGATTGGCGATGCCGACACCGTAAACAGTGGCGACGAAGGCCACAGCAATGCCGCGTCCAACCTCCTGCATGTTGTCCAGATGATGCATGACCTGAATGAGACCGAGCACTGCGCCAAGGATGCCGACCGTGGGCGAGAAGCCGCCGGCAGCCTCAAAGACAGCGGGCAGGCGCTCTTCGCTATCTGCCATGGAATCGAGGCTGACCTGCATGATCTTGCGAAGATCGTTCGACTCGGTTCCGTCCACGGCCAGCATCATGGCCTGGCGCAGAAACGGATCGGAAATGGCCTGAAGATCGGCATCCAGCGAAACGACCCCATTGCGCCGAGCCTTGTTGGCAAAGCCGACAAGCATCTGGATGAGCTGGTCATGCTCCCTGCGCGGAGGGGCAAAGGCATGGACGCTCTTGCGAAAGGCCGCCGCGACCGTGCGCAGAGGGAATTGCAGCATGACAGCGCCCAGCGTGCCGCCGAAGACGATGAGCGCGGCGGTGGGCTGCAGAATCTGCCCGATGTTGCCGCCTTCAATAATGAGGCCGGCGACAATGCCTGCCACGGCTACAAATATGCCGGCAAAACTTCCCTTATCCATCATGGGTAGCTCCTTTTATGGCCTTTCCTTGCTCGGAGGAAGAATGACCTCACCGCCGTTCGTCATCCGGAGGCCGGTCATCGAGACGACTCGGGTGGCTTCAACGCCTGCGGGGAGACGACGCGCCACCTCCGCGAGCAGGCGCGCGCGGTAGGCGGTGACACGCTCAATGACTTCGGCGCAGCCCTCGCGGACAATGAGCTTCTCTCCAGTGATGAGCGTGAGCATCGTATCCGGCGCGGCCTCCGCGGTCTTGATCAGATCGCTGTTGACAAGCAAAAGGCTGCCGTTTAAGCGGGTGAGTTCAATCATGGCGCGCCTCCTTATGCAGGAAGTTATCGGCGTATGTGGATAAAGGTTAAAAAGATTAGGACCGGCGCGGTAGCTGTGTCTCGCCCCGGACAGTTGCCGCAAAGTATAAAGTTCGCTGATGTGGAGGCCGAAGAAGGGGCCAGATGCGGATGGCTCAGTTCCGCGGCGGCACCCAGGGCAGAAACCGAAATGGGGGCGGACGCGAAACGAGGGCCTCAAATCCTCGCATCAATAAGGAGAACCCCATGTCCCTGGGTGTTTTAAATAACCTTCCCGCAATGTTTGCGGAACAGAACCTGAACAACACGCAGACCGGCCTGACGAAGACGCTGCAGCAGCTTTCTTCAGGTTCGCAGATCAACTCCGGCGCAGACGATGCCGCGGGCCTTTCGCTCGTGGACGGTCTGGCCGCAAACTCGGCCGCTCTGCAGCAGTCGACGGTCAACGCCACGGAAGGCGTGGGCCTGCTCCAGGTTGCCGATGGCGCCCTCTCGCAAGTCACCAGCCTGCTCAACCGTGCCGTTACGCTGGCCACTGAGGCCTCGAACGGTACCCTCAGCACAAGCCAGTCCACAGCTGCCGAGGCCGAGTACTCCTCGATCATGGGCGAAATCACGAACATCGGCTCGACGACCACCTACAACCAGACGTCGGTTTTCGGCGCAGCCGCCCCGGTTGGCATCTTCACCGGCGATTCCTCGACCGCCGGATCATCGACGGACAACCTCGCCATCGGCGACCTGAGCGCGACTGCTCTCGGCTTCAGCGCGAGCTCGGTGGCCTTTGCTGGCGGCGCATTCACGGCCACCAACGTCGCCGGCACCGCAACGCCGGCAGCGGACACTCTGACCACGACGGCTGACGCCCAGACGGCCCTGACCGACCTGAACTCGGCCATCTCGGCCGTTGCTCTCCAGGACGGCTATGTGGGATCGCAGATCAACACCCTGAACGCGATCTCGAACGTTGAGTCCACCGAACAGGAGAACATTGTTGGCGCGCAGAACGCCGTTCAGGCGACCGACTACGCGGCTGCAACCTCCAACCTGTCCAAGTTCGAGATTCTTACCCAGACGGGCATCTCGGCACTTGCACAGGCCAACAGCATGCAGCAGGAAGTTACAAAGCTGCTCCAATAATCCGGCGAACCTGCCGATATACAGGAAGGGCGCTATTTTTGGCGTCCTTCCTGTCCTTTTTGTAGGGCAGAGAAATTCTGGGGCAGACCAGGGACTTGCGCGCGGAGCTTCACAGGTGTTTTGTTGATGCCTTCCAATCCGCCGCAGCCTGAATTTGGCAATCAAGCTGCAAGTTCTTTTTCCGGGAGAATGAGATGGGTACTGTTGGATTGAGTTTTGGGTCGCCGACCAGCGGAACGGGATTTGATGTCAGCACCACGGTTTCCGCGATTGTTGCCAATCTTCAGAACGTGGAGACGCCGTGGAATAACCAGCTGTCGAGCCTTGGAAGCCAGGACACGGTTTTGTCCAGCCTGGGCACGCTTTACTCGAATCTAACCAACGACATAAGCGCACTTACGGACTTTACCGGCGTTTTGTCGCTGAAGGAGGGGTCCAGCTCGAATAACGACATTCTTGAGCTGACCGCTGCCGATTCTACGGCTACGGCAGGCACATACACCGTTTCGGTGAACTCGCTTGCAACCACCGCGACCGGTTTCATGTCAGCGATCAACAGTGCCAGTGACACCCTGACAGGCTCGGTGGACATCAACGGAACGACGGTGGATGTGCCCGATTCGAGCACCGGAAATGACAATATCACCGGCCTGGCCAATGCGATTACTTCCGCGGGTATCGGCGTGACGGCTACAGTGCTTACAGATACCACCGGATCGAGGCTCGTTCTCACTTCGAATACCTCCGGCACAGCCGGCAGTATCGCCGTGACCGCCAACAGCCTCACGGATTCCACCAGCGGCGCGGCGCTCAGTTATACCTCGCAGATCGCAACCGGTGCGAATGCTTCGCTGACGGTGAACGGCATCGCGCTTCAAAGCGCATCCAATACGGTTTCGGGCCTTATTCCTGGCGTCACGTTCCAGCTTCTGGGCACCACCGGCACAGACGACACGGTTCAGGTCGTCATTGCAAATGACAACTCCGCGGTGGAAAGCACTCTGGGCCAGTTCGTAACGGATTACAACTCGGCGGTTTCGGCGATGAATGCGCAGGAAGGCAATAACGCTTCCGGCACTGCCGAGCCGTTGTTTGGTTCTCCCACGCTCACTCTGCTGCAGCAGCAGCTTTTGAGTAGCATTAACTATGAGAGCCCCAATGGATTTATAGCGGGCGCAAGCAGCGCATCCGATACGCTGGCCGGTTCCGTCACCATTGGCTCGACAACGATTCAGATGTCGTCGCTGGCAGCGGGCAGCCAGAATCTGAACGGCCTTGCGAGCGCCATCAACTCCGACGGTATTGGAGTGACGGCCAATGTAGTCAACAACGGTGCCGGGCCGCAGTTGGTGCTTGTGTCGAACACCTCCGGCTCCTCGCTTTCCGTCACTTCAGCGTTGACCGATGGGACAACCGCCCTGACCTTTACCGCGAACAGCGGTGGAATTAACGCGCTCACCAGTCTTGGCTTCAGCTTGAACAACGATGGGTCCATCTCTCTGGACGAGACCTCGCTCGATTCGGTCCTGAACTCGAATTTCAGTGGCGTGCTGGGCTTCTTCCAGGATGCCAACAGTTGGGGAATGACCTTCTCTACGATGCTGAACAATGCGGGCACCAGCAATACGGATGGTGTGCTGGCGCTGGCTCAAAGCTCAAACAGCAACGTCGAATCGACGCTGCATGCGGATATATCGAAAGAGAATCTGGAGATATCCGAGCAGCAGTCGAGCCTTACGACCGAACTCAACTCAGCGAATGAAGTTCTGCAGCAGTTGCCCTCGCAATTGAACAGCGTCAACGAATTGTATTCGGCCATCAGCGGCTTCAACGAAAACCCGAACGGTTAAGGCTAGGGGTCAGCTCCAATGGGAATGTATCAGCAACATGCGCTGAAGGGCGCATCGGCGGTAGAACTGGTGGTTGCGCTCTACGATGGCATTCTCCGCTTTCTGTATGCGGCATGCGACGCGGTCGAGCGCGGCGATGAGACCGCCCGCCGCAATCAAGTGAAGCGCGCGCTGGACATTATTCTGCATCTGCAGGCACGTCTGAGAATGGATGTAGGAGGAAGACCGGCTCAGGCGCTGAGCGATTTTTACGCGTCCATCTTCGCGCAGATTTTGCAGGCCTCGCAGGGGGCTTCGAAGGCAAAGTTTCTGCATGCGATTCAATGCGTGCAGAATGTGCGCGATGCCTGGAAGCAGGTGGCGTTGACTCCGGCCATGAATCCACCGCCGCAGCAGATTCCGCCTTCGCAGGAGAACGGCATCGATTCACGGCGATGGAGCGCTTAGGACATCTTCCCCAAACGTCTCCGAAGATGCTGAGCAGTGCTTAGCTGGCTACAGCAAGCTCTTCTTCCAACTGCTGTTTCTGATGCAGCCCGGCGTAGTAACCATCGAGAGCGAGCAGGTCCTCATGCGTGCCGATCTCGACGATGCGGCCTTTATCGAGTACTGCGATCTGGTCCGCATTGCGCACAGTAGAAACACGATGGGAGATCAGGATGGTGGTTGCGCCGGCGGTATAGTTGCGTAATCCGCCGAGGATGCGCTCCTCGGTGTATGTATCCACGGAAGCCAGCGCGTCATCGAGAATGAGAATCGCAGGACGGCGCAGTAGCGCGCGCGCAATGGCGGTGCGCTGCTTTTGTCCTCCGGAGAGCGTGACGCCGCGCTCCCCTACGACAGTCTCAAACCCCAGAGGGAACTCTTCGAACTCCTTGCGGATATGCGCGGCTTCGGCGGCGTCGAGGAGATCCTGTGCGGTAGCTCCCGGCGCGCCGAAGGCAAGATTTTCACGCAGGGTTTCACTGAAGAGAAAGGTCTCCTGCGGCACCATGCCGATGTTATGGCGCAGCACGGCAAGAGGGTACTGGCGAACAGGCCGGCCATCGATGAGAAGACTGCCATCGGGCGCTTCCAGCAGACGCGAGAGGGTGTTGACCAGCGTAGTTTTACCCGAGCCGGTCGGGCCAACGATGGCCAGGCTCGAGCCGGCCGGGATGTGGAGCGAGATGTCGCGCAGTACGGCTGGACTATCGTGGGAGCCCTCATCGAAGCGGAAGCTGAGATGACGAAACTCGATTTCGCCGCGAAGAACGGTATCGGCGGCAATGGAGGCATCCGCCTGGCTGTCGTCGATCGAGGGTATCTCGCGCATCATCTCATCAATGCGTTTTACAGAGGCAGTGCCGCGCTGGAAGATGTTGACGACCCAGCCGAGTGCGATGACCGGGAAGATGAGCAGCAGCATGTAGGTATTGAACTCGACGAACTGTCCCACGCTGATGCGATGCTCGATGACCTGATGGCCGCCAATCAGAAGCGTGAGAACCATGGAGCCGCCGAGGATGAATTCCAGCGTAGGCCAGAGCATGCCCATGAGCTGCACCAGCCTCAGTGAGCGGCCTATGTAACTGCGGTTGAGTTTCTCGAAGAGCGCGATCTGAGCTTCTTCCTGCGCGAAGGCGCGGACCAGGCGATTGGCGGAGAAGTTCTCCTGCGCCTGCGAGGATATCTCCGAAAAGCCGGCCTGAATGCGCTCAAAGCGTTCGTGAATTTTGCGTCCCAGGTACTGCACCAGAAGGGAAGCGAGCGGCGCAGGGGCCAGAGCGATGAGTGTAAGGTACGGGCTGACGCGCAGCAGATAAAAAACCGCGCATAAGGTAAACATGAGCGTGTTGGCGCTGTACATGATGGCGGGCCCAAGCAGCATGCGGACCGCATTGAGGTCGTTGGTCATGCGCGCCATAATGTCGCCGGTGTGATAGCGGCGATAAAAACCGGAGTCCTGATTTTCGAGATGGCGAAAGAGGTCATTGCGGAGGTCTAATTCAATATCGCGCGAGATGCCGATGAGAATCCAGCGCTGCGCATAGAGAAAGGCGCCCTTGGTGATGCCGATGACGACCAGCAGGCCAGCCAGGATCAGGATTGTGCTGCGCGTTGTTCCGGGTTCGCGGAGTGAATCGACCGCTTTGCCCACCACGCGCGGAAACTGAACGGAGATCGCGTTGGTGGCCACCACAGAGACGCTGCCCCAAACGTATCCCCAGCGGTAGCGGCGCATATAGGAAAAGAGTGGGCGCAGTTCGCGAAGCATGATCTTATTTTAGCTGGTAGCTCTTAGCGCGACGGTGGGAGAACAAGCAGGTGGGTTTTCCGCCCTTGCGGCCGAAAGAAGTCGTAAGGAATGTCCATAACGCTTGTGGGACAGCGGCGAATGTGAAGCGGAGATTGTTGGTTGTCCGTAAACAAGCTAAGAGCTAAAAGCTAATAGCTGGAAGCCGCTCTTACGTCGGCGTCCTCAACAGCAAATACCCGCCCGCCAACCCAAAGAGGATGTCGGACGACCAGGCGGCCATCGGCGCAGGCAGATAGTTGACGTTTCCCATGGCGCCGAAGAGATTATCGACGACCCAGTAGCTCAGCGCGACAGCGATGGCGATGGCGATTCCGGTGAGGGAGCCGCGGCGGCCCATGGAGAGCGCAAAGGGAATGGCCAGCATCGCCATGACGATGGCGATGAGCGGATAAGCGAGCTTGTGCCAGAGCGCGACGCGCAATCGCATGGTGTCGAAGCCGCTCTGGCTCAGGTCGCGTATGTAGCGGTCGAGCTGTCCGAAGTTCATCTCCTGCGACGGCACGATTTCCTTGAAGAAGTAGCCCGGTTCTTCGTGAATCTCACTGAAGCTGGTGTTGATGAACTCGCGGAAGTTTTTCTGATTTGCGCCGTCAAAGTCGCGTTCCCAGCCGTTCTGGAAGCGCCATGCGCCGATTTCCGTGTCCCACAGGACGCGGGAGGCAAAGATGCGGCGGGAGACCGCGAAGGTGGATGGGTCCAGCTCAAAGACGGACATATTGACGAACTCTTCGCGGTCCCGGTCAAAGAACTGGTAATAGAAGATCCGGTCCGGTTCACCGGGATGAGGCTGCCCAAAGATCCACTGCCGCTCAGGATTCAGGAAGGTCTGCGGCGGACGGCCTTTGATCGTGCTGCGCAGCGCCTCCTGCTTGCGATTGGCCTGCGGCAGGTAGAGCTCGTCGAAAGCGAAGAGGCAGACGGCGAGCAGAGCGGCGATTGAAACAATCGGAATCACCAGCCGGTAAAGGCTGATGCCTGTCGCCTTCATGGCGATGATTTCGCTGTTTCGGTTCAGCACGCCAAAGGTGACCAGCACGGCAATGAGCACGGCAAGCGGAGCGATCGTATAGATCATGTTCGGCGTCAGGTTCACAAGATAGTCGCCGACGACCGTAAGAGGAATGCGGTTTCGAATGATGTCGCCCACCAGCTCAAAGAAGGTGAAGACAAGCATCAGCAGGACAAAGCCGCAGAGGACCAGAAAGAATGTATTCAGAAACTGGCGGATGACGTACTCATCCAGGATGCGTGGAAAGACACCGCGCGACCGGCGCGTAGCGCGCGGCTGCAGGCGATCGATCCATCTCGTGATCTTCGCGCCGCTTTCCTGAATCGCGGCGGCAGCCTTGACCTTGGGGGCGCGGGCAATGAGCGAGGAAAGCGCGGAGAGCACGCGGCCTCCGGTGGCAATTTGCCAAAGCAAAAATGAACCTGCAACAGCAAAAAGAATGTTCGCCATCCACACAGCGAAAAAGACCGGCAGTTTGTCCTGCCGCGCCATCGCCACTCCCGTGTAGGAGAGGATGTAGTAAAGAATCACCAGCAGTAGCGTGAAAACAAAGCCGGAGCTCTTGCCGCCGCGGCGCGAGACCACACCGAGCGGCACACCGACGAGCATGAGCACAAGGCACGCTGCGGGATACGAGAAGCGATTGTTCAGCTCAATGAGAAAGCGTTTATAGTCAGGACTTTTTTTGTCCACCTGATGAATGAACTGAATCAGTTCCTTTGTAGGAATCGCGTAGATGGCCGTATCCATGCGTCCCAGATGAACATTGCTCTGCGGATTAAGGCTCAGGGGAAGATCGGTGGTAGTGAATTTGGAGACGCTATACGGCTGGTCAGGCTGGTTTTCATGGCTTGCGCCGTTGCGCAGACGCATCAGCAATTCCTGCGTGGAATCGTTGACGACTGTGGCTGTGGCGGCGGTCGTGATACGCGGGGACGATTGATCTGAGAGGTCGGCCATGAAGACCTGACGCCAGTTGGCCGCGCCTGTGCCGCTGATTACGTTTTGCACATAAAGCACGTAGCCGCGGAAATCTTCGATAAAAACGCGCGGTTGAATCTGATAAGTGGCCTGCGAAGCGGCAAGCGCCTGCTCCATGTCGAGAATGCCCTGGTTGGCTTTGGGGGAGACATAAAGCGAGTTGATCAGGCCGAGAATGCAGCCGCAGGTTGCAACGATAGAAGAAACACGGACAAAGTAGCCGATCCCGAGGCCGCTCGCGCGCATGGCAATAATCTCGCTGTTGGAGGCGAGGGTGCTCAGGCCCAGCAAAACGCCTACAAGCACAGACATGGGGATGGTGACATTGAGAAGGTATGGCAGGGTGAAAAGGAAAATCTGTGCAACACTGCTCAGCGTGGAGCTGTTCCGCACCAAAGTTTCCAGAATCGGCTGCAGGTGCGGCATGAAGAGAATAAAAGTAAACAGCGCGCACCCAATAAGCGCGTGGGAGAGAATTTCGCCGAGAATGTAGCGTGTGAGGATGCGCACGTAAGAGACTCTCCTGTCAGTTTATCGTGTCAAGTCGAGTCAAGCCGACGAACGGTACTGGCTCAGTTTGAATTGTTTTGTAACAGGGCACGACTTTACAGTTTGCGGAAAAACTAAATCGCACCAGCTTTGTAACAGGGCACGACTTGAGTCGTGCCGAAAATCCGGCTGATAAAGTCTTTGGGCTTTAGCCCCTGCGGGATTTTCTCAAACTGAGCCATTACCCGACGGACGCCAGCCCCGCAGTCGAAGACTGTTCGCAAGCACGCTGACCGAGCTGAAAGCCATCGCCGCCGCCGCCGCCCACGGACTGAGCAAAATGTGAAATGCCGGATAAAGCACCCCGGCGGCAATGGGAATTCCGATGAGGTTGTAGCCCGCAGCCCAGGCAAGATTCTGCCGCATGGTGCGCAGCGTCCGGCGCGCCAGCCCGATGGCCGCGGAGATGACGGCAGGATCGGGGCGCAGAAGCAGCACATCGCCCGCCTCCTGCGCCAGATCGGCGCCGGAACCAATCGCAAGCCCGGCATCCGCCGCGGCCAGCGCGCCGGCATCGTTAATGCCATCGCCTGCCATCGCCACGCGAAGGCCGTCCTGCTGCAGTGAGCGCACACGCGCCAGCTTGCCCGCCGGATCGAGAGAAGATTCAACCTCCGTAATCCCGGCCTGCTCTGCAATCGACTGAGCGGCAGCCGCGGAGTCCCCGGTAAGCATAAGCACTCGCAGGCCGGCCTGGCGCAGTTGCGCCACAGCGGCAACAGCGGAGGGACGAAGCGAATCCCGCGCATCGAAATATGCGACAGCAACGCCATCGAGAGCCATCCACAGGCGCGTAACACCAGCTTCCGTGGCGGGAACTCCCGCTGGAAGCGGAAGCGCCATCTCCGCAAAGAGCGCCGCATTGCCCAGCATGCAGTCCCGGCCTTCAACCCGCGCAGTCAGTCCGCGCCCAGGCAGAATCTGCACCTCTTCAGCGGGCTGCCACGTCAGGCCGAGCGCATGAGCGCGGTCCACAATGGCATGAGCAAGCGGATGGTTGGAGCGCTCCTCCGCAGCCGCCGCAATGCGCAGCAGCGTCTGCTCGTCGAATGGCCCAAGCGGCCAAACAGTTTCAAGCACAGGCCTGCCCACCGTCAGCGTTCCAGTCTTGTCCAGCGCGATCACATTGACATTGGCAAGGCGTTCCAGAGCCTCTCCGCCTTTGAATAGCACGCCCAGTTGCGCGCCGCGTCCCACAGCCACAGTAAGCGCCGCGGGAACAGCAAGCCCCATGGCGCAAGGACAGGCAATCACAAGCACCGCTACCGTGCTGGCAAGAGATTGCCCCAGAGAATGTGTTGCCACCATCCACACCGCAAAGGTGATCACAGACAGCACCAGCACAACAGGAACAAAGATGGCCGAAGTGCGATCAGCCAGCCGCTCCATCGGCGCACGCGAGCTTTGCGCCTGCTCCACCATCCGCGTGATGCGCGCAAGCACTGTTTCCTCGCCGAGCGACTCGGCAACGCACTCAACCGCGCCGTCATAGTTAAGCGACCCAGCCAGCACGTGTCCGCCAACACCGCGTTCGAGCGGAGTCGATTCGCCGGTCAGCATGGATTCATCCACCGTGGTGCGGCCGCTGGCAATCACAGCATCCACAGGGAAGCGTTCTCCAGGCAGCACCAGCACGCGATCGCCTGGGCCAATCTCTGCCAGAGGAACAATGGTCTCTACGCCATTGACGATCCGGCGTGCCGTGACAGGCTTCATGCGGCTCAGCGCATCCAGAGCCGCAAGAGCGCGATGTTTGGCGCGCTCTTCAAGAGCCTTGCCGAGCAGCAGAAAGCCAAGAATCAGCAGAACCGCGTCGTAATAGACCATCTGCGTCGAAACACTGCCGGGCAACGCCGTGACAAAGGCAGAGTAGAGAAACGCCACGCCAGTCCCAAGCGCAACCAGCGTGTTCATATTGGTCGCGCCATGCCGCAGACCTCGCCATGCACTGAGGTAAATGCCGCGCCCCGCCCAGGTGGCCACAATTGCAGTAACCACAAGCAGAAGCCAGCGCACAATCGCTTCTTGCCCCGCATCCATCCTCATGCTCAGCAGCATCGCCAGAATGCCGGATGCAATGGCCACAGACGCTTTCCGCATCGATCCGGATTGCGGCGTGGGCTGTGCCATCCCGCTTACGCCGGCGCGCGGCAGCACAGCATCGTAGCCCGCGCCGCGGATCGCCGTGACGAACGACTCCGGCTGCACTAAAGCAGGATGGAACACCACATGCGCGCGATGCGCCATCAGGTCCACGCGCGCCGTGTCCACGCCGGTAGTAGAGCGCAGCGCTTCCTCCACATGATGCTGGCAGGCAGCACAGCTCATCCCCACAACGGGCAGCGTAATCGATTCTGTGGCAGGTTCGTTCACTCAGTTCTTCGCGAGAGCTTCTTCCAAATGGGCTCTGTATCCCGCTTTAGCCAGCGCTTCCACAGCCTGGCCGGCAGCGGATTGCTGGTCGGATTCAATACGCGCCGCGCCAATGCGCACTTCCTTCACGGCAAGCCCCGGCGCCGCGCCCAGCGCCTGGCTCACGCGCTTTACGCAGGCTCCGCAGTGCATTCCGTCAATCCGCAGAATAATTTCAGCCATGATTCGCTCCTGTATATAAAGATGAGCCGCGAACGCGGAAGTTGCAGACGGATATATGCGCATCCCATACCCTACGGCTTTATTTTAGTGATATATGCAGCGTGAGTTTCCAGAAATGCCATTGGTAGGCGTGGGCGCGGTGGTGGCGCATGAGAACCGTATCCTGCTCGTGCGGCGAGCAACAGAGCCGGCGCGCGGACAGTGGTCGCTGCCGGGCGGATTGATCGAGCTGGGCGAACCGCTCGAACGCGCCATCGTGCGCGAAGTAGAAGAAGAAACGGGCCTGCTTGTTGAGCCGGTGGAGCTGATTGAGCTGTTGGATCGCATTTACCGCGAAGGCGAGCGCATCCGCTACCATTACGTGATTGCAGATTTTCTGTGCCGTGTCACGGGCGGCGAGCTGCGGGCAGCTTCCGATGCGGCGCAGGCCCGTTGGGTGGAACGTTCAGAGTGGAACAGCCACTCCGCATTGCAGTTGGACCCGATTACCGTCCGCGTGATCGAAGCCGGATGGCAGCGGGCAAAAGCGATAGAAGCTGGAGAGAAATAAAGATGGCGATTCGCAAGCGATTCTGGATTCCGGGCCTGTTCGTGCTGGTTATGGCAGCGGTAGGTGTGGCTTTTTATCTGCGCCCGGTAAGTTTTTTTAACGCGCAGGTCGATTTCCAGATGCGCGCTACCGGGGCGCAGAGCAAATGGGTCACGGTTTCCGGATACAAGGTACACTACTATGCAATCGGCCCGGAAAATGGCAAGCCTCTTGTGCTGATTCATGGGCTCGGCGGTAGCGCCGCGGAGTGGCACAACCTGATGCCATATATCGAGTACGCGGGGTATCGCGTGTACGCGCTGGACCTTGTGGGCTATGGCAAGAGCGAGCAGCCCGCGGACTTCTCCTACTCGGTTCCCGATGAGGCGAACATTGTTGTCGGCCTTCTTGACGTGCTCGGGTTGAAGCAGGTGGATCTTGGCGGCGTCTCCATGGGCGGCTGGATTGCGCAATTAATCGCGGCTCACCATCCGGATCGCGTGCGGACGCTGATGCTCTTTGACTCCGTGGGCCTGGATGTTCTTCCCGACTGGGATACGCATCTCTTTACGCCGCAGAATCCGCAGCAGCTCGATGCGCTTTATCGCTTGCTGGTACCGAATTCCCGGCACGTTCCGGAGTTTGTTGCGCGCGATATGGTTCGCATCTCGAATAAGAATGCATGGGTCATTCAGCGCGCGCTGAACACCATGTGGACGCGGCAGAATGCAACGGACGCGCTGTTGCCGCAGCTCAAGATGCCGATTCTGCTGGTCTGGGGTGACCAGGATCATATCGTTCCGCTCCAGCAAGGGCAGAAGATGCATCAACTCATTTCGCAGTCCAGGCTGGACGTCATACCCGGCTGCGGACATCTGGCCCATGTCCAGTGCGCCGATCGCATTGGTCCGCTGGTGCAGGACTTTCTTCGCTGAGCGAAATAAGAAGCGCGGTAAGCAAGGCGCGGAGAACTCTCCGCGTCTCAGCCTGATGAAAAACCCCATCATCGCTTTTCCGGAGGGAGCGTGAGGCTTCAGCCTCACGAATAAGGCCAATGTATTCAAGAGGGCTTCAGCCCCGGGCCCTTCCTTAAAACCACTAGACTGACTTTGTCCGCAATCTGGCGCGGCGAACTCTCCGCGCCCTTTACTGTCCGGTATGGCGCGGTTTTAGTAGATCCAGCGCGCCGTCATAACCAGCTCATGGTTGTAGCTATGAAACTGGCTGGTGGCAATCTGCATTCCCGCGCCAAAAGTGAATCCGGGGCGCGATTTCGGATCGTCCGGGTGCAGCTTCAGCTTGCCCACAAGTACACCCGGCGTAACAAACTCCTGCATCTTGCCGTGATTTGTGCCGCCCTTGTACCACGTAGCGTTGCTCTCAACCTCCGGCCAGAAATACTTGTGCAGGCGATACTGGCTCGCCAGATTCCACGCCACGGGATTGCCGGTGGTGGTGGTAGCAGGCTTGCTCGTATAGAGCGTGGTGCCGGCCGTGGTTTGTATCGCCAATGGTCCAAAACCCTTGCCAACAGCGAGGTTGGGCGCAATGCTCGCGTCCGTCGAACCGTTCTTGTACTGGCCTGTGGGCACCGTGGCCAGGGCAAAGATGCTGATGACGTAGTTCCCCTGCTCCTCATTGCCGCTGGCAATACGGAACTTGCCGAGGAACGACATATCTCCCCACCCATCTTTTGCCGCGGGCGTGTTGTGAAAAATATAAGGCGGCAGGTTAATGTCGAATTCCGTGCGATTGAACGGAATGAAGCTCATACATTTGCTGTTGTCCATGTTCCATGTGTCGGTATGCGTCGGCGTAATCTGGCGCACAAAATCCGAGCGGAGAACCTGAAACAGGCCGGTATAGGTGGTCACCAGCGGAGGTGGCCAGTTTGGCTGTTTGGATTGAATCTCGTTCGTCTGTGCGGAAAATCGCGCATAGAAGTTACCTGGATCGGACTGCGCGAGCACACTGGCGGAAACGAGCAGGAAAAGCAGGGAACAGAAAAATGTTTTCATAATGTCCCCTGAGAATCGCTATTCAGAGCCGGAACCGGCAACCGACTCAGGGGGGATGGAATTCTCCATCGAAGGGCGGAGAAAACAAAAGAACCGCCCCGAACATATTTCGGAAGCGGTCCTTTGCAGTGATGCTTGCGGTAAGAGGTTAAACGCCGATCACGGCGCAAAGTTCCTTCACGGCCTCAGCGGACTTCTTGAGCGCCGCGTCTTCCTCAGCCGTGAGCTTGATCTCGATGATCTGCTCAAGCCCCGCCGCTCCCAGCTTGCACGGCACGCCGATGTAGTAGCCCTCAATGCCGTACTCGCCCTGCAGATACGCCGCGCAGGGAAGAATCTTCTTCTTGTCCTTCAGAATCGCTTCCACCATCTCCACGGCTGCGGCGGAAGGCGCGTAATACGCGCTGCCTGTCTTGAGATGCTTCACAATCTCCGCTCCGCCATCCCGCGTACGCTGTATCAGTTGCTCCAGCCGCTCAGGAGCAATCAGCTCAGTAATCGGAATCCCGGCAACCGTCGAATAGCGCGCCAGCGGAACCATCGTGTCGCCATGTCCACCCAGCACAAACGCAGTCACATTCTCCACGCTCACATTCAGCTCTTCCGCAATGAAGGTACGGAAGCGCGCAGAGTCCAGAACGCCGGCCATGCCGATCACTCGCTCGCGATTAAAGCCTGCCTGCCGAAAGGCCGCCTGCGCCATCGCATCCAGCGGATTCGAAACAATAATCAGAATCGATTCCGGCGACTGCGCAACCACCTTCGCAATCACATCCGACATGATCTTGAAGTTGGTATTCAGCAGATCGTCGCGGCTCATGCCCGGCTTACGCGCAATGCCCGCGGTAATCACAACAATGTCGGAGTTCGCCGTAGCGGCATAATCATTCGCGCCGATGACGCTCACATCGCGCTTCTCAATCGGCATCGCCTCAGCAAGATCAAGCGCCTTGCCCTGCGGCACGCCTTCCACCACGTCAATAAGAACAACATCGGCCAGTTCCTTGGAAGCAATCCAATGGGCCGCAGTGGCGCCAACATTCCCGGCGCCAACAATGCTTACTTTTTTACGCATTTCAATTCTCCAGAGATCGGTTGTCAGTGGTCAGGGATCAGTAATTTCTAATTCAGTTTACAGGGGCGGATGTTATCGAAGCCGGCTGCATCTCACGGAACGAAACTGACCCCTGACCCCTGATCTCTGACCCCTGAGTTTACATATTGCCGATGATGCGGGTAGCAAACTCGCTCGTTCCCACCTTGGTTGCGCCCTGCGTCTGCCGCTCAAAGTCATACGTGACAAACTTCTGCACGATGGTCTTTTCCAGCGAATTTTCAACCAGCCGCGCAGCTTCCTTCCAGCCAATGAAATCCAGCAGCATCACGCCAGAGAGAATCACCGAGCCGGGATTGATCACATCCTTGTCGGCATACTTGGGTGCAGTCCCATGCGTGGCCTCAAAAACTGCATAGCCATCGCCGATATTCGCGCCCGGCGCAATGCCAAGCCCGCCCACCTGCGCAGCGGCTGCGTCGGAGATGTAGTCGCCGTTCAGGTTGGAAGTTGCAAGAATGCTGTAATCCGAAGGCCGAATGATGATCTGCTGAAAGATGGAATCGGCAATGCGGTCGTTGACCAGAATCTTCGACTTCCATGCGCCATTGCCGTGCGTTTTGCCGATTGAATCGAGGACTCCCTTGACTTCGGCATAGAGCTCATCGCGGAAGCCCTGCGTACCAAATTCAAGACCCGGCTCAATCAGCGCAGCGTTCTGTTCAACGGTGATTCCGGGGTTCGCTTCCACATTGCCCAGAATCCAGCTCTCACGCTCAGTCACGGTCTGCTCGCGGAACTCCTGCGTCGCAACTTCATAACCCCACTCACGAAACGCGCCTTCCGTGAATTTCTGAATGTTGCCCTTGTGTACCAGCGTAACGGTCTTGCGGCCTAACTCAATGGCTTGCTTGATGGCATAACGCACAAGGCGTTTCGTGCCAAAAATCGAAATAGGCTTGATGCCCACGCCGGAATCCGTGCGGACCTTCTTCTTGGTCTTCGACAACAGATCGTCATTGAGGAACGCAATCAGCCTGGCAGCATCTTCCGATCCCTGCTTGAACTCCACGCCGGAATAAACGTCTTCGGTATTCTCGCGGAACAGAACAATATCGAGCTTCTCCGGATGCTTCACCGGGCTCGGCACACCCTGGTAATACTTCACGGGCCGCACGCAGGAGTAGAGATCGAGAATCTGCCGCAGCGCCACGTTCAGCGAGCGAATCCCGCCACCCACAGGCGTAGTCAGCGGTCCCTTGATCGACACGCGCAGATCGCGCGCCGCATTCACTGAGTCGTCGGGAAGCCAGTTGCTGAACTGCTTGTACGCCTTCTCTCCGGCAAAGATCTCGAACCACTTGATGGAGCGCTTGCCGCCGTAGGCTTTTTCAACAGCCGCGTCAAAAACTCGCTGCGAAGCCTTCCAGATGTCGCGGCCCGTGCCGTCGCCTTCAATAAAGGGAATGATGGGATGATCGGGAACGCTGAACTGTCCGTTGCTGTACTCAATGGGCTGCCCATCGGTGGGCAGGGAAAGGCCGTTATACGTGGTTTGCATGGATGTGTCGGTTCCTCAGTGTTGAGTTGTCAAAGAGGAAGGCTAACACCTGGAATTTAGAGGTGGCAATGAGGCAGGTCACATAATGATCCGCGAGAAATATTGTGCCGAAAACAGGTAGACATCATGATGCTTTTTATGGAAACATCATGATGTGCGGACAACACTCACCATCGACGATGACGTTGCCAGGCTGCTGGAGCAGGATCTCAAGCGCTCGGGTGAATCCCTGAAAGGCGCGGTAAACGATGCCTTACGAAGGGGTTTGCAGGATCGTCGCAAGCCTTTACGTAAAAAGAAATTTGTCGTTAAGCCGCTGCCATTGAACCTGGCCAGGTTTGGTTTCGGAACTGAATATCATAAGGTGGAACAACTGCTTGATGTTCTCGATGGTCCTTTGCGTCGATGATTGTTCTCGATACAAATCTGCTCCTCTACGCATACGATAGCAATGCTAAGGAACATGCGAAGGCGCAAGCATGGTTGCAGGGGGTACTGTCCGGCAGCGACCCGGTTGGTATTCCGTGGCCCTCGCTTATTGGATTCCTGCGAATACTGACTCATCCGGCTGTGACGGGTGGGCGATTCTCCATGGAGCAGGCCAGTGCAATTGTGGATGAGTGGTTGGAGTTGCCGCATGTGCGTCTGCTAAGCCCGTCGGAAGGGCACTGGGCAACCTTGCGCCGTGTACTTCTCGAAAGCGATTCGCGCGGAAATATCACTTCAGACGCGGTATTGGCCGCGGTGACGATTGAGCACGGCGGCGTTATTTACACCAATGATCGTGACTTCGCCCGTTTTCCTGGACTGCGCTGGGTCAACCCGCTCGCAACTGGCTGATCGAAGCTACTTCTGTACCTGCAAGCCGCCATCGTCAAACTTCGGAATTCCAAACTTCCCGCGCAGATGAAGAATGTCCACAGGACTCAGGTTTCCTGCCACAGTAACCAGTGTCACGCTGCGCGTCGTTTCCGCCAGAATCACCGCACCGCGAACATTCATGCCATCCAGAACCATCCACACGTCGGTGTGGTCGTTATGCACCGGCCCGCCTGTGTTGGTCGTTGTAATCACATGCTTCCAGCCGCGCAGATGATAAGCCTCGCGAATCGCATTGACGGCCGCCTCATCCGGCACGCCATTCGGGCCAAAGCGCAGTGTGTGTACGCTCACGCCATCCACCTTGCTGATAGCCTGGCTTACTCCGGCATCGGTGTCCGTATACATCTGGGCTGCTGCGTGAATCAGATTGCGGTCCAGCGTAAAGCTGTTTTTCACGGCAGCCTGCGCCATCAGGGTAGTCAGCGCCGGGGGCGTCCACTCAAGCGGCACCGGATTGCTGTCCGCCCCCGCGGCTGGCGGAGCGGCCTGTACGGGCGGTGGTGCCGGCTGCTGCTGCTGGCCGAACGCGCTTGCGGTGGCTAATGCTACGCAGCAGGTAAACAGACCTGTCCTTGCACTTCGATACATGCTGAAAAGACACAAAAAACAGCAAAAAGTTGCGGCCAGGGGAGAATTTTTCGGAAGTTTCGGTGGCGTTCGAGTTGGCCGCGAGGATGAGCATACTGCGCCAGCCGTATGAACACTGGATAAAATTTGCGCGCGCCTGTTTTTGGCCTTTGGAATGCGATAAGCTCATCCGGGAACGTCTTGCGCAAAGCGCCATTTTCAGCGTCTAATGCCGCTCTGAATTCCGCATCGCGGGATTGGCCTGTCGCATCAAAAAAAGCTGCTAATAGGAACGAAATCAATGACCAGCGCGCGTAAATATAAAGTGGGCCTTGTGCAGATGAGCATGGGCCCGGACCCGGCAAAAAATCTTGCCGCCGCGGAAGATCGCATCCGCGCGGCAACCGGGCGTGGAGCGCAGATCATCTGCCTGCCGGAGCTCTTTCAGGCGCAGTACTTCTGCCAGCGTGAAGACCTTCGCCTCTTCGACCTCGCCGAGCCCATCCCCGGTCCCGCAACGCAGCGCCTCGGTAAGCTCGCGGCTGAGCTTCGCGTCACCATCATCGCTTCGCTCTTTGAGCGCCGCGCACCTGGGCTCTATCACAACACAGCCGTCACGCTGAACCCCGCCGGCGAAATCAGCAGCGTCTATCGCAAGATGCACATCCCCGACGACCCGCTCTATTACGAGAAGTACTACTTCACTCCCGGTGATCTCGGCTTTCAGGCCGTAGACACGCAGGTAGGCCGCATAGGCACGCTCGTCTGCTGGGACCAGTGGTATCCGGAGGGCGCGCGCCTCACCGCTCTGCAAGGCGCTGAAGTGCTCTTCTATCCCACCGCAATCGGCTGGCACCCTGCGGAGAAGGAAGAATTCGGCGAAGCCCAGTATGACGCCTGGCAAACGATTCAGCGCTCGCATGCCATCGCCAACGGCGTCTATGTCGCAGGAGTAAACCGCGTCGGTCACGAGACCGGCGACGTTCTCGGCAACCGCGTTGAAGGCGCAGGCCTCGAGTTCTGGGGCGGCAGCTTCCTCGCCGACCCATTCGGACGCATCATCGCCAAGGCATCGCACACCGAAGAAGAAATCGTAGTAGCGGAGATCAATCCAAATCTAATGGAAGAGACGCGCCGCAACTGGCCCTTCCTGCGCGATCGCCGCATCGACGCCTACGCGCCGATTACAAAGCGCTTCCTCGACCCCGTGCGCGCCTGGGCGCCCGACGGAGACCCCAAGTAGCAATGTCCACCGAACCCAGCAAAAAGCCTCGCGCGTCAGGCTACCGCATGCCCGCCGAGTGGGAGCGCCACGAAGCCACATGGCTCGCCTGGCCGCACAATCCGGAAGACTGGCCCGGTAAATTCCAGTCAATTCCGTGGCTCTACGCGGAGATCGTCCGCATCCTCGCCCGCAATGAGCGAGTGCATCTGCTCGTGCAGGACGCTACTGCCGAATCGCGAGTGAAAAGCATCCTCGACCGCGCCGGCGCAAATCTCGATCAGGTAAATTTCCATCGCTGGCCCACAAACCGCGTCTGGACCCGCGACTCCGGCCCAATCTTCATCCGAGACGCGAAAGGGCAAGTAGCCCTCACCAACTGGCACTTCAACGCCTGGGCCAAGTACGACGATTGGCAACTCGACGACAAGCTTCCCGCCCGCGCCGCAAAGCTCCTCGACCTTCCCGTATGGGAGCCGCGCATCGGAACGCATCGCCTCGTGCTGGAAGGCGGATCAATCGACCCCAACGGGCAGGGAACTTTGCTCACGACCGAAGAGTGCCTTCTCAGCGAAATCCAGCAGCGCAACCCCGGCATAAGCCGCGAGCAGCTTGAGCGCGCCTTCCACGACTACCTCGGCATCGATCAAGTCCTCTGGCTTGACCGCGGCATCGCCGGCGACGATACCCACGGCCACGTAGACGACATCACGCGCTTCGTAGCGCCCGACACCATCGTCACCGCCGTCGAACCTGACACCACCGACTACAACTACGAGCCTCTCGCGGAAAACCTCCAACGCCTCAAGTCCGCGCGCACACTTCAAGGCAAGCAATTCACAATCGCGGAACTCCCACTGCCGCGCCCAGTCGTCTTTCGCGGCCAGCGCCTCCCGGCCAGCTACGCGAATTTCTACATCGCCAACGGCACAGTGCTCATGCCCACCTTCCACGACCGCAACGACCGCATCGCGCTCAACATCTTGTCGGAGCTCTTCCCAGACCGCGAAGTCATCGGCATCCATGCCGTCGATCTCGTATGGGGCCTCGGCACCCTGCACTGCATGACCCAACAGCAACCGGCCGCAGATTCGGCAACGATATAATTCCATCACGGAGAGTTTAGGATGCTTGAACCGAGAGCAGCGGTCGATAAAGCCCGGGGATATTTGCTGGAAATTGTCCCAGATTTCGCCAAGCTTGATCCAAAGGTCGAGGAGATGACACGTAGGCCGGATGCTCCGGAATGGACGATTACGTTTTTTGTGAATGTAGGAAAAGATCAGAAGGCTGAGTCATTGGCTGATCTCATTAGCCGGCAACGAATTGAAAAAGTGGTTCGGGTTGCCGCTGAAAATGGCGAACTGATTTCTATTACAAATCCATCAAATCCATATTGAGCGATGGTCTCCATTGGCGATACTCGAAGAACAGGTTTTCAAGAAATATCGTGGAAAGAGCGTACTTCTTGATTCCAATCTGTTATTGGTTTTAGTCTCGGGCCAGATGGGACAAAGGGTATTCCAGAGTTTTAAGCGAGTTCAAGACTACACGATCGCCGATCATCAATTATTGGTGCGCTTTTTGAGCACGTTTAAAAGCCTAATAACTACTCCTCACATTCTCACTGAAGTAAGCAATCTTGCGAACAGCCTGCCTCAAAACTACAAGCCTGAGTGGTATAAAAACTTCGCTTTCTTGATTGCCTCGCAGGAGAAAAACGCGAGCACCTTCGAAAAATGGATTCCTGCTGCAGAGCTTATACAGGGGCCCGAATTTATTGCGTTTGGAATTACAGATGCGGCGCTGAGCAGACTTGCAGCAGAGGCGCTTATTGTTACAGAGGATTTCAGATTGGCGGGTTTTTTGCAAAGCCAAGGCATGGATGTCCTTAACTTTCATCATCTGCGCAAGCTTGCTGCAGCGAACTCTCGATGACCGACCACCAAGCCATCCACGCCGCACTCACTGAGGCCCATCTCGCCGCAGAAGCCGGCGAAGTCCCCATCGGCGCAGTCATCGTGCATCAGGGCAACATCATCGCCGCAGGCCAGAACCGCGTCTTACGCGACAACGATCCCACAGCCCACGCGGAAATCATCGCCATGCGCGCCGCCGCGGGCGCGCTTAACAACTATCGCCTGCCCGGCTGCACGCTCTTCGCAACATTGGAGCCATGCGCCATGTGCGCCGGAGCCATGATTCATGCGCGCCTCGACCGTCTGGTCTACGCTGCTCCCGACCCAAAGGCAGGAGCCGCAGGCTCAGTCCTTGAAGTGCTCAACCACCCCAGGCTGAACCATCAAATGCAGGTGGAGCAGGGAATCGGCGCGGAAGAAGCAGCCGAACTCCTCCGCCGTTTCTTCCGCGAGCGCCGCGGTTAAACGACGAGGTTAAACGCCGAAGCTGGCTGTTTCAGGCAAACTCTCTGATACATCTGCCTCAATTACGGCTGCGTTGTAATGTGTACAGCCTGCTGCAGGCGGAAAGTCAACAGCGTTTCCGTCGTCAGCACAATCTGTTTGTTGCCCGTGAACGCTGAACCGGCTGTACCCGCTCCGCCGCCTACAAGGCCGCCGATCAGCGCGCCCTTGCCGCCGCCGGCAATCCCGCCAATGATCGCGCCAAGGCCCGCTCCACCGCCGCCCATCGCGGCGGTGCGTTTGCCTTTTCCCTGCTCTACGCGGGAAATGGAGCTGGTTTCCACCGGATAGCTTCCCCACGGGGTATGAATCCGATGGAGTCTTACCGCCAGGCGCGCTTCGCCTTTGATCTTGCCCAGAGGCTGAGCGTCGGTTACCGTACCGTCCGCTCGCGAACCTGTCGGAATCAGCGTTTGCCCGTCCACAACGACCGGTCTGGAAACCGTCACCCTGAAGCTCTGCCCGGTCTGGCTGATAGCCGATCCCAGATCCTGATCCAGCCGTACGCGGATTTGCGTTCCCTTCGGAAGAATTACCACGGTCGGCTGCGGAGGAGGTGGCGGCGCAGCAGGTGCCGCAGCCTGATCCGCGGGAGCGGCAGCAGGCGTAGGAGAAGGAGACGACGGTTGCGCCCCGGCAGCCGGAGAAGCAGCCGGAGCCGCAGCAGGCTGAGAAGCCGCACTCGGCTGGCTGGCCGCGGACTGATCGGGCGTGCTCGGCCCCGGAGTTGCCGCAGGCTGTTGCGGAGTATTTGTCTGTGAGTTTTCGCTCTTTTTGCACCCGCCCAGCGCCAGCGTTGCCGCCAGCGCCAGCACAGTGAGTGAAACCAATCTGCGATTGCGGTCCATTCTGTCAGCTCCTCTGGAGTCCAATGATTCAACAGCGCAAACAGCTTACCGCAAATAGCTCAAAAATTGCTTTAATTATGTGTCAGCGCTCGAATGCGCTCAGCCTCGGCAGGCCATTTGCCCGCCAGATCGGCGTAGTTACCGCTCGAATAGTCGGCAAATTCAAATCCCGGCGTCACTGTACAGCCGAGCAGCGCCAGCTTGCCGCCAGGCAGCAGCCGCGTACCCTGCCACACGCCCGCCGGCACCGTGAGCTGCAAGTGTTGTCCTTTGGATAGATCTTGTCCAAGAGTGAAAAGCGCGGAGCGCCGCCCATCGGGATGGAGTTGCAGCATCTCCACCGGATCGCCGAGATAAAAATGAAAAATTTCGTCTGAAGTAAGCCTATGCATCTCAGAGAAAGTCCCCGGCTCCAGCAGGTAGTAGATGGCCGTCCCCGCCGCTCGCACTCCGCGCTCCGTCTCCATCGTCAGTGCTGAAGTATAGGTCCGCCGGAAAAAACCGCCCTCCACCGGATGCGGCGCCAATTTCAAAATGGTTTTGATCTCGTCGGGTGACATTCGTCATCGGCTCCTTGCACACGTCTCAGATTACAATCGTATGTATGAGAGTTGAAGTCTACTCGGCCGAATGGTGCCGGGATTGCCGCGCCGCCAAGCAATTCCTCGAAACGCATGGCGTGGCCTATATCGAAATTGATGTCGAGCAGGATCCTGCCGCCTTTGACGAGGTTCTTCGCAACGTGGGCAAGCGCGCCATTCCGCAAATGGTCATTAACGGCGAGTGGTGGCAGCCGTACGCGCCTGGCCGCGGCCTTCTTTATGACGAGATGTACACCCGCCTCGGCATCCCCCGCGCCTGAAAAAAGGGAATTACATATCGAATTCCCCTCGTCGTTTTTCTCTCCGCCAACTTGCTAACTCGCTATCGCGCGAAGCGCGGCTAACCCGCTAAGAAACAAGACCCAATACTCAAGGCATCTCCGGATGCGCAGTTTTGCGCCCAAAGACATCCAGGGAGTTATGCATATAAATCTCTGAAAAAAGTGCCGTGCACCTAAAGATTTTTTGCATAAGATTATGCCTCTCTATGGCATAATCCTTTTATTAAGTTGAGAAATGGCCCAATTTCCACAAGAATTGGGCCATTCGCTTTTTATTCGAAGAATGCGCCGCGGCACAGTGCTTGAGACACCATTTCAATAATCGGAATGGTTAACTCATTGATTTCATTGACAAGGGGCGAAGCGAAGGCGAACAAAATCATGCACGCCGAAATCCTTAAATAAATAGCTTTAAGATCAATCACTTACAGGCGCATGCGTAGATTTTTTTATTTATTTCGGTAACCGCTTCTGTTATTTAAATGGTAAACACTATAAGACTGAACGCTAGTCGGTCCGTTTTGAATTGGGTTTGTATCAGGGCACGACTTTAGTCGTGCCGAAAACGCTTTACATAGGTATGGGGCTTTAGCCCCCGCGTTCAAACTGCTTCCATCTTCATTGCTAAATTTGCACTCACAAAGCACAACGTACAATCAGATGTTGGAAATCCACCGGCAACACACCTAGGAGCCCGCTCTTGATCGACCGCTACACACGCCCGCAGATGGGAGCCATCTGGACCGAGGAAAACAAATACCGTTGCTGGCTCAAGGTGGAGTCCGCGGCCTCTGCCGTCCTCGCAGAAGACGGCGTAATCCCCACCGCCGCCGCCGAGGCCATTGCAGCCAAATCCAGCTTCACCGTAGACCGCATCCGCGAGATCGAAGCCGAAGTCCGCCACGACATCATCGCCTTCACCACCGCGGTCTCGGAAAGCCTCAAAACCCAGGGCTTCGATGCTGAATCCCGCTGGCTCCACTACGGCCTCACCTCGAACGACATCGTAGACACCGCGCAAGCCCTCCAGGTCAAAGAAGCCTCCGCACAAATCCGTAAAGGAATCGAAGCCTTTCTCGAAGTCCTCAAGCGCCGCGCCATCGAGTTCAAGCACACGCCTACAATCGGCCGCACCCACGGCATTCACGCCGAACCCACAACCTTCGGCCTCAAGTTCCTCAACTGGTTCGCGGAGATGGAGCGCAACCTCGCCCGCTTTGATGCCGCCGCGGAAGACATGCGCGTCGGCAAGCTCTCCGGCGCAGTCGGCACCTTCGGCCACTTAAAGCCGGAACACGAAGAGCGCATCTGCGCCCGCCTCGGCCTCAAGCCCGCGCCAGTAGCCACGCAGGTCATCCAGCGCGACCGCCACGCCGCCTACATCTCCACGCTCGCCATCCTCGGCAGCACGCTCGACAAGATCGCCGTAGAAATCCGCCACCTGCAGCGCACTGAAGTTCGCGAAGCCCAGGAGTATTTCAGCGAAAAGCAAAAAGGCTCCTCCTCCATGCCGCACAAAAAGAACCCCATCATCTCGGAGCAAATCAGCGGCCTCGCCCGCGTCCTCCGCGGCAACGCCCAGGCAGCCTTTGAAAACGTAGCCCTCTGGCACGAGCGCGACATCTCGCACTCCTCAGTCGAGCGCGTAATCTTCCCCGACTCCACCATCCTCACGGATTACCTGCTAGCCAAAACCACAGACCTGCTGGACCGCCTTCTCGTCTACCCCGAGCGCATGAAGAAGAACCTCGAATCCACCGGCGGCCTCATCTTCAGCGGCCAGTTGCTGCTAGATCTAGCCGAAGCCGGCATGATGCGCGAAGACGCCTATCGCCTGGTCCAAACCCACGCCATGCAGTCCTGGAAAGAAGATTTAATCTTCCGCGACGAAGTATCCAAAGACCCCAAGATCACCGCACTTTTATCGCCAGAGAAGCTAGAAAAGACCTTCGACTACACCCGCCAGCTAGGCAACGTAGACGCCATCTTCAAGCGGGTATTAGGTGAATAAAAGCAGCTTCAAGCCTCTAGCTTCTAGTTCATCAGCATAGGCTCATCTGTGGAGACAGCAAATGACGGAATCTCAAATTCAGTGCCTTAAAGATCATGTCGACAAGACAGTTGAGATTGAGACCGTTGATTCCGAAAGGCTAGTTGCAAAGGTGCTTGCCGTATTTCATGATTCGGATTATGACGAACATGAATTGTTTTACGAGCTTGTTTCTACAAACATGATTGAAGCATATAAGCATCTCGGTGAAGCAGGTGGCTATGCGCTGGACTTTGACAAGATAGTTTCCGTTCAACCTCATACAAATTCAGGCATTTTGGCTGGAAGCTAGGAGCTAGGGGCAAGAAGCTGCTTTATGGAACTCACTCTCGCCATTACCGGAGCCTCAGGTGCACTCTTCGCCCGCGCCATGCTGCGCGCCCTCGAAGCCGACGACCGCGTCTCCCGCATCCATTTCATCGCCAGCGAAAACTCCCTCCGAGTCCTCGCCGAAGAGCTATCCATCTCCGGCCGCAACAGCCTCGCCGAAAAACTCCTCGGCACCGAACCAAAGAAGACCATCCAACACACCGATGAGAACATCGGCGCATCCATCGCCAGC
>Ga0208193_1000100_pt1 | contig 61321 bp, 45 predicted proteins | sample June2015DPH_17_2_FD_184716 | JGI IMG/M metagenome (GOLD analysis project Ga0208193, IMG submission 184716) | Peatland microbial communities from SPRUCE experiment site at the Marcell Experimental Forest, Minnesota, USA - June2015DPH_17_10... | ecosystem: Environmental > Terrestrial > Soil >...
TCCTGGTTGGCGCCACGCGCAAACGATGGCGCGAGGACTTCACGCTGCGCTTTGCGACCATCAATGGCCTGCCCGGTGTCATTCTGGATGGACCCGAGGGACCGGTGCAGACTACGACGTTCGAGATTGAGGGCGACGTTATTCGGGCGTTGTACGTGGTGCGCAATCCGGACAAGCTGCGGCATTTAGCGGCGGCGGAGCCGCGCGAGAGCGGTCTAGAATGAGCAGGCAAGTGTTAATTCGAGTTGCGGCAATCCGTGCGCGAGATTCGGATAAGGTCGAAAGGTTGCGACTGCACGATTCTGTCCGGATGGTCGGCGACCACATTCCATAGATGTGGCGTTGTTGAAAGCCGGGCGCCTCGGTTATAGCGTTCCCTCGGTTTTCCAATCGGCTCAATCTCGGCTGAATCCCATCATGCCGCTGTCTGCCGGCGACAAACTCGGCCCCTATGAGATCCTCGCCTCTCTTGGCACAGGCGGGATGGGTGAAGTGTATCGCGCGCGCGATTCGCGCCTCGATTCGAATGCCGGTCCGAGCCGGCGCCTACCAGTGAATATATTGCCCGTTGACGCCCTTCCAGTGCCCCAGGCCGCCGTTGAACCAATACAAATTCCGCTCTTCCGGGTCGGAGGATCCGAACCACGGATTCAGAACCATCAGCTTGGCGACGTTATCGTACGTATGATCCTGCACCTGCTCGACTCCGGCAACCACGATGACATGTGAGGAGGTATTCCAAGTGCCGATCGCTATCATCGGGCCGAAGGTCAGCATCCCATGAGTGATCTGCTCGATGGTCAATTCGCCGCCAGCGCCCCAGCTAAACCCAAGCGCCTTCGCCAAAGGCACGGCATCCCCATGGTCGATGCCGGAGCGATACCAAAGATCGAAATCCACGCGATCGTCGCTCGAAGCGCGTAGCTTCTTTTCCACGTCTCCAGCGGGAAGCCCTTTCCATTTGTAGAGCATCTGGCACGATGCCAGCCAGCACGTGGACGAGTTGATCTGCTCGATGCGTTGCGGCCGCGGCGATACCCATACAATTTTACCCATGGCAAGCGCCTCCTCCTTGAGAGCCAATTTCCCACACGCGCGCCTTCGGATGCAACGCGATCTGTCGGACCGTCACGATTGCATACAATTATGCCGTATGCCGCTCACCGTCTTCGAGGTCGGAGGAATCCCAGGCAGCCGCCGCGAGCGTATCGAGGCCGCGGTAGTCGCCGGCTGCAAGCATGCCAGCTCGCCATACGAAGGGCGGATCGCCGCCGACCCTCTGCGCAAGGATATTACTCGGGCAAGGCTAATATCGATAAACCTTCCCGCTGCAGGACGCCTTGCTCCAATGACGAATCCCGATACTCAACAACGCCCGCGCTACGGCCCGAATCGAAAGTCTTGACAGCTTACGCATGGCGCCGGCGGCACAGTACCCTTGCATTCCTGCGATCGAGAGCGTAGGATTTGGTCTTCATGTCGCGAACTTGTGGCTGTCGATCGGGGAGCTTCGCGCTCCTGTTTGCAGCCTTCACCAGTCTGCTGTGCGCTCAGCCGGTCTTCAATGTGAAAGACTACGGCGCTACGGGAATCAAATCGGATAACGCCCGGCCTGCCCTACAGCAGGCCATTGACGCATGCGGCAAAGCCGGTGGAGGAACTGTCTACGTTGGTCCGGGCGAATACACCACCGGCCAACTCCACTTGCGCTCCGGTGTGCGGCTCTATTTGGAAGCCGGGGCGACATTATTTGCCTCGTTGGACGGCGCGCAGTTCGACCCGTCGCCCAAATCCGCGCTCATCTCGGGCGAAGATCTGCACGATATCGCGCTCGAAGGCCGCGGCACGATGGACGGACAATCCACGTATGAATGGCATCTCAACAGCATTACCGATTTCTACATCCTCTCCAACCAGCGCCTGATGGAAGCGACCGGCAAACCGCTCATGCGCCCGTTCCCGCATGGCTTCCCCGACGAGAAGATTTATCCGCGCATGGTGCTGCTGTTGCGTTGCACGGACGTGCGCATCACCGGATTGCGGTTCCTGCGGTCGCGCAGTTGGACCATTAACCCGTATGCCTGCAAGCGCCTGCTCATCGATGGCGTCTACATTTACTCCAGCCAGAAGGAAGGTGTGTGGGCCGACGGCATTGACCCCGACGGTTGTCAGGATGTCCGTATTGCCAATTCCACCGTGGAGACGGGCGACGACGCGCTGGTGTTCTATTCGGCTGATATTTGGGGGCCTGCGCTCCCGGTTGAAAACGTGACGGTGACCAATTGCCGCCTGTCTTCGGCTTCGAGCGCCATCAAGTTTTGCGATGCGAATTCGAACGCGATCCGTCGCGTCAACATCGATAACGTGGTCATCGCCAATTCCAACCGCGGAATCGCGTTTATGGTGTTCGATGGCGGCATTGTGGAAGACGTGGCGCTGTCGAACCTGACGATTGAGACACGGCGCTTCGATTGGTTCTGGTGGGGCGATGGCGATCCGCTGCATTTCAACATCAAGCGCCGCAGTGAAGTGGACGGAAAGGAGCGCGCCAAGGAACCGGCCGCCGGCAAGATTCGCAACGTGACCATTCAGAATGTGATCGCCCACGGCGCCGGCGCTTCCGTTATCAACGGCCATCCGGCGAGTTGGTTAGAAGGCATCAGGTTGGACAATGTAAAGCTCTTTGTGTCGTCCGATCCCAGCGCCCCTTACGAACACACGGCGACGGCGCTGACGGTTCGCCAAGCGCGCGGATTGCGCATGAGTAATGTTGAGATCGGTTGGGAAAAGCCTTTTGCTGCAAGCTGGCGGTATGGTTTGTCCCTGGAGCAGGTGAAAGATGCCATTCTCGACCGCGTGGAGGTGCATCCGGCGCCGGGCTCAAAATCGCAGCGCATCGTTTCGACAGACGCTGAATATGTGGTGCGGCCCAAGTAAAGTTGATCCGCGCCGCACTGTTCTACTCGGAAAGTTCTGCGGTCGCGCGTGTGACGGCGCGTTATCGGTAGCAAGTCGCCCCCTCCACAGGACATCCCGGCCTCACTGTTCGCCCTCTTTCAGCGTGCGATTACGGACCTTGCGGACCGAGCAACAGGCATCCCCGACGCGATAGCGGATCAGGACCTTCGGAATTGGCTCGACGGGGGAAGACGAACCGCTCGACTGACAGCACAATCGCGGCGTCACAACTGGTGAGTATTTTTTATTACAACCCTGTTCGGCAATATGAATCTTGAGGGCCGGCGCACGATGATCCGAAAGTTCTTCGCGCCTCTGTTCGTGCAAGCTGCTAAACGCGATATCCGTAATTTCTGGCATGACATGCCAGCTATAAAGGTCTGCGGTCAAACTGGATGAAGGAGCGCCTCTGCACTATGGCCGTAGTTCTCCGGAAGCGTGGCTTCTCAGTGCGCGCGGAGCTGGACCAGAAGCGGCCACCCTCGGCCAAACTGGCGGCATCGTTGGCCTACGGCCGCCCGCGCTTTGTAAACACCAGTATTTGGCAATCGTTACCATTTTGCAAGAACGAATCGGGTGGTAGTGAAAGTGCACTAATGCCCATTACCACGGTCACTCCGGCCTGAACCAGCATGCTACTAGAAACGCAGAAGAGCCAACCCGAACCAACCGTTAAGGGCATCATTGCACGGAAATCCGAGCGGCGAACTCGCCCACGAGCTGCCTTACAGTGGGTGGTTCACGTGTCGAGAGCCGGAGGCATGCGCCGGGTTTCCGGTAAAACCAGCAACGTGAGCAGTCGGGGCTTTTACTGTCTCTTCCAGGAGCCTTTGGACTTCGGCGAACGTGTAGAGTGCACACTGGTTATTCCCATACCCAAGGCCGGCAAGCCGAATGCTGTGTTCTGGTTGAAGTGCCAGGCGCGTCTATTGCGGGTTGAACCTGGGGCGGGTGACAAAGCCTTCGGTATTGCGTTTCTAATTGAGGAATACTGCGTGGTGCATCTCAATCCGGCGCAGATCAACCCGGCGGAACTGTCGGCGGCGATGGACTAGCGGGGCGCCGTCGCGCAACGCGATAGTGAAAAAATCTGGGATCACTACCCACTTTGAATCATTTTTGTTGAATTGCGTTTGGCCGCCTGAGATCCTCATTAGCTCGCGTGAACACTACCGGAAATTCGCTTCAACCGCGATGTTTACCGTGTTAGTACTAATTCTACCTTCCGTAGCATCCCCGGATAGCGAGAGTGGGAGATCGTCCTTCTGCATAACAGTATTCGGCATAGATACCTCAACCTGATAGAATCCCGGATGGTTCGGTACGGGGTTGATCGCCGTCGCCGGTATTTTAGATTCACCCAACTGAACAGAAATATTAGTCAAGTTGCCGAGGCCGGTAACGTAAATGAGAAGCCGCTCGCCGGGAATCGCCGGCTGAGCCGATACCCGATAGTTCCGCACCATCGCCACGCTGTTCGTCGCGGCACTTTCCCGCAAAACCCAGCCCTGGCCCGTGCCGGTACCGTCCAGAGAGAAGATGCCGGGCGCAGCCGAGTGAGCCGTCGTTCGAAGCGGCTTAGCTCCGCCATGTTCGGTCTGAACGACGAACTCGATTTCACTTCCCGGCGCGGAGTCCGGGCACAGAATTTCCAGTTCCGTATCGGATGCGGACAGAATTGGAACCGTCGCGCCGTTAGCCCAAACCTTAGTCCCCGCCAGCTCCATGGAACTGCCGGAGGCGTCCGAAACCGAGGCTCCCTCAGCCAGCCACCGGCCCTCTATAGTGGCGATGGCGCCGGGGCTGCAGGCCGCGTCCCGCAACCGGCTGGCAGTGTTCACAATGCCGGTCACCACAGGTTCGCCGGAATCTACTTGTACAGTCACAGAAGCGCTTGCCTTCCCTCCAGCGGCATCGACGGCAGTGAAATGGATCTCGTGAGCGCCGAGTTGCGCCCCCCCCGGCGTCCACCGGAACTCTCCGGTCGTGGAATCGAAATATGCGCCCGCCGGCAATGCGCCGATGGATAACGTTGCAGCCGGATCGGACGGCGACACGCGGAAGCGAACCTCGGTTCCATATTTTACGAACTGCCGCTTGGGAACGTGGATGGAAGTGGAACGGTCCGGAGCGACTGCCAGGGTTTCCTTGACCGTGCCTGAGCCTAGATTGGCAGCCACTACGATGCCCTCGCCGGAGCTAACCGCATCCACCTGGAATTCCACCGTCGATTTACCGGGGCTGGTCGCTACCCTCCCGGGAAGCCGGAGAGAGGCGCTGGAACTGGTAAGCTGCAACTCGGCCGTGGTGGAATTCTCCACATGATCCAGCGTGATTCGGCAAGTCCCCCGAGATCCGGCGGTCAGAGATTTCGGCGTGCATGAAATCTGATTCACTTGCGCCTGCTCACTGTCCGATGCTGCGGTGATTTGCAACAACACGGCCTTGGTGGTCCCGTTGAAAACGGCCGAGACGACAATCCAGCCGGAAGCCGATGACAGGGTGGTCGCGGAGAAACCGGCGCTGGTGGAGCCCTGGGGCACTCTGACAGTAGCCGGAACCGAGAGTGCGGCGTTATTGCTGGCGAGACTCACAATAACGTTCCCCGCCAGGTTTGACATAGTGACGGTGCACGCGCTACTGGAACCGGCTGACATGCTGGTCGGGGCGCAGGTCAGCGAAGACAAGACTGGGGTGGGCAATAGTGTGAAGTTGGCCGTCTGAGACGATGTGCCGAGCGTTGCGATCACCGAACCGGTGGCGTTGGCGCTTATGCTCCCGATGCTGACGCTAAAAACTAGAGAGGCGTTCCCGGAGGTTATGACGATGCTCGCGGGGACCGTGATCAGGGTGGACGTGGAACTCAATGTGACCGTGGTGGCAGTAGGAGCGGGTTGCGATAGCGTCGCAGTACACGAACTTGTCGCTCCCGAAATCACAGCGCTCGGATTACAAGTCAGTGACGTCACCAACACTGGCGCAATCAGAGCGACCGTAACCGATTGCGATGAGCCGTTGTACGAGACAGTCACCGAACCGCTTTGGTTAACTGTGAACGAACCCGCTTGCAAGGCAAATGAGGCGGATTTGGATCCGGCGGCGATCGCGACTGACGATGGAGCAGTGAGCAAGCTGTTAACTGTCGACACAACTACGTTCGCTCCGCCCGCCGGCGCGTTCGTCAAGGTCACAGTGCAAGTGCTGGAAGTTGAGGGGCTTAATGTGGCCGCGCCGCAAACCAGCGAGGAAACCAGGGTGGACGCCGCGAGGCTGATAGTCGCATTGGCGGAGCTGCCGTTGTAGGCGGCGGTAACGGTCGCGCTCTGATTACTCGGGATAGCCGACGTAGTCGCCGCAAACGTAGCGATCGTCGCGCCGGCGCTTACCGTCACTGAAGCCGGCACAGTAAGCGTTGCGTTGGTATTGGAAAGCGTCACCGCCGCCCCGCCCGCTGGCGCCGCATTCGTTAGCGTGATTGTGCACAAAGTGGAAGCGTTCGGGCCGATGCTTGCGGGGCTGCAAGATAGCGACGACACGCCGACAGAGCCCAGCAGATTGATGGTGGCGGTGGCGGTAATACTGTTGAGGGTGGAAGTAATCGTGGCGGCCTGATTGTTCATAATTACGCTTGCCGCCGAAGCTGTGAATTGGCCGGAAGCGGACCCATTCGCGATCAACAGACCGGAGGTCACAGTCAAGTTGGCGTTGTTGCTGGCGATTGAAACCGGACTCGAACCCACCGAAGCCTTGTTCAGCGTGACCGTGCACGTGCTGGTGGAACCGCCGGTCAAGCTGGTCGGGGTGCAACTCACGGAACTCAGCGCCGCAGCGGCGACGAGGTAAATCACGACGCTCCCGACGCTGCTGCCGAGAGTGGCCGTCACTGTAGCGGACTGGTTACTCGATACAGTGGTAGTTGTGACGTTAAAGGCGGCGGACGTGCCCCCCGCAGCGACTGTGACCGAGGCCGGGACGGTGAGTGTCGAATTGGTGTTGGTCAGGGTGACGGTGGCGCCGCCCGCGGGAGCCGCCTGACTCAGGGTGACAGTACAGGTACTGGAAGAGCTAGGTCCGAGGCTGGCAGGATTGCAGGCTACGCCGGAGACGAGGACTGGCGACACTAGACTGATAGCAGCGGTCTTCGAGCTACCGCCAACAGAGGCGGTCAAGGTAGCGCTCTGATTGCTGGCGATGGTGGCGGCCGCGGTGGCGCTGAAGTTCGCCGTGGTGGCTCCGGCGGCTACTGTGACCGATACGGGTACGGTGAGCAGATTGTTGCTGCTGGCGAGTGTGACAGCGGAACCGCCGGTGGAAGCGGCCTGGGTGAGGGTGACCGTACAGGCGCTGACCGCGCTCTGACCAAGGCTGGTGGGATTGCAAGCCAGCGACGAGACTAACACCGGCGCCACCAGGCTGATAGTCGCGTTAGCGGAGGTGCTATCGTAGGCGGCGGTGATCGTCGCGCTCTGATTGCTGCCGATGGCCGCCGTGGTGGCGCTGAAAGTAGCCGAGAGGGCCGCAGCGGGGACCATGACCGAAGCCGGGACGGTAAGTGTCGCGTTAGTGTTGGTCAGAGTGACAGCGGCGCCGCCCGCGGGCGCCGCCTGAGTCAGGGTGACGGTGCAGCTACTGGAAGAGTTGGGTCCCAGGCTGGCGGGATTGCAAATCAGCGAAGAGACCAGCGAAGAGGCTAGCGCCGGCGCCACCAGTCTGATAGTCGCATTGGCTGAGTTGCTATTGTAAGTCGCCGTGACCGTCGCACTCTGATTGCTGGCGACGGCCGCTGTAGTGGCGCTGAAGGTAGCCGAAGTAGTCCCCGCCGTCACCGTGACCGATGCCGGGACGGTGAGCGCCGCGTTGCTATTGGTCAGCGTGACAGTGGCGCCGCCGGTGGGCGCCGCCTGAGTCAGAGTGACGATACAGTTGCTGGAAGAGTTGGGTCCGAGGCTGGTAGGATTGCAGGCCAGCGAGGTCGACGCCCCCCCTTTGAACGCCAGGACCGTGGCCGACCAGATGTCAGATACATTAAGCGTTGCCGTCGCGTTGGTCGTCAGGGCGGCGCCAGCTATCAAGTCCCCCGACTCAACGCAATTAGAGTACGAAAAACACTGCGTAGTTCCGCTCCCTGACATCTCACGCTTCGTATAGGCCGGGTTCAAGGCGCTGAAGTTCTCGTTTCTAAAATTGCTGCCGTTCGTGAACCACGCAAAGACGAGGTCGTTCGGATTGATGGTCGTCAGGCCGCCGCTCGCCGGACCTGCACTGATCCCTTGCGCCGTGGAGAAGGCGTCTACAGCAGTCGTCACACCCCTGTATTCATGCATCGAGAATGCATACACATTGCTGCCGCTGCCCGCATTTACCGTTATCGTGTCCCCGCCGGATGCCACGGCCGACGCCACGAAAACGTCCGCATCATGGTCATTGGTAACCGTCTGATGCGCAACTTGGGCAAAGGCGGCTCCCAAGGCGTCGGTTACAGACACCGCTGCGCCCACATCGGCGAAGACGCCGACGATGAGCAGATCGCCGGCGGTCACGCTGCCTGGAAACGCCTTACTTGCGGTTTGGCCAGCGCCAAATAGGCCGGTTGCTTGGGATGCCGATATGCTCTGCACGAACGTTATAGGCGGAACCGGAGCCACCAGACTGATCACTGCAGTCTGCGAACTGCCGTCGAGGGTCGCGGTCACGGTCGCACTCTGATTGCTGGCGATGGCGCCGGCCGCGGTGGCGCTGAAGTTCGCGCTGGTGGCTCCGGCGGCTACCGTTACCGATGCGGACACGCTGAGCAGATTGTTGGTGCTGGCGAGCGTGACAGCCGAGCCGCCGGTGGGAGCGGTCTGGGTGAGGGTGACTGTACAGGCACTGACCGCGCTCTGGCCAAGGCTGGTGGGATTGCACGCCAGCGAGGAGACTAACACCGGCGCCAGCAGGCTGATGGTCGCCGTAGCGGAGGTGCTGTTATAGGCGGCGGTAATCGTCGCGCTCTGATTGCTGCCGATGGTCGCCGCGGACGCGCTGAAGGTAGCCGTGGTGGCTCCGGCGGCCACCGTGACCGATGCCGGGACGGAAAGGGTGGCGTCGCTGTTAGTCAGGGTTACGGTTGCGCCGCCCGTGGGCGCAGATCCGGTCAGGGCAACGGTGCAGGTTGCAGTTCCGGATCCGGTCAGAACCGCTGGCAGGCACGACAGGGAAGCCACAGTGGGCAAAACTTGAGGCGGCGAAGCGGCCCCGCCAGTCACGGTTCCACCCGTCGCAAAAAGTGCGATGCCGCTTCCCGCGGGCGAAGACGCTGCGCTGTTGCTGATCCCGATCGCGGTAGTGGTGAGACCGGCCGCCATGGTCAGATTCACAACCGCGATGGCGCCATTCGAAATGGTGCTGGCGTTCATTGCGGAAGCCACGCAAGCAAAAGTACCGGAGCCGCCGTAGCAATTCAATGCCTTACCCGCAGCGGTAAGAGCCGTCGCGGAATTGACGGAAATAGAGACAACATTAGCGGGGGGATAAGTCAAAGTCCATTCAATGGCCGACGGTTGGCTGCCCGCGGGAGAGGTCAGAGCTAAGTTTAGAACTACACTACCATTAGCGGAGGCCGTTCCTGATGACAGAGTTAAAGAGTCCGGGCCTGTCTGCCCAAATAAGGCGCGTGCGGATAGCAGAGAGGCAACTGCGAAGGTCCATGCCATCTGGCTTCGTTTTGACGATCTTTTCATCGGTTCCCATAACAGTTCAGTATCACCAGATATGTGAATGAAAGTGTCTATAACTAGTGATAAGTCTAGAGTTTATAATATTACAGCCGAGAGGCAGCGGATCCCTGAAGAAAGCTAAAATGCAGATCGCAATATAATAAATAATTGCACGAGTTAACCTGCCCTCGGATGCACGAAGACTAACCAACTGATTTTGTCATTCTTATACTGTCAGTTACTCAAAACCTTATCCTGACTAAGTAGCGAAATGTTCTAAGAGATAGCTGGTCTCAACCGGCGCTACAAAACGCAAGAAATTCGTAACCCTTCAGAACCCGTTGAGGCGATCGGCGAGTCTCCGGGAGAGAGCTTCTAAGTCGTTCCGGCAGGCTGATGCCGGAGTCGCTGGAGCAGAGATCTCCGTTCCAGCAAGGGCTCCGTGGCCGGCGGAGGCGGATCTCTTGCCCGCACGTGGCGCGTAAGACGATGTCGGCTCTCTTGCAGTGCGGATAGCAAGGCCAGTGCCTTCATCGGCGGCGCCAGCCCGGCGTTGTCCACTCCAATTGCCGACAGGGGCATGGCCGCTACGCGTCGCCTCACTCGCCGTTTCAGAAGATATTTGAGCGTCATCAAACGGGCATAACCCAGAAAAGTCACCTTCCCGCAGGCCTTGACCGCGGTTCTTTCTGATGTAAACGAAGGCCGGATGCATAGTTCGCGATTGGCAAACGAAACGATGCCTCAGCCTTGGTCGGTTGCAATATACTTTTGCACTGCGACTACGAACAGATCGTTCACTCGGAGCCAGCGAGCCTGAATATCTCGCAGCCTCCCGCACGATCTTGTTGCGGTCCTCAGATTCGGCCCGCGGCAATTTGGTTTTCCGCAGGCGGTGCACGGCGAGTTCCATCTACGCGGATACCGGTTTTGGATCGCAGTCTCTTTTTGCTTGCGGCCAGTTGCGACTAAGAACGCCTTAGCCTGCAAGACCGTGATTTCCATTGCGTTCCGCTTCGGCAACACCGCGTGCGAAATTCCGTTCTCCGCTCAGCTTTAGACTGCTTTGATGGCGGTGCGAAGGTCTGGACCTGGGGGTGCATCCTCCAGCGGCGGGTATTCTTTACCCGTCCATGATGTAAGAACTACCACAGATCACTGCCCCCAAATGTGGTAACTACGACAAATACGTATGTAAGAATTACCACCAGAGACGGTCCTCCGCATCGGCGAATCGCGGTCCCACTCACAATTCCGCCATCTATTTGCACCAGGGATCTTTTGGTCCTTCCCGTGCTTACGGTCAGGCATGCGCAGAATCGCTTCCAGCCCGGTGTCTGGCGCGCCGGCCGGATTGATGATCCAGCGGGCCGCTTTTGGATCCACAGTACACCCACCAGAGGTCCATAGCCTGCTCTGAAAAAGTGATCCGGCAGTCGTCTCCGCAGATTCCCATCCCAGACAGCTCGCGCCGAACAGGAGCGTTCTATCCAACCGCAGTCAATTCGCCGACACGTTTGCACCAGTCGCGGATCCTCAGCAGGCAGGCGCGAAGTCAGCTGGGCCACTCGAATTTCACCCCTATTGGCAAATACTTGGATTGTCTTCGGTCCTCAGACGAGTCCGATTCGCAGCGTTTCGCTCAAGCGACCATGTGTGATCCTTACCAGCCGTCTTGCTTCGGGCCGGGTGCGGCCGGCAACATAGTGGAGCCTCGGACGCTCCTAACAAACAACTGTAGCTGGTATGGTATGAGAGTCGATTTTAGAGCGCTCCGCCGATGCAAGCTCGGCTGTCAGCCGTTCGGCTTGTTACAGTTGAACGTGCTCTCTTCCCGATTTCCCGTTCTGCCTGTCAGACCGTGCCCGTCAGGACGCGAGTGACGTCATTACCATTGGGCGCGACGTGCCATCGCCAAAAAGCCTTGCGGAGAATCTAGGCTTCCAGGCAGCGGCCAGAACATGTGCGCATCAAGTGGAAAACCCCAGTAAGATGAGTACCTTACAGGCGAGTGGACGCGGCGCGACGAGGCGTCCGGTGAACCCGTACTAATGCCCCAAAAACTAGGACCCCTGCGCCCAGAAGCGTGAACGATGCGGGCTCCGGCGTCGATGCGATAGCGTCGTATGACAAGTTGTCGATCGCAAAGTCCGTCGTCGGGTCGTCGAACGTGATCACCGCCTGGGTGAATGGAGCGAGAGTCCCCGATGAGAATGATCCGATGGAAAAAAAACCCCCGGAGCCTTGCGGCCCTGTCGTCGTGTAGCTGAAGGGCGTAGCTCCTATCGTGACCGTCCCGCCGGAATCCCCAGGTTCGATCCCAAAGAGAATATCAAAGGAAACGAAATCCGTTGGCTCATCAAAGTTGAGCGTAAGTGTTCCATCCGCTGGTCCATCAAGTACTGGATCGCTGAGAGGACTGAGATCGTTGCTGGCCGTGCCAATAGTCGCCCCATAGACCGCCGCTGTTGCACTGGGGTCTTCGGTAAAATCGAAAGTGATGCCTAATGCATCCAACGTATCGGCGCCACCGATGGAGGTGGGCACGGCCGGCGCCGTAGCACCAGTTCCGCCGGCCGGCGCAGTCTGGCCGGGATCGAAGGTATTAAGGTAGAGGGTACTAGATTGGGCAATGCCAATGGTCAGCGAAACCGCTGCAAATATCACGGGAAATCTGCTCATGTTTAAGAACCTCGCTAGCTCGAACCGATGCTACCACGGGCTTCCGTCCAACGCAATGATTACCATATTAGTAAATGCTGGTAATGTTAGTACTGTAAGTGCTTATGCGAACTTCCGGACCATCTCCGGATTGCTACAGAGCGAGATCATCCTTCTGCACAACCTTATTTGGCGAGATGCGATATCCTGATACAATCCATGATGGCAAGTTGGACAGAAGTATTCATCAAATAGCTGCAGGCTACACATGCTCCACTCACCTGTCTCGCAGTGTGAACTCTTCGCCGGCGAACAAGATTTCCGAGAGTCGTAATACAGTGGCCCTCGGGCTGCGCCTGTTGTCGTCGCTACTGCTCCTGCTCGCGATTCCCGCTGCCGGGCAACCGCCGGCTAATCGGCCGGTTCTGCTCGGACAGTTGGTGGACGTAGGCGGTTATCGCGTCCACTTATACTGCACTGGATCGGGACGTTCCACCGTAATGGTGCTCGGCGCCGGCTTTTCCTTCGACTGGGGACTGGTGCAGCCCGAAGTCGCCAAATTCAGCACTATCTGCACCTATGACATATCCGGAACGGCATGGAGCGACCCGGGTCCGGTCTTGACGTGCCGCGAGCGGGTTGACGAGGTCCACAGGTTGGTTCGCGCGGCCCATCTGGAACCGCCTTTGGTGCTAACCGGGCTCTCCATCGGAGGCTGTGTCGCCCGGCTATACGCCGCCAAATATCCGTCTGAGGTATCGGGAATCGTTATCGTGGATCACGCCTTTTCCCCCGACCCGGCGCCGGATGTAGGCAACTCGCATCTCGCTACGAACGCGGGGGTGGATACGCCTCCCGTGCTGATTCACCAGACGCCGATTGTCGTCACGGTCGAACAAGCTTCGGAATTCGGCCGGCTCCCGAAACGTATCCAGAAGCTTCATCAATGGGCCGCGTCTCTCGACCCTAAGCTTCCATCCTGGGACGCAGCCGAGGATTGTCTGGCGCAATTGAAGGCGGATGCCCCTGGCCCATATCCGCTCGGTAACATGCCTCTCGTGGTGGTGAGTACAGGCAACCAGGCCCGCGGTTACGACCGATTGCAGAACGAGCTGCTGGCGCTCTCTCACCATAGCATTCATATGATGGCCGAACTGAGTTTCCATTCGGTCGAGATCGATCAGCCGGAGGTCGTGATCGCCGCCATCCGGCAGGTAGTCGAGAGCCTCCGGAAGGCTTCCGGCCAGTGACACACACTAGTAATGCGTTTCATTAGATATGTATCCGTTTTATTTTAGGCATTCAGGTTAGTATTACTTTCTTGTCCGCCAGTCGGGACATACGGCCGACGTTGGTTGCCACGAATCAGGAAGGTGTTTTGCACCGCCGATGAACGCGACTAACTAAATGCAAATAAATAATAAAGCACTATTCATAATTCTTATCGGCATTTATCGATGCCAGTGTCTTTTCTATTTAGTCTCTGCCCTCCCAGTCAGATGATCCCCGTGTCGCAAAAGACGCGCTCTCATTTCACCGACTGAGGCAGGGGAAAGCAGCCCATGCCAAAGTTGGTCGACGCCTGTAGTAATCGTGATCGATCACATCACGTAGGGCAGAAACCCACGCAATTTGACCTGCACTGCTGGCGAACCTTCGAAGGTTGGCGGCCCAATTGCGAGCCGCTCACTCGAATCAACGCATCAACCGTGTATCCTACAGAATCGCGGCGATTACGTCGCGCCGCCCATGCCCATCTGACCCGTTGGATTCACCGCATCGCCGGCGCTCGTCTTTCGAGGGCTACTCGTACCTTAGCGCTACCATCGGATCGACGCGCATGGCCCGGCGCGCCGGAAGATAACAGGCCAGCAGTGCGACCAGCGTCAACACCATGGCGACGGCGGCGAACGTCAGCGGATCTTGCGCGGTGACGCCGAAGAGTTCGTCGGCCATCAGGCGCGTCAACCCCAAGCCGGCGGCAATGCCGGCGGCCACGCCAACCAGCGCCATCTTTGCGCCGTCCTCCAGCACCAGGCGCAACACGTCCCGGCGTTGCGCGCCCAGCGCCATCCGCACGCCGATTTCATGGGTGCGTTGGCCCACCACGTAGGAAATCACGCCGTAAATCCCGACGCAGGAAAGAATCAGCGCCAGCGCCGCGAATATGCCGAGAAGAATCATCGAGAGCCTGCGCGCGGCGAACGAGCCGGCGATCACTCCCTCCATGGTTTGCACGCCGTAGATCACATCGCGAGGGTCCATTTGCTTAACTGCGCGGCGAACCGGGTCCATGACGGCCGCCGGATCGCCCGCTGTGCGCAGCACCACGGCGACGCCCCCGGCGACGAGCGGCATCAACTTCTCCGGCAGCTGCATGAAAGGATAGAAGAACTGCGATTCGACGGCCGATTTTTGATCCGTGCCCAGCCCCCACTGCTTCACATGGCCCACCACGCCGACGATTTCGGCTTGCACATTGAATTGCTCCAGATGGATTCGCTTCCCAATGGGATTCTCGCGCGGGAACCAGGTGCGCGCAAAGGCGTCATCGATGTCGATCACCACTGCCCCGTTCTCATTGTCTTGCGCAGTGACAAAACGCCCGCGCTCGAGAGTGATTCCCATGGCCCGCTCGAAACCGGCTTCCACCAGGTAATACATCGCCTGAGGCATTTCGTTGTCATTGGCAGGCTTCGGCTGGCCTTCGACCCAGAAGGGCAGGAACGAGTCATGGATCATCGGCCGTGAGCCGAGCGTCACCGAAACAGCCTGCACGCCCGGGATGGCGCTCATCTTATCGTCGAACCGGCGCAGGCGGGCGCGAGTCTCGGCGGAGGTAGTCGCGGCGGAGGACGGCATCGACAAACTGAAGGTGATGGCGTGGCTGGGATTGAACCCCGGATTCACGCGCAACAGCGCTGCGAGGCTGCGCAGCATCAGCCCCGCGCCGATCAGCAGAACCAGGGCCATGGCGACTTCGGTCATTACGAAAATTCCCTGCAATCGGTGGCGCGCGCCAATCACGCCGCGGCCGCTTTCCTTGAGAATCTCCATCACATTTACTCGCGAGCCTCTGAGCGCCGGAGCGAGACCGAAAACCATTGCGGCGAGCAGCGAAAGCCCCAGCGTGAAGAGCAATACGCGTCCATCGAGGGAGATTTCTTCGACGCGCGGCAGTGTACCGGGCAAAGTGTGGAGCACCGCTTTGGCGCTGCAGAAAGCCAACAGGAGCCCGAGCGTTCCGCTCATGCCGGCCAGCAAAACGCTTTCGGTGAGAAGCTGCCGGACGACGCGCAGGTTACTGGCGCCAAGGGCCGCGCGAATCGCAAACTCGCGTGCGCGGCCCATCGAGCGCGCTAGAAGAAGATTCGCGACGTTAGCGCACGCAATCAGCAGCAGGAAACCGACGGCGGCCAGAAGCACCAGCAGGAATGGCTGGACGTTGCCGACCATATCTTCCTTCATGGAAACCAGCGTGATGCCGGCTTCCTTGTCCGCGGCCGGGAAGGCGGCGGCCAGATTGCGCGCCTCCACGTCCATGTCGGCCTTGGCCTGCGCCAGCGTAACGCCGGGTTTCAGGCGGCCGACAACATGCGCGCTTACCGAGATACGCCGATCTTGAAACGACGGATCGTTCCATTGGCCGATCGGAGTGTAGATGTCGCGGTCGCTTCCGTAAAAGCTAAAGCCGGGAGGAATCACGCCCACCACGATATATGAAGTACCATTCAGCGTCAGCAGCTTTCCGATGACATCGGGCGAAGAGCCGAACTTGCGCATCCACAGGCCCCCGCCGAGAATTACCACCGGCGCGGCGCCTACCTGATCGTCATCCGAGCGGAATGTGCGGCCGAGAATGGGTTGCACGCCGAGGGTGGAAAAGAAGCCGGCGGAAATCATGTAACCGGCAAGGCGTTCCGCTTCGCTTGTGCCAGTGACGTTGTAATTCTGGTTGCGGTATATGGCCATCGATGAAAACGTCCGCGTGTCGCGCTGCCAGTCGAGGAAATTCAAATAGACCACCGGGCCTTGGTCGAATCCGGGCGTCTTTCCATATACAGCCACAAGCTGCTCGGAGTGCGGATACCGCAGCGGGTTGAGCAACACGCCGTTGACGACGGAAAACAGCGTCGTATTCGCGCCGATGCCCAGCGCGAGAGTGAGGACTGCGGTGGCTACGAAACCGGGCGATTTTCGTAACAGGCGGACGGCATACTGAAGGTCCTCGGGGAAGTCGCGGAGCCAATTGGGCATGTGGGATAGACGAGTCAGCGGACGCGAGGTTTCGTTGGGCCTGCAGGCCGGCGCGAGACCGCGTCCACTTCCCTGCCCTCCCCAGATCGCAGTTGTCGACGCCTGCTGTGGATCCTTTTGTGGACCCGATGTCCGCATCCGAACGCGTCAGTCGCGGCCCGGCACGACATCAATCTGCAGTTTGGGATCGGCGGCCGGGACCGGCGTCTCCGGCAGGCCGAGCTCGCGGCGGACTATGTTGCAGCCCTGGGCGATGGCGCTGGCCTTGTAAAAAGCAATCTCGCGATTGCAGCCCTGGCGGCCGAACCCGCAGTCGCTGGACACGATCAGCCGGTCGGGCGGGATGTACCGGAGCGCTTTGCGGATTTCACCCGCGACGTCTTCGGGCCGGTCCGCCTGAAGCGCGCGGTGGCTCACGGCGCCAATGGCGATCTTCTTCTTGAAATCGTGCTTGAAGGGCTCGAACAGTTCCAGATCCTGCTGATGGCGGTCCTTCATCTCCAGCGTCCAGACGTCGCCGCGGCAGCGTTCCAGATAGATCTCGACGGAGTTCGCGTAGCTGGTGTCATCCATCACGCGCTGCATGTTGGGGTTGCCCCAACAGGTATGAATCCACAGCTCGACATCGTCGAGGCCCTGCACTTCGCGGTTGAAAGCGTCCACCATGAACTTCACTTCGTCGTGGTCTTTACCGAAAGTGTTGGCCATAAAATGGAACGTGGGCTCCTCAATCTGGATGCAGCGGCAGCCGGCCGCACGCAGCGCCAGCAGTTCCTTGTTCATGGCCTCAGCCATGTCCCAAATGACTTGGCGCTTGTCCTGATATCGGGGCGTGTGGATGTCGAGGAAAAGCGCCATTACCTGCGAGCAGCAGGTACCGAACTTGACCGGCTTACGCGTCTTTCCCTGGGCAATGCGCCAGATCTTCGGGTAATCGAGCGGCCGGTGCTCGATCTTGTCCACTACGTGGGGCCAGCGCCAGCCGGTATAAATCTCGTTGAGGAGCGTGCCCGGCGGGTAGTGCAGCCATGGGGCAGTGGTCTCTTCCGGCTGAAGGTAATCGCCCTCAAAACCGGCCCAGCGCTGCAGCGGATAGTGGTGCCATGCACGCCCCGCCATGTCCTCGTCGACATGCAGGTCGCCGTGGGTCAGGATGTCCAGCCCGGCGCGTTCCTGGTCGCTGATGAGCACCGCCATCGCGTCCTGGAATTTTTCGCGGAAGCGGACGTCCAGCATGCAGGTATCGAGAGGCCGGCCCCACATGCTGACGTCGAACCAACGGGGCCGCGGGAACGATCCGGTGGTGGTGCTGGGGAGCACGAGTCCGGCAGTTGCACTGAACATCGGATACCTTTCAAAGGCTCTGCTCAGCCCCGAGGCTACTCCTGCTTATACAGCGCATTGAAGAAGAACTTATACGCCGCGTGCGCCTGCCCGCGCCACTGCGGCTTGAAGCCCAGTAGAATCACGTGGCCTATGCCCGCTTCCGCATCGAGCGCTGCAATCTTGCCTTCGAGCCGGTCCGACCGACCGTTGTGCCAGATTTTTTCGGTGGGCGTCAGCATGAAGAAATTATAGCGAGGTTGACGGGCCTTTTTGTGGGGCAGGCGCTTTCGCCTGCCACCCGATTGTTTCACGGCTTCTGACGGTCGCAGCTCCGTAACTATCTTCAGACACACGCAGTGTCGACTCAGAGCCGCGACCGTGAGGGAGCGGGATTTCGCTGGAGCCCAAGGCGGAGCTGACCTGACGGCTACTGACAGAGCGACATGACGCCTTGTTTTGGTCCGCAAATGCAGCTTGCGGCGTCTAAGGAGTCTTGAGCCCTCTCACGGAGACGGTCGTCGATTCGATCTTGGGTATAGATCCAGAGTTGTTGACAGGCTGATCTCTTAATTTCGGAGACCTCGGTCAGAGCAAGACGCCTCAGCTTCTCAATGACGTAGCCTTGGATTCTCTGGTCGGGCACGCCCCTTTGGATTTGGCTGGCAAATTGAAGGCCGTTGATTTCGCCTTCTCCTCTGGTCAGAAGTATATCGGCCAGAGCTTGACTAAGTGGCTGCTGTGGATCGGCTCTGTACCGAGGGTGGGAGCCGCTATTCACGAACATCGTGCAGCCATCCCATCCATCACAAGCCATCCTAAACGATCCGCCGTCCCTGCGAAGCCATAGAATCCGCCGCGACGGTTCCCGCCCAAATCCCAGCGGCCACGGCCCATCAAAACCTCCTCCGAATTCGAAATAGTAAACGGAAATCGTTGGCTCGCCGAGCGAACCCCTCAGAATATTCTCAATCCGCACTTTGACTCGATGTAATTGCATCGGATAATCAGGATCGTGGCGTGAAGGAACCGGACGCCCGATTGGTACATCGGAATCAGCCAGGCCGATGACGACCAGCGGGGCCGAACGAGCCCGCGAGTTAGACTGCTCATCATACTCAGTTAACCGGGGCGTCCTGGAGCAGCCTGTATCGAGAGCGATGGGCAGGAACGGGACAAGCCAGGCCTGCATCCGCGAAGTCGAAATGAGCATGATCCTTGGTGCTTTGACACCGGTAGCCGCCGCGCGGTTCCGGCGGCTAAGGACGCGTTCACACGAGTGTGAACGCTGCACGCACGAGTGCGCCGCGGTCCCCTATGTTACTCCTGCTTATACAGCGCATTGAAGAAGAACTTATACGCCGCGTGCGCCTGGCCGCGCCACTGCGGCTTGAAGCCCAGTAGAATCACGTGGCCTTTGCCCACCTCCGCATCGAGCGCTGCAATCTTGCCTTCGAGCCGGTCCGGACCGGCAAGGTAGCCGCTGGCCAGCGGAGAACGGTCGCGCGGATAACGGGCCAGCACCGCGCCTTTGAAGCCGGTCTTAGTGTTGAATGCCGGACCGCGCTCGAACATCACAATAGTGTCCGGCGTCATGCCCGCGGTCAGTGGGCTCTTCGCGTCTTCCATGTGCACCGTCAACAGACATCCCGAGCAGAAGAACTGCGTGGCCGGTAATCCCGCGAGCGCGTTCTCCACCGGCAGTTTGAACTGGTTGATGGCGAACATCGACGCGTTGTTGAACGTGACCAGCGTACCTCCCGCGTCGACGAAATCGCGCAACTCCTGCACGCCATCGTCGCCCAGGCCGCCGGCGTAGCGTTCGGGAATGGTGCCGGGGCGGTGGCCGTCGATAATCTGGCGCTCGGAAATGTCGGGAATCACGATCACGTCGAAACGCTCGCGTAGATGGCCGCCGCGGATATCGGCGTTGTAGAGACTGGTGAAGGGGAATTTGTACTGCTCGAGAATCCAGCGCGTCCACCCTTCATCGATGCTCGCGACCCACGGGCGATAGACGCCCGCGCGCGCCGCCTTCACAGCCTTGCCGGTATCTTTCGGAGCCGCGGCGCGCAGGCGGTTCTCACTTAGGATGGCGTTGAGTTTCGAGTTATCGATTCCCGACGCGCCGATTTCGTCGCCCGCGAAGCTCACCCCGCCGTTAGCGGCTAAAATCTCATTGACCGCGCGGAAGCTGGCGTTGGCGCCGCGATCGAAAGGCGCCGCAAGCCCGGTGATTTCCTTCACCGTCCGCAGCGAATCGCGGAATTGCTTCGATGGCGGACTGGTCATTGCGTGGACTTCCACGCCCATCTGGTAGGGCAGCGTCCAGCCGGTGACATCGTAAGGGCGCTGCGTGATCGCCGGATACACTTGTGGCTCGAATAACTCCTTCACCAGTCCGGCGAACGGCTGATCCATCAGAATCACCCACTCATCGGGCTTCGATAACTGGTGCACCTCGATGCCCTGCAGCATCAGCTTCTCCAGAAGCAGCGCGGCCGTGGGCGCATCGTGCTGCTCGCGCGGAATCTCGTAGGCGTAGGGCGGATCTTTGGTGTACTTATCGATAGTGTCGCGGGCGGCGCGGTACTTGTTGTAAGTCAACTGCTCCCGATACTTAACGGCTAAGTCGAGCACCGCCATGTCGGCTTCGTACATATAGAGGCATGCATCTGAGAGGCGCCACCATCCGCCCTTCCAGGGGCTGGAATACAGCATCTCCGTACCTAGTCCCTGACGCGCCGAAGGAAAATCCTCCACGGTGTAGAAGTGCGGCGTGGCATAGCGGTAGAGCGCCGTTTCGGTGAAGAACGAAATGGTGTGCCGGAAGTTGCCGACATTATCGATGTAGCCGGGATACCAGACGTCGAAAGTCTCCTGATGCATGGAGCCAGGCAGGTTATGATCGTCCAGATACTGCGCGATCGACATGCCGATAAGGCTCAGCCAGCGCACCATCAGCGGGTGCATGTTGCCTGAGATAGGGTCGGCGAACGGCGGCAGATAGATGCGCCCGGGAAACGGCGCGCTCTGGTGCTGCGTATAGAAAATCAGCGGCTGCGTGTCGAGAGTGGCCTTGGTGATCTCGCGCGTTTCGAGCATGTTCAGCATGTAGCCGTCGCGGTTATTGTCGTGCCCCACGTACTCCTGAAACAGTACCGGCAGCGGACTCACCTCGTACGGCGTTCCCACATTCTCGCGATACCAGTTGGCGACAATGTTCTGCCCATCGGGGTTGATAGAAAACCACAATTCGACAATCAGGTTCTGCCGGATCGCCCTGAAATCGGGCTGTTCGCTGGTCGCCAGGTCGTAGCCGAGCTGGATGGTGTGCTGGTGGTTGGCCACTTCGCTGGCGTGCAGGCCGCCATCGATGTGGATGATGGGCTTGGTTTCGCGGGCAAGCTCGTGCGCCTGTTCGTCACTGACGCCGCGCGCCACGGCCAGGCGGCGCGAGACGTCTTTGTAGTGATCCAGCTGCTTCAAATTTTCGGGATCGGAGATGAAGGCAATCCACCAATCGCGTCCCTGCGTGCTCTTGCCGACATTCACCAGCTTGATGCGGTTGGATGCGGCGGCCACTTTGCGGAAGTAAGCCAGAGCGTCGTCGTAAGTCGCCAGGTGGAAATCGGCGCCTGGCTTGTAGCCCAGGACTGACTCCGGGGTAGGAACCTGCGCAAATGCTGCAGTGGCAACTAATAGCAATAGGATAAGTCTCTGTGGGGCAGGCGCTTTCGCCTGCCAATTTTTCAGGATGATTTTGCTCATTTATGGAACCACCGTCAACTTATATTGGTCGAGTAAGTCTTCCAGCTTCGCTGCGCTGAAATCCTTGGTGCGAAGATCCACGGCAAATTTCTTAAGCTGCGCCGAGAAGCCCGCATCGCTGCGCGCTACCGCGCCGTCTTCCACCTGGGCGCGCAGATCGTCCAACTGCGGCAGCCGGTCCCGTTGGAAGGCGTCCAACTGCTCTTCCAGCTTCTTGCCCTCCTCCGCCGCGCGCGGTCCGCGTGCATTGAAGTAAGTGCGGTTCTGGTCCAGCACCTTAAGCAGATCCGCCTTCACCGACTCGGCCTCGCGCCGCCACGCGGCCTGTTGCGGATTCCCGCCGCCACGTCCGCCTTCGCGCGCGGGCGCTTCCGGCGCCATCGACGGACTGTAGTAGAGCGCGTTGAAAAGGAACTTATACGTGCCGTGCGATTGCCCGCGCCACTGCGGACGGAAAGCCAGCATCACGATGTGACCCTTGCCATAATCCGCGTCAATCGCGGCGGCTTTGCCCTCGATGCGGTCGGCCCCAATCAGGAAGCCGCTCAGCAGCGGGTTGCGGTCTTTCACATAGCTGGCCAGCACGCGTCCCCGGAAGCCCGGCTTAGTATCGAAGACCGGGTTGCGCTCGAACATGATCGCCGGGCTGGCCGGCAAACCCGCCACCAGCGGATGATTCGCGTCCTTGATCTCTACTCGCAGCAGCGACCCGGAACAGAAGAACTGGGTCTGCGGAACGCCCTGCACCACGTTAGTAAGCGCCAGATTGAATTGATCCAGGGCGAACAGCGTCGCATTTCCCAGAGTCACCAGCGTGCCCCCCTGCGTGACGAAATCGCGCAACGCCTGCGCCCCGGTTTCTCCGATGCCGCCCGCATATTGGCCCGGCGCCGAGCCCGGCGCCATACCATCCATGATCTGGCGCGATCCCATTTCGGCGAACACAATCGCGTCGTAATGCTCGCCCAGGTGGCCGTCCTGCAGATCCGCATTGTGTACCAGCGTGAATGGAAAACGGAACTGTTCGAACAGCCACCGGGTCCAGCCGGTGTCGATATTGCCGCCCCACGGATCGTACAGCGCGATGCGCGGCTGCTTCACCGGCCAGGACCCAGCCGGCGTCTCTTTAACGGATGTCGCATCCACGCCGCTTTTTTGCAGGATGGCAGAAGCGCCGGTTGCGTAGACGGCGTTTTCGGTTTTTGCGAACGCGACTTTGCCGCCCGCAGCCAGCACGTCGTTGACGGCCCGAAACGCGGCGTTGGAATTGTGCGAAAAAACAAATACCGGGCCGGAGCCTTCCACTTTGCCGGGAATCGGCTCCATGCGCTCGATCTTCTGCAGGGTACGGCGCGTCTCCGCGGATACCGGCTCGGCTACCGCGGCAACTTCCACGCCCATCTGCATGGGAAGCGTCCAGCCGGTGACGTCATAGGGTAGCTGCGCCAGCGCCGCATCTCCGGCTGGAGCTCCGCCGGCAGCGCCGCCTCTACCCCCCGGTGCTGCTGCGGCTGCGCCACCACCGCGACCGCCGCGTCCTCCTCCGCCTGCCGGCGCGGCTGCCGCAACTGCCGGCGCAGCAGCAGCCGCGGCCGGAACCGCAGCCGGCGCAGCGCCACCTCGTCCGCCTCGTCCGCCAGCGTCCGCCGCGCCTAGCGAGGGCGCACGCAGATCGGGATACTTCTGCACTTCGAATAACTCTTTCACCAATGCGGCGAAGGGTTGGTCCATCAGCACCACCCAATCGCCTTCCAGAAATGTGGTGCCGTTGGCGATGAACTTCTGCGTGGCCTGATGCATCTCGATCCCATCCACCATCAGCTTTTCCACCAGCACCGCCGCCGTATTGCGGTCGCGCTGCTCGCGCGGAATCACGTACGCATAAGGCGGGTCCTTGGTGAAATGCTCGATCACATCGTGCCCGGCGCGGTAACGGTCGTAAAGCAGCTCTTCGCGATTCTTCGCAGCGGTGTCCAGCACAGACATCGAAGCGGCGATGTTATATCGTACGGCATCGCCCAGCCGCCACCAGCCACCGCGCCACGGGCTTGAGTAATAAACCTCCGTGTGCAGATCCTGCTTGTCGCGCGGAAACTCGTCCACGGTGTAGAAATGCGGCGTGGCATAGCGATAGAGCGCGGTCTCGGTAAGAAACGAAACCGTATTGCGGAAGTTGTTCACGTGGTCGACGAAGCCGGGGTACCAATCGTCAAAGCGCCCGCGGTGCATCGCGCCGGGCATATCGTGCTCATCGAGGTACGCCGCCATGGCGGTGCCGAACACATTCACCCAGCGGTACATCAGCGGGTGCGGATTGAGTGACACCGGGTCGCCGAAGGGCGGAATCCAAATGCGCGCGGGAAACGGCGCCGTCTGATGCTGGTTATAGAAGACATTGGGATAGTATTCCAGCTCGGTGCGGGTAATCACCTGCGATTCGATCATGTTATTCATGTAGCCGTCGCGGTTATTATCGTGGCCGATATATTCCTGCCATAGCCCGGGCGTATTACTGACTTCGAACGGCGAGCCGAGATTGCTGCGGTACCAATTCACCACCTGGTTCTGTCCATCGGGATTAATGGAAAACCAGAGCAGCAGGATTACGTTGTCGAGAATGGCGGTGGTCTCGGGGTCCTTCGCGCTCACCAGGTTGTAGGCAAGCTGAATGGCGTGCTGCGCGGGCGCAACCTCGGTGGCGTGCAGTCCGCCATCGATATGCACGATCACTTTGCCATTGTGCGCCAACTCGTGCGCCTGGGCATCGGTGAGCCCTTTGACCAGCGCCAGGCGGCGCGCCGTGTCCTTATACTTATCGAGGCCGGCAAGGTTCTGGGCGGACGAGATGACGGCGATGTACCAGTCGAGGCCGCGCGTAGTCTTGCCGACGCGCACCAGCTTGAGCTTGCCGGTGGATTGCGCCAGCTTCTGGAAATAGCCCAGCGACTCATCGTAGCTGGCAAGATAAAAATCGTCGCCGGGCTTGTGACCCAGAACCGATTCGGGCGTAGGGACCTGGGCCAGCGCCAGGCAGGCCGGAAGCAGGAGCAAAGCCGCGAGCTTCATAAGAGATTAAGCCTATCATGGCGCAAGCAGCCCTTGAGCCGCGGTTGGCGACGGCGGCGCCGGGCCGGCCCCCAACTTGCACCCTCCCAGCCAGCGTGCGTTTTCTAACAGGGCATTCGTGGCCGTCCAGCAAGGCTCGCCTGGAAAGGTGCTTGATGCGGCAAAGCGTCCCTGCGGCAAACGGCGTCGAGAAATCGTGTGTGTCACTCGTTATTAACAAATTTCTCCCGTCGCCTTATCAACCACTTATGCAATTCCTCACCCTGAATCCCTTGTATGTACCTGCTACTCTTTAATCAGGATCAAACCCCAACAGCATTAGCGCCAAGCGTTGTAATCGGGCGCCACTCAACTTATATAAAATGACGTTCCACTATACCTGCAACCGGCGCCTTCGTGTCTCAGGGTCCCCAGCATCGCGCCGAACCCCAGCCAACCCTAACAATCCAAAACCACTTCCTGGAAATTGGGTTCGTTCCGTCAATTTACCCTCGCGGCACCCTGGCGTTGACTTCCACCGGCGCCAGGTTGTACGCTAGCCTTGAATGACGGCTACTCGCCAGTGCGCACTAAGAGGCTCGACGCCGTGCCTGACACAGGCAACAGTGCGTTCCGGCGAGTCCGGGGGCTCCCGCTAAACGGAAGCTTTCGAAGCTGGGGTTTGAAAAAGCCCGCTCGCCGGATCGAACGGCGGGCGGGCTTTTGTTTTTTCAAACGTCTTATGATTGAAGCTTACAGATTGCGAAATTTACTACTACAACCCATCGCGCCCTCCAGACCCATGGTGTCGGTTGCGGCCTGCCGCATGTGGGGCAGCGTGGCAGGGGTACCCTCTGGGTCCGGCGGATTGTCAATCCGCCTCCGTCTCGCTATTCACCGAACCTCACCGGCCCGCCTCACGCCCCCGAATCCGGTGACCAATGCCTGAAGCCGGCCTCACCCAGCCCGAGCTGCGATGCATCGGCTGCCACGCCGCCTTCGCCGATCCAGCGCGCGATTTCCGCTGCATCCACTGCGGCGATCTCCTCGAATTGGCTTACACCGTCGAGGCCAGCCCGGTCGGCGCCCCCGCGCTCGAAGCCTTGTGGCGCAACCGCAAGACGTCGCTTCACCCGGCCGACCAGAGCGGCGTGTGGCGCTTCCGCGAGATGCTGCCCATTCTTCCCGATGCCGCCCGCGACGCCGTCACGCTGCGTGAAGGAAACACGCCCGTCTACCCCATGCCGAGATGCGCGCAGAGCGCCGGCGTCGACCACCTGCTCGCCAAACATCAAGGCATGAACCCCACCGGCTCCTTCAAGGATACCGGCATGACTGCGGCGCTCTCCGTGGCCAGGCTGAAGGGTTTTCAGTGGGTCGGCTGCGCTTCCACCGGCAACACGTCGGCCTCCATGGCGGCCTATGCCGCGCGCGCCGGAATGCGTGCCCTGGTGCTGCTGCCCGATGGAAAAATCGCGTGGGGCAAGCTGGCGCAATCGGTGGATTATGGCGCGCACACGGTGCAATTGAAAACCGATTTCGATGGCTGCGTGAATGTGCTGCTCGAGGTCGTCCGCCGCTATCCGCTTTACCTGCTCAATTCCATGAATCCTTACCGCCTCGAAGGTCAGAAGACCGCCGCGTTCGAATTGATGGAGCAGCTCAACTGGCAAGTGCCGGACCACCTGATCGTCCCCGGCGGCAACCTCGCCAATTCCTCCGCGTTGGGCAAAGGCTTCGTGGAGATGCGGTCGGTTGGCTTGATCCGAACCTTGCCGCGCATCTCCATCATCCAAGCTGCGGGCGCGAATCCTCTGGTGCGGTGCATGAAGGAATTCGGCGGCCAGCGCATGGAACCCGTCAAGGCGGAAACGCGCGCCACCGCCATCCGCATCGGCAACCCCGCCTCGTGGAAGAAGGCTGTAGCCGTACTCCGCGAGACCGGCGGCGCCTGCGAACAGGTGAGCGAAGAAGAGATCGCCACCGCCAAGCAGGAGATCGGCGCCGAGGGCATTGGCTGCGAGCCCGCGTCCGCCGCCACCCTGGCGGGCTTGAAGAATCTGGTGCGCTCCGGCTTCGTGCGCCGCACCGATTCGGTGGTCCTGCTCCTCACCGGCCACTGCCTCAAAGACCCCGAATACACGCTCGATATGCGCAAGCCCGCACTCGCAATCGATGCCGACCCAGGCGCCGTGATTCAACTATTGGAGGCGAGTGGCGCGTAGTGCCGAGTCCCACCAAACTGCAGATAAGCAAAAAAATAGTAGGGCGGACCCCCTGGTCGCGCTCTTGCTCTGTGGGGCAGCCAATCCTGGCTGCAGCCGGCTTTCAGCCGGCTCCTCGCGCGTCCTCAACTCTAGCCTCAGCCCGATGCCTGATCCGGTGATCCATGCGCCCTAGCCCCATCGAGATCGTCCTCCCCGCCACTTCCGCCAACCTGGGGCCGGCATTCGACGCGGCCGGTATCGCCATGCGGCTGCACTACCGCGTACGCGCCAAGATCGCGCGCGAGTTCTCCATCGAAGCGCACGGCCGCGATGCCGAAATCTGCCGCAGCCTCCATCGCAACCTGGTGCTGGAAACTTACGGCGAGGTATTGGAATCGGCCGGCAAGGCGCTCGTCCCGTTGAGTATCCAGGTCGATAACGAAATCCCTATCGGCAAGGGCTTGGGGTCGTCCGCCGCGGCCCGCCTCGCGGGGATCGCGCTGGCGGCGCATTTCGGCGAGCTGGGGTGGACCGACGACGCCGTGCTCAAGGAAGCCGTGCGGCGCGAGTGTCACGGCGATAACGCCGCCGCGTGCTGGCTCGGCGGCATCACCTTGGTGCATGCGGAGGGCGCCGTCAAGCTGCGCGTACGCGCCGAGTGGCCGCTGTTAGTGGCGGTGCCGGAATCGGCGCTTTCCACCGAACATGCGCGCTCCGTATTGCCGGAAAAGTATTCGCGTGCGGACACCGTGGCCAATATCCAGAATGCTATGTTGCTCACCGCGGCATTCATCGAAGGGCAGCCGGAGCTGATCCGCTACGCGCTTGAAGATCGCATCCACCAGCCCTATCGCGGCCCCTTGTGTCCGCTGCTGGAGCCCTTGCGTTCGCTCTCGGGGCAGGCCGGCGTGCTCGGCGCGGCATTGAGTGGCAGCGGACCTTCGGTGCTGGTAGTGCTCAATCCCGAAGGCGATGCCGAAGACACCCGCGTGAAAATCGCCGCGCTTCTACACCAGAAAGGCTTGCAGGCGGAGCTGCTCCTGACCTCCATGGAAACCCACGGAGCGCGGGAACGCCGATGGGTATGGAGCGGGACGGCCGACCACGAAAGGCGCTGGCCCATCCCGCTGCCCTAATGTGGGGCAGCCAATCCTGGCTGCAGCCGGCTTTCAGCCGGCTCTCAGGTCCCGCATATCTTTTCCGAAAAAGTCACATACGGAAACACTTCCGGAATGTGCGAATCGTAGTGGCCATGCCGGTTCCACGTCCAACCCGCGCATGGGTCGAGCGTCTCGCCGTTCCGTCCAATCTTCTCGAAGCGCGAGCAGTCGATGCGCCACACATCGCCGTCGCGCGGCGGCAGCGCGCGGCCGTCGGCAAGCAGCTCCAGGCCGCGCCACGGGAATGCCAGTTCGGCAGTCCAGCCCCGGTCGGTCTTCGTGCGGCTGTTGAGTGCGCCGTCCACATTTACTGCCGTAAGCAAACCGGGAAAATCCCAATCGAGAAAGCCCCACCGCTCGCCGCGCGGATGCACGTGGCCGCCCACTCCATCGAGTGTCATTGTCCGTTGCGTGCCCAGGTCGAACCAGCGGCGCGCATGAAGAAGAGGCTCGCCGGGCCACCCGCGAGAAAAGGCGTCCTTCCAGATCCAAAACACCTCGTAGACCGTGTTGAGCGCATTCATCTCGAATTCATAATATGCATCCTGTCCGGCGATGAAGACCTCCAGATCGTTCTCTTCGTAAATCTTCGCATCGCGCGCGGTCAGCGTACCCCACACATCGGTCTCCTCCGCCCAGAAGCCGAAGTAGAGATAGTCGTCATCCCACAGCAGCGCCACGCGCGTATCGAACCATGCCGGCTCGCCCGTCACGATGTCCACGAAAGCGCTCGACCTCGGCGCCCTCTGCCATGACAGCTCATCCAGCTTGCCATCGATACAGATCGGCCCTGCCGCCCGGTAGCAAGTGTACTGCGCCGGCGTCAAAGCGTTTCACCATAGATCGAATTGGCAACCTTCTCCCGCGAGCGAACCGCGTGAAACGCCGCGCATCTGACTGGAATTTCCGCCGTCGTTACTGCGAGATAGTCAACCATCGTCGCCTCATCATTTAGCATGGTGGGGAGCCGGAATTGGACGCAGAGACGCTGAGACGCTGAGGCCACGCAGAGAAGACTCTCTCATGTCTTCTCTGCGCTTAACTCCGCGTCTCCGCGTCTCCGCGTCCAAGTCTTGGCCACGCGTCACTTAGTCTCACCGCGAATCAAATCCGCGTAAGTCTCTCGCGCCCGGATCACGCGAAACGCAGCGCCATCCACCAGCGCTTCGGCGGCGCGCGGGCGCGAGTTATAGTTCGAGGAGAGCGCGAATCCGTACGCGCCGGCCGTCATCACCGCCAGATAATCGCCCGGCATGGCATCGGGCATCTCACGGTCGCGGGCCAGAAAATCGCCCGTCTCGCACACCGGGCCCACTATATCCGCGGTGATCGGGGGCATGGAACGCTTGCGCACCGGAACGATCTCGTGATGCGCGCGGTAGAGTGACGGCCGCAGCAGATCGTTCATCCCGGCATCCACAATCACGAATTGCTTCGAGCCGTTGCATTTCCGATACAGCACCCGCGTCAGCAATACGCCCGCCGGCCCTACGATGGAACGGCCGGGTTCCACCTCGATTCGCAGGCCGCTGTCGCGAAGCCGGACGTCCATGCCCCGAACGAAATCGCCGATGGCCGGAGATTGATCGCCTTCGCGATAGGCCACCCCCAGACCGCCGCCGAGGTCGAGCCGCCGAATGGCGTGCCCCTGCGCCCGCAATTCGCCGGCGAGCGCCAGCACCTTATCCACCGCTTCGAAAATCGGATTGGGGTCGAGAATCTGCGACCCGATGTGGCAGCTTACTCCTTCGGCGCTCAGATTCCGGAACTGGCGCGCGCGCGCATAAACCCCGGCCGCCTCCGCAATATCGATACCGAATTTGTGCTGGCTGAGCCCCGTAGATATATAAGGGTGCGTTGCGGCGTCCACATCCGGATTCACGCGAATCGCGAAGCCGACGTGCGTCCCGCGCCGCGCCGCGATGGCGTCGATCAGCGCCAGTTCCGCTTCCGATTCGCAGTTGAACGCATGGATGCCTTGCGCCAGTGCGTAGTCCACTTCATCCGCCGTCTTGCCGACGCCCGAGAACACCACCTTGGCCGCATCGCCGCCCGCCTGCAATACGCGGAACAGTTCGCCGCCGGAGACGATGTCGAATCCTGCGCCGGCCCGCGCCAAAAGCGCCAGCAGCGCCATCGACGAATTGGCCTTCACCGCGTAGCAGACCAGGTGCGGAATATCGCCGAACGCCTCGTCATATGCGCGGAAGTTATCGAGAATAGTCTGCGTGGAATAGACGTAAGCGGGCGTTCCCACGCGCGCTGCCACGTCGGCCAGCGCCGCGCCTTCACAATACAGATCGTTGCCGGAATAGAGGAACAAGTCTCAAGTATGCCACGCTGGTTTCTACGTGTTACCGCAGCCTTTGTTCAACCTCCTGCGCCGCCTACTCGCTCTTGCGAATCCATCCGTAGCGGATGTTGCCCGGCTCGCCGCCCGATGCGCGGTAATTCTCCCGGAGCTTCAACATGTTGTCCGCGGTGAACCCCGGCAGCTCCATGATGGTCTTCAGATCTTTTGACATGCGCTGCTCATAGTCTTTGGGCACCGGCTTGAAGCGCGTTTCGAGATTGCCGGAGCCCACTCCTTTGATGCCGTAGAGTTTGGCGGAATTCTGTCCCAGAATCTTCCGCTTGGCGCTCGGCGTAAGCTCGGGATATCCGTACTTCTTGCGCATCGCCTCGGGAATCTGGAAGCGCCACAAGGCGTCGATCTGCCATTGCGGCGACCCGTACCACACCGAGTCGGAACCGAAAACGATGCGATCCGGTCCCATGAACTTCATCAGCTGACCCATGATGTGCGCCGCCACTGTGGGGAACGTAACTACGGAGGAGGCCCAGGTAGTCCCGATCTCCGCATATACGTTGTGGAACGGAGCCACCAGCACGGCATACTCAGTCGTCCAACTGATGTCGGGCACGCCTTCCCGCGTCTTCCCCGATTTGACCTCCTGCAGCGAGTCATACATAAAGAAGGCCGGCTGAATGCAAGCGTGATACGTGATGAAGTTCAGGTTCGGCCAATCCTTCGCGGCTTTGGGCATGTCGCCGGGGTGGCCGCGCTTGGGATCCGGCGGTCCGGGAGCCAGTCCCTTGTGGACGCAGATGTTCTTAAAGCCGGGCTTCTTGTCTTTGACTTTTTGATAGAGCTTCTCGATCAGTGCAAACGTGGGATACGCGACTTCTTCATCGTCGTGCCGCCATTGCCGCATCAGGCTGTTGGGATCGTCGTCGATCTTGGCCGCGTTGGAGATGTTATAGCCCTTCCACGAATCCGGCTCGTTCTTCTCGGTCTGCTCCTGGATATAAGGTAGATTGCCCTTGCCGACGTAGAGCAGGCCGTGCGCCATCATGCGGGTGGAACCGGAGATCTCGTTGACGAAATTGCGCGCGGCCGCGGTCTGGGCCGCCGTCAGGATCTCGCCATGCAGCGCCTCTGCGACATTGCGCGGCGCACGGCGCGCTTCCGCTCCCAGGGTCACCGCGGACGCCGTGACGTTGCTCAAGAGCCCGATATTCACCTGACTATCGAGGAAGACGTCCTTGATGAACTGCACAATTTGAGCATTCGCCGCGGTGATGGGCAGCCCCGCCAGAGCCGGGTTCCAAACTCCCCAGACATCGCCGCGCTCATCCGGGAAACCCTTCGGGTTATAGGGGTTGGTTTTAAAGGTGGGGGCGGATGAAGCACCCTGCGCGAGCGCCCGCAGTCCCGCGCCGCCGGCCGGCTGGCTGCCGCGAACCATGTGGAGCTGATCGTCGAAGACGAAGAGATCGCGCGGCGTTGCGGACTGGGCGTAGGCCACCGGTTCGAACATCTCGATGGGATCGACGTGGAAGAACCGCCCGAAGACTTCGTTCATCGCGAGGAGCGCGGCGGCCGTGCCTCCGGTGCTCGCAAGGAAGCGCCGCCGGTCCATGCCGAGCTTCTTGCTGGCGGACTCGGCGAGTTCCTGAATGCGCGCTTCCACCCGCCTCTGCTGCGGAGTCTGGAGGGCGGGCATGTACTCGCCGTTAGAGACCATGCGAGTCGGGATCGGGGAGCGGAGTGGATCGTCCTCGTCCGCCCTGGCGCACTTGGTCACCTGCGCCGCGTCCAGCAATCCATGATCCGCTTCCCAGACTTTTCCTTCTTCGTTCCACTTATCAACCGGCATGAGAACCTCCTTCTTTCCGGCAGTTGGAAGTATATATCAGGCGTGTGGGGCGGTGCTGGACCACGCAGCAGTCACGGGGCTTGACGCCTGCGCGATAATCGTAGGAATCGCAAATCCGGACTGACGTATGCGCACAAAAACTCTAGTTCTTTATGATGCAACCCAGGCCGATCGAATGAAGGAACTCTCCGGGGTTAAACTTGCTACCTTCGGTTCGCGCGCCGCCGCGTTATTGATCGATTTTCTACTGGCGAGTTTGCTCTTTCTGGCCGTGATGGCTGTCGTGATTCTCGCCGCGAAGTATATTCCGGCTGTGCGAAATTGGGATGCGGCTCACGACGTGCATATCGAGCTGAACTTCTTTGATAACTGGTATAGCGTGGCCTACCTGGCGATGTTCTTTGGTCTGTCGCTCTACTGGGGCCATGGCCGGACTCTCGGCAAGCGGTTCATGAAATTACGCGTAATCTCACTTCATCACGATCACCTGTCCCTGTGGACCTGCATCGAACGGGCTTTGGGCTACGGCGCGTCCGCACTGGAGTTCGGTTTCGGCTTCGTGCAATACTTCATCCATCCGAACCGCCAGACCGTTCACGACCGCATAGCCGAAACAATTGTCGTCTGTGAAGACCATACGCGCGCAGCCAGGTAAATCCATCCTGACGTCGAAACTTTTCGAAAGTAGCGCTCGTGGCGCACCCACACGCACGCCTTCCATCGCGTCGACGAAGCGGCTCTCAAACCCGGCCGCAACGATCTGCGCCGCCGGGCTGGCCACTTGGCGGCCGGCGGGCTCACTGCCGGTCAGCGTAACGGCCTTCACGCGTCGGTCGTCGATCGTGCGCGGAGCCAGCTCGGGGCCGATCAACAGCTTCGAAATACGTCCGCGGGAACACCCGGCGCGCCGCAAGATATCCTCGATGGCAAGCGCGCACTGCGGCACATTCGACGAGACAGGTTCGTCGGCCAAAGCGCTCGGCTTTCCCGGCACAGTAACAGGAGGCCCAGGCGCAATTTGCGGCTTTCTCTACCGCGCCCTTCAGCGGGTTGCCCATTTCGAGCGTCATCCGCTTGCCGAAGCGCGGCTTTTCCGATTAGAGGATTTCCGCCGCGTGCGCCATCCAGCCGGCGCGCTCGGCAAAGGAGGTTCGCCGATACGTCAGCAACGCCGCCCAGGCGCGGGCGATTCTACGGTCAAGCTCTGCCTCGGTGAGCGGGTCGGCGATACCGGCGCCCCATGACGGCCAGCGACGCAAGTCCGGCGAATATCAGCATACCCATTCCAGGTTCGGAAGTAACGACGTCCACTTGAAAACTTTGCACAATCTCCGGCGCGGTTATGGGATTGCCGAGCGAGTCGGCGGCCACCAGCGTCGCCGTTCCGTTGTAGATGCCAACCGGCATATCTGGGTCCACACCGATTTCGAAAAGACCGCCCGAGTAGCTGCCGCCTGTGGTTCCATCGGGGCCGAACGTACCCGGTACGTTGGCCAGGAAGTAGTTATCGTTGCCGGTGACATCCGCGCCGCCATCCGGGTTGGCGGGGTTCATGGCAATTTGGATATCGTCCACAAAATAGTCCTGGCCGGTGGTGAACGAAATAGCGCCCGAGAAGATGACGCACTGGAGCGTCGCCGGGTTCTGGCATGTGGGATCGAAAATGCCGCCTGGCAAGGTTGAGATCGTGCTCTGATCCAGAGTGAAAGTAATCAGGGCGGCAGATGCCGGAATGGCCAACAGGAGCGATGATGAGAGAAGAATGAGTTGGCGAAGCATGAGTTTCCTCCGGGTTCTCACTGCCCAATTGCGTAAAGCACGGCGTCGTTGATTGCATAGACCGTGCCGTCCGGACCTATCACGGTTGGCGTATAAGCCTCGCCCACGCCGGGCGATAATGACATCATTTGCGAAAGCGTGTTAGTGGTGAAATCCCAGCGGTAATTGGTTCCGTCTTCGCTGTTGACGATGGCGGCTTTAGTGACCGGGTCGATGGCGGCGCTGTTGATGCACTATTCGCGAACAGCGCCGGCCGGCGGCGCGGCGGACGACGGCCCGATTTGCTCCATCACCACGTTCATCACGCTCACGCCGGTTATGGGATCGATCATAGGCGTGTTCGGATCCGTAATTGCCACGTAATTCTTACCGTTGCCGCCAGTCGATGCGTAGTTATTGTACTTAGTCAGCAGTAGATAACCCGAGTTACCCGAGTAACCCGGCACGATGGCCTTGGCGACCACCGATGCAGTAGTATCCCAGCCGAATGCGCCCGGCAACTTAAGCGTAGAAAGCGTGCTATTGAAGTGCATCAGCCATCCACGGTCGTGGTTAGTACAGCACGCCGTCTCGAATACGCCGTAATACACATCGCCATCCGGGCCCACAGTGGGAGCCGCCGAGCTGTCGTCGGGGATGGTGGCGTTTTGGCCGGTATTCGGATCGATCAGGTGAGCATGCGCGATGGGCGCAAGCGTGGCCGCATTCACCGCGACCAGATAACCGGGGGTGAAATTCCCCGAGCTGACGCCGATGTAGAAAGTGGTCTGAGCGATGCTGAACGCCGGCCCGCAGTTCATTTGCACTTGCGTGATAGAGACGGAAACGTCGCCAGCCGCCAAGGCCGTGGCGCTAACCCAGGAACCAACTCCACTCACCGAAATTCGCGCCACTCCGCTGCCCAAACCCGCCGGATTGGCGCCCGTGACCAGAAACCCGAAATAGATATTGCCAAAGCGGTCCGCAGTGATGGGAGTGGAGATTCTTACCATCTGGTTGAAGGTCACGGTATTGGCTTGGTGCATGGAGAGTCCATAGAACGCGAGTTGGCCTGTCGTGCCCGTTGCCGAATCCGGCGAAGTGCGATAGTAGACCGTTCCGCCCGCGCCAGGATAATAGTATTTGGTCCCGAGAGCCAGAGTGCGCCGTAGCTCGGAATCCAATCGTGCGGCGGGGCGTGTAATCGGTGGTGACCGAATAAAGCGGCGTATTCGGCGAGCCGCACCCAAACGCGCCGCCACTGCCGCCGCTGAAGGCGTTTATCCGATAAGTGTTGCCGGCGCTGGTGCGCTGGGGAACCAGCACGGTGTTCGCAGCCGTCACCACCGGCGACCCATAGTGGATGTAAAGCGGGCCGGACGTATCCTCCAGGAGCGTGTCTACCGGGGTACACCAATGGATATGGTGCAGCGGTTACGCGGCATTGGCGGAGACGCCGGTATGCTGCGGGTCGTGGCCATATCCGCTCCAGGGCGTGGTGAGCGATTGGGCCCAAAGCGATCCGGCGGAAGCAAACAGAATAGCGGACATGCAGAGGCGCATATTGGTATCGCTCACTGTAACAACCAATCGCCTTTTGCCGTTCCCGGCTTAGTACGGCCCCTGACACCAGCCTGATAGAATCGCTGGATACCATGAAACTGCTTGTAACTTTGCTAGCCGTCGTCACCGCGGCCCCGGCCGCCGACTATCAACTGAAGGCCTCGCCTACGACCGTGGTCTGGGGCTATTACTGGGCGGGCGCCAAGCCAGCTCTGACCATCAAATCGGGCGATACGGTCACGGTCCAAACAGTGGGCACGTCCAGCCCGACCAGCCTTACGCGCGCGGGCGTGAAGCCTGAGGATATCCCGCAATCGCTTAAGGACATCTACGAACAGGTCAAACGCGATCCCAAGGATGGCGGCCACATTCTCACCGGCCCCATCTATATTGAAGGCGCGGAGCCGGGCGACGTACTGGAGGTCCGCATCCTGAAAATCGATCTCGCGGTCCCCTGGGCTTCGAACGGCTTCAGCCCGCAGCGCGGCGTGCTGCCGTCCACGGATTTCCAGCGGGGGCAGACGAAGATCATTCCGCTCGACAAGCAGCGCATGGTGGGCAAGTTCGCCGACAACATCGAGCTTCCGCTGCATCCCTTCTTCGGCAGCATGGGAGTGGCGCCGGACGCCGCCAAGGGAAAGGCTAACAGCGGGCCGCCCGGCGAGTTCGCCGGCAACATCGATAACAAGGATATGGTGGCGGGAACCAAGCTGTTCATCCCGGTGTTCGCCGCTGGCGCCCTCTTCGAAGTGGGCGATGGGCACGCGGGACAAGGCAACGGCGAGGCGGATATCACGGCCATGGAGACGGCGCTTGATGGCACGTTCCAGTTCATTGTGCGCAAGGACATGCACCTCAAAGGACCGCGCGGCGAGACGCCGACGCACTGGATCGCGATGGGGCTCGACCCGGACCTGAACCAGGCGCTGGTCAATGCCGTGCGCGACGCCATCGATTTCCTGGTGACCGAGAAGCACATGACGCGGGAGGACGCCTACGCGCTGTGCAGCGTGGCCGTGGATTTCAATGTGACGCAGGCGGTGGATGGAACCAAGGGCGTCCACGGGATGATTCCGAAGAGCATTTTCAAGTAACCGGGCCGGGTGGGGCGTCCGCGATCGCGCGAGCTCCTGACCCGAGTTATGCGCAGGTCGCCGCAAGGCGGCGCCAGGCTGCGACGCGATCACGCCGCCCAGCGGCTACTTCGCGCGGTAAGGAAGTGATCGCCGTCGATCCGGACAAGATGCGCAAGCAGGCGCGGCGCGCTTACTCTTCGCCATAGTTATCCGTCACCGCGTGGCCGCATGCTTTAATCCAAACGGAAGCCTCTATCGCTGCCCGCCGCGGCGCGACGGCTAGCCAGGCTGCCTCGCGACCGAGTGTCCGGTAAAATCCGCGGCAGCGTCTTATGGTCTCTGCCTAACTCTGTCTAACTCCAGTTCAAACGGCCTGCCGCTCCGCCGTGATTCGCGGATGGGCCGACGATTCGCGCGTCACCAGGTGCGTTCCGAGGGGATATTCCATGCCCCCGGCCGCGGGGTCGCGCAACATGGCCCATAGCGCCTGGAAGGCCACCTTGCCGATCTCCATGCGCGGCACCGCTACGGTAGTCAGCGCCGGCTGCGTGTATTCGGCGATCAGGATGTCGTCGAAGCCCACCACGGACAGGTCCTCCGGCACGCGCAGCCCGCCATCGTAGGCGCGGTGCAGCACCCCGATGGCGGTCAGATCGTTGCCCGCCAGAATCGCGGTCGGCGTCCGGCCGTTCAGCAGTTTGGCGGTCGCGAAATAGCCGCCTTTCACAGTGAAATCCGCATCGATGGTGAGGCCCGGATCGATCCCCATTTGCGCCGCCCGTTCCAGGAACGCTTTCTTCCGCCGCTGCGCCGAGTGCAGGTGCGGAGGGCCGCCGATATATGCGATCTGCCGGTGCCCCAGCGAGGTCAGGTGTTCCAGCGCCTCGGCGATGCCGTGCTCGTAATCGAGCAATATGTTACTGATTAACTTATCCACGCGTCCCAGGTCGAGATACACCGCGGCAACGCCGTGTTCCACCAGGGAATCCATCACGCCCGGGTCGATCTGCGAAGTCAGTATCGCCACCGCCGCAACCTGCAGCCCCACCAGCCGCTTCACCGAATTGAGCGTCCGCTGCGCATCGTAGTTGGTATTCAGCACCAGCGCTTCCATGTTGTGTAACAGCGCCTGATCCTGAAATGCCGCCGTCACTTCCGGAAAGAACGGATTGCGGATATCGGAAATAATCAGCCCCAGCAGCGTGCTGCGGCCCATAGCCAGATTACGCGCGGACTGATTCTGCGCGTAACCCAGTTCCTCAATGGCCGCCAGGACCTTCTGCCGCGTGTGCGGCCGCGTACCTCGCGTCCCATTGAGTACGTGCGAAACCGTAGCGATGGAAACGCCCGCCCGGTCGGCGACATCCTTGATGCTTACGGCCAAACGTTGTTCCTCCGCCCCGGGTTCAACGGCTTCCGGAGAGTGCCGAAACCAGTATAAACGCTTATCGTCGAAGTGTAAAACGGGTTCGCTTATAACTTTCGCGGCAAACCGCTAAACGCCGATATTCGCCGCCACGCGCGGGACGGAGTGCAGGTCACCGTCTGCGCGGTCGCGCACGGAGTGATCTGTTCGATGGTCGAACCAATAACGCTGCATGTTCTTAGCGCATTAACGTAAGCGCTTTACATCTGGCGATAAGTTTGCTCTGAAGCGTGATGGCCGGGCGTATGCCACCCGTCTGGCCAAACTGTGCGGTATGACTCACTAATAGCAAATTCGGCGGCGGGATTTATTTCAGTACTCGACCCCGGGCGGCGCCCTGTCGCGATATACTCTCACTCATGCGTACAACATTTCTCGTACTGACCACCCTGTTTGTCTTTTCGGGTTTGGCGGGCGCCCAGGACGACGCCCAGTATCAAACCTGGATGAAGTCGATGCAGCCTTCCTTGCGTGCAATTCGCGGCGCGGCGGATACCGCGGCAGCGGCGCCTGAGGCTACGAAACTCGCCGATACTTTTGATAAAATTGCGACATTCTGGAAAGCGCGGAACGCGGATGACGCGGTTAAATTTGCCGAGACCGCGCGCGATGCGGCCAAAGCGATCGCATCGGGATCCGGAGACAAGGCCGCCAATTTGCAGACGATACAAGGAACCTGCGGTTCGTGCCATTCGGCTCATCGCGGGGGCGCGGCTCCGAATTTCACAATCAAATAGCCGTAGGGCACACACCCTGATTTGCGCGGGTCCCCCTGTACCCGCTCGTTACTCAAACTAAGTCACCCCGCGGCGTTTACCAACGGGCTGAGAAAACGGCAGTCGCGATGCGGCTCGCACGAACTTGACATGCGAGCCAGTCCGAGGGTGACTCGAGTCGTCGGGTGGCGCCTGAAGCAATCCGGCATGTTTTCCCTGCCTTGTCGCCGCATCAACTAGGTCGCATCGATAGTAGGTTCGAGTTTTGCCGCGAGCCGAATCGGGTAGCCTGATCAATCCATCAAATAAATACGCCGCACACTCGCCTCAGCGTTCCGTGAATCGCCTCCCGATATTTGTTGATAAACCTGTTCTGCCGGTGATTTGGACTTCAACGACACGATAGTACAGCTGGAGAACGCCGGCCTTACGCGTACTCAGTTTGCGGCAACGCCGCGCTGTGGAACGTGTCGCGTTCACACGAGTGTGAACGCTGCACGCACGAGTGCGTGCGCCACCACGCTTGACATGAAGTACTTTGAAGTGTAGAGCACTCTACATGAAAGCATTGGAGCCTTTTTTCCACCCGCTGCGCCGCCGCTGGAACCCGCCCGAGATGAGCCGGGCGCCGGTGCTCGATCCATCCACTCCCGCCAATCCTGTGGAGCTGCGTTACGCGCTGCTGATCAATCCGTTCTATCCGAAAGACCCGAACGCGAGCTTCGGCAAACATGCGCTCACTCCGACTCTCGCCCTCACCAGCTTCGCCGCGACCACGCCGGAGCACTGGCGGGTTCGATACTTTGACGAAAACCTGCTCGACGGGCGGCCGCCGTTCCAGCCTATGCCTGAAGTGGTTGGGATCACCGTACACCTGACATTTGCGCGGCGCGCGTTCGCGCTCGCCAATTGGTACCGGCGACGCGGGAGCAAGGTAGTCATGGGCGGGCTGCACGTGTTGTCGTGTCCCGAGGAGTGCGCGCCGCACGCCGACGCGCTGGCGCTGGGCGATGGAGTGCAGCTTTGGCCGCGCATCCTCGCCGATGTGGAGCAAAGCCGGCTACAGCGGCGTTATGCGGCGACCTACGAAAGCGACTACCGTGAGGACCCCGCGCCACGGCGTTCCATTTTGCCGCGGAAGAGTTTTCTGACGACCAGCAGTCTGATTGCGACGCGCGGCTGCCATAACCGGTGCGGGTTTTGCTATCTCGCCACGGAGGGTCTGCGGATGCCCTATCGCATGCGCGAACCAGCGCAAATCGCCGCGGAGTTTGAGGCGGACGGCCAGCCGTATGGGGTTTTCATCGACAACAATCTAGGCTCGCGCCGCGATTATTTGCGCGCCTTGTGCGCGGCGTTGCGTCCGCTGCAGAAGATCTGGAGCGCGGCGGTAACCATCGACGTCACCGACGACCCGGGTTTGATACGCGTCATGGCGCTGGCCGGATGTACGGGAGTATTCGTGGGGCTCGAATCGCTGACGGACGAGAACCTTGCCGATGCGCACAAGAGAACGCCGAAGACGGCCGACTATGCGCGCCGCGTGCGCATGCTGCACGATTGCGGCATCCAGGTGAATGGCTCGTTCGTGCTGGGCTTCGATCACGATCGAAAAGATGTGTTCGCGCGCACGGCCGCGTGGGTGGAAGAGAACCGGCTGGAGTGCTCCACGTTTCACATTCTGACACCCTATCCGGGAACGCCGCTTTTCAGGCAAATGGAGGCGCAAGGGAGGCTGCTGCACCGGGATTGGAGCCTCTATGATACGGCGCACGCGGTGTTCCGGCCCAAGCACATGACGCCGGAAGAATTGGAGCAGGGCTACGGATGGATGTATCAGCGGCTGTTCTCGCACCGGTCGATCTGGCGCCGGCGGCCGGAGGATTGGCGGGCGGTGGCGCCGTACCTGGCGATGTCATACCTCTACAAGCGATCAAACCGTTTCTGGCATCTGCTGATCAAGCACGACCTGGTGAATACGGTATGGCGGCCGCTGGTGGAACTGACACGAATCCGGCATTTGCGGTTCCGGCAGAGGTTAGCAGAGCGCGGCGAACTGGCAGCGGCCCCGGCCAACGTGGTGGCAGCGGGAGTCTGATGGTCCGCGGGACTGCGCGAGCGGAGCGGCGCGGAATAGTGTCCGTTTATGGGACTGGGGTCGTTTCGTATATCGGCATGGCGCATGGGAGTATCGGGGCTTCGACCGGGTTGCGAGCCGAAAGATGCGGCCTGCGATTCGGCTGATGACAGCGGCGATAGTGGAACAACAACAATGGTTTGTTCCGGATAAGTGCGTCAAAAGGGGTTTGACAGCTGAGGCGCGGCGACTGGCCGGCGCGGAGGCAATTGTGCGTCGGCCTGCGTCGGCCTGTCGAATATTCAATTGTCAAAGAACTATTCTCTTGTCACAGAACCGAGGCGCGGCGAACGGCGGATCCGAGAGGAGCCGCGGGCGCATATTGCAGATTGGCTGTGGAAGTCAAAGAAGCGTTCACACGAGTGTGAACGCTGCACGCATGAGTGCGTAGGCCACGATTTGATCCCCTACTTACACGATTTGATCCCACTTACTTACACGATTTGATCCCACTTACTTACACGATTTGATCCCACTTACTTACACGATTTGATCCCACTTACTTAATAGTATACAGGACGGGAAAAAGCGATTTGGGAGTTTGTCTATTGTTTTCATGTGGATACGGGCTGTCACTGGGTTGTGCCGCTGGTCGCGCCCGGAAGCCGGCTTGCGTTGAAAAGGTGCAAGCGGGGTGTATTCATCAGGTTAATTTCCACCAGGTTAATGTCAGCCGGAAAGTGGCATGGGTTATTCTGGAAAATCCCGGCGCCACTCGGCCAGGGACATAAGGCATCAGATGAAGACGGTCGCCACTCGAGCCGCACGCTATGCCGTGCTGGCGGGGCTCGTGCTCTGGATAGCGATTTCGCTAATACCGCTGCCTCGCGCAGAACCCCTACCGGAGAGCGCCGCGCCGCAGGAGTTCTCAGCGTCGCGCGCCCTCGATCAAATTCGGGCGATCGCTCAGAAGCCTCATCCCCTTGGCTCTGACGAGCACCAGCGCGTGCGTGACTATCTGATTGCGGAAATGAGGAAGCTGGGCGCCGCTCCCGAATTGGAAGCCGGGTTCGCCTCGATTACCTTGGGCAGGTTCCATGGCGAAGGCGATGTCGAGAACATCGTCGCCCGTCTGCCCGGTAGCGGCAACACTCGCCCCGTGATGCTGGCGGCGCACTACGATTCCGTGACGCGAGGGCCCGGCGCAAGCGATGACGGCAATGGCGTGGCGGTCCTGTTGGAAACCTTGCGTGCCCTGCGCGCCGGGCCAGCGCTGCGCAACGATGTCATCTTCCTGATCACCGATGGCGAAGAGAAGGGCTTGCTGGGCGCCCAGGTTTTTATGCGGGATCACCCGTGGCGGAGTGAGCCGGGCATAACCCTGAACTTCGAAGCGCGCGGCACGGCCGGCAACGCCTTCATGTTCGAAACCAGCGCGGGAAACGAATGGCTCATTCGGGATCTGCAATCCGCCGTGCCGCAAGCCGACGCCACGTCTTTCGCCTATGAGATCTATCGCCGCATGCCCAATGACACCGACCTGACGGTGTTCAAACGCGGCGGCCTGGCGGGCATGAACTTTGCCTACATCGAGCGCCCGGAGCTCTATCACACGGCGCAGGACGACGTGGCGCATCTCGATCCGCGCAGCCTGCAGGAACAGGGCCGATACGCCCTCTCGCTGGTCCGCCGATTTGGCAATGAGGATCTGAGCCAGAAGCATAGTGGAGACGCCGTCTACTTTCCGACCCCGTTCACGTCCCTGATCGTGTACCCAGCCAGCTGGGTGAAGCCCATCGCGTGGATCGCGGTGGCAGCGCTGGCTGCTGCGCTCGCCTCCGGCTGGCAACGTGGGGCGCGCGGCCGGTGGATGGCGGCGCCTCTGGCCACGGTGGCCATTCTGCAACTCCTGCTGGCTACTCCGGCGCCGGGTGTGACTTACCTGTTCGCCTGGCCGCTGCTCGCGGGAGTGGCCGCATTCGCCGTGCTGATGACGGCTCCGCTGCGCGTCGCGATTGGCTGGCGCCTCGCAGCGATGCTGATTTGTCCCGCCCCGGTTTTCGTGCTTCTGGTCCCGCTGCTCTCGATCCTGATCGTGGCCCTGGGCGCGCGGGGCGCCGCACCGCTGCTGGGACTCGACGTGGCGCTGATGTCGATTTGCGTTTCCCCGCAATTGGTCTTGGCGATGCGGAGGCCGACGGCGGCAAGCACGCCCAACTTGACGCGAGCGATAGCGGGGGCTTGCCTGTGTCTGTGCACTGCCTGTGCGACTTACGCGCAAACGGCGGATGCGCCGCCGGCGTTTGAGGTTGCATCCGTCAAAGTTTCCGCCAGGGGTGAGCCACGGGACATTCTGGGTGCGGTGATTCCGCTTTCTATGCGCGGCGGTCCCGGCTCGAGCGATCCGGGGCAGATTTCATTTACCAGCGCATCGCTGAAGACTATCATCGTGAGCGCGTACGGCGTGAGGCGCTATCAGGTTTCAGGTCCGGATTGGTTGGAGGCTGGAGGCTATGACATCGTCGCGAAGCTTCCGCCGAATACTTCCAGGGAACAAGTAAGGCTGATGCTGCAGAAGCTTTTGGCGGAACGATTTGGGCTGACGCTCCACCACGAGAAGAGAGAGCTTCCGGTCTACGCGCTGGTGGTCGCGAGGAATGGGCCGAAGATGAAAGTGTCGCAGGCCGATCCCGACGACGGCGGGACGTGGGGTCCATGGAACGGCAACGCACGCTGGGTTACCCCCCATACAACCGTGATGGATATTGCGGACTTTCTTTCCGCGCGCCTGGACCGCCCGGTGATTGACATGACGGGGCTGACGGCAAAGTACGATTTCACTTTGTATTGGGCGGAGGAGAACATGAGGGCGCGGACTGCCACTGCGAGAAATACGGGAACGGAGGCCGCGGAACCCGCTCCCACGATTTTCGCCGCCGTGCAAGACCAGCTTGGGCTCAGGCTGGAGCGGAGTACGAGGACGATGGATATGCTGGTGATCGACCACGTGGAGAAAACGCCGACGGAGAATTGAGCGGGGTTAGAACATGGCCGAAGCGGCGGTGTTCGCCGCCAAAACCGCGAGGGCTTCACGAGGCTGATTTTGCGGAGCGAAAAGCGGGTCCGGGGGGACCCGCGCGGACCAGGGGGTCCGCCCTACGACTGGCACGCTATTTTCTGCCGTCGGCCGATTTATCGGGCGGCGCGGCGGGCTTATCGTCGCCGTAATTCGCTGCGAGGAATTCCAGCAGCGCGGCGCGATCCTCAGGCTTGGCGCTCCATCCCCAGCCGGCCATTTTCGTCAGCTCTCTATCCCAGGTGGCGCGCGGCAGCCGCTGCGAATGGATCAATCGCAGGCTGTGGCACGGCAGGCAAGTCGTCTGCTCTACCTTCTTGCCGCGATCGAGGGTGGTTTGATCCGCCGCTGGATTCGCGGCTTGATCGGCCGCCATCGCCGCGGCCAGTGCGAACGCGGCGAACCACGCCAGTCTTGTCCTCATGCTTTCGCCTCCACGGTTACGCCGATGCGGTCGATTCCGTTCCACAAATACCCGGACGGATTCCACGCCGGCACGAACGGCTGCACGCGCCCGGCGCTATCGGTGGCGCGCGAAAGAATGGTGTAGTAACCGGGTCCGTCGGGCTTCCAATCCACATGCCACAAGCGCCACGCGAAGTGCAGCTTCTGCGGCGAGAGCGTGGCTGCCTGCCATCGGCTGCCGCCATCGAACGATATATCGACGCGCTCAATCGCTTCCTCGCCGGCCCACGCGATGCCGCGCACCGGGATCGGGCCCACCGCGAATTTGGTTCCATCCTCCGGCAGCATGATCGACGATTTCACCGGCATGCCTTCGATCACTTCGAGCTCCGCGGGGCGCGCGGGCGTCCCTGGCGGCAGCGGGATTCGCGGGATGCGGTAGCCCGGATTCATGAAGAAGCCGCCGCTTTCTTTCGCCTGCGGAGTCAGCCGCGTGACCCACTTCACCCAGCTTGTGCCGTCCCAGCCCGGCACCACCAGGCGCGCGGGGAAGCCGTGGATCTGCGGCGTATCGCCATTCATTTTGAGCGCGAGTATGGTGGCCGGATGCATGGCCTTTTTCATCGGCATGGAGCGCACGAAATCGGGCGTCTGCGCCACCGGGGTATCGGCGCCGTCGATTTCCACGAAGGCCGCGGCTTCACTCATGCCTGCGAGCTTCAACACATCGCTCAAGCGCGGGCCTTGCCACTCCGCGTTGCCGACGGCGCCGCGCTTCCACTGGATGCCGGGAACCTTGGGCGTGTAAAATGCGCGGCCGTTGCCGGTGCATTCGAGCGTCGCGGGCACGGTGAACTGCGGCAGCGCCTTCAGGTCCGCCAGCGACACATCCTTCGGGGCGGATACCATGCCGTTGATGGTCAGCTTGTAGGATGCGGGATCGATGGGAGCGGGGCGCGGAATATGCTGCCTCACAAAGAACGAATCGACGGGCGTGACCCAGGCGTCGAAATAGGCGCCGAAGCTTTCCAGGTCCTCGGGGCGGTCGTTGTGGAGAATCATCGGGCGCTTGCCCGGAATGGCGACGCTATCGTCCGCGGTTGGGCTCTGTGAGGCTGCGGTCTGTGAAGCTGCGGAAGCCGCGAACAAGGCCGCGAGAATTTCGCGGCGGCTGGGGGTCATGCCTCATTGTAAGCCGCTTACTTCTTCGAAGCGCGTTCACACGAGTGTGAACCCTGCACGCAAGGAGTGCGTGCGCCACGATTTGGTCCTATTTGGGTTTGATGCCGAAATCCCAAACTTGGATATTCAACGTGCCCGGCGTGTACTGCACCACGGCGTACTCGCCCTGCCGTAGAGGTTCTTTGGGCCAGATTTTGTAGAGTCCGCCCGGCGCCAGTTCCAACTGGATGATGTCCACCGAATCGAGCTGCTCTTCCACCTGATTGACGTTGGGTATAAACGTCAGGTTCTCCACCACGCGGACGCCGGTTTTGGACGACGTGAGTCTGGCGATGCCGAAGCCTTCCGAGTCGGAGAGCTGGAGGTAAAATTCCTGCTCGGGGTCGGTGAAGACGTTGAGCGAATGCGCGCCCTGGATTTCCAGCGTGCCTTTCCCGTTCATCATCTGCGGCATGGTGGTGAGGTAGCGAAGAATCTTGCGGCCCTTATCGGTGTGTACGGTGGATTCCGCGGGCGGGATGGTCTTGGTTTCGCTGCCTGCCAGCCAATAGACGCCCGGATTCTGCGGAATTCGCAGGACTTCCTTCTGCAGGGCCTTGCGCGCGTCGGCTTCCTCGGTAAGCGACTTGGCGTCCTTTTCGAGCTTCTCCTCACGCGCCGCGGCTTCCGCCTGGGTGCGTTTCAGGTCCACCAGGTCGAGGGGGATTTCCTCCCATTGGCTGCGTTCCACGGTGTAATACCGCACCCGGTCGGATTGAACCTGGTATTCGCGCACAAGGTGATACGTGCCATCCTTCAAGTACAACTTGACGTTGGCGGCCCAGGCGGCGAAGACTGCGAGAAGCAAGACGGCCAGAATCCGGCGCATACCCTATGATGGACTATATTGACTACGATACCGCAGGCCATGGGCCCGCGCCACTAACATTCGCCGCCGTCAAACGTCATCCTTCAAAGAAGAATTTCGAACCAGGGAGCACGCTTTCGCGTATGGCCTGTTTACGGGCATAATATATTGAGGTCCCACCGGAATATGTCTCGATTCAAACCTTTCACCGCACTACTTCTGTGCGCCCTCATGGCGTCGCCCATGTTCGGGCAGACGAACGCCTTCACCGAGCCGGGGAAGGGCGGATTCCTGCAATGGTTTGCCCGTCCCTACGCGCCGCACACTGTGGCGCACATCAGCTTTGCGGATTCGGACCGCATCGACAAACTGATTCACGCCGGCAGCATCTATCTTTCGCTGCGCGACGCCATCGCGCTGGCTCTCGAGAACAATCTCGATATCGAAGTGGCGCGGCTGCAGCCCAAGCTCAACCTGGCGAACCTGCAGCGCGCCGAGGCTGGACAGCTGCTTCGCAATTTATCGAGCAGCATTACTTCCGGTCCAAGTTCCGCCACGTTGGGCGTGTTGGGCGGAACGGCGGTGGGCAGCACCACCGGCGGCAGCAGCGTGGGCAGCGCCAACAGCGGCGTGCTGAGCGGCGTGAACGTACAGTTAGCCGGTTCGGCGATTCCCAACCTCGATCCGACGTTTTTCACATCGTACACCGGGGTGCATACGACGCAAGCCGAGACCTCCACCGTGGTCACCGGAACTACGGCGCTCACTACTGCATATAGCAGCTGGATAGCCGGGATTCAAGAATCCTACTGGACCGGCACGACAGTCCAGTTCTATACCAGCAGCACTTTTGGTTTGAACCAGAACGCGACGACATCGCAATTCAACCCCGTGGATCAGGCCAGCGCCAATGTATCCATCACGCAGAATTTGCTCAACGGCTTTGGCATCGCGGTCAACAAGCGAGCCCTGCACGTCGCCAAGAACAATCTGCGCGTTACCGATCTGCAGTTCATACAGCAGGTGATCGCCACCGTGGCGAACGTGGTGAACCTCTATTGGGACCTGGTGTCTTTCAATGAAGACCTGAAAATCAAGCAACAGACCCTCGAATTGGATAACAAACTCTACGAGGACAACAGGCGCCGCGCCGAGCTGGGGTCGATCGCCCCTATCGACACTATCCAAGCCGAGAGCGAAATGAAAAACGCGCAGCAGGATGTGATCACTCAGGAAACCCAGGTACTGCAGCAGGAGATGATCCTGAAGAGCGTGATCACGCGCAGCGGGATGGATAACATGGCCATTGTCTCCGCGCACATTGTCCCCACCGATCACATCGAAGTGCCGGCGCTCGAGCCGATTATTCCCCTGCAGGATCTGATGGCCGAGGCCATGCAGCACCGGACGGAAATCGAAAACAACCAGGTGAGTCTGGAGAACGCGCGGCTCAATATGCTGGGCACCAAGAATAATCTGCTGCCCACGCTTTCCGCCAACGTCACGCTGAGCAACAGCGGCCAGGCCGGCGCGCTGGGCAACGCTCAGGTGCCTGTGGTGGGAAACAACGGCGAGGTAGTGGGGTATCGTCCAATTACCGCGTCCGACGTAAACTCGTTTTTCCTGGGCGGGTATGGAACGGTGCTAGGCCAGATCTTCCGCCGTAATTTCCCCAACTACAGCGCCAGCATCAGCCTGACTATTCCGCTGCGCAATCGCGCCGCGCAGGCGGATTTGGTCACCGACGAGTTGAACTATCGCCAGTCCGAGATTCAGGACAAGCAGCTGAGAAACAACATCAAGCTGAACGTGTTGAACGCGTACACGGCGCTGCGCCAATCGAAGGCGGCGTACGAAAGCACCGTTGTCGCCCGCAAGCTGCAGGATGAGACGCTGGCGGGTACGCGCCGGAAGTATGAGCTGGGCACCTCGACCATCACCGACGTGGTGATCGCGCAGCGCGACGATACTACCCGCAACCTGGCTGAAGTGGACGCGCGGCGCGCATACATCGACGCGCGCACCAGCTTGAAACAGCAGCTCGGTACGATTCTCGACGATTACGATGTGAATATCGACGAGGCCAAGAAAGGCCAGGTGGGGCGTGCGCCGGATCTGCCGGTAGTGGTCAACCAGAATGCGCCGGCGGCGCCGAAAAACTAAGGGAGCCGCGGGGAACTGCGTGTCCGGGGCAGGTTGCTATTAATTCCGCTTACTTTGGATTCCCGTGAACGCTCGCGATCGCGGGGCGGCCAATCCTTGGCGGCAGCTGGCTTTGACTCGCGCAAGGCGGAGATGTGGGGCAGGCGCTTTCGCCTGCCAACTCGTTATTTTCCACCGCAGAAAGCTTCTCCACTGGCATCCCAATCTTCACAGAGGCAACCTTCCTGTTTGTCAGCTGGCGTTTGGCCGTCTCCATCCCGCGGGCCCGGCCGTCACAGGCGTCCCACAGGCTTTCGGGCCGGCTCGGCTGCAGGATGCCCGAGTAGCCCGTGTAGTGGCCGAGGCTCTCTGCCCAAGACCTCACTACCGGTGATCATGCGTCGGTTGAAAGGCTGCGCCGCGCGACAAGCCAACCGGATTCTTGGCCGAACCGGGGAGACCTTTCTGGCAGGATAAATCCTTCGACCATCGTGTGCGGAATGAAGCGGAATGGGACCGTCTGGTTCAATATGTGGAGTACAACCCGGTAAGCGCTGGCCTGGCAGAGAATCCACGCGAGTGGCATTGGTCGAGCGCGCGGTTGGCAGGCGAAAGCGCCTGCCCCACAATTGGTCCCACCACTCCCGAAATGTAGGAACTCCAGGAGCGAGCCGCCTGAAAGGCGGCTGCAGGCAAAATTGCCTGCCCCACAACAAATGGCGTTATGCTGGGAATTGGCTCGAATCTATCCCTTCCAACCCTACCGTTATACGTCCGCGGCCGGCCCGTTGCAGAAGCTGGTCACGCAGCCGTACGACAAGATTACGCCCGAGGCGCAGGCGCGCTATCTGGCGGAGAGTCCGTACAATCTGGTGCGGGTGATTCTGGGCGAGCGCAAGCCCGGCGACAGCTACGAGGATAATGACAGCGATAACGTCTACACGCGCGCTGCGGGCTATCTGAACGATTGGATCGCCGGCGGCATTCTTGCCCATGACGCGGAACCGGGCGTCTATCCCTACTTCCAGGAGTTCACCGTCCCCGACACGGGCGAGCGGCTGGTGCGCAAGGGCTTCATCGCTTTGGGCGCGGTGGAAGATTATTCCGCCAACATTGTGTATCGCCATGAGCGCACGCTGGCCGGTCCGAAGAAGGACCGTCTGGAGCTGCTGCGGCACACGCACGCGCACTGCGAGCTGATCTTTATGTTGTATCCCGACGCCGAAGGCGCCATCGATGCGCTGCTCGATCGGGCGGCCGCTGCAGCGCCGCTGGGCGAGGTGACGGACGAATATGGCGCGGTGCATCGCATTTGGAAAATTGCGGGCGCGGGGCGCGACGGAGCGAGCATCCAGCAGATCATGGCCGATAAGAAACTGCTGATCGCCGACGGCCACCACCGCTATGAGACCGCCATGGCTTTCCGAAACCAGAACCCCGATCTGCCGGGCGCGGACCGCGTGGCGATGGCGTTCGTCAATATGCACTCGCCCGACCTGCGAATATTGGCGACGCACCGCCTGGTGAGCGGTCTTTCCGCGGAGCGCTTCGACGACTTCCTGCGCGCGGCCGCGGTCGATTTCAAAGTCGCGGAGATCGATTCCGCCGATCGGCTGACGAAAGCTTGGGCAGGGAACGCTACGGGGAATACGACCGGCTGCACGATCATCGGCGCCGCGATCGGCGGCAGGCTCTACATGCTGGAAGAGCGCAACGCGCGCGGCGAGCTGGATATCCGCATTCTGCATGATCTGTTGCTGGGGAAGGCGCTTGGCATTACCGAGGAGGCGGTGCGCAACGAGCAGTTTATCCGCTACGCGCGCGGCATGGATGCGGCGGTGGAGGCGGCGCGCACGGGCGCCGCGCAGATTGCGTTTCTGCTCAAGCCGACATCCGTGCAGCAAGTGGCGGACACCAGCTTCGCGGGCGGCGTGATGCCGCAGAAATCGACGGACTTTTATCCCAAGCTGCTGTCGGGGCTCACCATCTATAAGCTCGACTCGTAGACACTCGGGAGTACAATGGACGCATGGGCAGACCCGAAGTCGTCCTGCTTATTGCGCTCGCAATGTTGATGGTTGGGGTACGCCACATCGCTATGCTGGGCCAGGCGCTACAGGAATTCGTGAACCAACTTGGCGGCGGACCACGGCCGCCCACTCATCCGCTGCCTGGGAACGATTCCGTAATTGTGAATCGGCCGCGTTCGCGGCGCTGACCCGAAATTATAGACTTTAGCGGCGCCCCACAATGGACATCTCTTCCCGGAACCGGACACTCGCGCACTGCCAACTCTCCGGGCCGCAGCAGCTGGCGTGGGACCGAAACGTGCTCCGATTTGAGATTGGATGATACCTGCCGTGGATACCACAACCGTGACGCCGCCGCGCCCCAAACCGTTCCGCATCCTCATATCCGACGATCAAGCGGACGTGCTGGAAGCCATGCGGCTGCTGCTGAAGGGGCAGGGCTGGCAATCGGTCATGGTGGATTCGCCCAAGGCGCTGCTGCACGCGGCGCGCGCCGGGTCGTTCGACCTCATCCTGGCCGACCTCAACTATACGCGCGACACCACGTCGGGCGAAGAAGGGCTTGACCTGCTGGCGAGCCTGGAGGCGCAGGGCAACGATACGCCGGTGATTGTGATGACGGCGTGGGGCAATGTGGACCTGGCCGTGGAAGCTATGCGCCGGGGCGCGTGCGACTTCATCCAGAAGCCGTGGGATAACGATCGCGTGGTGGCGTCGATCCGCAAGCAGGCCGATTCCGAGCGGCGGCGCAGGTCTGAGCTGGAAATCGCGGCCAATGTGCAGCAGCAGCTCTTCCCGCACAATCTGCGGCGCCTGGAAACCGTGGATTATGCCGGCCAGTGCGTGGCGGCGCGCGAGGTGGGCGGCGATTACTACGACTTCCTGGAGGTTGCCGAGCATACGCTGGGCTTCGTGCTCGCCGATGTTTCCGGCAAGGGCGTTCCGGCGGCGCTGCTGATGGCAAATCTGCAGGCGTGTTTCCGGAGCCAGCCGCCGGGCGCGCTGCTGCGGCCGGCCGAGGCGCTGGTTGCGGTGAACCGGCACTTCTTCGCATCCACCGCGGCAGAGCGCTTCGCTACGCTCTTTTTCGGCATCTACGACGACCGCACGCATCGGGTGCGCTACGTGAATTGCGGCCACTGTGCGCCGCTGCTGCTGCGGGCTTCGGGCGAGATGGAGCATCTGTATCCCACGGCCACTATGCTTGGCGCGTTCGCCCAATGGAGCTGCGTCGAAGCCGAAACCGAGCTGCGATCGGGCGACTGTCTGGCGATTTACTCGGATGGCGTGACTGAAGCGGGCACGGAAGCTGGCGAAGAATTCGGCGAGCAGCGGCTGGAGAACGCCATGCGGGCTCGCAAGTGGTCCACGGCCACCGCGCTGGTGCAATCGGTGGTGGACGCGGTGTCGGAATTCAGCCGTGGGTCGCGCGATGACGATGTGACGGTGGTGGCGTTGCGCGGCATGTAGGGCGGGCCTCCCGGGGCTGTTTTTTCTGGCGAGGTTCAGGTGTGTGGCGAAGAAGACAGGCCAGGAGGCCTGTCCTACATGGATGTCCTGATAGTGGGGGCGGGGGTGGCGGGTCTTGCGGCGTTGCGCGAGTTGGACCGCGCTGGGGTGCGGGTCTGCTGCATTGAGGCGCGGGAACGCATCGGCGGGCGCGTTCTCACGATCCACGATCCCCTCTCGCCTGCGCCCATCGAGCTCGGGGCGGAGTTTGTCCACGGCCGTCCGCGTGAAATCTGGGATATCGCCGCCGGCGCCGGCCTGGCGGTTGTCGAGCGCGGTTGGAATGCGATCCAAATGGTTGGCGGCAAGCTGGTCCGCGACGAAGAGATGGGCGACGCCATCGGCCAGGCGATGTCCGCGGTGGAAAAGGCGGCCGGCGAGGGGCAGGACGAAAGCTTCGCCAGCTTCATCGGGCGCACCGAATTTTCCGCTGCGGTTAAGCGCCGCGCGACCCGCTACGTGGAAGGGTTCAACGCGGCCGATGCTGGAACGGTGGGCATCGCATCGCTTGCCAAGGATGCGCAGGCTGCCGATCGGATCGATGGAGACCGCTCGTTTTTCATTCTCAACGGCTACGATTCCGTGCCGCTGGCTTTACTGCGCGGAATCGAAGCGCTGGAAGACAAGCTGCAGCTCAACTCAGTAGTGGAGCGGATTGAGTGGAAGCCCGGCGAGGCGGCCGTGCATCTGCGCTCCGCCGTGGACGGACGGCGTGAAACGCTGGTCGCCCGGCGCGTGATCGTCACGGTTCCGCTGGGGGTGCTGCAAGCCGAACCGGACGGGCGTAGCGCGATTGCATTCGACCCCGAGCCTGCGGAGATTCTGGCCGCGGCGCGCGCGCTGGCATTCGGACAGGTGTGCCGCGTCACGCTGCGTCTGCATTCGAGTTTTTGGGAGCGGCGTCCCGAGCTTTCCCGAGCCGGATTCATCTTTTCCGAACAGGCCGTATTTCCGACGTGGTGGAGACCGTTTCCCGTGCATACGCCGCTGATCACCGGTTGGAGCGCCGGTCCGGCGGCAGGTCCATTACTGGGGCAATCGAGGAATGTCGTGGTGAGCCGCGCGATCGAATCGCTGGAGCGGATTTCGGGCATCTCGCCACTTCCGGTACTGGCGGCGCATTTTCACGACTGGCACGCCGACCCGTTCTGCCGCGGGGCCTATAGCTATGTGCCGGCGGGTAAGCTACGTGCGCGTGAAGCGCTTGCCGAGCCAGTCGAGGATACGCTCTATTTCGCCGGCGAGGCTACCGATCTGGACGGTCACAGCGCGACGGTCCACGGCGCCATCGCGTCGGGCATACGGGCGGCGCACCGTGTGAACGCAGGCTAAACACGACGTATGAGAGTTGTTGCGCGCGCCGCTTCGCGGCGCTCGCGCGATGGCAAGCTAAAGCATACCTCACCGATCGGACGCTGTGTTTACCAGTGGCGTATGAGATGCTGCTATCATGTCGACCTTAACGAATGACGCAGTGCCAACGCGAACTTTGGGCCGGACGGGCGAAAAGGTATCTATGCTCGGCCTCGGCGGCTTTCATATCGGGAAGCCAAAATTATCCGACGCCGAAGCGATTCGGATCGTCCGCGCGGCTATCGACGCTGGTTTGAACTTCATGGACAATTCGTGGGACTACAACGAAGGCGTCAGCGAAATCCGCCTCGGCAACGCGCTCAAGGACGGATACCGCGCGAAGGCTTTCGTGATGACGAAGGTGGACGGCCGCACGAAAAAAGAAGCGGCCAAACAGTTGGACGAATCGCTGCGGCGTCTTCAAGTGGACCACATCGACCTTCTGCAGCATCACGAGGTGGTTCGCTTCGACGATGCAGACCGCATCTTTGCGGAGGGCGGGGCCATGGAGGCATTCCTGGACGCAAGGCGCGCGGGCAAGATCCGCTATATCGGATTCACCGGTCACAAGGACCCGCACATTCACCTTTATGCGCTGGAAAAGGCGAAGGAGCAAAGCTTCCGCTTCGATGCCGTGCAGATGCCGCTGAGCCTTATGGACGCGCATTTCCGCAGCTTCGAAAAGGCCGTGTTGCCGGTGCTGGCCGCCGAAGGCATCGGGGTGCTGGGCATGAAGAGCATGGGGGACGGCGTGCTGCTGAAGAGCCACACTGTGGCCCCGGCCGACTATCTGCGCTATGCCCTCAGCCTGCCAACGTCGGTGGTGATCACCGGTATCGACAGCATGGCGATTCTGGACCAGGCGCTCGAGGTTGCCCGAAACTTCCGCCCCCTGACGCAAGCCGAAACCCAGGCGCTGCTGGCCAGGACTGCCGCGGCTGCGGCCCATGGCGAATTCGAATTGTTCAAGACGACTTCGCATTTCGATTCCACCGCACGTAATCCGCAATGGCTCGGCGACGATCCGGATCGGGTGAAGAGCCTGACCGCGGACCAGTAGGCCGGCGGCTCGCGGTAAGCTACGGCACTGGTAGGCCACGGCGCTGGTGGGGCGCGATACCTGGCAGGACACGAGACCAGACAGGCCGGGAGGCCTGTCCCACCTAAAGTGGTATACAATCACGCAATGGCTCGGATGCTTGTGCGGGCGGCGTTGACCGCGTTCTTACCGCTTTGCGTAGGGCTCGCTTTTCAATTGCCAGCTACGCTGCCATCCACGGATGGCCCGATCTCGATCATCCCCGTGGCCAAGCGCGCGACCGCGGAGTTGGCGCCGTCCTCCATCCGGGTGGATTCGTCGCTGGTGCTTATTCCGGCTCACGTGACGACGTCGATCGGCGGTCCGGTGGTGAATCTGGCCAAGGAAGATTTCCGGCTGTTCGAAGATGGCGTGGAGCAGAGGATCACGCATTTCGGCCTGGATGACGCGCCTATCTCGATCGGTCTGGTGTTCGACACAAGCGGAAGCATGCATGACAAGATGCGCAAGGCTTCGGAAGCGGCCGCGGCGTTTTTCAAGACTGCCAACGCAGAGGACGAATTCTTCCTGGTGGAGTTTGGAGACAGGCCGAAGCTCGCCGTGCCCTTTACCACGGATTCACAGTTCGTCTACCGCCGGATAGCCGGCCTCAGGCCGTTTGGCCGGACGTCGCTTCTCGATGCCATTCACATGGCCCTGACTCAAATGAAAGGCGCGCGGAATTCACGCAAGGCCCTGGTGATTTTTTCGGACGGAGGCGACAACTGCAGCCGCCAGACCGCCGGCCAGATTAAGAACGCTCTGGTTGAATCCGATATCCAGCTTTATGCCATGGGCATTTTCGACCTTGAGGACTCGCGCAAACATCCACGGGAAGAACGCGAAGGACCCCAGCTACTGGATGAGTTAGCGGCGAAGACAGGCGGCTATAACTATCCGGTCAAAGACCTGGAGGAGTTACCCGCGATCAGCGCGCGCATCAGCCGGGAGCTACGAACCGAATACGTGCTGGGTTACTCCCCGGCCGGCGTGGCGCGCGATGGAAAGTACCATCGCGTGCGAGTGACTCTTACGGGAACGGCGGAGGCGCGGGAACTGCGCACTTACTATCGCCAGGGCTATTATGCGCCTGGGCAGTAGGATATGGTTAGTGGCTTAGTGGGGACCGGCCCGCTCTGCCGCAACCGCTTCGACTACGCTCTCTATCCTTCCCCGCTAATAGCGCCAGCTCTTAGTATCGGCTCCCGCCGGCGCGGTCTTGAGCATGCGCTCCATCATGACCGGCATCATACGCTGGTGCATCGTTCCGCTGGCAACCGCGGCCGGCAGAAAAATGTCGCCGCTGTAACCGTGCGGACGCCCCGGGCCAAAGTCGAAGCTGGCGTCGGCGAATGGTCCTTTACCCGGCTCGCGCGTGGAATCGAGAAACTGCTGAGTGAGATGGACGGCGCGCTCCAGATAGTAAGTGTCCAGCTCGCCCACCGCAAAGTGCAGTTTACCAATCAATTTGGGACCGAGCGTTTTCCAATCGCGCTGCATGATGTAATCGAGGTCGTAGTGTTGCTTCCAATACTCCGCCACTTTGTGGTCGATGGCGCCGGTGCGCGGGTCTATGATGAGCGCCGGATACCCGTCCTCGCCGACGGGGCTGTAAACCGCCTGCCAGATGTCGAACTGCTCCGCCGAGCGCCCGCGCGTGCCTAGCACCAGCTCGAAGCGAATCGCGTCGTCCATATCCGAGCTGATGACGCCGCTGGCCTCGCGCTCATTGGGATGGGCACGCGCTTCCACTGGCTCTTGGCAAAGAATGCGTTGTCGTCTTTGTATAGATCCACCATGGCGTAGGCGCGGAAGTCGATCGGGTCGGGGCAGAAGACCCAGGCGCCGTTGAAGAAATCGGGATACAACACCTGCAGCGCCAGCGCGCGCCAGCCGCCGGTGCTGCCGCCATAGACGGTGCGCGCCCAGGGTTCGCCGATGCCGCGAAACTGCTTCTCCACGTATGGGTAGAGCTCCTGGGTGAGCGCGTCGCCGTAGGGGCCGACGTTCGCCGAGTTGACGGCGTAGGAGTCGTCGTAGAACGGGTTGGCGTCCTGTGTGACGACGATGAGCATGCGCGGCAGCCGGCCGCTGGTCCAATCCTGATAGAGCTTGTAGGGGTATTCGCCGCCGCCGCGTCCGCCGCGTCCTCCACCGCCGGCGCCAGCCGATGGCGGCTCTGTGCGGAACCCGGTGAAGGTCTCCTGATAATGGCCCTGATAGTAGAGCGTCGGATAGTGTGCGTTGGGGTGTTCGTCGAAGCCATCGGGCAGCAGGACCACCGCGCCGACATACATGGGCCGTCCCCAGAACGCGCTCAACAGCTTGCTTTCGATGCGTACATGCTTGATGAATTTCGTATCTTTAGGAGGCGCGATGGCGGCAATGGTCTTCGTCAGCTCGATGCGCACCGGCGCGCTGGAGGCGGGGTCCACATGCACCTTGGCCGGCTCGCTATACAGGTTGCCGGGCTTGCGGTTCCAGTGCTGGCCTTCGCCCTGGTCCATGGGCAGCTTGACGGTGCGGCCGTCGAAGCGGTGAAAGGTCTCGTAGATGTTAAGCACGGCCTGCACGTAGTAGTCGCCGGCAGGTACCTGGCCGAGGTTCTCGCGCGGGTAACCGGGCGTTGCGCCATCGATGACGGCGGCGCGCACGCCGTCCACGTCGGCTCCAAAGATCTGCTGCGTGTTCAGCCCTTCACTGACCGCAAAGCGGGGTTCCTGGGAGTTGTTTGTGGAAAGGATCACAACCACGTGGCCGTCGAGCGGCCTTGCCCAGGAGACTTCGAAGCGCAGGCCCGGTTTCGGCTGCGCGCCAAGACCGGTGACCACCAAAAGAAGCAAAGCGGAGAGGCGCATAGGCTCAGTCTAACCCGTGGACGCCGGGCGCCAGGCCCCTACCCAACCTCCGGGGCCGGATATACCCCCTGGACGGTAGTCACCAAACGCAGGCCTCGCGCACCTATACTATTGCGAGCCAACATAAGCGAAAGCGACTCCGGTTCGCAACAAGGAGAAACTTAATCATGACTACAAAATCGCTGCTTCTCATCGGAACCCTGGCCCTGGCTGGCATCGCGAGCGCTAAGTCCTACGACATCATCCTTTCTGCGCCGGCGAAGGCTGGCAGCGTCCAACTGGCCGCGGGCGAGTACTCCCTGAAGGTTCAGGGCAGCAACGCCGTCTTCACCAATGTGGAAACCGGCAAGAGCTTCACCACTGCCGCGAAATCGGAAGACGCGGGCAAGAAATTCAGTCAGACAGCCGTGGACACCACCAGCAACAACGGATCGGAGCAGATCACGGTCATCGAGCTCGGCGGTTCCAGCACGCAGCTTGAACTGGGCGAGTAATTTCCCCCAAAGAATCTCAACTACCCCTGAAGCACTTCTGAGAGGCCGGGATTGTCCGGCCTCTACGTTTTTCTGCCCTACCGTTTCCCCAACGCTTCCGCAATCGCCTTTTCCGCCAACGGAGCCATGATCGCGTAACCCGCCGCCGTGGGATGCAGCCCATCGTCCGTGATCTCCGCCTTGAACATGCCTTTGTCGTCCACCGTCGCCGAAAAATAATCCAGATAGACGAAGCCGTTCTTCGCGCAATAATCCTTGATCCACCGGTTCAACGCCAGAATTTTCTCCGGCGGCCGCCGCGCCGTCTGGGGCGTCCGTTCGTGGTAGTCGCAAACCGGGGTCAGCGCAGCGAGGATCACCTTGATATTGTTGCCGCGCGCCATCTCGGCCATCGACGCCAGATAATTCTCCGTCGTCTCGAGCGGCACCGGTCCAATATTGCCTCCGATATCGTTCGTACCAGCCAAAATCAGTACGGCCGCGGGCTTTAGCGCGACGACATCCGGGTAGAAGCGCAGTAACATCTGCGCCGTCACCTGTCCGCTGATGCCGCGGTTCACGTAGGGCTTGCCCGGGAAAAACGGCGCGATGCGCGGGCGCCAGTTGTCGGTGATGGAATCGCCCATGAAGACTACGCGCTGCTCGCCGGGCGCCGGCGGCGCGGTCTTTTCGTTCTCCGCCGCGTAGCGGTGCGTGTTGCCGTAATCGTTGATCAGTTGGGCCGCCGCGGTTAACTGCGGGGGAATGGGCGGGGGGACCGGCTGGGTAACCGGCATAGGCATTTGCCCCCAGGAAGGCAGGGTAAGCAGGAACGCAAGTGATAGTCGCATCCCGATATTGTATCCGCTTGATGTCCTATCGATTCAAGCGGGGCGCGGGTAACTGATGCCAGAGCTACCCGCGCCCGCTATCCAGGCGCTTACTCCTTGACTACAAGCACAGTGACTTCCGCAGTTACATCCTTATGCAGCCGCACTGGCACCTTGAACTCGCCTAACTGCTTGATAGGTTCCTCCAATTGCACCTTGCGCCTATCGATAGTGAAGTTCTTCGCGGCCAATGCATCGGCCACGTCTTTCGAAGTTACCGACCCGAACAACTGATCGTTCTCGCCGGCTTTTTGCACGATGGTCACGCTTACGCCGTTGAGCAGCTTCGCCAGATCTTCGGACTCGCCCTTCACCTTGGCTTCTTTGCGCAGGTGCGCCTGGCGCTCCTGCTCGACAATCTTCTTGTTCGACCCGGTGGCTGCGACAGCCAGCTTCTTGGGCAGCAGGAAATTGCGGGCGTATCCCGCTGCGACTTTGACAACTTCGCCGCGGCTGCCCAGTTTCTCGACGTCTTCTCTGAGTATGACTTCCATGGCAGTTTCCTCCGCTCCTAGAACGACGACGCGAATGGCAAAAGCGCGATGTTGCGCGCCTTCTTGATCGCATCCGTCAGGCGCCGCTGGTGCGGCGCGCACACGCCCGAAATGCGGCGTGGAACAATCTTGCCGCGCTCGGCGACGAAGCCGTGCAGCAGCTTGATGTCCTTGTAATTGATATCGTCGATCTTCTCGACGCAGAAACGGCACACCTTCTTGCGGCGGAAATACTGCTTCCGTCCGCCGATCACCGCCTTATCGCCGCCGGTGGGCCGCTGCCCGGCGCTTCCCGGTCTTCCTTTCGATTCCGCCATGGGTTATGCCTCCTTCGGCAGGCCGGGCATAGCCGGCGTTTCGGTCATCTGTTTTTCGAGCGATGGCTGCGCAGGGGCGCCGGCCGGGGGCGCGGTGCTGGCGCGCTTGGCCGAGCGCTTATCGCGCACCTTCTTGCGCTTCTCGAGGCGCTTGAGCGTCTCATCGATGCGCACGGTAATGAATTTCAACACCATGTCCGCCACGCGCAGGCGGCGCTCGAGCTCCTTCACCAGATTGGCGTCGCCGGTGAATTGCAGCAGCACGTAGAACCCTTCGCGGTACTTATCGATGCGGTAAGCGAGGCGGCGTTTGCCCCACTTTTCCACCTTGTCTATGGTCGCGCCGGCCGTGGTCAACTGCGTCTGCAACTGCTCGACGTATTGGTCGGCCTCTTCTTCCGGCGTATCCGGTTTGATGATGAACAGCTCTTCGTAAATCCTCATTCTTCCTCTTTGGTTAAGCCTTGGGCGCGACGATTGAATTTCGTCATGGACTTTTCGACGCCTTCGGCAATTATGGAGCGAACCGCATCGGCGGCTACGCCGGTGAATTCCTCCAATTCCTTCATCTGCGAGCGCTTCATGGGCGCCAGCAGATATTCCACGCCGCTCCTGATGGGATGGCCTGGATCAACTCCCAGCCTTACACGGACAAACTCGCTCGAATTCAAACTCGCGATCAACGACTTCATTCCATTGTGACCCGCGGCCGACCCCTTGGGCTTGATCCTCAAAGCCTGCCAGGGCAGATCCAGCTCGTCATATACCACGATCAGGTTTTCGAGCCCGATCGCATGCTTTGCCATGAGTGGAGCGAGCGACGTTCCACTCAAATTCATGTACGTTTGCGGCTTGGCCAGCATCACCTCGCGCCCATCTATTTCGCCCAAACCAATCAGCGCCCTGGAATCTTTGCGGGTGACGCGGATGCCATGCCGTTCGGCAAGCCGGTCGACTGTCATGAAACCCAGGTTGTGCGGCGTGAGCGCATACTCTTCGCCCGGGTTCCCCAGACCGGCCACCAGAAGCATGGAGGGCTACTTCTTCTTGCCCTTTTCCTTGTCCTTCTCGGCCGCGGCGTCCTCTTCCTTCTTGCCCTTCTTGATGACTTCGGGCTCGGCAGCGGCGCCAGGGGCTCCGGCGACTGGAGCAGCCGCTTCGGCAGCCACTGGCTCGGCTTCCACCTTGAGAGTGACGATGTGCGCGATCACGGTTTCGGGCGCACTGGTGAGTTTCATGGAGCCGGAAAGCGGCACGTCGCTGGCGCGCTTGCTCTGGCCGATCATGAGCTCGCGGACATCGATGACGAAGTGCTCCGGAATATCGTCCGGCAGGCATTCGATTTCGATGGCGCGAGTGATGATTTCGAGCAATCCGCCCTGCACCTTGACGCCGGCGGGCTCGCCTTCGGTAGAGACGGGAATGCTGACGCGGATGCGCTTGGTGAGATCGATACGCTTGAAATCGGCGTGCAGCAGCGTGCTCTTGACGGGATCGACCTGATGATCGACCACCATGACGGGTGTGCTTTCGCCGCCCTGGATGGCCAACGTGAAGATGGTGTTGTATCCAGTGGTGCTGCGGACGATCTTGAGAATCTCGCGCGGGTTGACCGCGATAGAAACGGGATCTTGGAATGCTCCGTAGACGACGGCGGGGATCTGGCCCGCGCGGCGCGTACGGCGCGCTTCGTTCTTACCGCGCGAGGCACGCACCTCGGCGGCGACGGTAATATCTTTTCTCACTGCATCTCTCCTTGGCGGGGGCGAAGTCCGTTGGGCTGGAGGGAGAAGCTGGGAAAAATTGCCGCGACT